>Ga0213820_1000934_pt1 | contig 15628 bp, 16 predicted proteins | sample MC6MC0910MG_FD_179889 | JGI IMG/M metagenome (GOLD analysis project Ga0213820, IMG submission 179889) | Enriched soil aggregate microbial communities from Iowa State University, Ames, United States - MC6-MC0910-MG | ecosystem: Environmental > Terrestrial > Soil > Unclassified | place: USA: Iowa... | reverse complement strand
AAGCCTTTTGCGGCGCACACCCTGTGTTTGGATGTGTCAGTTCATAATCGGGTGTTATGTACCACAATCTGTTGTTCAGCGGGCCGCCCGGCACCGGCAAGACCTTGCTCGCCAGCCGCCTGCCCGGTTTATTACCGCCGTTGAGCGAACAGGAGGCGCTGGAGGTTGCCGCGATTCAATCGGTTGTAAGCCTGGCGCCGCTGAGCCATTGGCCCCATCGACCGTTTCGCCAACCGCATCACTCGGCATCCGGCCCGGCACTGGTGGGCGGCGGCTGGGACAAAAAGAAATTAATGAGAAACCAAAGAATTAACTGAGAGAAAAGTTTCGCTTCTACGATAGAAGCGGCGGCATTTTGGCTACCACTTCCAGAGTGATGTTGCTCTTCAAACGGAGCGTTTGAATACGTTCACCCACAGTCGCAGCAAGGATCTGATCCGAATGAGCTTGGAGTCGCATAGCGTCTACTTTACTAGGCAAAAACCCTTTCTGTTGCCATTTATGCCTAGGATTCTAGACATTGTGCGGCGGTTCAGACCCGTCCCTCGAGCATTGGGCTCCAACGTCAGAACTCCTTCTTAATGGGGGGGCTGAGGGATGATCGGCGTTGAATCTAGGTGATCGCATGATTGACATAATGATTATGGATTGACTAATGTTGACATGCGCCTAGGCGTAAAACATAGGGTGGTTACAGGGATCTTCGGATCGCACCCCGCTTCTGATGAAAGTCAGATGGCCCAGTGCCAGGTAACAGCGTCCTGCCCCGTCGAACGCATGCGATTGACGGCTGAGAATCCCGCCTAGAGCGGGATTCGCCGTTTCTGGGCGATTCACTTTTGCGGCTTCGGCCGATTCCGTACTTCTTTAAGGCATAGACCCTTGGGCCTTGTTTGCGGTTAACCATAATTTGGCAGTGACCGCCGCGATATGAGCTTTGAAGTGAAGCGAGCGGCGACGGGTAAAGTGGCCTCTCATCTCTAGGCGTTATCAACGCAAATCAACCGCTCAGCACCGGAGAAATCAAACGTCTGTCTAGAGCTTAATTTCACGCTTCAACTGGAACACATCCACGTCTGAACCCCCTTCCTACTTCCGCGATGAGAGTCAAGAAAGACGCGGCCTTCAGAGCTCCTCATCCACATAAATTAACTACACCTACCTGCTCACGTCCAGGGATTGTAAAAGGCGTTTCTTTTAGGAAATTAATACGAGGGACTTGCTAAACCCGAAGAAATCGAACACTGTACATCCATACAGCATTCAAGGCGGATCTAGGTCTTATTTCTAGGAAACCCGCAGCAACGCCAGCGCTCTTTAACAATTCGCTTCCAGTGAGAAAAACTCAAATTGACTGGTTTAGTGTGACCGTCGCATTTTATCAATGCTCAGGAAGACGTATTTCTTTCAGTCCGTTCAGATAGATAGCATTTTGCTTCACTGCGCTCAAGGGTATAATTACTATGCCTGACTCGGTGAATATGCCGGTGTAAGGAAGGGCGAAATCAGGGCTTTGGGATCACCAAAGAAAGACTTTAGGACCAAGAAGTTAAGCGAACTCTTCATGCGGAAAAGGATTGCCCAGATGTTAAACGATAGCCCGGGTTTAAAAGCCCGAGATATCGCTAAAAGTCTAAACTGCGAGCGCCGGGAAGTTACCAAATGCCTCTATGATAATCTTGAGGAGTTTGTGCAGGACGAAAATTTTGTCTGGCTTCTGAAGAAAAATGCGTGCCTCAAGATCGAGTTCAATGCCAGCCGAACCTGGATTACTCAAGAGCATTTTGAGCGTGCGCTAATCAAATATGGATCTCCGCTTGACAATGCACATGGACATATAATTTTAAAAATTCCGAAAGAGCGCAAAGTTCTGTTTTGCGCTGCCTCGAGAATTCTAGCGCTGGCGAACCAACTAGCGGAAGTTAAGCGGATTGTGGAACTCGATTTCACCGAGAACTCCGACGCTCTTTCTTATTTAAACAGAGCGGGTTTTTTCGATCAGCTCGCCAAAAACATTAAAGTCCTACCTCGTAAACCTAGCAGCTCCGCCGCGCTACGTCACAAAGCGAATACCACCAAACTGGTGGAGTTACTTCCTATTGACGCTTATAGTGATGAAAACGTACCGGAACGCTTTAAGTTGAGTTTTATTGATGCTTTTGGAGAGACTCACGCTCAAAAAATCCACAGCGTACTAGGTGAACTGATAGGAAATGCCGAGGAGCATTCAGGAACGGTAATCCCTGGTTTTGCAGGCCTTCAAAGCTACATTTTGAAAGGTTCTACGTCAATTGTGGCGGTCATCTCAGACTCTGGGAAAGGTATCTGCTCAACTCTCAGACCCGCTTTAGATTTGCATTATCCTGAAGTTGCAAATCAATTCCCCAAAACGCTGGAAGCTTCCGATGCTCAACTAATCATACATGCCATGCGAAAGGGTGGTTTAAGCAGTAAAGGTAAAGGAAAAGGAGGGGCAGGTCTTCATACAAGCAGCAGTTACGCCGAAAGCTTAAATGCAAAAATAAGTATTCGACAGGAAGACTTCTCCGTTGCGTTGACTTACCGAGATAATGACTTGCACAACCACAGTTGGTCGCTAGGTTTACCTCGACTTCGCGGAACACATATCGTCTTTGAATTCAAACTTGACAATTAATTATATTCTGGTTAAACTCAAAGCATGAACGAGAAAAAACACATAATCGCCCTTCGAGACTTCACGGATGGAAGCAGCAACCCCTACGGCACGATTAGGGGTAGGAAGGCTCATGCCAAATTGTTGGAAGAGGTTGCCTCACGAGTAGGCGCTAAAACAATTGGCATATCCCTCAATAATATTGATGGAGCCGATGTTTCATTTCTCCGCGAGTCACTTATATTCACTTTTAAACAGTACGCTAAGAAAATCTCTTTCTACATTTTTGATCTAGTTGATGAAGATATAATCTCTAACTTAGAAGGTGCTGCGATATCTGGAGATTTTCGAGTCACGTGCTGGATTGATGGGAAATGCCGGTTCATTGGTCCCGCGCCATCGCCGACTAGCCTCCCGCTGCTCGATCTGGTCATGTCTAACCGCTCTGTCACCACTACACAGGTTGCACAGGCGCTTGAGATGAGCGTTCAAAACGCAAGTACTCGACTCAAACGCCTATCTGAAGAAGGCTTCATAGCCCGAGTGGAGATGTCGGCTGGCAGTGGCGGAAAGGAATTTATCTACAAGGTGATAGGCGAGTCTGCTTAAAGGGTTTGCTTTATCGAGAATAAGGGGTATGCTTCTCAGCAGGCCCCTTTTTTTGGCTCGCCGGTAAACAGAGTCATTGAACGAGAAAATGCCAGGGAGGGTCCATGAAAGCTTCATACGAGGTTCACAGAGCGGAAGACAATGGATGGATTTTCCAGCTCAAGACTAGGGACAACCAGGTTCTGCTTTATAGCGATAGCTATCGAACCTTGGGAGGCTGCTTGAACGGCATTGAGTCCTGCCGAGAGCATTCGCCCTACGACAGATTTTACGGAAGGATTGAACGCTCGTTGCATTTCACATTTCACGTGAGGGCTTCAAACAACAGAGTTATCGGCCTTGGATGCAAGAGCACCTCAACCGATGAAAGAGAGAACGTAATTGAGTTCGTGAAACGTTACGCCCAGATCGCACAAATCATCGATTGCACAAAGTAGGAGCTGACACGAAACAGGCAGGGATATTACGAAAAAGACGATCCAACGTAGATGAGAACCATCGCGCAACGCCACATTGCGCAAAGGAACCGAGTCGAGATGCTTCTGAAGGAAAGCTGAGTATCTCCGCGTGATCCGCACCAGTCAAGTAATGGTTGGGACTCCTCTCCTCTACGGCTAATTCTGGCTGCAATTTCGCAAGCCAAATAACCGCGTGAGCGGACATCATTAGGAGATTCACCCATGCATCATGAACAAATGCAGCACCAACAACGCCACAGCATCGAAGTGGCCAGCAACGACCTGGTTTATCGTCAGGTTCATCTTCAAGACAGTACCCCAACTGGTGCTCAAATCGCCTCGGCTGCGGGGTTCAAGCCCGACCAATCGCCGGTGATCTTGCAGATGTTCGAATCTGGCGCCCAGGAAGACATCCGCCCAGATGAGACAGCAGCATTGAGCGATGGCGTCAATCGCTTCATCGTCGTCGAGTCTGACCGCAAATATCTGCTTATGGTGGATGGCGCCCGCTATGAGTGGCCCTGCAAACATATCTCTGGCCACACTGTTCGCAAACTCGCCGATGTCGGGCCGGGTAAACGTCTGCTGCTTGAGAGAGAAGATGTACCTGATCAGGAGATCGAAGACACTCATCTGATCAACCTGGACAGTGACGGAATCGAACGGTTCATCACTCGCAAGGCAATCTGGAAACTGAACATCCAGGGTGAGGTATATGAGTTCGATAAGCCTATCGTACCTGTGCGGGAAGCAATCGTAGCCGCCAATTTGAACCCGAACCTCGAGTGGCAAATCTTCCTCATGGTTCGCGATCAGCCTAAGCAGGCTCTGGAAATTGGCGACAACATTGATTTGCGTCCGGAGGGTATCGAAAAGCTCCGCCTGACTCAAAAGGATGTGAACAACGGTGAGGCGGCTCTGCCGCTTCGTCGCGACTTCAAACTCCTGCCTCGTGACGAAAAATATCTCGACGCTGTTGGTCATCGCTGGGAAACCCGCAACACCAGTGAAGGTGGGCGTTGGTTGGTGATCCATGGTTACGTGTTGCCCGATGGGTACTCGGAACAGGTCGTTCAGATGGCCTTAAGCATTCCACCAACCTATCCCAACACCTTGCTGGACATGTTCTACCTTTACCCGGCCGTACGGTTGGCCAACGGTACTGAGGTCGCGCAAACGCACATTCCAGGCCAGATCGATGGTGTGACGTTCCAAGGTTGGTCTCGTCATCGCAGTTGGGACCCGGCCACTGACAATGTGGTTACCCAGTTGGTCATGGTCGACGGTTGTCTACTAAAGGAGGTTGGTCTGTGACAGCACAATCCCGCCTTGTGCTGACGGAAGAAATCCATGCCGAGCTCCGGGAACACCTGTTCCCGGGCGACGGTAAGGAAGCCGCAGCCATCCTCATCTGCACTCGCTCGCCTGGCTTTGCGCTGAAACTTCTCTCGAAGAAGCTTATTTTGGTGCCTCACGATGAGTGCAAGGTTCGCAAACCCGATGCGCTTACCTGGCCTGGTGAGTATCTCGAACTGGCGATAGATGAAGCGCTCCCTCAATCGCTGTCGATCATCCTGGTGCATTCGCACCCGGGTGGTCTGTTCGACTTCTCGTTAGCTGATGACAACAGCGATGAAAGCACGATGGACTCTCTCATCCAAGGAGTAGAGGCCATTCATGGCTCTGCCATCATGATTCCGGGCGGTGCTATGCGTGCCCGCGTCTACCATCCGGACTTGTCAGGTGAAGACATCGCGATGGTGAGCGTTCCGGGAAGCAACATTTGTTTTTGGCCATGTGACATGTCAGGACAGCAACCAGGTATGGCTTTCACTTCAGAAATGACAGCCTCCCTCTCCAGACTGACCGCGGCCGTTATTGGCGTCTCAGGCACGGGCTCCGTCGTCACTGAGCAACTGGCGAGGTTGGGTTTCGGGAAACTGCTTCTCATCGATCACGATCAGGTGGAAGAAAAAAACCTGAACCGGATCCTCAACTCAACGCTCGCAGATGCCAAAGCCGGCCGTCCCAAAGTGGAGGTCCTTGCTGACGCGGTGGAGCGTATTAGGGGCACCCGAATCGCTCATCCCATTAACGCTTCGGTTTTCGATAGACAAGCGGTTCTGGCTGTAGCCGATGCTGATGTCATTTTTTGCTGCGTGGATTCTCAACAAGGGCGACTGATTTGCGACCTCATGTCTTCATCCTTCCTAACCCCTTTGTTTGACGTTGGGGTGACTATCCCTACGAGGTTATCGCGTACTGGGACACCGAAGATTCATGATGTGCAAGGGCGAATAGACTATGTGCGCCCAGGTGGGCCAACGCTGAGTGACCGTAGAATCTACACACCGGAATCCTTACACGCCGAGCAACTGCTCAACTCAGACCCGGAAGCCCATCGCGACCGACTCGCCAGAGGCTATATCACCGGCGTGCAAGAGGAGGCACCTTCTGTGATCACGTTGAACATGCGAGCAGCCAGTGCATGCGTCAACGAGCTCATCGCTCGAGCATTTCCCTTCCGTGAAGAGGATAACAGCGACTACACACAAACCCGCTTCACGCTCTCAGGGTGTCTTGAGGACTTTGCGGCTGAGGCTTCATTCGACAAGAGCCCTAATATGTTCCTCGGCGTTGGTGATCACGAGCCGCTGTTGGGTCTACCACCTTTGGGAGAGTAATAAATGGACATATTGCGTAGGCTCTGGCGCAGGTTAGTTTTGAAATTTGATGACGTCCTTCCGCCTAGGAGGCTGGTCGTCGTCAAAGGAGATTCCCTCCCCAAAAAAATGCCAATTCGTTCCGTAATTCTGATGCAGGAGAGCCGAGAGGACTGGTCGGTTGGCCTGCAGTGTCCCTGCGGATGCGGACGCACGATTGAGCTCTTGGTGTTTGATGAGGCAAATCCTAGATGGGATTACAAAGTGGATGCCGAAGGCCACCCCTCAGTTCATCCATCGGTGTGGCTGAAAAATGGCTGCAAGTCCCATTTCTGGCTTAAAAAAGGTCGGATTCAGTGGTGCCCTTAAGGGCAGCGCTGGCCTCAACATTCAACGAGCAAAGCGGCAGGTAGATCCTTGAATCTTCCCACAATGGAAATCTCAGTAGATCCAGCACTAGAAACCGCGGTCCCGCATCAGATCCAGCGTGAAAAACTGGTTCTGTCTCGCTCGCGCAAGCGCTCGAAAGAGCTAGACCTCAAGCTCCCGCCAGGTGAATGGATCGTCTGGTGGTACAGCAAAATCGTCAGAAACTTCGCCGACAATACTGTCCCTTTAGTAAACGTCGTGTTTCGCGCTCTTGATGCCGACCTGCTGACAGACAAGATAGAAATTCGTGATATAGCTCTTAGCCGTCTGCGCTTGTACCAAATTGGTGTGATCCTCCGGGAGGGATACCCGGTCGCCAAGGTGAGCATGACTACTGAGTATCTCAATGTGGACTTCAGCTACGGTTGGAAATTGAACCGTGTTAGCCGCCACCAGCTTTGCTCCCTTAGTAGCCCGTATCTTCTTCCTCAGCAATGCGACGATGACTGGCTGTTGAGATTTGCTTTGCCTGATGGCAAATCCTTGATAGTGAATTGTATTGATTTCCTGGTGAGCGGTTATTCGTTAGGTTCGGAAATCCCACGAATCTTGACCACTTATGAATGGCCAGAAGTAATGAGTCGCTTGCTGGCACAGTCAACACCGCCGGAAGAGAAAAACCTGCCAGATCAGCTAGTCGTGTATCCGCACAGAGATATGCTGCAAAAAGATAGAGCAATCTTGGCTCTGCTCGCCAATGGCGACGGATGTGCGACGCGCGCTGCTAGGCACCTTTTTAGCCAAGTGAACCCAAAAAGCTTCAAATCGGGACAGCCTCATAGTTTGCAGGTCAGACCATGGTTTCTTGGGGCTACAACCCTCAAATGTCGGGGCTTCTGGACGCAAGGCAAAACCCAATTCATCTGCACGGCTTTGGTGGGCACTCGTGAGCCTCCAGGACTCAAGATCGACATCCGTCGTGTGGCGAACGCACGGGATGAGAATGCTCCCGGTGATTTGGCGACCCCATTGGAAAAAGGGCGGCGGTTAGCCGAGAGTGATCTCGATATCGTGATGACCGACTCGCATCAGCCCATCAGCAACTACATCCATGAAGATATTGACGCTGAAGAGTTCGAATTCATTACCACGCGAGAAAGCACTCGCACCAAAGTGGAGAAGCCATTTGGCCAAGTAAGGTTCGTTCCAACGGACATGAATTTACCAGACAAATACGGAACTGGAGATAGTCAGGGCCAGAGTGACACTACAACGGGAAAAATGACTGCCAGTGCAATTACGTTCGACATTGAGGCCCAAGGCGCGCTGATAGAAATGTGGAACGCCTTCAGTCGTATGGCGCAACAGAAAAAGATCGATGGATTGTCCTGGTATGTGCCTGACAATGCCTATACCGAAGGTCCTCCGAAGTGTCTTGCTTTCTCTAATAGGTTGGAGCTTAGCCCAGCCTGGGAACTTAGAGATTCTCAAGCACGGGCTGAGGAGCTTGAGAGGCAACAAAAATGGATCACACTTAAAGAAGATGGTCGCCGGGGGGTGATGTACCTCTTGGTAACTCATGGCGCTGATTTATACCTAGTCGCAGAGGTCCAGCGCCACCGCTGGATAGGTAAAGACCTCGAGCCAAAGGAGCAGTCGTTTTGTGGGCTGATCTGTCATATTCATGATCAGGATAGAGCTCGGATTAAACAAATCTGCGGCCATATCGATCAAGAACTGCCTGAGCACAACGGCGTATTCAAAAATATGAGCTGGCCTTTTGATTATCAGTGCTACATTTTTCCACACCATTGGGGCTCAGATCCTGACGCGCTTCTCGACAAAGCTGCAGCCAATGCTTTGAACACAATCATTGAACTGAAGCGTCGTCGCATGTACGCCTGAAGCTAAGCATGGGGCTGACCACATCAAGCTGCGCGATGTAATCCATGCGCCCAGCGCTCTCCGTCTAAGCTATGCAGTGCTCATCCCATGAAGCAGGGGCTGGGTGTAAGACCAATGCGTGCTTATTTGAGCCTTTCAACGCCGAAGCCCGGTATGCACTGACTACAGCGTCTGTCATGCATCTGACATGCAGAAGTGATCGCTCACTGATACTTCCATTTCCTGGCCCACATTTGAACCGGCAGACGAGGCAGGCTCCTGTATAGCAATCGCCGTATTCATCAGGCATATTGCTATCATTCAGCCGCGATATTACGAAAGGGAATTGGGATGACGGCAGAGATCGCGATTATGAGCCGAACCGCCGTGGTGCTTGCCGCCGATAGCGCCACGACCGTGACAACCTGGAAAAACGGGGAGCTCGAGAAACGCTACTTCAAGGGCGCCAACAAGCTGTATGAACTGTCTAGACAAGCTCCAGTGGGACTGATGATCTTCGGCTCAGCCGCGCTTCAAACTGTGCCCTGGGAGCTCTACATCAAGTCTTTTCGCGAAGATTTAGGCATTGAGCAGTTCGACAAGCTAGAAACCTATTCGAGTAAATTCTTCGACTTCGTACAGCATAACGAGAAGCTGTTTTCGAAAGAAAGCAAGGTAGATGCATTGCTCATGCTTGTTGGTGGAGCGTCGTTTCGGCTGCAGCAAATGATCGCTATTCAAATAGGTTTCGGTGACATTCGCGGATTGGAGTCTGTGCCAGCACATGAGATTGATGCTGCACTGACCCAAGCTGAGAGCGATGTCGAAAATTTGCCGCTACCTCACCTCCTCACTGAAGTAGACATCGCAAACGCCGTTTCAGAAACCACCGAGACCTGGGAAACCGTTGCGGCTCAAAGCATCGCGATTTTCGTCCAAGACGATACGCGTGCCTACTTGGTACCGCGATTTGTAAATGCCCTTATCAAGCTGGCCGTCAAACAGTTCCTGGACTACGCTCCGATGACTGGAGTGGTGATCGCTGGGTACGGCAAGGAGGAATATTTTCCCGTCCTTGAGGTCTACGACTGCTACGGGTTTCTTGGCGACCGACTGATAGTTGAGAAAAACATAAATGATTCCAAAGCGATGGATGCATCGACGGCGGCAGTTATTCAGCCGTTCGCAACCACGCACATGATCGATACCTTTCGCATGGGCGTGTCGCCTGACGTCTTCGATACGATCTACGACTCTTCGTTGGTAGCGTTGAATGAAATGGGTGAACGAGTGATGAACGCTTGTGGAGCGCAAAATCCTCTTTCTAAAGAAGAGCTTGAACAAATCACACAACAAACCCGGAAATCTCACGCCGACCAATGGTATGAACAAATCCGAAACCAACATATATCTCCGCTCTCAAATATTATAAATTCGCTTCCTCTTCCAGATATGGCGGGCTTGGCAAGGAGCTTGATTGAGCTAGAGTCACTGAAGGAGCGTGTTACGCGCCCAAGTGAGTCCGTTTCGGGACCTATCGACGTTGCTGTGATTAGCAAGCATGATGGGTTCGTGTGGATTGATCGAAAGCATTACTTCAAACCCGAACTGAATCCCCGTTTCTTCAAGCGAGCAGAATGATGGAATCCGACATGAGCTTCTTAGCCCCCCGTCCTGTGGAACCAACCGCATCGGTTACCGCAAAAGATGCGTTGCGCTTTGAGAACCAGCAGATCCGCCCAGCTCGTCAATCTACTGATGCTAGCAGTTACGATCTGATGATTCGCCAGGTTGATAGAAAGCCGAGCACTCGCGAAACGCTGCTTACACTCGCCAGCTATTGATAAACCTGCGCTTGCAGCGGGTGATGACGCTAACAAAGTGGATGCGATAAAAAAGCCTGCGGCGACGCAGGCTTTTTGTTCTTCATCGTCCGAAAACTTCCATCGCAATTCGGACGAAGCTGCCCCTCATTTGACTATTCATAGCATTCGACTTGACCAGTCGTTTGCATCGGATTTGACCAGCACACTGGGTGGCTTTGATAGGCAAAAAACGGCCAGAAGCAGCCGTTCCTGATCGTCCGTTTCCGCCCCCCTGCAGACATTCGAGATCCTACAGAGCCCTCTTGTTCCACGGACGTTGCTTTGCGACGAAAATGTCCCTGAGGTGCTGAGAAAGATAGTTATCCGTATCAAGTACTGTTCTCATTATGAACGGCTTATATTCATCCCGCAGCTTTCCAATGGTTACATACCCTGCGTCGCTACCCCGATGCGCTATATCGCCACGTGCGCTCACGAAATCCTTTATAGATTGCTCTCCGTGGTGCCAGCAGGAACTAATCTGGGGGATGCCCAGAAATTTTTTGAAAATCGGGTTTATCACGCCTGGCTTGGGCGTATTTACTGCATCAATCTTGATCTGCGCAGCTTCCTGATAAACTGCCTTCCAGCCATCTCCGGCCATGGCCAGAGCTTTCAACTCATGCTGGCTCCCAACCACAAAAGCTGCGATGGTTTTCTGCACATCTTTTGGTAGATCGTCAGGCGCTGCGGCCTTTTCACAGGCGAATCTGACCGCCTCGCCCAGCACTTCCTCGAGATAGAGCTCCCATGCGGAACAAAGCAGCAAGACCCCCCCGCGAGTTAGATGACCTAACCCCTTCTTGCCAGGCGCTCCGCCTGCCAAAGCGGAGTGGCTCTCGATGATGCGGGTGACATCCTTCATCATTGTCGTTTCAAATTTATTCAACGCTTTCGATGGCATTCCTAAAACTCCATTTTTTTGGCAGGCTACCCGAGAAAATTGAGATCAACCAGCTTTCGATACTTGCATCATGTTGAACCACGCGAAGGGCAGCAGCGATCGCCGTCAGGTTTGTCTCCTTCTGGCCGACTGCTGCCTTTCGCGAGGGGCAGCTATTGGTTGATTGTGTTGAAAAAGTGGTTTTCCCCAAAACACTCGCATATTAATGCTTGAAAAATACCTCTGTTGCACGCCACTACATGAAATCCGAGTCCTGAGCCTACTGCCAAAAATTCAGATTTCAATCTCATGCGCGCACTTTTCTGGTGCGGAATTCGAAGCCGACTTTTTCAACAGAATCGGTTGAATGCAATTGTAGGGAAGCCAACTCAACGATAGGGATTCGAACCCCTCCTTGTATCTCTGTAAACCGCTTAAGGCTAGAAAATACAACGTTTTCGTCCTTTTCTCATGGCGCTATGCGGTCTATGACGGCCCTGAATCTGCCCTAATTTTGCCCTAAACATCTTCTCCACTGCCGCTGCTATGCTTGATCTTTCTCGAAAAGAGTCGACCCCCATGTCAGGTGACTACTCACTACCCGATGTACTGGAAAGGATCTATGACAATCAGCTCGCCTTGGAGCCGGCGGTAATCGAGCTGACGTTGTGAGTGGAATAGAGGGCTTCGTCAGAGGTCGGCGATAATATCCGTGGAGTGCTTGAAGCTATTGGAGAGAACGCTGGCCACATTAAACAGGGCATCGCACGGCTGCGTGCGGCAGACGACGCTTAGGCGGCATCAGGAAGACAGCGCTAATTTTTGCGGCTCGGGCCAGCTATCGAAGCTAAGAAGGTCTATGCTACTTTCACATTTACTCGTACACCGGCGCCCTAGCCTATGCAAACCAGTTCGCCAACCAGCTTCAACGAACTAGGATTTTTGGTTTTGCGAGACTTCATCCCACATGAAGTTCTTTCGCTTTGTCGGAATTATTTACAATCAGTAAAGGAACGGTATGCCAAGAAGTTGGGGCAAGCTTCCGACTTCATCGAGAATGATGAGCATCATCCAAACACCTTTTCGTTTTACAGTCCACTTTGTACTGAAGTATTGCTCCTGAAAATGCTTCCGGAATTTGAGAGGCTGACAGGGGTCAAGCTGGTTCCTAGCTATTCGTACGCACGTACGTATTACAAAGGTTCATTCCTTGAAAAACATACAGATCGCAAATGCTCGCAGTTTGGAATATCCATTTGCCTCGACAGGGATGAGCCCGACTGGCCTCTAATCATCATTGATAGGACAGCTCAGGCACGAAGCATAGAGCTCGACCGTGGCGACGCGGTCATGTTTATGGGCATGCAGTTGGAGCACTACCGCGATAAATTTTCTGGCTCTGCACAAACACAGATTTTTTTATTTTACGTTGAGAAAAATGACCTAAATTCACAGTTTTATTTTGATCGGCGTCCTACTCTAGGTTCATCGCCCTTAAAATAAAATAGATCGATTCCTTCTTTCGTAGAGGTGCATTGTGACTATTCCCGTACCGGAAGTGATTGCCGCTAGCTCAACCCGCTTGGAAGCATTACTTCGACAGGAAGCCGAAGAGAACCCATTGCAACATGAAAATATTGAGGGGCTCATTTCCATGCTGCATAACGGAGAAGCTGCTGCGCTGCAGGGAGAGCCGCCTATCCAACAGGACAACCGGGGCCCTATTAATGCGTGTGGTCCTATCAACGATTGCGGCCCTATCAACGACTGTGGTCCTATCAACGATTGCGGCCCTATCAACGACTGCGGCCCTATCAACGACTGTGGCCCTATCAACGATTGCGGCCCTCGATAAAGGGCTTCGAAGACCGAACAGAGTTCAGCGCCCCCATGACCAAGCTAACGCTTCAATCTGTTCCTAAGCTGCTATTCGGAGTCAACTTTCACTCTATTTCGCCGGAAACAACCGTCGAACGTGCCATGGCGAGTCTATCCAAATTGACCGGGCAGCCAAGGCCCGCGCTATTGAACAACTCCTTGCCTAATGCTCCTGGCGTCAGCATTTTTAGTGCTGGACCACAACATTCAGGATACAACGCATGGGGCAAGGGTTTAAGCGCTGAGAGCAGTCGAGCGAGCGCGGTGATGGAGTTTATCGAAAGATTTTCCGCAGAGACACCAGTTTTCGGCGATCACAACCAACCGTATCTATCTCCTAGGGAAAAATTGCCTTTCAGGAGCCTCGGTTTTGATGCTCTATGTGCCTATAACTTCCAGCATACCATCTACAAAGACTTAGCCAATTTATCGAATCGCCCTTTCCTGTGGAGTAAAGCCTACTCATTGACGCGCAAAGAAGATGTATGGATTCCAACTACCCGAATTTGGGTCAACCTTTCGCAAAAACACATACAAGACTATTGCTGCACCAATGGCTTTTCAGCGAATAACACACGTGAAGAGGCCATTCTGCAAGGATTGTGTGAAGTTATCGAGAGGCACATTCTTCACCTTCACTTCTTGAATCAAGCGCGCCCTAACTTATTTAGAATACCCTTAGATCGAATCGAAAACCCCTCGCTGAAAGAAACGATAGTCAGGCTGCAACTTGCTGGCTGGGTGATCGTTGCAAATCGGCATCAAACAGGACTACCCTTTCATACAACTTCCGTTTGGATGCACAATCCGAAAAGTCATTATGTGTATAGCACCGATGGTAGCCATATTCACTTCGCTACTGCATGCACTATTGAAGCTTCGCTCTCGCGGTGCATCACCGAGTGTGTGCAATCAATGTCTGCCGAGAAAACTTGGAGAGCCCGCTATCCACATGCACAATTGCGCCTATCCAGAAATCTACTCGCAGACCTCGAGCTTCGATTAATGTCGACCAGACTTGATATCTCGACTGATGAAGTTTCGTTTGCTACTGACGATTTCAGAAATGACATTGAGACCGCGGTTGTCATCCTAGAAGCAATGGGTACCGAGGTTATCGTTGCTGATTGCACCCATCCTAGTCTCGACATTCCAGTTGTCAAGGTACTCTGTCCAGGACTACAGCCCAATTTTCTACTTCACAGAAGACAATCATTCGATCCAATGGCAATTGTGTCGAGCCACCTAGAAAATCATCTCGCAGTCTGGAAGCATGCAAGGCGTTAGCCGCATGCCCAAGGCAGAAAGACATAGTACGAATCCCGCCCCTTCGCCTAACTGCAGGTGTCCGATAAATTCCTAGGAAACTGAATTTTCCGAGCAACCGTCAGCAGAGAACACCTGTACTCTTTTCAGATAAGAATCGACCAATCAAATCGTGGCGATCAATGTTCGCTTTGGATCGACTTTTGCCAATCAGGGCCACCCAGTGTGCTGGTCAAATCCGATGCGAACGACTGGTCAAGTCGAATGCAAATGGATGGCCAGGTGCAGTGCAATTATCCACAATAGTTCAACGTATTGTGTATCAGGTGCGTCAACCCCGTTTTATTAGCGTCCAGAAACAACGTAATATTATTAACTCTTGCATAATTGCGCATAAAGCTATTTTTTTAGAATCTCTTACCGGTTACGAACGGAAAAAAAGATCTAAAACATTCCTCGCCTGAACGTTCACTCTGCAGGAGCCCGCCCCTCAGGCACCCAATATGCTTTTCCTTTAAAATTCACGGTAAAGCCACGCTGATCCCCCTGAGTCTCCTCGTGGTACTGCAGCAAATCGCGTGATGAGAGTCTGACCCTATGAAAATAGGTCATGGCCGCTCTGATCCATTTCTGCTCCGTAAACTCTACAGCGCCTATCACATAGAGTTGAGCCAGCTTAATCTCTGCTACCTGATTGGCAGACTTAATTAGCCACCGTCGGTCAAAGCGGGCGTCCAGCTGCAATCCATAATGGCGATTTAAAAAGCTCACAAAGCCAAATAGCGATGCGTGAAGCCCTGGCCGAGTTCGAAGGAACAGCCTTAGCACACGCTGGCTCGGAAACGCTTGGCCCGCCCCGTCACAACGGCGTAAAAGGCGCAGTGCACTGCCAAGTGCCAAGCGAATCGTCCGTAGCTTCACAGAGCGCCCTCTCAGCTCTCGCTGGTATGTCTGGAGGACATCGCTGGCAATTCCGTCAGGAAAGAACTGCAGGAACTGACTGATACGACGTTGATCGCTTGAGTCCTCTCTGGCCTGGGAATCAACCACCAACACCCCACTTTCAGCGAGCCAAATCACCACTGAACGCGATCGTCGGAGTGTCTCCGCACCAAAAT
>Ga0213820_1000925_pt1 | contig 15740 bp, 10 predicted proteins | sample MC6MC0910MG_FD_179889 | JGI IMG/M metagenome (GOLD analysis project Ga0213820, IMG submission 179889) | Enriched soil aggregate microbial communities from Iowa State University, Ames, United States - MC6-MC0910-MG | ecosystem: Environmental > Terrestrial > Soil > Unclassified | place: USA: Iowa... | reverse complement strand
GTTGTTTCTGGCCAGTCCCTTCGGGGCCATGGTCAGCGGCCAGGCGATCAGCATCGACGGCGATCTGCAATCGCTGCCGTGCCAGCCGCCGGCGCAATGAAGGCGTGCCGATCGCCGTTACAGCAGCGCGATCGTCTCCGCATAGACGCCCTGCCGCCGCGCCTGCGCCGTGGATTTCAAGGCATCCAGCAGCCGCGCGGTCAGCTCGTTGTTGCGCGATTCGGCGCGCGTGATGAGCAGGAAGTCGAACCATTGCCGCGAGGCGAGCGGCACCGCCACCAGGTCCGGAAACGACGCCACGATATCCGACGCGGACAACGCGTTGACCAGGCTGATGCCCTTGACCGCGCGCACCGTGCCCGGCAGCAGCGACATGTGCGCCTGCATACCGGACCGCAGCAGTAGCGAGTCGGCGATATCGCCCTGCGCCACGACGTAGTCGGACCACAACGGCTTGACGTAGGTGTCCGGCGGAATATCCAGGACCGTGATGGCGTCGCGTCCGGCCAGCGGGTGTTCGCAGTGGGCAATCGCCATGACGTCCGCGCGCAGGAACGGCGTGAAGGTCAGCCGCGTGCTGTCGCGGCCGACGGCGCCCAGGCCGAAATCGGCGCGCATTGTCTCCACCGCGCTGATGACTTGCATCGAAGACTCCACGTCGATGGAGAACGGTCGCGTGCCATTGATGTCCAGATAGCGGCGCACTGCGTCGGGCGCATAGCCCAACGCCAACGCGGGCGACGAAGCAATGCGCAGTCCGCGCCCGCCGAATTGTTCGATGCTGTGCAAGGCCTCGTCGATGCGCACGAGTTCATCGAGCACGAACTTGGCCTCGCTGTAGAGGTACTGCCCTGCCTCCGTGGGACGCAGGGTCTTGTGCGACCGGTCGAACAGCTGAACGCCCGTCGCGCTTTCGAGGCGTGAGATCGCGTGGCTGATCGCCGGCTGCGTCAGGTGCATGGCAAGCGCCGCCTGCCGCGTCGAGCCAGTCATGACCACGGCGTAGAAGATGCGCAGGTCGTGGATGTTGAAGTTGCGCTTCATGCGATGCGCGCCTACCGTGGCTTGGGCGGCGTCTTAGGCGCGCTCAGGCCGCCGAACGCAAACAACCCCATCTGCGCACCGGTCGCGCGCGAAAGGTAGTTGTTCTTCAACGACTCCCGATCGCCAAACAGCGCGGCCGTATCGGCGCCCTTTGCCGCACGGTTCTTGTCGATATCGTTCTGGGCATCGTGCATGCCTTCTTGCAGCGCGCGCCGCAACGCGGGATTCAACGTCGCCGTGTCGTAGGTTTCGCCGGGCCGCAATCCCAGGCTGTCGATGCGCTCGCGCAGCATCGTCTCGGACTTGTGCGCGGGTGCGAACCGCAACAGGAAGGCCAGTTCGTCATAGAACTCGAGCGACGAATACATCTGCGCGCGCGGAACCGGCGCCATCCATTCCACCCGCGCGGGCGCGGCAGGCGCAGCCCGGTTGCGGAACGCGGACAAGGTCTGGACCTTGAAGCGCGACTGGATGCCCTTGGCGTTGTCATGGTCGGCGGGATTGAAGCGCTGCGTGCGGGCCACCAGCGTGGCAAGTTCGGTCTCGGAACGAATCACCTTCGTGATGCCGGGCGGCGTCTTGCCTTTCCAGGACGGTCCTGCAACCAGAAAGGCGCCGCCGCCCAACCCGCGCGAGCCAAGGTCGCCGATGTGGTGCATGTACAGATCCATCACCTGCAGCGAGGCATCGCGCCGCTTTTCCACGCGGGGCACGGTGACCACGACGGGTTCGGCGCGCAGGTCCAGGGCCGCGTACGAATACAGATAGGCGGGATCCAGCCCGGCCGCCGCGGCGGCTGCGGTTCCCATGGGATTGATGGTGTTCAGCGGCCCTTTGTACTGCGCGCCGGTCTTGTCGATGCTGTAGGCATACATGGCCTGGTAACTGGCGACCATGGGCGCGCCGTACAAGTACGATTCGCGGGCGATGCTGCGCGCCTGTTGCGCCGTGACGCCTTCGATGCCGACCCACTGCGAGCCGGAAGCGGCGTCGGGTGACCTGAAGGTGCATCCGGCCATGGCGCCCGCCAATGCGACGGCGGCAACGAGGCCGATGAACGGACGGCAGGTGGCGCGGCGAAATGCGGTGCTAATCTGGCGGTGGCGCATTCAGGGCTCCGGCATGACGGGATGGCGCGGGCGCCCGGTGACGGCGGCGTGTACTGCGCCAGGCTCGAATTCCCGGGGATTCTGGCATATTTCCCCCGCATATCAAAGAAACGGCGCACCGTGCCGACGCAACAGGAAAGACACAGCAGCATGGCAACGCAAGACTTCAGCACGACCGGTCCGGACGGAGAGGCTTTCAATATTCGCGCGTCGTCGTACTTCGTGCTGCAGGCCGAACACCCCTGCGCGGCCTGCGGCAAACTGACGCGCGTGGCGGCGCTGGCCGTGCCGCCCGGCCATGAAAGCACCGAGGGGGAACTGGAACTGGACGAGGACGACGCGGACAGCCCCGGCCTGGATCCGCAGGCGTTTCGTGACTGGCTGTTTGGGCCGGCGCAATGGCAGGCGATGCCCGGTCCGGCGATGATCTCGTCGACCCGGGCGCTCGCCCCCGAGGTGGCGCAGACCCTGCGCACGATCGCGCCGTTCTACCGCGAAGACCCGGCGCGGTCCGGCGAATGGTCCAATTTTTGCGAGCATTGCGACCAGCCGATCTGGGACGGCGCGCTGTACCCGACGCCGGGCCAGGCCTTTTGCCCAAAGGATGCCGCAGACGCCGCGCAAGTGTCAGTGCAACGGATCGATGCGCCGCTCGCCGCATTTTTCGGCATGTGCTGGACGGACAGCTACCGCAACAAATGGCCCTTGTTCGCGCGCCTGGGGTACGACTGCAGCGAAGCGGAATGACCCTGCCTCAGGCGCTTTGCAGCAGATCCTGAGGCACTTCCAGTTGGCGCGCCGGAATGGCGGTGATGGCGCTTTCGGTGGCGTTGGCGTCAGTGGTCAGATGCTGGATCAGATCAACCGTCGTCGAGCGCCGCGTCAGCATCATGCAGGTCACCTCGTCGCCCGCCACGCGGGTGGCGTGCCAGCAGCCTGGCCGCATGCACACGCCCTGCCCCTGCGCCACATGAAAGGCCGCAAGCGTGGACAGGTCCGGCGTGCCGTCGGCGGCGCTGCGCGCCACGATCTGGATGATGCTGCCGGTCAGCGGAACGATTGCCTGCTGCGTCAGCAGATGCTTTTCAAGGCTGGCGACCTCGAAGGACTGGCTGCGGTAATTGACCCACAGCAATTCAGCGTCACCGCCCGCGCCGGTGTTGAAAAGGTGTTCGTGCCAGAAGTCGGTGGCCGGGTGCGTGTACAGCGGGACACCGTTGCCGTCCGGCATGGGCTTGCCCAGCATCCACCCATAGGCGTTGAAGGCATCAGGCGACAGATCGTGGATTTCAAGCTGCGTGTTGCTCGTCATGCGGGACCCTGTGATGGCTTAGCGCCGCGTTTGGGGAATTCGGCGTCGTAGTCGAAGTCCCCGCGCGCAATGGCCTCCAGGATGGCAACGCGCCGGTCAGCGGCACGCTTGAGGTTGGCGGCGGTGGGCTTGACCCGGATACGCTCGACACAATGCCGGCCGTCAAAGAAGAAACCGATCTCGATGGACGATTCGGATGCGGGGCGCACCCCTTCGAATCCCTTGCTCATCGCGTGCTCTCCCTGTTGCCGATGGCAGACATGATAAACGCAACGATGTGACAGCCCGCGCGCTGACATACGCTGCCCTGATCCCCACACCCGAGGACGCGCAACATGGCTATCGACCTGACGTCGCACTATGTGTACCTGGACGCCTCCGGCGCCGCCGCCACCGTGACGGGCGGCGACGAATTCTGGTCCCAATCCCCGGTAGACCTTGAAAAATACGGGCGCGGCTGGCTGGTGTCCGAATACGAGTTCGCGGCGGACTGGCCGCAATGGGAGATGCACCCGGGCGCCGACGAGATCGTGCGCCTGATGGCCGGCGCGGCGGAACTGCACCTTGAATGGCCCACCGGCATCCAGATCGTAAAGATGCTGGCCGGCGACGCCTACGTCATTCCCAAGGGCGCATGGCACACGGTCAAGGTCATGGAACCCTGCCGGATGCTGCACATCACCATGGGCGCGGGCACGCAGCACCGGCTGGCTTAGCCACGCCCCCACTGGCTATCCGACAGCGCCTGCCGGACGCACGCGCTGGATCTCGCGGTCGTCGATCGGCCAATGCAAGGCGGCCGACAGCACGCCCAGCGCCATCGCGCCCAGCCAGATCAGGTCATAGGAACGCGTGGCCTCGAACACCACGCCGCCCAGCCACACGCCTAGAAACGAACCGACCTGATGGCCGAAGAACACGAAGCCGAAGAGCGTCGTGATGTAGCGCACGCCGAACACCTGCGAGATAAGGCCATTGGTGAGCGGCACCGTGCCCAGCCACACAAATCCCATCACGGCCGCGAACGCGTAGACCGACCACGTGGATAGCGGCACGAGCACGAAGAGTGCAATGGCCGCGGTCCGCACCAGGTAGATGCCCGCAAGCAGATACTTGCGCCGATGATGCGCGCCAAGGATGCCGCAGACATACGTGCCCATGACGTTGGTGAGCGCAATGATGGCCAGCGCCGCCACCGCGTCCGACGCGCGCAGGCCCTTGTCCATCAGGTAGGCGGGCAAGTGGGTGCCGATGAACGCAAGCTGGAATCCGCACGCCAGGAACCCCAGATTCAGCAGCCAGAAGCCGGGGCGCGTGAAGGCCTCGCGGATGGCGTCCGTCAGCGACAGGTTTGCATCGGGCGCGGCCGCATCGCGCAGGCGGTTCGCGGGCTCGCGCAGCGGAAACGCCAGCGGCAGCAAGATCATCAACACCACCGCGAACGCCAGCAACGCCGCGACCCAGCCCCAGCCGCCGATCAGCCATTGGGCCGCCGGCACCATCGTGAACTGTCCCAGTCCGCCGACCGCCCCGGCCACGCCCAGCGCCCAGCTGCGGCGCTCCGGCGGCACCAGGCGGCTGAGCGCGCCGTAAATGGCCGCGAACGCCGTGCCGGACAGCGCGATCCCGATGCACACGCCCGCCGTCCACATGAAGGCTGCGGGCGTCGTGGCATGCGCCATGCCGGCAAGGCCCAGCGCGTAGAACACCAGCCCGCCGGCAATCACCTTGGCCGAGCCATATCGGTCGGCAATCATGCCGGTAAAGGGCTGCACGATGCCCCACGTCAGGTTCTGCACGGCCAGGGCGATGGCGAAGGTTTCCCGGCTCCAGCCCCGGTCCATCGTGACGGGCAGGAGAAACAGGCCCTGTACATGGCGCACGCCCAGGGCAAGGCCCATGACGACGCCGCCGGCGAGGACCAGCAGCCAGAGCTGGGATGCGTCCAGGGAGGTTTTTGGGGGGGTGGGCATGGCGAACCTCTTGCAGGGAACGTCGCCCCGTCGGGGCAGGCAGTGGGTGTATTACAGAACCGGCGCGCGGGAGATTCAACCGATTATTTTTTGTCGGTTGCATGCATGGGGGGAATCTGATTGCGCGGTAGCACGTTTGGCTTCGAGAGCGTTATTCGGTTTACTTTTCACGATTTTCAGCGTCGCGCCATTACATATTCCCGAAGGCTGCAGCCCGAGCCGTTATTACAGTCCGCTGTTCCTTCATTTCGCGGGCTTACTCATGGCGTTCAGCTTCATCCAAGCAGGTGTAGTTGGTGTTTCCGACACGATTCGACAACGCGCGGTGCAGTCCGGATGCGCGTTCAAGTCGTTCACGGTCGCCTCGGCGTTGGCGGGTCTGTCGATGCTGCCCTTGGAAGCGACGGCCGAATGGTGCATGCCAATCGCCCCCGCTGACATGCGGGCTCCCCCGCACCTCTTCAATACCGCGACCCGCAAGTCCGCCAAGCTGCCGCACGATGTCGTCGCGTTGGCCGCGCCCCAGGCCGGCGGGGACGGCCACTTTCCAGCCTGCACTTCAGTACCGGGCTACCGCAGTCGGTGGGGACTGCTGCACGTTGAGAAAGGATGGACGATCACGCCGCAGGTGCTGCGCGCCGCAAACCCCCCAATCCAATCTGGCAGCGTCGTGGCGGCCCAGCGTGAGGGTCACTGGCAGTTCTTCGACACGCACGGAGAAGTCCTGCCGTCTGGTTCGTACCGAGGCATCGCTCTGCTGTCGCCCGGCCTGTGGTTGGCGCACCCCGACGCCGGCGCCCCCATGCTGCTCGACGGAAACCTCGAACTGATCCATACGCTGACTACGGCGCAATTCCGAATGACCGAGGACGAAGGATGGCATTACACCGAAGGCAAGGAATCAACCGTACTCGCCAACCCGGCCGGTAGCGTCCACGTCCTGCCCTTGCGAAACGGCCGGGTGAAAATCCACCGGGGTTACGCGTGGGTGTTCGGCAGTATCGTGCAAACGCCTGACGGCGCCGAGCCAGACGCAGACACGGCCAAAAACGATCACGCAAGCGAAGTGGCGCTCTTCCAGATCTACGGCCGGGATGGTCGTGCATTGCTCGATAACGCGACCGTGGCAGCCCTGCGCGGAAATCTGATCGACATGATCTACCCTGACTATGGGGACCGGCAGACCGACAAAGACATGCCGTTGGCGGTCGTTCAGGGCAAGAATTTCGACACGCCAATCAGTTTGCTGACCGCGGCGGGAATGCTTGTCACCAACGAGGAATGGCATCGCATCGAAACGTACAGAGTCACGATGCCGCTGTTGGCGATAACGAAGGACCGGAACGTCGGCGCGATCGCGCCGGACGGGTCCTGGGCTGTGCAGCCGCTGTACCGCGGCATGAACAAATTTAGCGGATCCTACACGTGGGCATTCCTGCACCAGCGGAAACCCGTAAAGGCCGTCCTGATCGATGCTCGCGGCGAAAAAGTGGCAGTTCCCGCGATGGTCATGGAAGGCGAATCCTTCATCGAAGGCGATTTGCTTCGCTTTCGGGCGACGGACGAGAACCGGTTGAAACGTTGGGGGATCTGGGACATACGCAAGGGCGCGTTGGTTATCAAGCCCGTGCATGAAGACATTCAAGCCATTGACGGCGACTGGGCCATGGCACGGCATAAAGGACGCTGGGGCGTCGTCAACCGCGAGGGCCGCTGGGTGATTCCCGCCACGCACGACTCCCACAAATTGCAATATCTGGGCCAGGGAATGATCTCGGTCAGCGTGCACGTTTCAGCGGGCACGCGCCCCTACGGTCGTGACACCGAGTATCACCTCGTCAATCTTCGCACCGGTCGCGCCAGCGAAGCCTACATCGACAAGCCGGATGCGCTCAAAAACGGACTTTTTCTGGGAAGGCGACCCGATGGCACGCTAGTGCTGCTGGACTCGAAAGGGCGTGCCAAGCACGTGTCCGACAGAGCACCGAAAACGCATGAACAGTTCGGCGACTGGTTCTACACGTCGTACGAAAAGCGCCACGGCGCCGCTGATGTGCGGTGAGAAATGAAAATTCGGACCGCTGACTTCCAACGCCGCTGCAGAATGAACATGACGTCCCGTATTCAACTGACTATCCGTATCGCCGCCGCCCTCGCCGCGACGAGCGCCGCACTACCCTCGCAGGCGCAATCCCACCGCGAAAGCTGCCTGGGCAACCCCAAGTTCACGCCCGCTTTTTTCCTGGACTACGCCGCCTCGCGTCCCGGCTACGCCAACGGCTGCATCCGCGACATCGCCGGCGGCCGGGCGGCCGTACTGCTGCCGTCAGCCCTCGAGACCACCGACGGCCTGCCCGTCGACCGGTCCACGGCACCTCACGCCTGGGGATTCCTGGACGAAAAGGGCCGTGTGGCGATCCGGCCGATCTTCGAGGCGGTAAGCGACTTCCGCCACGGCCTGGCCGCCGTGCGATGGCAGGGCAAATGGGGATTCATCGATAAGAACGGCCGGATGGCGGTACGCCCGCGGTTCGACACGTTAGAGGACATGACGGAGGTCGGACTTGCGGTGGCCCTCCTTGACGGACGACTGCTACTGATCGATCGGCAGGGCAACGCCGTGGGATCGCCATTCGAGGAAGTCGTGTACTCCGTGCATATTTCCGACGGCGTTCCCGCGCGAGCCACGATCGATTACCTGCCGGAGCACCGTTCGGTTACGGGCGAGCGCCACTATGGCGGAAGGGGCATCATCGAGGAACGGCCTCTCGGTAAAAACGGCCTGTACGTCGCCTCGAACCGCCATGGCACGTACGGCGTCATCGACGATGATTGGAACTGGATTGTCCAGCCCGTTTATCACAGGCTCGATGTCCGCCACGCCGATGGGCCGGCAGTCGGTTACGGGCCTGAGGGTTGGGTGATGGTGACGGCCCAAGGCAAGCTGATAGGCGCGGACCACCGTTACACCAGCATGAATCTGGTGGGCAGCGCGTTCTGGTCGGCAACGCTGCGAGATGGCAGCGGCCACGCCGTCCTCAATGGCGACGGCGTCGAAGTCGCCACATTGACGCCGCAGGACGCTGAAACCTCGCAGTTGTATACCGACACAATCCTCTACGTCGCTGGCGGCAACACCATGGCCCTCGTGCCCGGCCAAGCCGCCCCGATTGCGCTGGGACAGGATGTGCGCGTTTCCCTGGTTGAGGATGGATTTCTGCTATTGGTCGACAGTAACGAATCGAATGCCGGATTGCTGACGCCCACGGGCGCCTGGCTGCAGGCGGGGTCGGGCGCGGACTGGGTGCCCCAAGTCCATAGCGTGTCGATGCGGCATGACCGGCTCTGGCTATTCGATGCGCAAAACAAGCTGCTCACTGTCGTGGACAAGGACGGCAAGACCTTGTTCTCGCCGCCAGCCGTCAAGGCCGCACAGACGATGCGCGTCAAATCGTTCCCTGCGATCGCGCCGGACGCCCCCCTGGCCATCGTGAAATCCATGCCCGACTCCTGCCAGTGCGAGGGATCCGGCAATGGCGTCGGCTTGATACTCGGAGACGGCTCCCTTGTGATGAATCCGTCGTGGATCGAACTGATCGTGCTACGCGACGAGGAGGATGACAACGCAACGCACGGGGGGCCATTCCCATTGCGGTACGCCGCCAGTACGGCGACAGGCATGGTGTTGCTCGACGAGCGCGGCAACCCCCTCGATCTGCAAGAACAGCAGCACATCGGCATGTTCCGCCACGGCTACGCACCGATTTATGGCAATGGCGTGGCCCGGATGATCGACATCAACGGCAACGCCTACGATCTTCCCGAGAGCTTTGACGCGCAAGTGGTGGGGCCAGGCGTTGCGCGCTACTTGAAAACTTCCGCTCATGGCGAACCGTGGGGTCTGTACGATTTTGTGGCGGGCAAGGAGCTGGCAGCACCCCAATTTCGCAGCATCGCCGACTTCCGCGATGGTCAGGCGGTCGCGTCGCTTGGGACCGACCGTCTGGGCGTCATTGACCTGCAGGGCAAATGGGTCGTCCCGCCCACCCATCGGAGCGCCAGGCGCGTCAACGCCAACCTGTGGCTGATTTCGCGGGTGGATGACGTTCCAGACGAGCGCTTCGCCGCATTCTTCAACTCGGACGGCAGGGCATTGACCTCGTTCGAGCCCAGGCTTGATGTCACCCGATCACGCAGCGGCGCCATCGATGCCGGCAACGGCCGCCAGGGATGGATCATTTCGTCCGACGGCTCTAGCGCTATCGACATGCAAGACGCCAGCTTTTTCCACAAAGGTAACTGGATGACCGTTATTCGCGGCAGGCGCCAGGGTTTTCTGGATGGACAGGGCAACTGGCAAATCGCGCCCTCGCCGGCATCGGTGACGCCCTTCCAAGGTTCGCCAGCCCGAGCCCTGCGTCTGGATGGAAAGACCACGCACGTGATGGACGCCAGCGGCAACACGCTCGCCACCCTGGCGGGCGACCAATGGCGATGGCCGCCCGGCTCCGCATGGCTGCTCCGACATACTTGGACGGATGGCTGGAAGACCACGAACTATGCGGACCTGAACGGCAAAACCGTGCTCAGCGTCGAGGGTCATGCTTCAGGGTTTTCTGGCGGACGCGCCGTCACGGATTTGCCGGACGACGGGCAGCGTGCGGTTGACCTGAAGGGCAAAGTGAACGGCCCGGCGTTCAGGGAACTGGGCGCGCAACGCGAGGGCCTGGCTCCCGCTTACGCAGACGGCGGCTACGGATTCGTCGGCCACAACGGCCAGTTCGTCATCCCGGCCCAGTACCAGGTGGTATCCGGGTTCACGAACCGGCGCGCCGTGGTATCGACCGCGAATGAATCGCGGATCATCGATCCCACTGGCCGAGCGCTCGCGTACGTCCAGAATCAGTGCGGCGTGCGCACGTTGCATGGCGCGTCTGGACAGCGGCTCTGGCCGGTGCGGATGCCTCAGGGTTGCAAGCCCCCGTCACCCTCCGCAAGCAGGGTAGAAAAGTGAGGCGGAGCAGTCGACGGCTCAGCGCCCAAAATGCGCTTCAAAGATGAGCAAAAGATCGCACGTTAGGCGCTATTGCCGGATGTTGGTCAATTTTTCGCGTGCAACCCAAGGTGTTGCTAACGCTTGGTTTTCAACAGTTACATCTCCCGATCCGTCCCCGGGTACCCCTGGTTACAGTGCTGCCTTCCCCTCATTTCGGCAGGCATCGAATCATGTGGCACGCCCGGTCTGGCATTTTCGTTTCCGCGGTTCTCGCCCGCGCCCGCAAGCAATGACGGCGGCGTCCCTGTTCAAGCCGCTGGCGCTCGTTGCGGCGCTGGCTGGCACGGCGCTGCTGGCGGCGGGCAATGCGCATGCGCAACCCAGCTGGATGCAGCAATGCGCGTACAACAACTTCGGCGAAGGCGCCGGCATGTCTTGCCATCGGCCCTTCCAGGAAGGCTTGGCCGCCGTCTTCGTGGGTACCGCCGATGGCGACTCCGCGGCCTGGGGCTATATCGACAAGCAAGGCGTCATGGCCATTGCGCCGGCTTTCACGGAAGCCGGCGCCTTTCAGAACGGACTGGCCGCCGTCAGCCAGGATGATGTGTGGGGTTACATCGACCGCCGCGGACGCTGGGTGATCCCTCCGCGCTTCAGCGACGCCACCGGGTTCAACGCCGAAGGCACCGCGCTGGCGGAAGAGGACGGCCACGACGTGCTGATCGACCGCCAGGGCAAGGTCGTGAAGACCTTTCCGCTGGGCACGCGCACCCGGGGTTTCGAAGCCGGCCAGAAGCTGGCGGCGATGGAGCTTCCCACGCCGCCTCGCCTTGTGAACATGACCACCGGCAAACCGGCCGCGCTGCCCGACGGGGTGATGGCCCTGGCCGAGCCGACCGGCGACTATCTGCCGGCGCAGACGCGCGACTCGCGCTATGGGGGCTGGTGGGGATTGCTGGACCAAAGCGGCGCTTGGGCGATCAGTCCGCAAGTGCTGCGCTCCCTCGCCCCGCCGCTGCGCGATGGCGACGTGCTGGCCGTGAACCGGGACCGCGCCTGGGAGTTCGTGGACGCGCGCGGCGAGCCGCTGTCGGCGCAGCGTTACGAACGCGTGGAATTGCTGGCGCCGGGCGTGTGGCTGGTGCGCGCCGCCCAGGGCGGCACATCGCTGCTGGATGGCAGGCTTGAAACGCTGCACGCCTTCAAGAGCGACTACATGGGCGTGCAAAAGCAGGATGGTTGGCGCTATGCCGCCGAACCCGGCATGACCCTGCTGATCGATCCCGAGGACCGTTTGCAGCTGATCGCCTTGCGCAATGGCGAGGTCAAGATTCATCAAGGACGCGCGTGGGTGTATGGCGTGCCTGCCGCAGGCGCACCGGCTGCCGGCCTGGACGCCGCCGGCGACGACATGAGCGCGGAAGACGAGGCCCGCGCGGCGGCAGCGGCCGCCGCGGTGCAAGCCGCCTCGCAGGCCGAAACCGCGGCTGCAATGCAGGATCCGCCGGTCGCTGCCGATGCTGCGGCCGACATCGCGCAAGACGCAACCATGGCGGACGCGGCAAAGCCGGCGGACCAGAGCCAGGCGGACGCGGCGCAGGCTGCGGCGGCAATCGCACCGAAGGCAATCGCACCGGAGGCAACCGCCTACGCCGCCGCGGATGCTGCCAGCGACAGCGCCACGGCCGCCGCCGGCGACGACAGTTCCCTGCACCAGGTCTATGGCCGGGACGGCCTGGGCCTGCTGAACGACGCCACGCTCGCCAAACTGCGCGCGTACGACATCAGCGAGTTCCACTACGCGCGCACGTCCGTCCGCGATCCGGCGGCGCCGCTGGCGCTCCTGCGTCCCCGCGACTTCAGCCAACCGTTGGGCATCCTCACTGCCTCTGGCGAGATCGTCACGAACCCGAACTGGGCAAGCATCGACACCTACGATGTCACGATGCCGATCGTGGCGCGCACGAAGGATTATCAAGCCGGCGCGGTCGGGGCAGACGGCACGTGGGCCATCGAACCGGGATACGCCGAGCTGCGTCCGTTCAAAGGCCCCTACACCTGGGCCCGCACCAAGGACATGCAGCGCGGGGACGCGCTCCTCATCGATTCCAGCGGCCAGGCGGTGTCCGTCCCCGCCCAAGTGCTGGAAGAGGCATCGCGCATCGACGGCGAGCTGCTGCACTACCGCGCAAGAAACGAAAACCGCCAGTTCCGCGCGGGACTCTGGAACATCCGCCGGGGTGCGCCCGCGCTCAAGACGACCTACGACGAAATCCAGGAATTTGAAGGCGACTGGGCGAAGGTCCGGGACAAGAACCGCTGGGGCGTGGTCAATCGCGAAGGCGAGTGGGTGCTGCCAGCCACGTATAACGGCGCCTACGACCTGGAATACCTGGGCAACGGCCTGATGCTGGCCGAGGCGCCCGAGGCCAAGCGCAAGCGCGGCGGCTACACCGAACGCGGCTTCCGGATCATCAACCTGAGAACCGGCAAGGCCAGCGATCCCATAGTCGGCAAGCCGGAAAAGCTTGCGGATGGGCGTTACGTGGGCGAACTCGCCGACGCGGGCGTCGTGCTGTTCGATGCGCAAGGCGCCGCCATCCGCCTCTCGGAAGGCCGCCCGGAAAGCAAGCAGCAGTATGGCGATTGGCTCTATGTCAGTTTCGACGAACGCGAAGGCGCCATCGACGCGCGCGGCAACATGAAAGTGCCCGCGCGGTACGGCGAGTTCAATCCGTTCTTTACCCAGCCGGAAGGCCTGGCGCGCGCCAACATCGGCGCGGGCTATCGCGTGATCGACCAGACCGGCAAGACCGTGCTGGAAAAATGGGGCGATGGCATGCCGCTTGCGTCGATGCAGCGTGTCGTCTTCAACGACGATGACGACTCGTCGAGCATTCTCGTGGACCTGCAGGGCCGCGAGATCACACGCCTGCGCGGCCGCTACGCCGTCGACTATCACAAGGCCAGCGAGGGCGTGGTGCCCTATAGCGACGGCGACAACAAGTACGGCTTCATCGACGCAAACGGCAAGCGCGTCGTGGGCGCGCACTTCAATCAGCTTGGCCCCTTGAAGGACGGCCTGGCGCGGGCCCGCCGCCTGGAACGCACGGGCAAGCTGTACGGCTACGTCGATCTGACCGGCCGCTATGCAATTGCACCGGCATTCACGTGGGCCGACGACTTCCACGAAGGCCGCGCGCTGGTGCGCCGCAACCGGCTCGTCGAGTACATCGACACGCAGGGCAATACCGCCGCGCTGTTCGGCGTACTGTGCGACACCGTCGTGGTCGTTGATGCGCAGGACCAGCAAAGCTGGCCGCCGCAACCGCTCACATGCCCCGAGGCCACCGGCATCAAGCCGCCCGTGACCACCAACGCCAACGCCAACGCAGAATGATCATGACGTCACGCGTGCTACGAAATACCCGCATTGCCTGCGCCCTGGCCGCGCTGGGCGCGTCCCTGCCCGCCGCAGCGCAGATGCAGATCGGCTACTCGCCAGGCCACCTGTATTGCCTCTCGGAAGCCAACTACTCGGACTATCCGGCCTATCCGGCCGCCGACGACATCAACTCGAGCAATCCCTTTCGCAACGGCTGCATCCGGGATCTGAACGACGGCCGCGCCGCGGCGCTGCTGCCGTCCGCGCTGGAACATATCGACCGCGTGCCGCGCGACAGTTCGTTGCGCCGCCACGCGTGGGGCTTCCTCGATCAAAACGGCCGCGTCGCGATCAAGCCCATTTTTGAAGCCGTGGGCGACTTCCGCCACGGTCTCGCCGCAGTGCAATGGCAAGGCAAGTGGGGATTCATCGATCGGAACGGCCGGATGGCGGTGCCCCCGCGCTTTGACAGCGTGCAGGATTTTGTCGAGGTCGGGCTGGCGGTGGTCACGCTGGATGGAAAGCCGATGCTGATCGACCGCCAGGGCGATCCGGCGGGCCAGCCGTTCGAAGAGGTGGTGCGCGCCGTGCGCCTGGACGACGGCGTGCCCGCACGGGCGACCGTCCAGTACAAGGAGGAATACCGCTCGTCCGCCGGCGAACGCCGCTACGGCGGTAGCGGCGTCGTGATCACGCGGCCGCTGGGCGACAAAGGCCTGTACATCGCCACCAACGGCCAAGCCAAGTATGGCGTGGTGGACAAGGACTGGAACTGGATCCTGGATCCCACGTTCGACGACATCTCCACGCACGACAACGGCAACCTGGCCACCGGCTACGGCCCCGACGGCTCGGTGCTGGTGACGGCGCAAGGCAAGATCATCGGCGCGGACCAGAAGTACGAAAGCGTGCTGACCGTGGGCAAGGCGTTCTACAGTGCAGAGCTGCCCGGGCGCGGCGGCTTTACGGTGCTGGATCGCAATGGCGATGCCGTCGCCACGCTGACGCGCGAAGAGGCCCAAACGTCGGAGCGCTACGCCGACACCGTCGTGTACCGTTCGAACGACAACCTCATGGCGCTGATCCCCGGACGTCCGGCCCCGGTAACGCTGGGCGCGGGGCTGTCCGCTGGCGATGAGCTCGAAGGGTATGTGCTGTTCGTGGACGGTTCCCGCCGCGCCACGGGTCTGCTGACGCCTGCCGGCGCCTGGCTGCACGGTGACACGGCGCCTGCCTGGCTGGCGGACGCCCGCCGCTTGGAGACGCGCGAAGGCAATCTGTGGCTGTCCGACGCGCAGGGCGCGCTGCTCAACGTGGTGGACAAGAGCGGCAAGCCGCTGCTCACGCCGGAGACGGTCCAGACGCTGCAGAACCAGCAACTGCGGCTGATCGGCACTGGGGTGCCCGGTGGTCCGCTGGGCCTGCTGGGTCAAAGCCACTGCCATTGCGAAGACGTCCAGGTGGGGCTGCTGCTGGCCGACGGCAGCACGGTGACCGATCCTTCCTGGATCTCCGTGACGGCGCTGGACGACACCGAGCGCGATGCCACCGGCAGTCTTACGGCAGACCAGTTGCGCTACGAGGCCGAGACCGACGACGGCATGGTGCTGCTGGACGCGCGCGGCAAACGCCTGGAACTGCCCGCGCAGCAGCACATCGGAATGTTCCGGCACGGTTACGCGCAGGTGTATGGCGACGGCGTGGTGCGGATGATCGACCGCGCCGGCAAGATGTTCGAGCTGCCCGAGAATTTCGACTCGCAGGTTGTCGCACCGGGTGTGGTGCGCTTTGTGAAGACGGCAGCCGATGACGCGCCGTGGGGTCTCTACGATTTCGTGGCCGGCAAGCTGCTGGCCGCCCCCTCGTTCCGCAGCATCGGCGACTTCCAGGACGGCCAGGCAATCGCGTCGCTGGGCGCGGA
>Ga0213820_1000924_pt1 | contig 15742 bp, 12 predicted proteins | sample MC6MC0910MG_FD_179889 | JGI IMG/M metagenome (GOLD analysis project Ga0213820, IMG submission 179889) | Enriched soil aggregate microbial communities from Iowa State University, Ames, United States - MC6-MC0910-MG | ecosystem: Environmental > Terrestrial > Soil > Unclassified | place: USA: Iowa... | reverse complement strand
GTGGGGCGTCAGCCTCAACCTGCGGAGGTGCAACGTGGTCGACGATCGCCTGATACAGCGGGGTCATATCGTCAGCCATGTCGGTGTGCTCAAGACCAGCAATACCATTCAGCGCAGAGGCGAAAATGATAGGGAAGTCGAGCTGCTCATCAGTAGCATCCAGGTTAACGAACAGGTCAAAGACCTGATCAACAACCCAATCCGGACGCGCACCAGGGCGGTCTACTTTGTTGATAACCACAATCGGCTTCAGACCATGCGCGAACGCTTTTTTGGTCACGAAGCGGGTTTGCGGCATAGGGCCATCCATCGCATCTACAACCAGCAGCACCGAGTCCACCATGGACATGACGCGCTCAACTTCACCACCGAAGTCGGCGTGTCCCGGGGTATCAACGATGTTGATACGGTAGTCATTCCACTTAATGGCGGTGTTTTTTGCGAGGATGGTAATCCCACGCTCTTTCTCCAAATCATTGGAGTCCATCACGCGCTCTGTTGCTTCGGTACGGGCATCAAAAGTACCGGATTGTTGCAGCAGTTTGTCAACCAGGGTGGTCTTTCCATGGTCAACGTGCGCGATGATGGCGATGTTACGCAAATTTTCGATCACAGCTTTGCCTCAGGCATTAGAAATAGCGCGTTATTGTACACTGATTAAGCGGAAGACTGAACACGATCACACTTTTCACTGAAAGTTTATTGCATGGAGGCCAATTTGCCCTGTTACCGGTGCAGAAAATGCACTAAGTTGGTCTGATGCACCAAAATAGTGCCACCAGATGACCGTTAAGCACCACAGTGGTGCAATAAAACGATCGTGGTGCAGCCGCTTTATGACAAAAAGGTGCACCACAAGGCGATTTAAGCAACATCAAAAAAGTTGGCACAGAATTCGCTTTATCTAAATCAAGCGTAAACGCCAGACAGATGTCGGTTGAAGAGCGTGCCGGAAGAGGTTGGTCAGGGAGTTGTTTTCCCGCAACGTATTCCGGAAACGACGTTTCCTCGCCATGTAGATAATGAAAGACCATTTCCAGGAGAGTTGAGTATGTCCGCTGAACACGTTCTCTCGATGATGAACGAGCATGAAGTTAAGTTTGTTGACCTGCGTTTTACCGATACCAAAGGTAAAGAACAGCACGTTACGATCCCTGCTCACCAGGTTAACGCTGACTTCTTCGAAGAAGGCAAAATGTTCGATGGTTCGTCTATCGGCGGCTGGAAAGGCATTAACGAATCAGACATGGTGCTGATGCCTGACGCCACCACGGCGGTCATGGATCCTTTCTTCGAAGATTCTACGCTGATCATCCGTTGTGACATCCTCGAGCCAGGCACCATGCAGGGCTACGACCGCGATCCACGCTCTATCGCTAAGCGCGCTGAAGATTTCCTGCGCTCTTCCGGCATCGCTGATACCGTACTGTTTGGACCAGAACCAGAATTCTTCCTGTTCGATGACATCCGTTTCGGCTCATCGACGTCCGGTTCACACGTTGCTATCGATGATATCGAAGCGGCATGGAACACCGGTAAAGAGTACGAAGGCGGTAACAAAGGTCACCGTCCAGGTCTGAAAGGCGGCTACTTCCCGGTTCCACCGGTTGACTCATCACAGGACATCCGTTCTGCCATGTGTCTGACCATGGAGCAGATGGGCCTGGTTGTTGAAGCGCATCACCACGAAGTGGCGACCGCGGGTCAGAACGAAGTGGCAACCCGCTTCAATACCATGACCAAAAAAGCGGACGAAATTCAGATTTACAAATATGTGGTTCACAACGTTGCGCACGCTTACGGCAAAACCGCGACCTTTATGCCGAAGCCTATGTTTGGCGACAACGGTTCAGGCATGCACTGCCATATGTCACTCTCCAAAGGTGGCCAGAACCTGTTTGCCGGCGATAAGTACGGCGGCCTGTCTGAAATGGCGCTGTTCTACATCGGCGGTATCATCAAGCACGCTAAAGCGATCAACGCCCTGGCGAACCCGACCACCAACTCTTACAAGCGTCTGGTCCCGGGTTACGAAGCACCGGTTATGCTGGCTTACTCTGCCCGTAACCGTTCAGCCTCAATCCGTATCCCGGTTGTTGCCAGCCCGAAAGCGCGTCGTATCGAAGCGCGCTTCCCGGATCCAGCGGCTAACCCATACCTGGCGTTCACCGCACTGCTGATGGCTGGCCTGGATGGCATCATCAACAAAATCCATCCTGGCGATGCGATGGACAAGAACCTGTATGACCTGCCACCGGAAGAAGAAGCTGAGATTCCAAAAGTTGCAGGCTCTCTGGAAGAAGCGCTGAATGCACTGAACGAAGACCGCGAGTTCCTGACCCGCGGCGGTGTATTCACTGACGAATCGATCGATGCTTACATCGAACTGCGTAAAGCAGAGATGGATCGCGTTCGCATGACGCCACACCCGGTTGAGTTCGAGCTCTACTACAGCGTTTAACTGGTCAGACGTTTTTTGTTGCCGTGGAAACTTTTAGCCCATCTTCGGATGGGCTTTTTTCTCCGCGAATTCACCGTTCATTCGCCCTCTTTTCGGCTTAAAGACTAAAATGCACCTCTTTAGTGCAGAGGAACGTTGTATGGCAACTGGCTCTCTGCCCGATGCAGGGCAGATTCTCAACGCGTTAATCAACAGTATTTTGTTGGTGGATAACGATCTGGTTATTCATTACGCCAACCCGGCGGCGCAGCAATTACTGGCGCAAAGCTCACGCAAATTGTTCGGCACGCCGTTACCGGAATTAACCGGCTACTTTTCGCTGAATATCGAGGTGATGCGCGAGAGTCTTGAGGCTGGCCAGGGATTTACTGACAGTGAGGTCACGCTGGTGGTAGATGGTCGCGCGCACATTATGTCGCTGACCGCCCAGCGGTTACCCGATGGCTTAATCCTGATGGAAATGGCGCCGATGGATAATCAGCGTCGTCTCAGTCAGGAGCAGTTACAGCACGCCCAGCAGGTGGCCGCTCGCGATCTGGTTCGCGGCCTGGCCCATGAGATTAAAAATCCGCTGGGAGGATTGCGCGGCGCGGCACAGCTTTTATCCCGCGCCCTGCCCGATCCCTCGCTGAATGAATATACCAAAGTGATTATTGAACAGGCCGACCGGTTGCGGAATCTGGTTGATCGTCTGCTGGGGCCGCAGCAGCCGGGCATGCACATCACGCAGAGCATTCATCAGGTGGCCGAACGGGTGGTCAATCTGGTGTCGATGGAGCTGCCGGAGAATGTCTCGCTGGTACGGGATTATGATCCCAGCCTGCCGGAACTGCCGCACGATCCCGATCAGATTGAACAGGTGCTGCTTAACGTGGTGCGCAATGCGCTTCAGGCGCTGGGCGACGATGGCGGCACCATTATTATCCGCACCCGCACGGCTTTCCAGCTGACGCTGCACGGCACGCGTTATCGCCTGGTGGCACGTATTGATATTGAAGATGATGGCCCCGGCATTCCGGCCCAGCTGCAGGATACGCTGTTTTATCCGATGGTCAGCGGACGCGAAGGCGGTACCGGTTTAGGCCTCTCCATCGCCCGTAGCCTGATTGATCAACATTCAGGAAAAATAGAATTTAACAGTTGGCCGGGACACACCGAATTCTCGGTTTACCTGCCTATTCGCCAGTGAGGTTTCTATGCAACGAGGGATAGTCTGGATCGTCGATGACGATAGCTCCATCCGCTGGGTGCTTGAACGCGCGCTCACTGGAGCCGGTTTGAGCTGTGCGACTTTTGACAGCGCAAGCGAGGTGCTGGATGCCCTCTCAACCAAGACCCCGGACGTTTTACTGTCAGACATTCGCATGCCCGGTATGGATGGCCTGGCGCTGCTGAAACAGATTAAGCAGCGTCATCCGATGCTTCCGGTCATCATAATGACGGCGCATTCTGATCTGGACGCTGCCGTCAGCGCCTATCAGCAGGGTGCCTTTGATTACCTGCCTAAGCCGTTCGATATTGATGAAGCGGTTGCGCTGGTCGAGCGTGCTATCAGCCACTATCAGGAGCAGCAGCAGCCGCGTAATCAGCCGGTCAGCGGACCCACCACCGATATCATCGGTGAAGCGCCCGCGATGCAGGATGTGTTCCGCATCATCGGACGATTATCGCGCTCGTCGATCAGTGTGCTGATCAACGGCGAGTCCGGTACCGGTAAAGAGCTGGTGGCCCATGCGCTGCATCGCCACAGCCCGCGCACCAAAGCGCCCTTTATCGCGCTCAACATGGCGGCGATCCCCAAAGATTTAATTGAATCAGAACTGTTTGGTCACGAAAAAGGCGCCTTTACCGGGGCGAACCAGATCCGTCAGGGCCGTTTTGAGCAGGCGGATGGCGGCACGCTGTTTCTGGATGAGATCGGTGATATGCCGCTGGATGTGCAGACCCGTCTGCTGCGCGTGCTGGCCGATGGCCAGTTCTATCGCGTTGGTGGCTATGCGCCGGTCAAAGTGGATGTGCGTATTATCGCGGCGACCCACCAGAATCTGGAATTACGCGTACAGGAAGGCAAGTTCCGTGAGGATCTGTTTCACCGCCTGAACGTGATTCGTGTGCATCTGCCACCGCTGCGTGAGCGTCGTGAGGATATCCCGCGTCTGGCGCGTTATTTCCTGCAGGTGGCGGCGCGTGAGCTGGGTGTGGAAGCGAAGATTCTGCATCCGGAAACCGAGACAGCGTTAACCCGACTGCACTGGTCAGGTAACGTGCGTCAGCTGGAGAACACCTGTCGCTGGCTGACCGTGATGGCTGCGGGTCAGGAAGTCCTGATTCAGGACCTGCCCGGAGAACTGTTTGAATCCAGTACGCCGGAGAATCCGGTGCAGTCGCTGCCTGACAGCTGGGCAACGCTGCTGGCACAGTGGGCCGATCGCGCTCTGCGTTCCGGTCATCAGAATCTGCTGTCAGAAGCCCAGCCGGAGATGGAGCGCACGCTGCTCACCACTGCGCTGCGTCATACGCAGGGCCACAAACAGGAAGCGGCACGTTTGCTGGGCTGGGGACGAAACACGCTGACGCGCAAGCTCAAAGAGCTGGGCATGGAATAAGCGGTTCAGTACGGGCTGGTGTAGTCTGCCAGCCCTTTTCTTCAGATAACGCGGGAGAACTGCTGCTGACGCGCTTTCTGACGCAGATAGCGATCAAAGCACATGCAGATATTGCGGATCAGTAACCGGCCAATTCCCGTCACCTCCAGCCCCGTAGCGGTTAGTTCCACCAGCCCATCAGCTATCAACGGTTTCAGCAGCGCCAGATCCTCAGCAAAATAGTCGCTGAAGCGAATGCCCCATTGCGCTTCTGTCGCGGCAAAATTCAGCGAGAAGTTACAAATCAGCGTTTTTATCACGTCACGACGCAGGCAATCATCGTCGGTTAAGGCGATGCCACGCCACAGGCCATTTCCCTGCTGTTCCACACAATTGTACCAGGTATTAAGGTCTTTCTGGTTCTGCGCATAACTGTCGCCAATCATGCTGATGGCAGAGACGCCAAACCCCAGTAAATCGCTGTCACCCTGCGTCGTGTATCCCTGGAAATTGCGATGCAGCTGGCCTTTGCGCTGCGCGATAGCCAGTTCATCCTGCGGCTTCGCAAAGTGATCCATTCCAATGAACTGGTAGCCCTGCTGAGTCAGAGTTGCGATGGTCTGCTGTAAAATATCCAGCTTTTGCTGAGCCGATGGCAGTTCACCCTCTTTGATTTTACGCTGTGCCGCGAACATCGCCGGCAAATGCGCATAGTTAAAGACGCTAAGACGATCCGGGCTCAGCGCCAGTACCCGCTCCAGCGTCCAGGCGAAGCTGGCGGGCGTCTGCAGGGGTAAACCATAGATCAGGTCAATGCTGGTCGAGCTGAACCCCTGTTCACGGGCACGCGCCATCAGCCCGAAAATCATCTCTTCATCCTGTACCCGGTTAACCCGCTCCTGCACCGATTTGTTGAAGTCCTGCACCCCCATGCTCAGCCGGTTGAATCCCAGCGATCGCAGATGATCAATCACATCCAGCGCAATTTCCCGGGGATCTACTTCGATCGACATTTCGGCATCATCGGCCACACTGAAATGCTGCTTCAGTAAACCCACCAGCCGGGAAATCTGCGCATTGTCGAGGAAGGTTGGCGTGCCGCCGCCCCAGTGAAGCTGCGTGACCTGACGCTGACGAAACAGCGGCGCACGCTGAATAATCTCCTGCTCAAGCACATCCAGATAGCGGTCCGCTTTATGGCGCTGACGCGTCACTATCTTATTGCAGCCGCAGAAGTAGCAGAGACGATGGCAGAAGGGAATATGGACATAGAGCGACAGCGGACGATCGGGGTAACGCGCCACGGCACGCTGGAAGTCGTTTTCCGCGTACTGCTCGCTGAACTCCAGCGCAGTGGGATAGGAGGTGTAACGCGGGCCGGCATAATTGTACTTTTCAATTAACGCCTGATCCCACTCAATCTGCTGCGATGGCATGCTCACTCCTTCCGGTGACGTCGTCTGAGAGAAGGTCGCGAAGAAGAGGAGATAAAAGGTGAGCGGGATGAGACCCGACGTAAACGTTGCTTCAGACGCGACAGGCGTCGTAGTTTAAACAATAACCACAGCAGATAACATGTCGCCAGCAGCGCGAAAATTGATCCAGGCCAAAACATTGTCGTTTACCTGTTAAGCGCGGCATGCGGGTAACGCATGCCGATCAAATTTGCTTAGTTGCCTTTCAGCAGACGGTACATATCTTCTTCAGCCTGCTCATCTTCGGCATCATCCATCACAATGCCTAACTGCTCCATCAGTTCGTCGATACGATCCAGCGAGGCATCCAGCCAGCCCTGATCTTCAGCTGACAGTGTTTCGCCATTTTCCAGCCGATCCAGCAGCGCATCCAGACGTTCGTCATTTTCCAGCTTCGCCAGCTCTTCTTCTGGTGTCAGACGCACTTTCTTCTCTGCTGCCGGTTTTTCTGCGCTTTTCTTTGGTTTAACGGCAGCGGTTTTTCCTTCAGCGATCAGGGCCACCGGTTTTTTACTCCCGATGCGCGGATCTTTGACGCTGTCCGCCTGACGTCCGCCATTGTTTTCGGACGCAGCCGGATTAGCACGGCTGCCAGATGCATGTCCGCGATGCTTTTTATCACGTTTGCGATCGCGTGCTTCATGGTTGATATCGTCACGCGATTTGCGTTTGGCTTTGACGGCAGGTTTGCCGTTAGCAGCTCGTGCAGGTTGCTTCATAGTATTCGGTCCCGGCTTTTTTTATTCAGTATAGAATTGCGGCGAAATCTAGCAGAAAGTAGACAAAGAAAAAAGGCGACAGCTCAAGCTGTCGCCTTATTTCATACCTTCATAAGAAGGAATCATGTTTTAAATCCTTTTCGGCTCGTAACATCCCGGTTAATCCCGCGCCTGCTCAACTCCTGAGCTATTCCTTATCCCTGTCTGGCCGCATCCCTGACCCTGTTCCATTCCATCGCTCATAACCCTCCTGGTATCCCTGAGCGCATCATCCTGATGTGTGCTGCCGTGCACTGCACACTAATGTAGACCAACTGGTAAAAGCCTCAAGTCAGTGTCAAAAATAGTTAGTTCAAAAAAAGAACGTTTTAAGATAAGAGGTTGAATTACATGTTTTTTTATTTTTAGTAATTAAAGTAAAAAGCGAAATAACCCGCACCGTGAATGGCAAATCTCTTACAAAGTTTGTTACCGAGATGCGATTGAGCACTTTCGCGTCATAACGCGTATAATCGCCCGCATTGCCTTAATGCGTTTTCTGGAGTGTCACCTTGTCTGAATTGAATTACCACGTTACCCACTTTGTCATGAGCGCGCCGGATATCCGCCATCTGCCTGCCGATACCGGAATTGAGGTGGCTTTCGCTGGCCGCTCGAACGCGGGAAAATCGAGTGCGCTGAATACGTTAACCAATCAGAAGGGTCTGGCGCGTACCAGTAAAACGCCGGGACGTACGCAGCTGATTAACCTGTTTGAAGTGAAAGAAGGTAAGCGTCTGGTCGACCTGCCCGGTTACGGTTATGCCGAAGTCCCGGAAGAGATGAAGCTGAAGTGGCAGCGCGCGTTAGGTGAATATCTGCAAAAACGTCAGGCGCTGAAAGGACTGGTTATCCTGATGGATATCCGTCATCCGCTGAAAGATCTCGACCGGCAGATGATTCAGTGGTCAGTGGAAAGTGGCATTCCGGTGCTGTTGCTTCTCACTAAAGCAGACAAACTGGCCTCAGGTGCCCGTAAAGCGCAGCTCAATGTCGTGCGTGAAGCCGCACTCGAATTTGTTGGTGATGTGCAGGTAGAGCTCTTCTCATCGCTGAAGAAAATCGGCGTGGATAAGGTTCGTCAGAAGCTGGACAGTTGGTTTAATACGCTTGAACCTGCGGTTGAAGATCAGGACGCGGAAGAGTGAGTGGCAACCTTGTGCCGGTGATGCTGACGGTACAAAAAGCCCAATAAAAAACGCCCCAGTCACAGAATGACTGGGGCGGCTAAATTCAGCCAAATCCGATTACGTGAAGTAAAAGGTCTGAAAGATAGAACATCTTACCTCTGTACCCTACGCGACGAACTTTACCTGATTTTCTGTGCGTGACAAAGGCTTTTTTGTTGCTTACTTACATGAAACAGGACTTTTTTTACCATGCACGTCACAAAAATAGCGTTGCGATGTAGTTTAATGACGAAAAAAGTGTTTAGACCATAAGCAGTTAGAAAAGCGTTTTCTCTCAGTGCCAGCGTTAACCACGCTAAACCGGTCAACTAAACGATTTTCTTATACCTGATTCAGGGCCGGTTCTGTTCTTCAGAACCGACCACACGCATTGAATCAGTGGGCTTCATCCCAGTTGTCACCCACACCGACTTCAACCAGTAAAGGTACGTCGAGCTGCACGCTACCTTCCATCAGCGCACGGATTTTCTGGCTCGCCTCTTCAACCGCCCCGGCTTTGACTTCGAACACCAGTTCATCGTGAACCTGCATGATCATTCTGACGGCATTGTCGTTTTGCTGTTCCAGCCAGTTATCCACGGCAATCATTGCCCGCTTAATGATATCCGCTGCCGTTCCCTGCATCGGCGCATTGATCGCGGCACGTTCAGCGGCTTTCCGGCGAATGGCGTTACCGGATTTAATATCGGGCAGCCACAGCCGACGGCCTTCCAGCGTTTCGACATAGCCTTTACTCGCCGCCAGCTGGCGTGTGTTCTCCATATAGCGCAGGACGCCCGGATAGCGTTCAAAGTAGAGATCCATATACTTTTTCGCTTCACCCGCACCGATATTCAGCTGACGCGACAGACCAAAGGCGCTCATGCCATAAATCAGACCAAAGTTGATCGCTTTGGCGCTGCGACGCTGTTCGCCGCTGACCTTATCCAGCGCCACGCCAAACACTTCGGATGCCGTCGCGCGGTGGATATCTTCGCCCTGGGCAAAAGCGTCCAGCAATCCTTTGTCCTGAGAGAGATGCGCCATGATACGCAGTTCGATTTGTGAATAGTCTGCCGCCACAATGCGATGGCCTTTGGCCGCTACAAATGCCTGACGGATTCGGCGTCCTTCATCATTACGCACCGGAATGTTTTGCAGATTCGGATCGGCAGAGGATAAGCGTCCGGTTGCGGTGACGGCCTGATGATAAGAGGTATGTACCCTGCCACTGATCGGATTGATCATCAGCGGTAATTTATCCGTATAAGTAGACTTAAGTTTGGATAAGCCGCGATGCTCCAGAATCACTTTGGGTAACGGATAATCAAGTGCCAGCTCGGCTAACACCTCTTCGCTGGTTGAAGGCGCGCCGCCTGGTGTTTTCTTCGTGGGCTTGATGCCCTGTTTTTCAAACAGAATCACCTGAAGCTGCTTGGTGGATGAGAGGTTGAAGGGTTCCCCCGCCAGCTCATGCGCTTTCAACTCAAGCTCAGCCAGTCGGGCCGTCAGCTCTTTCGAATGCTGCGCCAGAATAGACTGATCGATCAGCACACCGTTGCGCTCTATGCGCGAAATCACCGTCAGTAACGGCATCTCAATCTGTTCGAAGACTTTTTTCGGGCCCGCTTCTTTCTCCAGCTCTGGCCACATCTTCAGATGCAGCTGCAGGGTCACATCTGCATCTTCTGCAGCGTAATGGGATGCCTGCTCTAACGCGATTTGATTGAACGTCAGCTGATTTTTGCCTTTACCGGCGATCTCCTGGAAGGTCACGGTTTTATGGTTAAGCCAGCGAGCGGCCTGGCTATCCATGTCATGTTTGCCCACCACGCTGTTGAGGATATAGGACTCAAGCATGGTGTCGAATTTGATACCGGCCAGTTCAATGTCGTAGTTTTTCAGCACGCCGCGATCGTATTTCAGGTTCTGGCCAACTTTCCATGCGCTCTCATCTTCCAGCAAGGGCTTGAGCTGTGCCAGAACGGTAGCGCGATCCAGTTGATCAGGCGCATCAAGATAGTCATGGGCAACCGGCAGATAGGCGGCTTCACCGGGCGCCACCGCGAAGCTGATGCCGACGATGTTAGCGCTCAGGGTATCCAGCGCGTCGGTCTCCAGATCAAACGCAAAGACCTCGCTGTTTTTCAGCTTCTCCAGCCAGCTATCAAAGAGATCCTGATCCAGAATGGTGACATAACCCTCGGTCGGTAACACGCTGCTGGTTTCCGCCACCGGGGCCGGTTCATCGGCCTGCGCTTTTTGCGCCTGCGTAGTGCTCTTTTTACCCTGCAGCCATTTACCGTCCTGCAGGTCACTCAGCCAGCGTTTGAACTCGTAACGACTGAACAGGGCCTGCAATGCCTCTGTATCGGGTTCAGTGACTGTGAGCTCTTCACAGGGCAGCGCCAGCTCAACGTCTGTCTTAATGGTCGCCAGCTGATAAGAGAGAAACGCCACATCACGATTCTGCTCAAGTTTGGTCGCCATGGTTTTGGCACCACGAAAGCCGAGATCGGCCACTTTGTCCAGATTGTCATAGATCGTCTGCATGCTGCCCAGCCCCTGCAGCAACGCCTGTGCCGTTTTCTCACCGACGCCTGGCACGCCAGGAATGTTATCGGAGCTATCACCCATCATGGCAAGGAAATCGATGATCAATGCGGGTGGAACACCATATTTCTGCTCAACCTCTTCTGGTCCCAGAATGGTGTTGCTCATAGTGTTAATCAGCGTGATGGCGGGCGTGACCAGCTGCGCCATATCTTTGTCGCCGGTGCTGATCAGTACTGAGAGACCCTTTTTCTCCGCTTCCAGCGCCAGCGTACCGATGACATCATCAGCCTCGACGCCGCTCACAGCCAGCAACGGCAGCCCCATCGCCCGCACCATCTCATGCAGCGGCTCAATTTGTGCACGGAGCTCGTCAGGCATCGGGGGACGGTGAGATTTGTAATGCTCAAACAGCTCGTCCCTGAAGGTTTTGCCTTTGGCATCGAATACCACAGCAACGTGACTCGGATTGTATTGCGCCAGCAGGCTTTTCAGCATGTTGAGCACGCCGTACATGGCGCCAGTGGGTTCACCTGCACTGTTGGTCAGCGGCGGAAACGCGTGATACGCGCGATAAAGATAGGATGAGCCATCGACCAGAATCAGGGGATTTTCTGCTATTTGCGCCATAAGTCTGTGTAGTCTTCGTTGCTATGAGTTGGGCTATAAGGATGCCACAACCAGGCAGAAATGGTGAACTAAGGCGTGCCACGTCTGGAGTTTTTCACGCTTTTGGGGACAGGATCGCAACGATCGTTCTGTGGATAACTTTGTGCGTAAAAATTATAACGCGCTGTTTTTCAGGAAAATAAATAATCGGCACTTGAATAAAAACCATAAATTTCATTGGCTTATTTAATTTCCGTGACCCGATCGCTATTTTTAATAGCGCGATCCCTTGTGTGGATATTAAATTTATGCCCTGGAGATGGACAAAAATTGGCCCGTTGTTCAAAGGCATAAAAAAAACGCCAGCAGAGCTGGCGTTTAACGGGGGTGTGAGGCTGATTACTTCTGGCTTACCAGGAATTTAACCACGTTCGCATAGTCTGCGACGAAATTATCCATAGAGCTGGTATCAAGACCGCCGTTGTTAACCATGTATTTGCCATTCACGAAAATAGCAGGCACACCACGCAGATCAACATCAGCAGCGGCTTTTTGCTGCTGCGCAACCAGCGCTTTTACGGCGAAGCTGTTCCAGGCTGCATCATAGTCCGCCGCAGAGATACCGGCCGCTTTGACAAAGGTCTCTTTCAGACTGGCAGGATCGGTGATGGTCTGCGTTTTCTGAATGCCATCGAAGATCGGTGCTGTCACTTTATCTTCAACGCCCAGCGCCATCGCGACAGCCCAGGCCTGGGTCACGACCGGCCCCAGCTCTCCACCGAGAAAATCGACGTGGTATTTCACCATCTTAGTGTCAGCAGGCAGATTCTTTTTCACCGCGTCATTGACGTGATAAATACGTTCAAACTGATAGCAGTGCGGGCAGAAGAAGGAGAAGAACTCCATCACCTGAGGTTCGCCGGCCACAGGTTTAGGCAGACTCACATATTGTTTACCTTCAGTGAACTGGGCAGCAGATGCGCTGAATGCCAGCACTAAACCCATCAGTGCAAACCAAATTTTTTTCATCGTGAAAAATTCTCCTGACTACGTCATTAATATTGCGGTGTCAGCTGCAGAGGAGGTTCCTGCAACAGCTTCTCCTGCTCGGTAAAGAGTGAAATTTGCCTGCGCCAGAAATCTTCATCTGTCATCCAGGGGAAAGCGCGCGGAAAAGCGGGATCCTGCCAGCGTCGGACAACCCAGGCCAGATAATAAACCATGCGCATGGCGCGTAAAGGTTCAATCAGTGACAATTCATTAATATCAAAATCACTGAACTCACTGTACGCCTCCAGCAGTATATCCCATTGAATACGCTGTTCCTGACGATCGCCGCTGACCAGCATCCAGAGATCCTGCACGGCCGGGCCATTACGGGCATCATCCAGATCGACAAACAGCGGTCCGTCACGCCACAGGATATTACCCGGATGGCAGTCGCCATGTAATCGTAGCGGCTGCCACGTGGTGTGCCACTGTTGTTGCAGCGTGTTTCCCAGCTTATCGATAGCCTGTAGCAGTGCGACTTTAAGCGATGCAGGCACTAACAGAGAGTGCTCCAGCACCTGCCGGGGTTCATGCAGATATTCATCCAGACCGATGGCAGGCCGATGCCTGAACAGCGCTTTACGCCCGGTCTGATGAATGCGGCCCAGGAAGCGGCCTACCCACTCCATCTGATCTTCGTTGTCTGTCTCATATTGCCGTCCGCCCAGGCTGGGGAATACGGCAAAGAAGAAGCCAGCGTGACTGTGCAGTGTCTCACCCTTTAACCGCAGTGGCGCCGCGATGGGCACTTCGTCAGCCAGCAGATCAAGTGCGTACTGATGTTCTTCAGCAATCTGTTCGGCACGCCAGCGCTGTGGGCGATAAAACTTCGCAACATAGCGGCGTTTTTCGTCGTCGCTGAATTGATAAACCCTGTTCTCATAGCTGTTCAGGGCTGTCAGACCCGATTCGACGCGAATTCCTGTTTCCCAGAGCGCATCAAGCAACACGTCGGGATTCAATGTCTGGAAGTTAAAAGCAGCGTCGCTCATCATGTTACCTGTAGTTGCCCTTGCAAATAGCAGCCAAGGATAACACTACTCGTCCTGTTTAATGACACCCCGTGCGCGGAGCAGTGCTGTTTTGAAATCAACTTCATAATCTTTTTTCAGGCCTGGGATCTCATCATCGCTGGCTGAGTCACGCATCTTGAGATGGTAAATTAATACATCATCGGTTAATTCACTTAACGGGCCACGGAAACCAGATTCCTGAGCCAGTTTCTGCAAAAATGTGACCAGATTAAGATCAGGCTCTTTTTGCCAGGCGGGTTGCAGCAACGCGATTAACTCGTTTAAACGATGGCATTTCATTCAGATTTCTCCTTTCACAGTGCGTCATCAGCGAGGGCACAGTCATGACAATATTAACCGGCATCATTCTGGCCGGAGGTCAGGGCCGCCGTATGGGTGGTCAGGACAAAGGGCTAGTACAGCTGGATGGCAGCCCGCTTTATCAGCATGTCCTTGAACGGCTCAGGCCACAAGTCGACATTGTCATGATTAATGCGAATCGTAATATTGATCGCTATCAGTTAAGCGGATGTCGGGTTATTCAGGATGTTTTTGATGATTATCCCGGTCCGCTGGCCGGTATCTACAGTGGGTTGCGTGAGATTGAAGGGGAATGGGCGGTATTCAGCGCCTGCGACACCCCCGCTATCCCGCTCAACTTCGTGGAGCGGCTGATGCAACAACGAGGCGATGCCCCCGCAGTGTGGGTGCGCTCACAAACCCGGGATCATCCTACTCTGGCGCTTATTCATCGCGATCTCCGTACGCCACTCGGTGAATACTTGCAGGCTGGTGAGCGTCGCCTGATGCAGTTCCTGCGCGATCAGGGTGGACATGCGGTGCTGCTGGATGATGATGAATCGCTATTCCTGAATGTGAATACGCCTGATGACCTTAGGGACTATCCTGCCGGCAATATGCCGGACGGAAATGGTCGTCAGCCAGCATAATGTAAAGTCCAGTAGCAGAAGATCCAGCCCGATAGTAACAATTAACGGGACGTCCTTATTTTTGCAAAAAAAAGAGCTTTTTTATCTCTGGATGACGATGGCTACAGTTATTCGTGGAATAAGAGTCGCTGAGCATTCTCAGCCATTGCAACATCGGATGACTGATTACCAGTAAAATAGCTTCAGACAGGGATAGAGAAAAAAGGGGCAGCACGCCTGATATTTAAAATGGCAGGTGATGCCCCGGACGATCAGAGCATTATCAGCCAGCGTTCAAAATATTTGTCCAGACTGAATCTGCGCGTGCCATTGAATCAGCAGTACCTTCCGCAGCACCGACTACCAGACCAAAAACAACGCCCCAAATGCCACCAAACAGGCCGCCTAAAACACCCTGTGCTGGAGCCAGGATTCCACTGGTTACGCCATTAGTATTAGCAGAGATGTTCCAGCCCGCCCATGCAACGCCCATTCCGCCAGCAAACATTCCGATAACTGCACCACCGATGCTGTCTAAGATCCCAGTAGAGGCGGCACCTGATACTAATTCTGTTTCAGCAACAGTCAGTTCTTTCATTTTAATCTTCCTTAAATTAGTTAATGCTCAATAGAAATCCATCGGAGACATTTAATTAAATGTCGAAATTAGTTTCAATCAAGCACTAAAAAATGTAAATAGAATAAAATCCATTCATTCTAAATGCTATGCGTTAGTCCTGTTAGCAGGTTTATTATCATATTAGCTTAATAAGTTGGTAACTTATTAAGCTATAAATTTCAAAAACTTTGTATCTGCTAGTCTTTATTTTATATTTTGATCTAATGATCATTATAGTTTCCGGTGTTTATCAGGCTACTGGTAATTCAAAAAGGAAATGGAGGAACCTGGAGGCTACCGGAGCAGGCTTACAGGTCAAGTTTTCAACTTAACGTGGCAAAGTGCAGACGTAAAAAAGCCCCGCACTTTCGTGCGGGGCTTCTTCACTTATTTAATGCCTGGCAGTTCCCTACTCTCGCATGGGGAGACCCCACACTACCATCGGCGCTACGGCGTTTCACTTCTGAGTTCGGCATGGGGTCAGGTGGGACCACCGCGCTAAAGCCGCCAGGCAAATTCTG
>Ga0213820_1000919_pt1 | contig 15842 bp, 10 predicted proteins | sample MC6MC0910MG_FD_179889 | JGI IMG/M metagenome (GOLD analysis project Ga0213820, IMG submission 179889) | Enriched soil aggregate microbial communities from Iowa State University, Ames, United States - MC6-MC0910-MG | ecosystem: Environmental > Terrestrial > Soil > Unclassified | place: USA: Iowa... | reverse complement strand
ATGCCTGCTGTATCGTCCGTTGCTTGAGCAGCCATTGCTGCAATTCCCTTCAACGCAAAACCTGCTGTACGCCATCCATCAGCCAGGCGAATTGAGGGATTCGGTGCTCGCGTGGCTGGCGGATTCGCAAACCAGTTTCAAATATGCCCAATACACCTTCCCCATCGGTCTGCCCAGTCCGTGGCTGGGCGCGCAATTGCTCGCCGAACCCTGGACCAGCGTCAAGTGGGCCGGGCCGGTCGGGCTTGCCTCCACGGCATTGACTGGCGAGGTGTTCCCGGTGCTGTTCAAGACCCATGCACTGGCGATGGCCGAACTCGCCGACCGACAGTCGTTGTCCAATGCGCAACGCCGCTGGGCCTTGCTGCGAGACAGTGGGTGGGCGTTGTTCAACGTTGCCGCGAACTTTCTCTGCGGCCCGGCAGGCGCGGCGATCTGGGTCTGGCAAAGCATCAGCGAAATCGATCAGGTCGTGGATGCCCACAATCGTGGCGATACCCACGAGCAGTGGAGCGCCGTCGCCGATATGTTGCTGAACCTGGGCATGATCCTGGCCCATCATGCGGCCACACAACGCACAACCGGCCCCCGCACAGCGTTGCGCAGCGAAGGCGCAAGCGAAATCGAAAGCGAAGGACTGCCCCGGATCCAGGCCCCCCCTGTACAAACGCCTGTCCTACCCACGGTTACACACGTCACCGCGCTGTTGAGTGACCAACTCCCGGCCAGCCATTACTCCTCGCTTGAAGCCTACGGCTCGGTGCCCCGTCGCTCGCCCGGTGCCTTGGCAACGTTTCTGAATACTCTGGCCGTGCCGGCTCCCGACCTCACGGCAGCCGCCGTGGAAACCCTGCTGCGCGGCAAGGCGACCCTGTATCGCCTCGCTACCAGCACCTATGCGCAGGCGGGCGATCGCTGGTTCCGCGTGATTGAAAACGATGACCAGCAGGTGCAAATCGTTGATCCGCAGACACCGTCAAAAACCGGTCCGCTGCTGATTCACAACCAGCAAGGCCAATGGTTCGTGGATACCCGACTGCGTCTGCGCGGTGGCGCCGGGGGCACCAGCCTGCAAAGTCAGCTCAAGGCCCAGCGCAAGGAAAAGGAAATCCAGAGGAACCAGCTCGGGGCGGCTCTGGAAGCATTCAGAAATCAGGAAGCCGTCGGCAACGCAGCTCTGGAGCAAGCCCAGTCAGCCATGCTTGGCGCCTCCGGAGAAGCCCACCAAGAGGCGACCCGGCGTTACCTTGAACAGGTCGAAAAGCTGATCGGGGATTACGACGAGGCCTTGAAAATACTTGGCCAATGGCGCCTCAAAGGGGGGAGCGACGGCTATTTCGTCGAATTGCAGCGCATGACCACTTTGCTGCAAAAAAACCTCAGCCTCTGGTTCGTTCTCAAACGCAACGCATACGCGGTATTGACCCGTAAATTGGCTCGGCACACGGTCATCGATACCCCGGCGGCGCTGCAAAGTTACAACGAGGAACTGCACCAGGCCCTGGCGTTGAGCCAGGACATGATCGCCCGCCTGCAGCTGTCCCGTACCTCCTTGGAAACTCTCGACACCATCGGCAGCGCAGGCATGACCACCGCACAACGCTTGCGCCAACTGCTCCCGACGTTTAATCAGTGGGATCTGAAGTCCAATGCCATCGGCATGTCTCACGAGTTGTGCATGCAGGAAACTGCCACCGAAGCGGCGCGGGAAGCCACCGGTTGGCTGATAATCGAAGCCGCCACCGCCACACATCGCCACGCCGCCCTGATCAGGAAACCCGACAACGGCGACAGCACTGCGCTGCGCATTGATCGTCTGAGCCGACTGATTGATGTCTATGTCGATGCCGATCAGCGTCTGGGGGACTTGCCAGGCGAATACCCGGGCATGGTGGTCGCGGCAGAACTGGCGCGGCTAAGGAGCCTGCTCGGCGAATTCAGACAACTGGCGCAGGAGCAACTGAGCGAACTGCTGCCGGAAACCGGAGCAAGCAGCACGCCGGTCACACCAGGCCCCTCTGTCGCAGGATCGTCCCGGCCGGTTGGCAAGGTCACCAAGAGCCGGCCTCGTGACCCTGCGCCCGCCAAACCTGCAGCCGCCAGCGAATCGCCTCTGGAAGAAATGCTTCCCGTCAGACCCTCCGCCTCCCCGACGACGCACGTGGGCGACATCGAGTTCATTGCCGATGCCCTGACCCAGAATGAGCGAGTGCAGGCGTTCATTGACCGGACCCGTCGTGACGCTCTGAGGCCCAACCGTATACCGGCAGACATGCAGGATCTGTTCGATCAGCAGGCGCGGCGACTGGAACAGATTGCGGTCAGCGTCGAACAGGCGCAGGCACGCATTGTCGCCTCCGGCGGCACGCGGTTGCCGGTGGGCAACTTGAGTGCGGAACTCAACAGTGCGGCGATCCGGTTACGCGCTCAAGGCATCGCCGTGCGCGCCAGTCTGCTCAAGGATCGCCAGCCTCGACAAGCCTATTTGCAATGGTTGCTGGACAATCATCAGGTACGGATCGTCAGGAACACCAAAGGCCGGATCAAGACCAAAAAGCGCCAGGATTACTTTCAGGAGTATCAGATACTCGACAGCACCCAGCATGATCAGCCGTTATGGCTCGCGCATTTTCACTACGACTCGCCCGAAGCCGCACCGGAACAATTCACCGCGGCGCACCTGAAAATCGCCGATGCGCATTTGAAGACCCTCAGCGCAGAACGTCGACAAGCCCTGACTGCTCTGACACCCATCGACTACGTGCTGCGCCGGATTGGCGATCCGAGCCTGTTCCTGCAGCTCGAAACATAACCGTGATACCACCGTCGGGCGCATCGATCTGCGCCCGCTTCAGAGGGTGTGCCACACGGTTTGCAAACGCTCGAGCGCCGCTTCGATTGCGCGCTCAGGCACCGCGGCAAAGCCAAGCACCAGTCCGGCGCGTTGGTCGACCGGGGTCGTGGAGTCAGGCAGCCAATAACTGCTCAGACCATTGATCTCGACGTCTGCGCTGCGCGCCAGTTCGATCAGTTGGCTTTCACGCGCCACACTGGCGACCGGCACGGTCAGGTGCAGCCCGGCGGCAACGCCGGGCAACTGGCCAACGCCTGGAACATTCTGCGGCCAGCCGCCGAGCAGGACATTGCGTCGGCTCAGCGCCGCGCGGCGCATGCGTCGGATGTGCCGCTGGAAATGCCCGGCGGCCATGAACTCGGCCATCACCGCCTGGGTACTGACCTCGGAATGACGCACATCCACCGCACGCCTTCGGGCAAAAGCCTCCACCAGCCCCGGCGGCAGCACCAGATACCCCAGGCGCAACGCCGGGAACGCGACCTTGCCGAACGTGCCGACATACAGCACTCGCCCCTGTCGATCGAGGGCGGCCAAAGGCGCCAGCGGAGCGCCGCTGTAGCGATACTCGCCATCGTAATCATCCTCGACGATCCAGCCCTGCGTGCGCTCGGCCCAGGCCAGCAATTCGAGGCGACGGGCCAGACTCATCACCACCCCCGTGGGGTACTGGTGGGAGGGCGTGACATAGGTGAGGCGGCAATCGGTCAGTCCCGCCAGTTGCTGGCAGTCGATACCCTCGCTGTCCACCGCCACCCCGTGCAGCCGGGCACCGGCCACGGCGAAGGCATGACCGGCCGCTCGATACCCGGGATTTTCAATCGCTACGCCGTCGCCCGGCTCTACCAGCAACTGTGCACAAAGGCTTATGCCCTGCTGTGCGCCACTGGTGATCACAATTTGCTCAGCCGTGCACTGCATGCCCCGGGAGCTGCGCAAATAGGCCGCGATCATCCCGCGCAACCGCGCATCGCCCGCCGGGTCGCCGTAACACAGCTGCTGCAAATCCGGCTTGCGCCAGAAAGCCGCGTTCAGCTTGGCCCAGACGTCAAACGGGAACAGATCGAAGGCTGGAACGCCGACCCGAAAAGCACGCGGCGGACCACTGGGCGGCAGGGACAGATGATTGTTTTCAACCCGCTGCAACGCGTCGCTGTGGATAACTTTACTGGATGGAACCACAGGTAAATCCAGCCAATTTGTGGATAAGGTTGTGGGTAAGCCTGTTGAAAACCCTGTGGATACTTTTGTGGATAGTTTTTTCTTGGGCAATGCGCTTTGCGGTAATTGCGCCACATACGTGCCGTCCCCGACGCGGCCTTCGATGAAGCCTTCGGCGTACAACTGATCGTAGGCGCGCACCACGCTGTTGCGGGAAATCGCCAATGCCGCCGCCAGATCACGGCTGGCCGGCAGCCGCGTGCCACTGGCCAGCCGCCCGTCCAGCACCCGCAGACGCAGCGCCTGATAGAGCTGGCGGCTCAAACCCTGACGGCGGTCGAGCTCGATACCGGCCGGATTGAACGGCATGGACAGCGTGGGCGATTCGGGCATGACAATGGACCTATGAAATTGGTCTTCAATGGCTCTTACAACAGACCAATAGCCTGCCTAGGATGCAGGCATTCGCCAAGGAAAATCTCTCCATGTACACGCCCCGCGCCTTTGCCATCGACGAACTGTCGCAACTGCACGAACTGATCCTCGCCACCCGTCTCGCGATTCTGGTGAGTCATGGTGAAAACGGTCTGCAGGCCAGCCATGTGCCAGTGCTGCTGCACCGCGAACAGGGCCAGAACGGCACGCTGTACGGGCACCTGGCCAAAGCCAATCCGCAGTGGAAAGACCTGCGTGACGGCGCTGAAGCGATGCTGATTTTTGCCGGCCCCGACGCCTACGTCAGCCCGGGGTTTTACCCGAGCAAGGCCGAGCACGGCAAAGTCGTGCCGACCTGGAACTACGTCGCCGTGCACGCCTATGGCCACGCCGAAACCTTCACCGACGGCGGGCGCCTGCTCGACATCGTCAGCACCCTGACCGATCGCCATGAAGCCGGTCGCGTGCAACCGTGGAAGGTCGACGACGCGCCGGCCGACTATATCGACGGCATGCTCAAGGCCATCGTCGGTTTCGCCATTCCCATCGACCGCCTCGAAGGCAAGCGCAAGCTCAGCCAGAACCGCAGCGCCGAAGACATTGCCGGCGTGCGCGAAGGCCTGGCTGCCAGCCCCGACATTGCGGACCGAACCCTCGCCCACTTGATGCGTTAAGGAAATCAGCATGAGTCAGATCCAGATCCGCCCGGTGACTGCCGGTGATCACGCCGCCTGGCTGCCGTTGTGGCAGGCCTACCTGCGCTTCTACAATACCGAGTTGCCGGACGCCGTCACGCACAGCACTTGGCAGCGTTTCCTCGACCCGAGCGAACCAACCCACGCCGCCCTCGCCTGGGCTGACGGCAAAGCAGTGGGCATGGTGCATTTCATTTATCACCGTTCCAATTGGAGCATCGAAAACTCGTGCTACTTGCAGGATCTGTTGGTGGCACCGGAGACCCGTGGCACCGGCGTCGGTCGCTTGCTGATCGAGCACGTCTACGCCACCGCCAGGGCCGACGGTTGCTGCAAAGTGCATTGGTTGACCCACGAAACCAATGCCACCGCGATCCAGCTCTACGAGCGCATCGCCGAGCGCCCGGGATTCATCCAGTTTCGCAAAGCCATTTAAGGAGCCGCGTACATGACCACTGCACTTGCCGACTGGAAAGGCGTCCCCGCCCCCACCGCCACCTCGCTCGAAGGCCGCTTCATCCGCCTGGAGCGACTCGACCCGGCGCGCCACGCCGACCAGCTGTTCAACGCCCTCGAAGGCCCCGGCGCCGACCCGAAGCTGTGGGATTACTTGCCGTATGGGCCGTTCCCCGAGCGCAGCGTTTTCAATGACTGGCTGAACAACCATGCGGCCAGCAGCGATCCGTATTTCTTCAGCGTGATCGACCGCGTCACGGGCCAGGTGCAAGGCATTCTGAGCCTGATGTCGATCGTCCCGGCGCAGGGGCGCATCGAGATCGGCCACGTCACCTTCGGTGCGCCAATGCAACGTTCACCGAAGAGTACCGAAGCGGTTTACCTGTTGGCCAAATACGCCTTCGAACAGGGCTACCGGCGCCTGGAATGGAAGTGCAACAACGGCAACGCCCGCTCCAAATACGCCGCCGAACGCCTGGGCTTCAGCTTCGAAGGCGTGTTCCGCCAGCACATGGTGGTCAAGGGCCAGAACCGCGATACCGCGTGGTATTCGATTGTGGATTCGGAGTGGCCGGCAATTGCGGCAGGGTTCGAGCAGTGGTTGAGCGATGCCAACCAGACGCCGACCGGGCAGGTGAAAGGTTTGGTCGAGTGCCGTAGTTAAATCGTCAAAGCGAAAGATCGTCCGATCGCGGCCCGAACCTTCGGCAGCTCCTACAGGGTGAACGTCAATCCCATGTAGGAGCTGCCGAAGGCTGCGATCTTTTGATGTTTATTTACACCAGTTTCTGCGCCAGCACCGCAATGTGTTCCGGCCCGATCCCGCAGCAACCGCCCAAATGGCTGGCACCACGCTGCTGCCAATCCTTCGCCCAATGCAGATAGCCCGGAGGATCCAGATCGTCGCGCAGCGGATCGAGGCCGTCGTTGGCCGTCGCCTCTTTCGGTTGCGGTGGAAACGCATTGGCATACGCGCCGATGTGAATCTGCACACCCAAACGCTCAAAGGTATCGCGCGCCGCATCAATCGCCGCGCCAATCACTTCCGGCTGGCTGCAATTGAACAGCAGCGTCTCGACGCCCAATTCCGCCGCCACCGCCGCTGCTTCGGCCACCGGTTCGCCGGAACGCAGACGCGGCACCTCGTCCGTGTCTTCGTCCTTCAGGGTAAATGACAGCCAGAACGGCTTGCCGTCCTGCGGCAGACCGGCGCGGATGGAACGCGCCTCGATGATCGAGCTTTGGGTTTCCGCGAGCCACAAGTCGACATGTGGCGCCAGGCCGGTCACCAGTGGTGCCAGCAATTCGTTCACCCGCGCCGCTTCGAACAGGTCCGGGCGATAGGAACCGAACAGCGGCGGCAACGAACCGGCCACTCGCACCGCTTTGCCCGATGCCCGCACCGCACGCTGTGCCAGTTCTCCGGCCAACGCCGCCAGTGCCTGACCTTCAGCGGCAAACCGCGCCTCGCCAATATGAAACGGCACGACCGCATAACTGTTGCTGGTGATCACATTGGCGCCGCTGGCGATGTAGGCCGCGTGCACCGCTTCGACCGCCTGCGGCGCTTCGATCAGGGCCAGCGCCGACCACTCGGGCTGCCGAAACGGCGCCCCGGCGCGTTGCAACTCACGGCCCATGCCGCCATCGAGAATTACCGTGCTTGCTGTGCCCATATGCTTTTCGCTCATATGCTTATGAAAATTACTCACTACCAGAGTAGTTCTTATAACTATTTAATACGCACCATTCGGTTAATAACAACCCCTTTTTTTCAGGTGTCGACTGTGAAACTTCAACCGCTACTGGCCCTGGGCCTGACGATTCTGGCCGCGTCCACTCAAGCCTTCGGCGGCGCCACACTCGATCGCGTCGAACAGAAAAAACAACTGGTCGGCGTGCTGATGGAAAGCTACCCACCCTTCTCGTTTCTCAATGAGCAAAACCAGCTCGACGGCTTCGACGTCGACGTCGCCAAAGCCGTTGCCGACAAACTGGGGGTCAAGCTGCGCCTCGAAACACCATCCTGGGACGTGATCGCTGCCGGGCGCTGGAGCGGGCGCTATGACATCTGCATCTGCTCCATGACCCCGAGCAAGGCACGCGCCGAAGTGTTCGATTTCCCGGTCGAGTACTACGCCTCGCCCGCCGTGATCGTGGTCAACGCCAAGGACGATCGCATCCACGGCGCCAAGGACCTGAGCGGGAAAAAGGTCGGCCTGACCAGCGCCAGCAGCTACGAAAGTTATCTGAACAAGAATCTGGTCATCGAAGGCGCCGAAGACACGCACCTTGAGTACCCGTTCGAGGATGTGCAGATCGCTCCGTACGATACCGACAACGTCGCCTTCCAGGATCTGGGTCTGGGCGCCGGTGTGCGCCTGGACGCCATCCTCACCAACCTGGTGACCGCGCAGCCGCGCCTGAATCAGGACCAGCGTTTCAAACTGGCGGGCGCGCCGCTGTACTCGGAGCCGAACTCGGTGGCCATCGAAAAGGGTGACGCCGAGTGGGACGCCAAAGTGCGCGAGGTGTTTGCGCAACTCAAACAGGACGGCACGCTGAGCAAGCTGTCGCAGAAATGGATCGGTGCCGATATCAGCCAATGACTGCCTTCCCGACACCTCCACAGCCGCCGCAACCGGTGGCTGAATCGCGCCTGCAACGGCTGTTCGGTTTCCGCACGCGCCTGTACCTGACCTGGGCGGCTATGTTCAGCCTGTTCGCCGGGTTTTTCCTCAGCTTCGATCTGAAGCTCTCGATCATCCTCGACAAGCTGCCGAATCTGCTCGGCGTGCACCTGGCGCCCAACGGCTTTCTGCAGGGTGCGGCACTGACCCTGTTTCTCTGCGCCTGCGCAATCGTCGCCTCGTCCTTGCTGGGCTTCGTCACCGCTCTGGCGCGCCTGTCGAAAAGCGCCGTGGCGTTCGGGATCGCCAGTTTCTACACCTCGTTCTTTCGCGGCACGCCGCTGCTGATCCAGATCCTGTTGATCTACCTCGGCCTGCCGCAACTGGGTGTCGTACCCGGCGCAGTGGTAGCCGGGATCATTGCCCTGTCACTCAACTACGGCGCGTACCTCAGCGAGATTTTCCGCGCCGGCATCCTCGGCGTGCCCTATGGCCAGCGTGAAGCTTCGCTGGCGCTGGGCATGCGCGAGAGCGTGATCTTCTGGCGCATCACCCTGCCCCAGGCGATGCGCACGATCATCCCGCCGACCACCAACCAGTTCATCTCGATGCTCAAGGATTCGTCACTGATCTCGGTGATGGGCGTCTGGGAAGTGATGTTTCTGGCGCAGTCCTACGGACGCTCGAGCTACCGCTACATCGAGATGCTGACCACAGCGGCAATCATTTACTGGCTGATGTCGATCGGCCTGGAGCTGATCCAGGCGCGGATGGAGCGGCATTACGGCAAGGCTTATGTGCGGCGTAGCTAGGGTAATCAGCGCCTTGCGCCAGTGTCGGGTTTTAATTGATCTCTCGTCGGATCCGCACCACGCCCATTTTCAGTCCAAATGGGCGAAACACCGCATTCAACGATTTCAACGTCTGATTGCCCTCGCCATGCTCGATATGCACCAGCGTGCGAACCGATATTTTGCACATCCTGGCGAACTGGGTTTGATGCAGACCGGTCACTTCCACGCGTAGACGACGAACCGCTTCACCGATCTCCAGTGTCCCTTGGGCCAGCGCCTCTTGAATGTTTTCGATGAGCACCGTGCGTTCGGCTACCGTCATGCTCATTTCAGATCCCACTCTTTCAAGCGTTGCTCCAGATTTTTCAGATGGATTCCCGGGTGGTTCATCGTTCTGTCGGGCAAACCACTCGCCGTCAATATGTCGGGGAGCGCCGCCAGACGCTGGGCATCTTCACGCAAGCGTTCGAAAGGATCTGATGCGTCGGTCAAGCCCAGCTGCATTTAAATGCATTTAAGCAGGGATTTTATTGCTCAAAGATGCAATATATTGCACCTCGGCTAAGATGGCCCGGTGCAATATGCAACAAAATGCAGATGCGACTGTGTTTAAGATCATATGAATACCAAGTAATGCTGGTCACCTTCCGACATCATTTTGTAAAAACCCATCGCTATACAGGACGGCCCGCTTATAACAAAAGGCCGTCCGTCCATGACCTTCCCGCCTCAGCGCTTGTCCCTCGCCATTGCCTTGCTGATCTCGGCAACCGCCGCCCACGGCAAGATCGTACAGATCGACACTGCCACTACTGCCGCGCAAACCCTTGGCGGCAGTGACACGCTGACGATCTCGGCACCGGGCAGCATCACCAACAGCGGCAAGGCGGTAAGCCTGAAGGACGGCACCAGCGGCGCCGGTGTGGTGATCGATAACGCGGGCAAAATCGTTTCCAGCGGTGGCCGGGCCATCGACAGCAGTGGTGACCTGACCCAGGCGCGCAATTACCAGATCTACAACCGCAGCGGCGGGCAGATTTTCGGCTCCAATGACGCCCTGCGCATCGATAGCAACTTCGTCAGTGGCAGTCTGTTGATCGACAACAGCGGCGTGATTCGCTCGACCACCGGCCAAGGCCTGGACCTCGATGCGCTGCGCAGCAGCGGCGTCAAAACCACCCTCATCAACCGCGCTGGCGGACTGATTCGCGGCGATGCCAGTGACGGCATGAAGACCGGCGCCAATGCGACGATTACCAACTACGGCGAGATCTCCACCGGCGACTCGCACAACGCCGATGAGAAATTCGACGGCATCGACATCGACTCGGCCAGCGGTGTCAGCGTGACCAACTACGGGGTGATTTCCGGCGGCCGCCATGGCATCACCACCGACCTCGGTGCGACGCTGGTCAACTATGGGCAGATCACCGGCCGCAATGGTTCCGGATTCGGTTCCGACGGCAATGGTACGGTGATCAACCACGGCACCATCACCGGTGCTTACTCAGGCTTGCAGGCGAACGGTGACGGTGATGGCGTGGACATCGACAAGATCGCCCATATCGAAAACTACGGCACCATTCAGGGCGTCGGTGCGGGAGGCGTGGACAAGGGCGGATTCGCCAACGGCAGCGAGGGCATCGCCCTCGGCGGCGGCTACATTCTCAACGCGAGCAACGCACTGATCAGCGGCGCCAACAGCGCGATTCTGGTGGACGACGGCAGCGGTGGTTCGGGGCTGGCAGCCAACACTCTGGAGAACTACGGCACCATTCAAGGCCTCGACGGCTTCGGCGTAAAGTTTGTCGGCGAATTCGCCGACAACGTGATCAACGGCGGCACCATCACCGGCAGCAACGGCCTGGCACTCGACCTGGGTGGCGGCAACGACAGCCTGACCCTGCGCAATGGCAGTCGCTTCGTCGGCGTGGTCGATGGCGGCAGCGGTTACGACCGGGTGCTGATGGACGATGCGGCGGGCGGCAGCTTCGGCGCCAGCCGCGATTTCGAGTGGCTGGAGGTCCGGCAAGGTACGTGGACACTCAACGGCAGCGGCGATTTCAGCGATGGCGGCGCGGTGCGCAATGGCGCGACCCTGATCAACCAGGGTGGCATCGCCGGCAGCCTGGGCGTGGACGCCGGCGGTGTGTATGCCGGTGGCGGCTCGGTGGGCAATCTCACCGTCAACGGCACGCTGCGTACCGACACTGGCCTCGGTCGCGCAACCATCGTCCATGACTTGAATATGGGCAGCGGCTCGACCCTCGTCTATGGCGTCAACGCTGATGGCAGCAGCGCCCCGGTTCAGGTCGGCGGCACCGCCAACCTCAATGGTGCGACCCTGGCGGTGAATCCCGGCAGCGGCACTTATCCGTGGCGGAGCCAATACACCGTGCTGCAAGCCACCAACGTCAACGGCACCTTCGGCACCGTCACCAGCAACTACGCGTTCCTCACGCCGACGCTGGCCTATACACCGACACAAGTCGATCTGACTTACACCCGCAATGACGTGGCCTTCAATCAGTTCGCGGCGACCGGAAATGGCAGCAGCGCGGCCAACAGCCTGGCCACGATGGGCAAAAACAACGCGCTGTACAACGCCTTGCTCAACACCACTCAAAGCACGGCCGGCGCGGCGATAGAGCAACTGGCCGGCGCCAGCAACGCCAATTTGACCAGTGCCACGCTCGGCGCCAGCAGTCAGGTGGGCAACAGCATGCTCTCGGCGATGCAGCAAATGGGCAGCAGCCCGGGGTTGATGGTTGGCCTCGATCAACGCGACACCCCGGTGCTGGCGGCCAACGGCGTGCCGTCCGAGGCGCGCAACCTGAATGATCCGAACGCGCGCGGACGCCTGTGGCTGCAAGCCATCGGCGGCTACGGCAAGCTCGACGGCGAGCACGGCAACAGTGGTCTGGAACAACGCACCAAGGGCAGCGTACTCGGCGCCGACTGGGCACTGAATCCACAGTGGCGCCTCGGCGTACTCGGCGGTTATTCAAAGACCGATCTGGACGCGACCGGCGTCGATGGTAACGTCGAGAGCTGGCACGCCGGCGTCTACGCACTGCGCCAGAGCGGCCCGTACTCGCTGCGTCTTGGCGCGGCCTACAGCGGCCATCAGGGCGAAAGCAAACGCACGGTGGCGTTCAACGGTTTCAATGATCGACCCAAAGGCGATAACGACGCCAACAGCCAGCAAGCCTTCGCCGAACTCGGCTACGCCATGGGCAGCGGTCGCCTCAGCGCCGAGCCGTTCGCCAGCCTCGGCTACCAGCGCTACCACCGCGACCGTTACCAGGAAAAGGGTGGCGCCGCCGCACTGGACGTCGACAGCCAGACCCAGGACAACTTCAGCAGCACCTTCGGCCTGCGCCTCGCGCACCTGAACAGCCTCGACAACGGCATGAGCCTGACCCCACGCATGGCCGCTGGCTGGAAACACACCTACGGCGATGTCAGCAGCTCTACGCGTCAGGCATTCGTAGTCGGCGGCAGCGCATTCAATGTCGATGGCAGTTCGCTGGATCGCGACAGTCTGGTGCTCGAAGCCGGGCTGGATCTGGGGATTTCCGCACGGCATACATTGGGTGTCGGCTACAGCGGCGAGATCGGCAGCAACAGTCGCAACCACGGGTTGATCGGGCAGTGGCAGATGAGTTTCTGATCGTTGAACAGCCGGCGGCGTCTGGATCTGATGTAGGAAAAGGCCCCGCCGGGTTCGAGTAAAAACACCGATCGCAGGTCTTGCGATCCTTTTCTACGGTGAAGCTCCGATGTCGCCTGCAAGGCTGCGAGAAGCAGCCGACATCGGATTTTTTGCAGCAAAAATAGAGTGGCGTCTCCTATCCAGAGAGGCCCGACTCATGCCCGGACACTACCAGCTTCGCCCCCTCCAACTCGCCGTGGCGATTGCACTGGCAATCGGATGGAGCAACGTTTCCATCGCCCAACAGCCGGAGATTCCGGTCGTCGAAACTGCAGTAGAAGCCAAGCCCAAAAAGCCGCGTAAAACAAAGCCAAAGCCGCCCGTCGAGTCGGGTGGCCTCTCCACGATTGAAGAAGTTATCAGTCCAAGTCCAGCCCAAACTGCCATCGAACCATTGGCGGGCAGCTCTTCCAGCAATGCAGAACATCGGACACCCGATCAAGGGATGCCGGTTGAGCCTTTGCAAGACAGGCCTCTGCAGCCTCTGGCAAACAGCACGAATGCTCAGAAACTCGCAGAAAGCCTTGAAGAAAATTCCGTTCCACCGCAGCAACCGCAGCAACCGCAGCAACCGCAGCAACCGCAGCAACCGCAGCAACCGCAGCAACCGCAGCAACCGCAAGAGCCTGGGACATTGCCCCAACCAGTGCAGCCCGAAACGCCTGCCGCGCCGTCAAATACCGCCATCAGCGCCCTGCTCGACGCCAGCACACCAACGGCGAGCCTGGCACTCGAACAACTTGCCGCCGGCAGCAACGCCAACCTCGCCAAAGCCACACTGAGCAGCGCCGCTCCGGTCAGCACCAGCATGCTCTCGGCGATGCATCAACTGGACAATCGCAAAGCTGAAGGTCCCGGGCGTGTCTGGCTGCAAGCTCTGGGACACGGCGGCAAGGTCGATCGTGATTACGACAGTGCCCTCAAACACGCCACCCACGGTTTGGTCTTGGGAGCCGACTGGCGAGTCGACGAGCAATGGCATGTCGGCCTAATGGGCGCAAAAGCGCAAACCCGCTTCGATGCCCAACAGTTCGACGGCGATCTCGACAGTTGGTACCTCGGCGCCTACGCCCAGCGACAGGACGGCCCGTTCGCCCTGCGCCTGGGCGCCTCGTACGGCAGTCATGACGGCAGCGGCAAACGTCGCGTTGCCTTCAATGGTTTCAGTGATCGCCTCAAGAGCAGCTATGACGCCAGCACCCAGCAGGTGTTTGCCGAAGTCGGCTACGAATTGGGGCGTGGCAACGTCAGCTTCGAACCGTTCGCCAGCGTCGGCTATCAACGCTACCAGCGTGATGGTTACACCGAGAAAGGTGGCGATGCGGCGCTCAAGGTTCAGGGGCAAACCCGGGCGAACCCGAGCAGCACCGTCGGCCTGCGCCTGGCGAAAACCAGTCACTTGGCCAACGGCATGCAGTTGACGCCGCGTCTCAGCGCCAGCGTGAAACACACCTATGGCGAGCTCGATAACGAAACGCGCCAGCAGCTGGTCAAGGGTGGCAAAAGCTTTGAAGTCGCCGGGGCCGAGATGGATCGCAACAGCTTCACGCTGGACGCCGGTCTTGATCTGACCCTGTCCGCCAGTAACACTCTGGGCATCGGCCTCACCGGCGAGACCGGCAGCGACAGCCGCAGTTACGGCGTGACGGGCCAGTGGCGTATGGCGTTCTGACACAACTCTACGTGTAAAAGCTGCCGCAGGCTCGGGCCTGCGGCAGCTCCTACAGAGAACGGCATATTGCAGGCGAAAAAAAAGGGGAGCACATGCCCCCCCGAGGTTTAAAGCGTTGAATCGCGGCAGTTATCTCAGCCTTCGATCTCGATCAGGATTTCACCCGGATTCACCCGGTCACCCTTGGCCACATGAATGGCGGTGACCTTGCCGGCAATCGCTGCCTGGACTTCGGTTTCCATCTTCATCGCTTCGGTGATCAGCACCGACTGGCCAGCCTTGACGGTGTCGCCCTCCTTGACCAGCACATCGACAATGTTGCCCGGCATGGTGGTACTGACGTGGCCAGGTGCCGACGCTTGTTTGCGTTTGCTGCTGCCACCACCGACGAATTCGTTGAGCGGTTCGAACACCACTTCTTCCGGCATGCCGTCGATGGACAGGTAGAAGTGACGCTTGCCTTCGGCCTTCACGCCAACACCGGTGATGTCGACGCGGTAGGTTTCGCCGTGGACGTCGATGACGAACTCCGTCGGCACGCCTTCGCCACCAGCCTTCGCCACACCACCGGCCTCAGGGATCGGCAGCAGCACTTCCGGAACCAGGGTGCCGGCGGCACGCTCTTCAAGGAACTTGCGGCCGATGTCCGGGAACATGGCGAAGGTCAGCACGTCTTCTTCGGACTTGGCCAGTGCGCCGATGTCGGCACGCAGCTTGGTCATTTCCGGCTTGAGCAGATCGGCCGGGCGTACGTCGATCACCTCTTCACTGCCGATGGCCTGACGACGCAGTTTTTCATTAACCACGCCCGGCGCCTTGCCGTAGCCGCCTTGCAGATACAGCTTCACTTCGTTGGTGATGGTCTTGTAGCGCTCGCCGGCCAGCACGTTGAAGAACGCCTGGGTGCCGACGATCTGCGAGGTCGGAGTCACCAGCGGCGGGAAACCGAGGTCTTCCCGTACACGCGGGATTTCCGCCAGTACTTCGCCCATGCGGTTCAACGCGCCCTGCTCTTTCAACTGGTTGGCGAGGTTAGAGATCATCCCGCCGGGTACCTGGTTGACTTGCACACGGGTGTCGACCGCGGTGAACTCGCTTTCGAACTGATGGTACTTCTTACGCACGGCATAGAAATACAGACCGATTTCCTGCAGCAGCTCCAGGTTCAGACCGGTGTCGTACTCGGTGCCCTTGAGCGCAGCGACCATCGACTCGGTGCCTGGATGGCTGGTGCCCGAGGCGAAGCTGGAGATCGCGGTGTCGATGTGGTCGGCGCCGTTTTCAATGGCTTTCAATTGGCACATCGCCGCCAGACCGGCCGTGTCATGCGAATGGATGAACACCGGCAGCGACTGCTCGGCTTTCAACGCACGAACCAGTTCACCGGTGGCGTATGGGGTGAGCAAACCGGCCATGTCCTTGATCGCCAC
>Ga0213820_1000917_pt1 | contig 15863 bp, 13 predicted proteins | sample MC6MC0910MG_FD_179889 | JGI IMG/M metagenome (GOLD analysis project Ga0213820, IMG submission 179889) | Enriched soil aggregate microbial communities from Iowa State University, Ames, United States - MC6-MC0910-MG | ecosystem: Environmental > Terrestrial > Soil > Unclassified | place: USA: Iowa... | reverse complement strand
TCGGCCAATGCCGGTTATCTGCACAACCCGGCCCCGGAATATCCGGCCCTGGCCATGCGTCGCAACTGGGAAGGAACCGTGCTGCTGCGGGTGCACGTACTGGCCACCGGCAAGCCCGGCGAGATCCAGATCCAGAAAAGCAGCGGCCGCGATCAACTCGACGACGCCGCACTGGCCGCCGTCAAACGCTGGAGTTTTGCCCCGGCCAAACAGGGCAACAACCCGGTCGATGGCTGGGTCAGCGTGCCGATCGATTTCAAGTTGCAGTAAACCCTGATTTCGCTTTACCACCTCGCGGGCTACCTGACCAAAGGCGCATCGCTACAACGATTTCAATGCCTTGTTGGAGTGCCTCACATGAACCTTATCGCTTCGCCTTTCGAATCCATTGAACATGCAGTCATCTGGCTGCTGATTGTTTTCTCTGTCGCCACCTGGGGCCTTGCCCTGCTCAAGGGTGTGCAGTTCGCCCGCCTCAAGGCGCAGGACAAGAAATTCCACAAGCAATTCTGGGCCGCCTCAAGCCTGGATTCCGCCGCTGAACTGGCCCAGACCAAACCGGGCGCCGCAGCCCGAGTCGCGCTGGCAGGCTACGCGGCCATTCAAGTACCCGAAGGCGGCCAGGCGGCGGACCTCAGCCAGGCGATCAATCACCAGGACCGTCTGGAGCGCGCCCTGCGTCAGCAAATCGTGCGTGAACGTCGCTCGCTGGAAACCGGCCTGGCGATCCTGGCCAGCATCGGCAGCACCTCGCCGTTCATCGGCCTGTTCGGTACGGTCTGGGGCATCATGTCGGCGCTCAAGGGCATCAGCGCGGCAGGTTCGGCGAGCCTTGAAACCGTAGCCGGCCCTATCGGTGCGGCACTGGTGGCCACCGGCGTGGGGATCGCCGTCGCGGTGCCTGCGGTGCTGGTTTACAACTATTACCTGCGCCGCCTGAAGCTGACCGCTGCGGACCTGGACGACTTCGCCCACGACTTCTACAGCCTGGCGCAAAAGAATTCGTTTCGCGTGCTGCTGCACCCGGTCCTAAGCAAGTCCGGCGCCAGCGTGGCCGGGCAGAAAGTGAAGGAGGCGTCCTGAAATGGCCTTCTCCACACAAGACAGCGATGAAGTGCTGAGCGAGATCAACGTCACCCCGCTGGTGGACGTGATGCTGGTGCTGCTGGTGGTGTTCATCGTCACCGCGCCCCTGCTGACCAACTCGATCCCGATCAACCTGCCCAAGACCGAATCGGTCGCCCCGGTGGAGCAGAAAGACCCGCTGGTGGTGAGCATCGACGACAAGGGCCATTTGTTCATCAACAAGGATCAGATCCAGCCCGACCAGCTGGAAACCAGCCTCAAGGCCGCCAAGGACAAAAACGCTGACGTGCGCGTGCAGCTGCAGGCTGATAACGGCGTGAATTACGGCGAAGTGGCACGGGCCATGGCCTCGATTGAAAAGGCCGGGATTACCAAGCTGTCGGTGATCACCGCGAAATAGGTGACCGGGCATTGAGATTGACCGGTGGGAGTGAGCCTGCTCACGAACGCGCCAGAACAGGTGACGCTGTGGCGCGACTTTCAACGCATTCGTGACCAAGCTCACTCCCACAGGGCCAGCGGCAATACGCCCTACCCGCATTGACTCCCCAAGGAAGAGGTATCCCCCGTGACCGTCACGTTTCTCAACGCCCGCAAGGCGCCGCTGGACATCGCCCGGGAACTGGCGAGTGAATTTGCCCGCACGGCCGTCGACCGCGATGCCCAGGGCGGCACGCCCAAGGCCGAGCGCGACCGGCTGCGCCACAGCGGCCTGTTGTCGCTGAGTATTCCCGGCCAGTTTGGCGGGCTCGACGCCACCTGGTCGGACACCTTCGAGGTGGTCCGCGAGTTCGCCCGGGTCGACAGTTCCATTGCCCACGTCTTCGGTTTCCACCACCTGATGCTGGCAACCGTGCGCCTGTTCGCCAAACCGTCGCAATGGCAGACCTGGTTCAAGCTCACCGCCAGCCACAACTGGTTCTGGGGCAACACCCTCAATCCGCTGGACACCCGCACGGTGGTCAAGGGCCGCAACGGCTGGCGTGAATTTTCCGGGCAGAAGAGCTTCTGCTCCGGCGCTAACGATTCGGAAATGCTCATCGCCTCGGCGGTGGACGAAGCCGCCGGCGGCAAGCTGTTGATCGCCGCGATCCCCAGCGGGCGCACCGGCATCACCCTGCATAACGACTGGTACAACATGGGCCAGCGCCAGACCGACAGCGGCAGCGTGACCTTCAAACGGGTGCGGGTTGAAGAGTCCGACCTGCTGCTCGATCCGGGCCCTCTGAGCACACCGTTTGCCTGCCTGCGACCGCTGATCGCGCAGCTGCATTTCGCCAATATCTTTCTCGGCATCGCCGAAGGCGCCTTCGAAGAAGCGCGCAAATACACCCGCGAAGAAACCCGCCCATGGTTTCGCTCCAGCGTTACCGACAACGCTCAGGACCCTTACGTGCTCAGTCATTACGGGGATTTCTGGGTGGCGCTGGAAAGCACGCGCCTGCTGGTCGAACGTGCGGGCCGGGTGCTGGACGAAGCTTGGGCCAAGGGGCCGGCCCTGACTCGCGAGGAACGCGGCGAAGCGGCCATTGCCATCGCCACGGCCAAGGTGGCCGCCAGCCGTCACGGCCTTGAGCTCTGTAGCAAGGTCTTCGAGGTCACCGGCGCACGTGCCACTCACGCCTCCGTGGCCCTCGACAGGCACTGGCGCAACCTGCGCACCCAGAGCCTGCATGACCCGCTCGATTACAAACTTCATGAATTGGGTGACTGGGCGCTGAACGGCACCGCGCCCATCCCGACCTTTTATTCATAGGGATCATCATGCAACTGCTGACCTTACCGCCCTCGCCCGCACTGGCCACCTCGATCCGCGCCACCGCGCAGGTGTTCGAGGACCCCAAATCCCAAGCCTTGCTGCGCCATCTGCAACAGGTCGCGCCCAGTGAAGCGAGCGTGCTCATCATTGGCGAAACCGGCACCGGTAAAGAGTTGGTCGCGCGGCACATTCACAACCTCAGCGCGCGCAAGAGCCAGCCCTTCGTGGCGGTGAACTGCGGCGCGTTCTCTGAATCGCTGGTCGAGGCCGAGTTGTTCGGCCATGAAAAAGGCGCCTTCACCGGCGCCCTGAGCGCCAAGGCCGGCTGGTTCGAAGAAGCCAACGGCGGCACCCTGTTCCTCGATGAGATCGGCGACCTGCCCATGTCGATCCAGGTCAAGCTGCTGCGCGTGCTGCAGGAGCGCGAAGTGGTCAGGCTCGGTTCGCGCAAGAGCATCCCGATCAACGTGCGGGTGCTGGCGGCCACCAACGTGCAACTGAAAAAAGCCATCAACGCCGGTCATTTCCGCGAAGACCTGTTCTATCGCCTCAACGTGGTCAATCTGGAACTCAGCCCGTTACGCGAAAGGCCGGGGGACATCCTGCCCCTGGTGCGTCACTTCATCGCCAGCTACGCCAAACGCTTGAGCTACGGCGAGGTCAGCCTGAGCCGCGATGCCGAACTCAAACTGGCGAATTACGGCTGGCCGGGCAACATTCGCGAGCTGGAAAACGTGATTCATCACACGCTGCTGATCTGCCGCGACGGCGTGATCCAGAGCGATGACCTGCGCCTGTCCAACCTGCGTCTGGAGCGCCACGACGACCATCCGGCCACCGATCAATCGGGCATGGGCTTGCTGGAGCACGCTTTGCAGCAGCTGTTCGAAGAGCAGATCGAGCACCTGCACGAGCACGTCGAACGCACGCTGCTCAGCGCGGCCTACAAGTTCTGCCACCACAACCAGGTGCACACGGCAGAACTGCTGGGTTTGAGCCGCAACGTCACCCGCACGCTGTTGATCAATCTGGGAGAACTGAAGGTCAACAAGCGCCGCACGGCGCCCCCCTCCCCCGACGAGCGCGTCCTGCACCTGTCGATCTGAACCTGTTAATCCCAACCTGACACGCGGTGTGACCTGCACACCGCGCGTTGCTTTGCTCAGATCGCCTCGCCCAATTCGTCACTGAACTGGCGGTTCCACAGCCGCGCGTACTGACCGTTGAGGCGCAGCAGTTGATCGTGACTGCCGTCCTCGATCACCCGGCCCTTGTCGAACACCAGAATCCGGTCCAGGTGCGCGACCGTCGACAGCCTGTGGGCGACTACCAGCACGGTTTTGTCTTCCATGATTTCGTCCAGCTTGTCCTGAATGAAGCGCTCGGTGATCGAGTCCAGGCTTGATGTCGCCTCGTCCATCACCAGAATCGGCGCGTTCTTCAGCAACACCCGGGCAATGGCGATGCGTTGCCGCTGGCCCCCGGAAAGCTTGACGCCACGCTCGCCCACCAGCGATTCGTACCCGTGCTCCATGCTGTCGATGAACTCGCTGGCACCGGCGCGATGGATCGCCTCGGCGACTTCATCCATCGACGCATTCAGGCGCCCGTAATGGATATTTTCGCGGATGCTGCGGTGGAACAGCCCCGGTTCCTGAGGGATCAGACCGATTTGTTGGTGCAGGGAATGCTGCGTGACGTTGCGCACGTCGACGCCATCGATCAGCACTTCACCCTTTTGCACGTCGTAGAGGCGCAGCAGCAGGCTGAGCAGGGTCGACTTGCCGGAGCCCGATGCCCCCACCAGGCCGACTTTCTGCCCGGCGGGAATCACGATATTCAGGTGCTCAAAGATCGCCTGATCGGCGCCGTAGCTGAAACCGACATCCCTGAATTCAATGTCCCCGCGCTTGACCTGCAAGGCCTTGGCGCCGGGTCGGTCGACCACTTCATGGGGGCGAATGAGGGTGCGCACGCCGTTGGCAATGTTGCCCGTGGCTTCGAAAAACTCCAGAAAGCGTCGGGACAGGTTGCCCACATCGCTGATGATCAGCAGCGACAGGCTGGTGGACATGACGAACGCGGCGATATCGATCTGTTGCGTGCGCCACAGCTGCAGGGCCAGCAACAGCAGGCCGAGCTTGAGCACCACGCCGCAGCTGGTCTGAAACCAGCGTATCTTTTCCATATAGCCCAGCGAGCGATAGGCCGCAGCTACTTCCTTGTCCAGAAACGTGCCCAGGTAGCTGTGCTCGAACGCGTGGCGGGCGAACAGGCGAATGTTGGCCAGATTGGACACCGCATCCACCACCTTGCCCGAGCTGGTGCTGCGCGCTGCCGAGTATTGCTGGGCCAGCGGGTGACTGCGACGCGCGAGCAGATAACAGATGGCAATGAACGCCAGCGACCAACCGGCCATGAACATCGCCATCAACGGCGACGCGGTCCACAGCAGGACCGTGGCCAGCGACAGCGTCACCAGCAGCGGGATCAGGTCGAACAGCAGGATGCTCAGGGTCTGGTTGACCCCCTGCGCCACCTCCGACACCCGATGCGCCAGCGCCCCGGCGAACTCGTTGCTGATGAAGCGATGGGAGTGCTGCTGCAGGTAAGCGTAGACCACGTGGGTCACCGTGCGTCGCTGCAATGGCAGCACATGAATATGGCATCCGGCGGCCGCACGGGTGAGCAGCACCTCGCAGACCAGTACCGCGGTGAACAGCGTCAACGGCCAGCGCAGCACGGCAAATGCGTGATCGGCGTCCAGGCCGTTGCTGACGGTGCGGGTGATCTGCCCCAGCCCCCAGGGCACCAGCAGCGTACAGATCACCGCCGCGATCTGCAGCAGCAGGATCGCGACGTACCAGCCCTTGAAGTTACCGATGAAATAACCCACGAAGGCGACGGGTCGGGTCGGCAGTTGCTGGACGTTCCAGCTGCGTAACCGGCGGTCACGGGGGGCGAAGGATGAAAAAGACGAACTCATGGCAGACCGGGTTCCTGTATGACGCCTGTGGCCGCGCAGCTTTCAGGCAAAAATGACCAGTGCCGCAGGGGGCTGCCGGTCCTGATTCGGTATGGCGTTATGCGGTGTTTCAAAGAGCGGTGCGGTAGCGGATCTCCTCCAGGGTGCGGCCACCACGGCTGATGCTGCGTCGTGAGGTTTCATCCGGCGCAAGACCGGCGTTGCGATAAAAGTGGAGAGCCCGCGTGTTTTGCGTCAATACCCAAAGCGTCAGCGACTCGAAGCCTTGCTCCGCCAACTGCTGACGCGCAGCAAGCCACAAGCCGCGGCCCACACCCGTGCTCCAGTGTTCGGCCAGTACATACAGCGCTTCGATTTCAGCACTGGCACCGGGCTGCGCGTCGTCGTCGCGGCTGGGACCGAAAGCGATCCAGCCCACCAGCTCGGCGCCAACCTCGGCGACGAGCACGGCTGCGCCCTTCTCGATCGAGTCGCGCCAGAAGCCAGTTCGCCGATCAAGGGTGGCCTCCAGTGACAGCAGAAAGTCATCGGGCAGCAGGTCGCGGTAGGCCTGTTGCCAACTGCGAATGTGCACACGGGCAATGGCTGCTGCGTCCTCAGGTTGTGCGATGCGGATCATCCCGGGGTCTCCCTGACAGGTGGATGGGGCTGCTATATCAAGGCTCATATCAGGATTCGTGCCAGCCGCTTGCGCTATTGTTTTCGGCCTCAGCGGAACATTTCTGGCCTGCAAAGTGGCATTCACGACAGCGTTTGCGGATTGCCTGTCGCAAAATCGACAGTTCAGCGCACTCTGGCAGCGTAGACCGCCGAGCCGGCGTCCGAAGACAGCCGGCGGTACACCAACGCCGACACCGCGCACAGGGTGCCGGCCAGGGCCATGACCAGCGCCACGTCGGTTTCGGCGATCGCTGTATGCCCGCGCAGCGACATGACCAGGCTGAGCAGCGCAGCGGCAACGCCCACCGACAGGCTCATGGTCAGCTGGATGCTCATCGCCGAGAGGCTGCTCGCCGCGCTTGATTGCTCGGTCGGTACGTCGGCAAAGGTCAGCGCGCCCAGGGTGCTGAACTGCAGCGAGCGGATGATGCCGCTGGCAAACAGCACCACGACCACCACCCAGTAAGGCGTGGAAATATCGAACATGCCCGTCGCGGCCAGGGTGAGCCCGGTCAGCACGGCGTTGCCGATCAAGGTGCGCTTGAAGCCGAAACGGCTGACGATACGCACCGCCAGCAGCTTCATCAGAAATGCCCCGGCGCCGCCGACGAAGCTCAGCAGCCCGGCCTGCAAAGGGTTGAGGCCGAAGCACAGCTGAAACAGCAGCACCAGTAGAAACGGCTGGGACGCGCTGCCGATACGCATCAGGTTGCCGCCCCAGAACGTCACGCCGAAGGTGGGAATGCGCAGCAGCGACAGGTCGATCAAAGGATGACGGACGCGCTTTGCGTGCAGGACGTACAGCACGGCGCTGGTCAGCCCCAGGGCAATCAGCGACAAAGCCCAGGTGCGCGGCAGCAGGCCATGGCCGAACGCTTCGAAGCCGAACACCAGCCCGCCCAGGCCCACGGCGCTGAGCAGCAAGCCGATGACATCCAGCGGCTGCCGTCGGGCGCCGGGGTAATCGGGGATGTAACGCAGCACCAGAACCACGCCGAGGATGCCGATGGGCACGTTGATCAGGAAGATCCAGTGCCAGGACAACAGCGTCACCAGCAGACCGCCCAGTGGCGGGCCGAGGATAGGCCCGATGAGCGCGGGGATGGTCAGGTACGACATCGCCCGCAACAGGTTTTCCCGCGCCGACCAGCGCAGCAGAATGACCTGCCCCACCGGCACCATCATCGCCCCCGCCGCACCTTGGGCCAGCCGCGCCAGCGAGAGCTGAAACAGCGAGCCCGAACAGGCGCAGGCCACCGACGCCACGGTGAACAGCACAATGGCGCTGACGAACACCCGCCGAGGCCCAAACCGATCTGCCGCCCAGCCGCTGACCGGCACGAACAACGCCACGGCCAAGAGGTACAGCGACACCACCAGGTTCATCCGCACGCTGGCCTCACCGAACTCCCGAGCCATTTGCGGCAGCGCGGTGAGCACGGCAGTGGCGTCGATCAGCTCCATGAACAGCGCACAGCCGATGATCATCGGAATCAGGCGCGAGTGGGGAATAGCCGGTTTTGGCGCAGGCCGGGGGTCACGCGGACCTGCGGCGGTGTGGTGATCGGCCCGGTGTCCGATGCCTTGGTTAATGCCCATGGGGGACTGGAAAACTCTTCTGAAAGATCATCCACAGGTGATCGATAAACATCACTTGTGCACGCAAAACACCTGTAGCAGCACGGCTTGTCGACGGTCGTGCCCTTGATATCGCTACCGCCAGCAAGCCCGACTGCTTGCACTGAGTCGCTGCATCTGTTCGAAGGGACAGCCCCTTCGTCAAAACAACCCGGACGTCGGCGGTGGCGTGCCTTTCAACTGCCAGGCGCCCACCGCCGCAGCCTTCCACTGGCGCGGGTTGTGGTTGGAGACCGTGCGCGCATTGCGCCAGTGTCGATCCAGGTTGTGCGTGCGGCCCGTGGTCGAGGCGCCGCCGACATCGAACACCAGCTCGGCCGCCTTCAACGCCGATTCCGCTGCGATGTACTGCGCCTGGGCGACATCCACTGCCGCCTGATCCACGGCCACAGAATCAAGTTCAGCGGCCCAAGCCCGATCGATCGACTCCGCAGCTCGCAACACCACAGCTTCTGCCGTGAATGCGCGAGCCGAAACATCACCCACACTCAGCTCCACATAAGGATCGTCGACCGAACGCTTGGCCGTGCTGTGCTTGATCGGGCGAGCGTGGTCATTGGCGAAGGTCACTGCGTCGTTCAAGGCATTGCGCGCGATGCCTGCGTTGACCGACGCCAGGAACAGCTGCAAAAACGGCGTGACAATCGTGCGCTTGCCCTCCTCGACCGTACGCGTACGGATCTCGTCGGCCTTGACCAGCACATCGTGCAGGTGGGTGGTGCCGCTGGCCGTCAGGCGCTGGCCCATGGCGTCGAAGTCATCCAACAGCTCAAGGCCCTTGCGATCACGGGGCAGCACGAACGACACCGGCTGCTCGTTTTCATCCAGCGCCACGGCGCTGACCCAGTCGGCGTACAGGGAGCCGGTGCTGTAGTACTTGCTGCCCGAGGCCCGGTAATGCTCGCCATCACGCACGATGCGCGCACTGACCGAGCCGTTGGCGCCGCCGATTTCCCATCCGGCGTTGCCTACCACGGCGCCTTGCAGATAGCGGGCGAACCAGCGCTCACGCTCGGCTTCGGCGCCTTCGGCTTTAGAGGCCAGCAGGCCCTCGACAAAACCGAAGCCCGGACGCAGCGCCTGGGCCACGTTGGAATCCGCCGAGGCGATGCGCACCAGCAGTGCGATCACCTCCTTGACCGAGCCCCCGGCGCCGCCAAAGCGGGTGGGAATGCGCGCGGTGAACAGCCCGGCCTTGGCGATCTGCGCGATGGCTTCATAGGGCAACTGCCGGTCGCGCTCGCGCTGGGCAGCGCCAGCGGCGATCTGTGGCAGCAGGCGGTCGAGGCGCGCGTCAAGTTCTTCGATCGTGACAACAGCAGGCTTGGGGACAGCAGACAACGTACTCATGGCAGTTCCTTGTTCTGAAGGCGAACTCAAATGGCGATCTTCCACAGCCGGGATTCATCGAACAGCAGCACCGCGCTTTCCGGCTCCAGCGGCGGCACCACCAGTTTGATGTCGGCTCCCGGCAAACGCGGGACGGCGCCCAGCAGGCGGCGGGTGTATTCGTGTTGCGGATTATCGAACAGGCTCTCGACCGAGGCGTTCTCCACCACCTTGCCGTGGCGCATCACCAGCACCTCGTCGCTGACGTGGCGAATCACACCCAGGTCGTGAGAGATGAACAGGTAGGCCAGACCCAGCGAGGCCTGCAGGTCGGCCAACAGGTCGAGCACCTGAGCCTGCACCGAGACGTCCAGCGCCGAGACCGGTTCGTCGCAGATGATCACTTTCGGGTTGCTGGCAATCGCCCGGGCAATGGCCACGCGCTGACGCTGGCCGCCGGACAACTGCAAGGGCCGCCGCGTCGACAGCTCGGCCGGCAGGCGCACCTGATGCAGCAACTGCGCAATCCGCGCCCGCTGCTGCTCGAAGGGAATACCCGCCACATCCAGCGCGTCGGCAAGGATCTGCCCGACACTCCAGCGCGGGTCGAACGAACTGAGCGGGTCCTGATAGATCACGCTGATGTCGCGACGGTGCAAGCGTCGACTCTTCTCGGCGACGCGCCCGTCCCCTGCCGCGCTCCATGGCACGTTGAGAAACTGCACCGATCCGGCGTCCGGCTCCAGCAACCCCAAGGCGATACGCGCCACAGTGGTTTTGCCGGAACCCGACTCCCCGACGATGCCCAGGGTGCGACCGGCGCGCAGCTCGAAGCCGACGCCATCGACCACCTGCCGCACCTGCTGATCCGGGCCGACATAGCGTTTGCCCAACCCCGAAGCCTTGAGCAGTACAGGGGAATCGGCGCCTGGACGTTCGGTCACAGCCTTGCCGCCCTGCTCCGGCGACAGCCGCGTGCCTCTGGCGTGTTCGGCGGGCACGGCATCGAGCAACGAGCGGGTGTACGCGTGACGTGGGGTACGCAGCACTTGCTCCATCGGCCCCTGCTCGACCACCTCGCCGTGACGCAGCACCAGCACCTCGTCAGCCAGTTGCGCGACCACCGCCAGATCGTGGCTGATGATCAACAATGAATCGCCTCGGGCCTTGATCTGCTGCAGCACTTCTAGAATCTGCGCCTGCACCGTGGCGTCCAGCGCCGTGGTGGGTTCATCGGCGATCACCAGCCCCGGATTCAACGCCAGGGCGCTGGCGATCAGCGCCCGTTGCCGCAAGCCCCCGGAGAGCTGATCCGGGCGCTGCCGGGCGCGCAGCTGCGGCTCGGGCACACCAACGGTTTCCAGCAACTCGATCACGCGCTCACCACGGCTCTGGCGATCCCCCCAGCGATGGGTTTCCAGCACCTCGAGGATTTCCTTGCCGACCGGACGCAACGGGTCCAGTGACACCAGCGCATCCTGCAGCACGAAGCCGATGTCCTTGCCGCGCAGATCGCGCCAGCCGCGCTCCGACAGGCTCAACAGGTCCTGCCCGGCGTAACTGAGGGTGCGCGCCGTGACCCGCGCGCCCTCACCCGCCAGGCCAATCAGGCTGCGCGCCGTGACGCTCTTGCCCGAGCCCGACTCGCCCACCAACGCCAGCGTTTTGCCGGGTTCCAGGGTGAACGACAGGTTGCGCACCACCGACTGGCCGGCAAATTCAATGGACAGGCCCTCGACGATCAAACGTTTCTGCTCGCTCATGACAGGCGGCCCTCCAGACGTTGTTGCAGGTAGCGGCCAGCGACCGTGGTCGACAGCGTGGTCAGGACGATGAACAGACCGGGGAAGAACGTCAGCCACCAGGCGTTGGCGATGAAATCACGGCCCATGGACAACATGGTTCCCCACTCCGGCGCCGGGGGACGCGCGCCCAGGCCAAGAAAGCTCAGCGCAGACGCCCAGACGATGGCCTGACCGACGCCCATGGTCAGGGTCACGATCAGCGGACGCATAGCGTTGGGCAGCAATTGCCGGGTGATGATGCGCAGTGGCGGATGCCCCAGCGCTTTGGCCGATTCGATGTAACCGGCGTTGCGCACGGCGAGCACCTGGCCGCGCACCATGCGCGCATAGCCTGGTGCACCGCCAAGGCCGGTGGCGATGATCAAGGGGCCGATGCCACTGCCGAAAATCGCCACGAACAGCAGCGCCAGAATCAGGCTCGGGAAGGCAAACAGCACCTCCAGCAACCAGCCCACGCCGCGATCGATGCGCGCGCCGCCCAGGCCGCCCAGCAGCCCGAGCACGATCGCGATGCTCATCGCGATTGCGGTGGCGGCCAGGCCAATGAACAGCGACTGCCGGGTGCCATAGATCACCCGGGAAAAGATGTCCCTCCCCGACTGATCGGTGCCGAACCAGTGGGCCCAACTCGGCGGATGGAAAGCGTCGCGCGGCACGATGGCCAGCGGATCACTTGAGGCAAACAGTTGCGGCACGATGGCTGCGATAACCACGAGCAGCAAGAAAGTCACCGCCAGCAAAGGACCCACCCGCCAAACGCGCGGGGTCCGCTGAACCCGGATGGCGGGCAGCGGCGTGCCCAGGGTCAATTCACTCATGACGCACTCCCCTGTTGACGAGGGTCGACCCACAAATACAGCAGGTCGACGAGGATGTTGGCCAGCACGTAACCGGCAGCGACCACCAGACTGATGCCGATGGTCAGCGGCAGGTCTTGCGCCTGAACCGCCTGAAACAACTGACGCCCCAGGCCCTTGCGGGAAAAGATCACCTCGATCACCACCGCGCCGCTGATCAGTGCGCCAATGGCCCAGCCCGACAGCGAAATACCTGGCAGCACCGCGTGCCGCAAGGCGTGTTTGAAGCGCACCTTGAAATCGCTCAGGCCACGTGTTCGGGCAGTCAGGATGAAGGGCTGATCAAGGGTCAGGTCCAGGGACTCGCGAGTGACCTGAGCGATGAAGCCGGCCAACGGAATAGCCAGGGCAAACGACGGCAACACCAGCGTGCGCCAGCCGTCGCTCCCCGCAGGCGGGAACAACCGCAGGCCAAAGGCAAACATCGCCAACAGCAGAATGCCCAGCCAGAAATGCGGCAGCGCAGCGGACAGGGTCTCGGCCAGCGAGGCGACTTTACCGACCCAGCGTCGGCGCCCGGCGGTCAACACCGTCAGCGCCAGCACTAGCAACCAGGCGAATGCCAGCGAGCTGAAGGTCAGCTCCAGCGTCGGCCAGGACTGCTCGGCCAGCACGCGGGTGACCGGCAAATGCTGGGAATAGGACACCCCCAGATCGCCCTGCACCACACGCCCGAGGTACAGCGCGTACTGCACCGGCAGGGGTTTATCAAGGCCGTATTCGCGGGTGGCTTCGGCGATGGTTTCAGCCGTGGGGTTGCCGCTCGGGCCGCCCAGAATCGCCAACACGGGATCACCCGGCATCAGGCGCAAGGCGAAGAAGGTCAGCGTGGCGACCGCCCACAACACCAGAACCCCGCCCGCCAGACGCCACAGGGCACGCCGCCCCAGTTGCTGTAAACGCTCACGGCGCGGGTTGCTCAGGTTCGTGCTCGGGTCATTGCTCAAGGATGCACTCGTCATTTGTTCACCCATGCGTCATAGAGGTAAGTCACCGCCAGCGAGGTTTCCAGGCGCACACCCTGGGTGGTCTTATAGATCCCCAGGCGGGTGCTCTGCGGGTAGGTGGTCAGCTGCAGGTACTGGCTGGACGCGATCTGCTGGGCCTTGTAATAGAGGGCCCGCCGCTGCTCTGCGTCCTGCGTGGCCAACGCTTGCTGGATCAGCGAATCGAACGACGGATCGCTGAAGCCTGCGGTGTTCTGGTGATACCCGCCCACACCGGCCGGGCGAATGAACTCGCTGCCGAAAATGATCCGCAGCACGTCGGCGGTGTTGGTGTTCCAGTAGCCCAGGCGAATGTCGTAATCCCAGTCGGCCTGGCGCTTGGTGGCCTGCACGTCGCTCATCTGCTCGACGATCAGCTGGAAACCGGCCTGCCGCGTGGTCGCCTGCACCTGCTCCCACAGGGTGAATTCCGATGGCGGCGTGCGGTTGCCCATGACCACATGGACCTGCAGGCGCTTGCCGTTCTTGGTCCGATAGCCATCGCTGTCGCGCTGAGTCCAACCGGCCTGATCCAGCAGTTGCGCGGCCCTGGCCGGGTCGTAATCCTGAGCGTGCTGGAAGTCCGGGCTGTAGAACCGGGTCGCCGGGCTCAGTGGCCCGCCTGCGCGGGGGAATTCGTTGAAGTACACGCTTTTCAGCGCACCCTCGATGTCGGCACTGCGCACGAAAGCTTCGCGCACCTTGAGGTCATCGAACGGCGCACGGGTGATGTTCAGCGTGCCGTTGGTGGGATTGCCGGGGCGCTGGGCGATGATCAATTGCAGGTCCGGGTTGCGCCGCGCCGCCTCATGAGACTCCGGTGGCAGCGCTTCGATCACGTCCACTTCGCCGGCCTGCAGCGAGGCAAACCGCACCGAAGGCTCCTGAATGAACTTCCAGACGATACGATCCAGCCACGCCGGGCCCTGATGTTTGGCGGTGGGTGGCGCCCAGTTGTAATGAGGGTTGCGCACCAGCTCGACCTGGCTCTGCCGGTCCCAGCGCACGACCTTGAACGGGCCGCTGCCCACCGGGCTCTCGCAGTTCACGTCACGGGGGCGTTGCAAGGCAGTGGGTGATTCGATGCCAAGAAAACCCTGGGCCAACACCTCAAGAAACGCCGCATAAGGCGTCGCCAGGTGCACGACAGCGGTGTCATCGTCGAGCACGTCGGTGCTGCGGTACTGGCGGATATAACCGCCCGCCGTGCTGGACTGGGTTTTCGGGTTGGCCATGTGATCGAGGTTGGCCTTCACCGCGGCGGCGTTGAACGGCGTGCCGTCGGTGAAGTGCACGTCGTTGCGCAAATGAAAGGTATACGTCAGGCCGTCGTCCGATACGTCCCAGGATTTTGCCAGCCAAGGGCCGATCCGCCCTTCGGCATCCATCGACACCAGCGAATCCAGATACTGTTGGCCGATGAACACCTGCGGCATGTCGCCTGCCACATGAGGGTCGAGACAGGTCGGTTCACGGTCGGTGGCGTACACCAGCGTGCCGCCGCTGACCGGTTTGTCGCTGCGGGCCACGGTCGAGGTGCCCTGTCCGCAGCCGATCAACAGGCTGCACAACGCAGCGATGCCAACAAAAGGGGTGGTCTTGAGCAACGATCGCGATCGGCTGCCGGGAAGTCGCAAATACGGGACGGGTTCTCGCATGGGTCCTGATGCCTATAGTCCGGGAACAGGGCCATTGCACAAGCCATGCCGGGTTTTTCAGCCAGCAAATACGGGGCAGCAAGCGCAAGACAGAGCGTCGGGAGCGACAATCTGTGTGGCAAGTGTTGGTGTGGCAACAGGTGGGTGAGCAGCACCTTCCACCAGCAAGCCGGCTCCTGCGGGCATTGGCGTGCAACGCAGATTTCGCTGGGCACACTTTCCTCTGTGGGAGCGTTGTCGTATTCCCGCTTCTGCCAGGTGACCATTGAAACACGGCGATCTCGATTCTGCCCGGAGGGCGCAGGAGCCTTGCTTGCAGGCGATCTGCCCGGGGTCGCGTCCGACCGCAGCGGCAGTAATCCGGGCGATCCGGTTAATCCTGACAAACCGCGTACACAGCCTTTACTGCCGCTTCGCGGCGGATCGTCGGCAAGCCGGAGCGCCACCCTGGCAGCTCCTACGGCCTACGGCCAGAATCAACAGCGTATTGCGTTGGCCCTCGATACAGGGCAACCAAAGGTTTTGCCGCGCGCCAGCGGAACAAGGGTCATTGGGTACTCAAAGCAACACCCGATAACGAACCAACGGCAACGGCTCGTCACTCTCGACAACGGTCATGGCCGTGTCCGGCTGCTGCACGAAGCCCTGGGCTTCATAAAATCTCGATGCCCGTTGGTTCCCCTGAATGACCCAGACCGTGGCCTCGGTGAACCCGGCATCCAGCAACTGTTGACGCACTCGTTGCCACAGCTGTCGACCCAAACCCTGTGACCAGAACTCTGGTAGCAGATTGATCGCGCGCAGCTCACCGGTGGCAGTCGAAGCATCGGCATCGCGACTGCGACCAAATGAGGCCCAGCCCACGAGTTGCCCTTCGCGCTCGGTCACCCACACTGAAAATGCGTCACTGGCGATGGCGGTCGCCAACGCATCAGCGCGCCGCACAACACCTGATTTCAGCCCTTCAAGATAACGAGACGACAGCAAATCACGATAGGTCGTCTGCCAGGTGTGCAAGTGAATAGAGGCCAGTTCAGGGGCATCGGCGACGCGTGCAGGCCTGAAGGAATCAGGCTCGCGAGGCATTGAACCCTCTGTC
>Ga0213820_1000897_pt1 | contig 16173 bp, 15 predicted proteins | sample MC6MC0910MG_FD_179889 | JGI IMG/M metagenome (GOLD analysis project Ga0213820, IMG submission 179889) | Enriched soil aggregate microbial communities from Iowa State University, Ames, United States - MC6-MC0910-MG | ecosystem: Environmental > Terrestrial > Soil > Unclassified | place: USA: Iowa... | reverse complement strand
GGAACTGGCCGGGCGCGGCGCAACCGTCGTCGGCACCGCCACGTCCGAATCGGGCGCGGCTGGCATCACTGAAGCGCTGGCGCCGTTCGGCGGCCGCGGCGTGGTGCTGGACGTGACCGATGCCGCCGCCTGCGATGCGCTGATCGACGCGCTGGGCAAGGAAGGCGGTGGTCCGCACATCCTCGTCAATAACGCCGGCATCACCCGTGATACGCTGGCGATGCGCATGAAGGACGACGACTGGTCGGCCGTCATCGACACCAACCTGGCCTCGGTCTTCCGCCTGTCGCGCGCCGTGTTGCGCAGCATGATGAAGGCCCGTTGGGGACGCATCATCAACGTGACTTCCGTGGTGGGCTCCAGCGGCAACGCGGGCCAAGCCAATTACGCTGCCGCGAAGGCCGGCGTGGCGGGCATGGCGCGTGCGCTGGCACGTGAACTGGGCAGCCGCAACATCACCGTGAACTGCGTGGCGCCTGGCTTCATCGACACCGACATGACGCGTGCCCTGGGCGAAAACCAGACCGCGGCGCTGCTGCAACAGATTCCGCTGGGCCGTCTGGGCTCGCCGTCTGACATTGCGCATGCCGTGGCCTTTTTGTCCGGGCCGCAGGCGGGTTACATTACCGGCACCACCCTGCACGTCAACGGCGGGATGTACATGCAATAAATCACGAATCACGCGCCGCCGCCGGGCAATCGGCAAGGCGGCGCGCGATTCTCCGGAAACGCCGCACATGGTCATCCTGCGCCGCTCTCGGCGACAGAACAAATGCGCGGTGTTATTTTTGTCACGGTCAGGCGTTGCATCACTCCGCGCTTGGCTATAATTCGCGGGATTTTTCCCAATTGGAGATCTGCATGGAAAGCATCGAACAGCGCGTCAAGAAGATCGTCGCTGAACAACTTGGCGTCAACGAAGCCGAGATCAAGAACGAATCCTCCTTCCTTGACGACCTCGGTGCCGATTCGCTCGACATGGTCGAACTGGTCATGGCCCTCGAAGACGAATTCGAGACCGAGATCCCCGACGAAGAGGCCGAAAAGATCACGACCGTGCAACAAGCGATTGACTACATCAATTCGCACGGTAAGCAGTAAGCTCAGCCTATATCGTCCTGGTTGCCCGATTTCTTCGGCCAACCTGGAATCAGGGCGGTTTCAGGAGTGCCGTGTGGTCCACCGGCAGGTCGGGCGTTGTAACGCCTCACCTGCCTTCATGTGGTCCACACGCGCAGCGCATCCCGAAAACCGCCTTTCTTTTGTCTGTTTGAGGAGTCATCCGTGAAGCGACGTGTCGTCATCACCGGCCTGGGTATCGTTTCCCCCGTAGGAAATGATCTGACCACCGCTTGGGACAATATCGTCAACGGACGTTCTGGCATCAGCCGCATCACCCGTTTCGATCCCTCGGCCATCACCACCCACATTGCTGGCGAAGTCAAAGACTTCGACATCAGTACCTATATTTCGGCCAAGGAAGCCCGCCAGATGGATACGTTCATCCATTACGGCCTGGCTGCCGGAATGCAGGCCTGGCGCGATTGCGGCCTGGAAGTCACCGAAGAAAACGCCGAGCGTATCGGCGTGATCGTGGGCTCCGGCATCGGCGGTCTGCCGCGCATCGAAGAAACCCAGGTCGATTACCTTGCCAAGGGACCTCGGCGCATTTCGCCGTTCTTCGTGCCGGGTTCGCTGATCAACCTGATTTCCGGGCATCTGTCGATCGCCTACGGCATGAAGGGCCCCAGCTACGCCGTGGTGTCGGCCTGCACGACCGGCCTGCATTGCATTGGCGATGCCGCACGCCTGATCGAATACGGCGATGCCGACGTCATGGTGGCCGGCGGCGCCGAATCCACCGTGTCGCCGCTGGGTATTGGCGGCTTTGCCGCCATGCGCGCGCTGTCGACCCGTAACGATGATCCTCAGACCGCATCGCGTCCCTGGGACCGCGACCGCGACGGCTTTGTGCTGGGCGAGGGCGCCGGTGTTCTGGTGCTGGAAGAATACGAGCACGCCAAGAAGCGCGGCGCGCGTATCTACGGTGAACTGGCTGGCTACGGCATGAGCTCCGATGCCCACCACATCACCGCGCCGGACAAGGACGGCCCGCGCCGCGGCGTGATCAACGCGCTGCGCAACGGCGGCCTGAATGCCGAAGACGTCCAGTACGTCAACGCGCATGGCACGTCTACGCCGCTGGGCGACAAGAACGAAACCGACGCGCTGAAACTGGCGTTCGGCGACCACGCCAAGAAGCTGGTGGTCAATTCGACCAAGTCGATGACTGGCCATCTGCTGGGCGCCGCCGGCGGCATCGAAGCCGTGTTCACGACGCTGGCCGTGTACAACCAGGTCTCGCCTCCGACGATCAACATCTTCAATCAAGATCCTGAATGCGATCTGGATTACTGCGCGAACGAAGCGCGGCAGATGAAGATCGACGTGGGCCTGTCCAACTCGTTCGGCTTTGGCGGCACCAACGGCTCGATGGCCGTTCGCCGGGTCTGATTTGGACGGCTTGGTCGGGGGGCGTTGGTCGTTCCGCGTACCTGTCTCGCAGCCCAGGGGCGCGGTCGCGCTCTTCGGGCTGGCGCTGGCCGCCGCGGCGGCCAGTGTGCTGACAGCGGCCGCCTGGCATGGTCATGCCTGGACGGCGGCCGCGCTTCTCGCCCTTCTGTTCCTCTTGGCCGGGCTGTTACACTCGGCTCGGAATACCCCGTCCCCGGTAACGGCGCTACGTACCGCGACCGGGGCTGGCCACTGGCAGCTACGCCGGCCGCAAGGCTGGCAGGATGCGGCGCTGCTGGACCAGCAACGGGGTCCAGCGTGGCTGACGCTTATCCTGCAGCCCTTGCCCACCGGGAGTACGGCCTTTACCACTAGCAAAATTACCCTCACCGTCTGGAAGCACACGCTGCGACCCGAATCCTGGCGCCGTCTGCGCCTCGTCGCGGGCACGGCGCGACAGGCACGCCCGGCGCGCCGTTTGCGGGAGGCCTCATGAGCGAGCGCGAAGTCGACGCTGAGCTTGTCGCCCGCGTGCAGCGGGGCGACAAGAAGGCATTTGACCTTCTGGTGCTGAAGTACCAGCGCAAGATCCTCCGCCTCTTGGCCCGGATGATCCGCGATCCCTCCGAAATCGAGGATGTGGCGCAGGAGGCCTTCATCAAGGCCTACCGCGCCTTACCCCAATTCCGCGGCGAAAGCGCCTTCTACACCTGGCTGTACCGTATCGCCATCAATACCGCGCGCAACTGGCTCGCCTCGCAGGGGCGGCGCCCCAGCGCGCCCAATGCGATTGAAACGGAAGACGGTGAAACTTTTAACGAAACCGACAACCTAATGGATATAAGCACGCCGGAATCCATGGTTGCCAGCCGCGAAATCGCCGAGACGGTGAACGCGGCCATTGAGGAATTGCCTGAAGAATTGCGCACCGCAATTGTCCTGCGTGAAATCGAAGGTATGAGTTACGAAGACATCGCCCAGAGCATGGATTGCCCGATCGGTACGGTGCGCTCCCGCATTTTTCGTGCGCGTGAAGCCATTGCGACCAAGTTGCGTCCATTGCTCGACACCGATGTCGAGCGTCGCTGGTAAGGAGTGGCAGTCATGCAAACAGCAGCCAAATCCGTTGAGATCGCCGAGTTCTCCTGGGAGGAATCGGTTTCCGCCTGGATGGACGGAGAGGATTCCGACGATATTCTTCCCAGTCTGTTGTCCAAAGAGGGACGTCAGACCTGGGACACCTATCATCTGATTGGTGATTCCCTGCGCAATTCCGATCTGGCGCTGACGCCCAGCGCGGCCTTCTCGGCCCGTCTGGCGCGCGCGCTGGACGCGGAACTGCCCATCGTAGCGGCGCCTCGGCGCCGCTCGCCATTGCGCATGGGCCTGTCCGGCCTGGCCGTCGCCGCTGCCGTGGCCACGGTCGCGTGGGTGGCGCAGCCGTACGTCACTGGCTCGCCCACGACGGATGTGCGCGTGCTGGCCGATGCCAGCTCGCCGGCTTCGGCCTCCGACGACTCGGGCCTGCGCGACTACCTGGAGGCCCATCGCCAGATGGCCGGCCCCAGCGCGGTCCGGCAGGTGTCGTTCGATGTCGGAGCGGGACGTTGATGGCGCTTGTGCTTCCATCACGCTGGCCGGTGCTGGGACGTGCTGCCTCGTGGCAGGCTCATCGCGCCGGCTGGTTTGCCGCCACGCTCCTCACCGCATTCCTTGCCGCGCACGGTCCCGCAGCCGCCGCTGGCGCCACGCCGGCCGGCCAAACCGAAGACGTCGTGCAGTTGCTCACGCGCATCCAGCAGGCGGCGCGCAAGCAGGACTACGCCGGCGTCTTCATGTATCAGCAGGGCGATGTGATCCAGTCCTCGCGCCTCGTGCACGTTCTGGACGGCACCGGCGAGCGCGAACGCCTCGAGATCCTTGATGGCCAGCCGCGCGAATACCTGCGTCACAACGACGACGTGCAGTGCCTGATCCCCGAGCGCAAGACCGTGCTCGTCGAGCGCCGCCGCGGTGATCGCTTCCCCGGCCTGCTGCTGGGCGATCCGGCCAATCTGTCGGAACACTACAAGATCCGCACGGAGCCCACGCCGCACCGCGTCGCGGGCCGCGAATGCCGGCTCATCACGATCGAACCGCTGGACAAGCTGCGCTACGGCTATCGCCTCTGCGCGGACGTCGAAACCAATCTGCTGCTGAAGGCCCAGACGCTGAATGCCGCGCGTGGCGTGGTCGAGCAGGTGTCCTTCACCTCGCTGCGGCTGGGTTCCGAAGTGGATCCGCAGTCGCTATCCTCGCGCTGGAATACCCGCGACTGGAAGGTGCTCGAGGCCAACATGCAGCCCGTGGACCTTGCGGCCCAGGGCTGGCGCATTCCGGCGCCCAATGGCTTCAAGACGATCATGCAGGTGTCGCGCGCCATGAAGCGCGGATCGCCGGTCAGCCAGATGGTGCTTTCCGACGGCCTGGCGGCGATCTCGGTTTTCATCGAACCCTATGACAGCCAGCGCAACCACCAGCCGGCGCATGGCGCGTCGCAGCGTGGCGCGATCAACGTGTACGGCGCGCGCATTGCGGACTTCTGGCTGACCGCGGTGGGCGAAGTGCCCGCTGCCACGCTGGAACAGCTTGCGCAGGCCACTGAGTACGTGCCTCCCGCACCCGCGGCAGCCGCACCCGCGGAGGGCGGGGCCAAATAATTCCCGCCGTTCCGCAAGCAGCAATTTCGGAGTGACATATGAAAGCAATGACGGTCTCGAACGCTTTTTTCCGGCGCTTTCTGGCGGCTGTCGCGACGGGGACAATGCTGTCCACCGCCTACGTGCCGGTGACGGTGGCGCAGACAGCGCCTGCCGCGGTCGGATTGCCCGACTTCACGGCCATCGTTGAAAAGGCCGATCCGGCCGTCGTCAACATCCGCACGACCGCCACCGTTCCCGTGCGCGGCGGGGGCAATGGTCCTGGCGGCAGCGATCCCTACGAACTGTTCCGCTGGTTCTTCGGCCCCGAATTCCAGCCGCCCGGCCAGCAATCGCCCAATCCGCGCCAACGTCCGCAGCCGACGCCGCCCGAAGAGCGCACCGTGCCCCGCGGCGTGGGTTCGGGCTTCTTCGTGTCGGCCGACGGCTACATCCTGACCAACAACCACGTGGTCGTGGATGCGACGGATATCTACGTCACCCTGACCGATGGGCGCGAGTTCAAGGCCAAGGTCATCGGCACGGACGAGCGCACGGATGTGGCGCTCATCAAGATCGAAGCCAAGGACCTGACGCCGCTGGTGATCGGCGATCCCAAGAAGCTCAAGAAGGGCCAGTGGGTGCTCGCCATCGGCTCGCCGTTCGGCCTGGACTCCACCGTCACTTCCGGCATCGTCAGCGCCATCGGCCGCGATACGGGCGAATACCTGCCTTTCATCCAGACCGACGTCGCCGTCAACCCCGGCAACTCGGGCGGCCCGCTGATCAACCTGGACGGCGAGGTTGTGGGCATCAATTCCCAGATCATCTCGCGCAGCGGCGGCTTCATGGGCATCTCGCTGGCCATTCCGATCGACGAAGCCATGCGCGTGGTGGACCAACTGCGCACGACCGGCAAGGTCACGCGCGGCCGGGTTGGCGTGCAGATCGGTGAAGTCGGCAAGGATGTGGCCGAGGCCATCGGCCTGCCCAAGGCCGAAGGCGCGCTGGTCAGCAGCGTAGAAGCCGAAGGTCCTGCCGAGCAGGCGGGCGTGCAGCCTGGCGACGTGATCCTTAAGTTCAACAAGGAACCGATCAAGCGCTGGTCCGACCTGCCGCGCATCGTTGGCGAAACCAAGCCGGGCACGCGCGCCGACATGGAAATCTGGCGCAAAGGCAAGAGCATGACGCTGTCGGTCAAGGTGGGTGAAATCCCGACCGAGAAGGCGGCTGCCGCCGGCAAGAAGCCGGCGCCGGAACCCGAGGTCACCAACGCGCTGGGCCTGGGCGTCATCGATGTGCCTGCCGACACGCAGAAGAAGCTGCGCATCAAGGGCGGCGTCCAGGTGAAGGTTGCCGATGGCGCTGCCGCGAAGGCGGGGCTGCAGGAAGGCGACATCGTGTTGGCGCTGAACGACACCGACGTCACCGGCGCCAAGCAGTTCGGCGAACTGGTCTCCAAGCTGGACAAGAGCCGCGCGACGGGCCTTCTGGTGCGCCGCGGCGACCAGACGCAATGGGTAGCGGTGCCTGCGTCCAAGTGATGACGGCGCTTTTTGTCCCGGGGCGCGCCCCGGGCAAAAAAAATGGCTCAAGACCGGCTAAAATGGTTGGTTGCCGCAAGAGGGGGCGCTTGGCGCCCCCTCAGTTTTGTCCGGGCATAGCCCGTCAGCGCCTCACACGTCGGCCGTGCACATTCCGGCGGCGGTGTCTCCCGGCCGTGTGCCGCCTGTTCCGTCCCTTATAAATTCAAGCATGCAGCATATCCGCAACTTTTCCATCATTGCCCACATCGATCACGGCAAGTCGACCCTGGCCGATCGCCTGATCCAGCGCTGCGGCGGACTGGCGGATCGCGAGATGTCGGCGCAGGTCCTCGATTCCATGGAAATCGAGCGCGAGCGCGGCATCACCATCAAGGCCCAGACGGCCGCGCTGCATTACAAGGCGCAGGATGGCAAGGTCTACAACCTGAACCTGATCGACACCCCGGGGCACGTGGACTTCTCGTACGAAGTCAGCCGGTCCCTGTCCGCCTGCGAAGGCGCGCTGCTGGTGGTGGACGCATCGCAGGGCGTGGAAGCGCAGACGGTGGCCAACTGCTACACCGCCATCGAACTTGGCGTGGAAGTCGTGCCGGTGCTGAACAAGATGGACCTGCCGCAGGCCGATCCTGAAGGCGCCCGCCAGGAAGTCGAGGACGTGATCGGCATCGACGCCTCTGACGCGGTACTGGCCAGCGCCAAGACCGGCATGGGTATCGACGAAATCCTCGAAACCATCGTCGCCCGCGTCCCCGCTCCGGAAGGCAATCCCGATGCGCCGCTGCAGGCGCTCATCATCGATTCGTGGTTCGACAACTACGTCGGCGTGGTCATGCTGGTGCGCATCATCAATGGCGTGCTCAAGCCCAAGGACAAGATCCTGCTGATGGCGTCCGGCGCCACCCACCTGTGCGAGCAGACCGGCGTGTTCACGCCCAAGTCGCAGCAGCGCCCGCATCTGTCGGCGGGCGAAGTGGGCTTCATCATCGCCGGCATCAAGCAGCTCGAAGACGCCAAGGTCGGCGACACCGTCACGCTGGCCAACAAGCCGGCCGCGACCCCGCTGCCGGGCTTCAAGGAAGTCAAGCCGCAGGTGTTCGCCGGGCTGTATCCGGTCGAAAGCTCCGAATACGACCAACTGCGCGATTCGCTCGAAAAGCTGAAGCTCAACGACGCCGCGCTGATGTTCGAGCCCGAAGTCTCGCAGGCGCTGGGCTTCGGTTTCCGCTGCGGCTTCCTGGGCCTCTTGCACATGGAAATCGTGCAGGAGCGCCTGGAACGCGAATTCGACATGGACATCATCACCACCGCGCCGTCGGTGGTGTACGAGGTCGAGCAGCGCGATGGCTCCGTGATTACCGTGGAAAGCCCGTCCCGCATGCCCGAGATCGGCAAGATCCAGGACATCCGCGAGCCCATCGTGAAGGTCACGCTGTTCATGCCGCAGGACTACGTCGGTCCGGTCATGACGCTGTGCAACAACAAGCGCGGCGTGCAGGTCAACATGAGCTATCACGGCCGCCAGGTTCACCTGGTGTACGAGATCCCGCTGGCCGAGATCGTGCTGGACTTCTTCGACAAGCTGAAGTCGGTGTCGCGCGGCTATGCCTCGATGGACTACGAATTCCTGGAATACCGCTCCGCTGACGTGGTGCGTGTGGACCTGCTGATCAACAACGACCGCGTCGACGCGCTGGCCGTCATCGTCCACCGCAGCAACGCGCGCCACCGTGCGCGCGACGTGGTGACCCGCATGCGCGGCCTGATCCCGCGCCAGATGTTCGACGTGGTCATTCAGGCGGCCATCGGCGCAGAAATCATTGCGCGCGAGAACGTGAAGGCGCTGCGCAAGAACGTGCTGGCCAAGTGCTATGGCGGCGACATCTCGCGCAAGAAGAAGCTGCTGGAAAAGCAGAAGGCGGGCAAGAAGCGCATGAAGCAGGTGGGTAGCGTGGAAATTCCGCAGGAGGCATTCCTGGCCATCCTGCAGGTGGAAGACAAATAGAACCCCAGAAGGCGATTAGCTGATGAGTTGGAACTTTGCCCTGATCCTTTTTATTCTGCTGGTGGTTACCGGCGTTATCTGGGTGCTCGATCTGGCCGTGCTGCGCAAGGGGCGCGAGCGCCGCGCGCAGGCTGCGATGGCTCAGTACGACGCGGCACTGGTGGGCGATGCGCAAGAGGCCGAGCGCCTGCGGCGCGAAGCCGGCGACGCCGCGCGGCGCGTGCCCTGGTGGGTCGAGTACGCGGTCAGCTTCTTTCCCGTCATCCTGTTCGTGTTCATGCTGCGCTCGTTCGTGGTTGAGCCCTTCCGCATTCCGTCCGGCTCGATGCTGCCCACGCTGCAGTCCGGCGACCTGATCCTGGTGAACAAGTTCAGCTATGGTCTGCGCCTGCCCGTGATCGACAAGAAGGTCATCCCCGTCGGCGAGCCCAAGCGTGGCGACGTCTTCGTGTTCCGGTACCCCGTGGATCCCAACGTTGATTACATCAAGCGTGTGGTGGGCCTGCCGGGCGACGAAGTCGCATACATCGACAAGAAGCTCTATGTCAACGGTGAACTGGTCCCGCACGTGCGTGATGGTGACTATTTCGAGCCGGATCGTGTTTCGTACATCGCGCAATATAAAGAGAAGTTGGGCGACGTTGAGCACAAGATCCTGCTCGAAGAGAAGGTTCCGCAGATGTATTCCCCGGAAAGGTGGACTTTTCCGTACCGCGAAAACTGCCAATACAGCCACAATGGGGTACGCTGCAAAGTACCCGAGGGCAATTATTTCGCCATGGGCGATAATCGGGACAACAGCGCGGACAGCCGGTATTGGGGCTTCGTTCCGGAAGCCAACATCGTCGGCCGCGCTTTCTTCATCTGGATGAACTTCAGCGATCTGAGCCGTATCGGCCGATTCAACTGATTATGTCGCTAGCCACGCTAGAAAACCGCCTCGATTACCACTTCGGTGACGCGGCCTTGCTTGAACAGGCGCTGACGCACCGCAGCCACGGTGCGCGCCATAACGAGCGGTTGGAATTCCTAGGGGATTCCGTGCTGAACTTCGTCGTGGCGGCGATGCTGTTCGAACGCTACTCAAAAATCGACGAAGGCGATCTGTCGCGTCTGCGGGCCAACCTGGTCAAGCAGGCGTCGCTGGCGGATATCGCCCAACGGCTGGAACTGTCCCAATACCTGCGCCTGGGCGAAGGTGAGCTCAAGAGCGGCGGATTCCGCCGCCCGTCCATTCTGGCTGACACGGTCGAAGCCATCTTCGGCGCTGTCTTTCTGGATGCGGGTTTCGAGGCGGCGCGCCGCGTGATCGTGCGCCAATACCAGCCGGTGCTGGCGTCCGTGGATCCCAAGACGCTCGGCAAGGACGCCAAGACCTTGCTGCAGGAATTTTTACAGGGCCGCAAGCTGGCCCTGCCGCTGTATACGGTGGTGGCCACGCACGGCGCGGCCCACAGCCAGCAGTTCGAAGTCGAGTGTGCCATTCCGGCGCTCGATATCAAGGTAATGGCGCCCGGCGCCAGCCGCCGCGCCGCCGAGCAGTCGGCCGCAAAGCTGGCGCTCGAGGCCGCGCTGGCCGTCAGCCCGGCCACCAAGGCTGCCCGCAAGTCGGGCAAGGCGCGCAAAACCGCGCAATTGTCGCTGCCCGTGGCAGTGTCTCAAGAGACTAAATGAGCGATACCCCTTTTCGTACCGGCTTCGTTGCCATCGTTGGCCGTCCCAATGTGGGCAAGTCCACCCTGACGAACGCCCTGATCGGTTCCAAGATCTCCATCGTGTCGCGCAAGGCGCAGACCACGCGCCACCGCATCCATGGGGTGCTGACGCGCGAGCACGAGCAGTTCGTGTTCGTCGACACCCCGGGTTTCCAGACGCGCCACGGCGGCGCAATGAACCGCATGATGAACCGCGTCGTCACGCAGGCCCTGGCCGACGTGGACGTGGTGGTGCATGTGGTTGAAGCCGGCAAGTGGTCCGAAGGCGACGCCAAGCTGTTGCCGCTGTTGCCCAATCCCGAACGCACGATCCTGGTCGTCTCCAAGATCGACGCGCTGAAGAACCGCGACGACCTGTTCGCGTTCGTGTCCAAGATCATGGCGCTGCATCCGTTCGGCGCCGTGGTGCCGGTCAGCGCCACCAAGAATCAGCAACTGGATCAGTTGCTCGACGAAATCGCATCGCGCTTGCCGGAAGGCGAGCCGATGTTCGAAGAAGACACGCTGACCGACCGCCCCATGCGCTTCATCGCCGCCGAACTGGTGCGCGAGAAGATCTTCCGTCTGGTGGGCGACGAGCTGCCGTACGGCTGCACGGTCGTCATCGAGCAATGGGAAGAGACCGCCAAGGGCGCCACCATCAACGCCTGTGTCGTCGTCGAGCGCGACAGCCACAAGCCCATCCTGCTGGGCACGGGCGGCATGCACATGAAGCGCATCGCCACGGAGGCGCGGCAGGACATCGCCAAGCTGCTGGACAAGCCTGTGCATCTGGAGGTCTACATCAAGGTGCGCAAGGGCTGGTCCGACCGCGAGGGTGCGCTGCGCGATCTGGGCTATGAGTAGACGGGCGCCACGCGTCCAGGATCGACCAGGATTCATGCTCCACGCCACGGCGTGGCGTGAAACCTCCCTGATTGTCCAGACTTTTTCTCGCGATCATGGCTGCGTGGCCATGGTTGCCAAGGGCGCCAAGCGCCCTTATTCCGTTTTGCGCCCCGTGTTGTCGGCTTTCCAGCCGCTGCTGCTGTCCTGGACGGGCAACGGCGAGGTCAAGACGCTGACGCGCGCCGAGATCGCAGGCATCCGGCCGCTGGCCGGCGCCGCGCTGATGTCCGCCTGGTACATGAACGAACTGCTGCTGCGCCTGCTGCCGCGCGAGGACGCGCACCCGCTGCTGTTCGACGCGTATGACATGGCCTTGCAGCAGTTGTCGGCCGGCACCCGGGCGGCCGGCGCGCTGCGCCGCTTTGAATGGACCTTGCTGCGCGAGACGGGCTACGGCGTCGATGAGGCGCCGCCCGATTTCGAAGATCCCACCATCGAGCCCGCGCTGCGCACCGACTTGCGCGCGCGCCTGGCCGAGATTCTGGCTGGCCGTCCGCTCTCCACGCGGCGTGTGCTGCTGGATCTGCAACGCATCTGATTGCGGCGCCGGCCTCATGACGTTCACGCTCAAACAGGTCGAAACCTTCCGCACCGTCTACGAGACGGAAAGCGTCACCGCCGCCGCACGGCGGCTGGACGTATCGCCCGCCACTGTCAGCGCGACGCTGGCCGCGCTGGAAGCCAGCATCGAGTTGCGCCTGTTCGAGCGCGTGCGCCAGCGCATGCAGCGTACGCCCGAGGCCACGTTGCTGTACGAAGAGATCCGCCGCCTGAATGTGGGCCTGGAAAGCCTGGGACGCAAGATCCGGGCGATCCGCGGGGCCGCGCAGCCGCGGCTGCGCATCGGCTGCATCCACGCCTACAGCGGCGCGATCGTCAGCGATGCGATTTCGCGCTTTCGCGTGCGCTATCCCGATACGCCGCTGTACCTGCAGATCCGCGATTCCAATACCCTGCGCGACATGGTGGTGTCAGGGGAGCTGGACCTGGCGGCGGTGGCCGATGAATCCGAACTCGAGGGGCTGCGCGGGCATCGTCTGGCCAGCCTGCGGGCGGTTGCGGTGTTTCCCGCCGGCCATGCGCTGGCGCGCGTGGAATCGGTGAATTTCTCACATCTGGCCGAGGTCGACGTGATTGCGCTGAACGCCGAAGACGGTTCGCGCAAGCGGCTGGACGCGCTGCTGCGTCAGGCAGGTCAAAGCCTGCGCGTGGCGATCGAGACGCCGTATTCCAGCACTGTATGTCAGCTTGCGCTGGCCGGTCATGGCGTTGGCATCGCCAACCCGGCGACGGCGCTGGGCATGGAGGCCGCCGGCCTCAGCTACCGGCCGTTGGAAGCCTCCGTGCATTTCGAATGCCACATGATCGTGCACGGTAGCCGGCCGTTGTCCGAAGCCGGCAAGTTCTGGGCGACGTGTCTGCGCGGCGCGCTGGCGCCGCTGATTGAACGGTTTGGCGTGTAGCCCGGGATTCAGCCCCGGCGGCCGTCCGATGTCAGCATCAGCACCACGTTCGATTCCGCATCCAGCTTGCCTGCGCGCCTGAGCCGCGCGATGGCCGCCAGCGCGGCGGCCGACGACAGTTCCGCGCCCAATCCCATGCGTTCCAGGCGTCGCCGCGCCTCGGCCGCCTGAGCGTCCGATGTCTCCACCGGCATGCCGCCCGATCGCGACAGAGCTTCCAGTGCTTGCAGCGTGCATGTGCCGCCCGCAATGGAATACTGCTGGGTCGCGCTTTCCCATTGGCCGCGGGCATCGCCGGTTTCGAGCGCGCGCGACAGGCGGGCGTAGGGTTCCACCGCGTGCAGCCGGGGCAGCCGCGCGATGCGCCCAATCTGAAGCAGATGCTGCCAGCCCAAAAAGATGCCCCACAGCAGGTCGCCGCGCGCCGTCGGGACGATGATGTCCGTGGGCAGGCCGCAGTCGTCCAGGATTTCCTGGGCAATCGGCTTGTAGCCCTCGACGCCGTACGGATGCGTGCCCACGGGCGGATTCAGATAATTGGTGCCGGCGAACGCGCCGTGGTTGCGGCACAGGTCTGCCACGTACGGCCAGCGGCCCAGGCTGTCTTCGAAGGCACGCAGCCGCGCGCCGAAGCGCTCCATGGCTTCGCGCTGCAGCGGCGGGCAGTTGTGGGTAATGGCGATGTCGGCTTGCAAGCCGGCCGCTGCGCAGTAGGCGGCCAGCGACACGCCCGCGTTGCCGCTGGAGGCCGCCGCGACGCGCGTGGCGCCGGCCAGCCGGGCGCGCGAGACCAGTTGCGCCGACATGCGGTCCTTGTGGCTGCCGGTGGGATTGGCGCTTTCGCACTTGAGCCACAGCCCGCCCACGCCTTCTTCCCGCGCCAGTTCGGGCGCGGACAGGCACGGGGTGCCGCCTTCGCCCAACGTCACCGGCGACAGCACCGGCAGGGGCATGGCCTCGTCCCGCGCCGGCGCTTCATATTGGCACTCCAGCGTGGCGGGGTGTCCAGCAGCCAGGCATGAAGGGCAGCCTTCGGGATAGTCTCCCGCGGGCCAGAGGGTTGCGCAGCGGATGCAGCGCAGGCCGGTCAATCTGGGGTTCATCTGCATGGGTCAGTATCTTGATGCGAGAGAGTCCAAGGGAAGGGCGGGCGCTACCTGCAGCAGGCAATCGCCGTCATCGCTGCGCGCGATGGGACGCAGGCAGACGATCGTGCCCGCCTGCGGGCTGAGTAACGGACGCGGCGAGGTGTCGGGCCGCGCCGGTTCGATGAGGCGGCCAATGCACTGGTGCGCGATCACGGATTGTCCCAGTTCCACGGCGGGAACGAACACGCCGGAATCGCGAGCTCGCAGCGTCGCGGCAGGCGCGTCCATGTCGTAGAGGCGGACTTCCGCGGCGCGGGCGGGGTTTGCGTGTGCGGGTGCGGGACGGGTCAGCAGCCCCAATTCCGCCAGGCAGCCCAGCAGCCCGTCGCGGCAGCGGTCCGCCAGCGACTGGCTGGTTTCCCGGCCGCCGCCGATCTCGGCAGAGAGCCGCAGCACGCCGTGCCGGCTGGCCGCCGCCGGCATGGAACCGATTTCGCCGCTGCGAAAGAACACGCAGTCAGGCAGTCCGAACGCCCGCGCAAGCGCCGGCAGACGTTCGTCATACGCGTCGTTCCCGTAGCGCGTGATGACGGATGACGGCAGGTAGCGCAGCGACGCGCCGCCGCTGTGCACGTCCACCATGGCCTGCACGCGGGGAAGCAGCCGGGCCTCCAAGGCCGCAGCGATGCTTTCGGTGTAGCCGCGCGCCGGCTCGCCCAAAAACGCGCGGTTCAGATTGCCGCCGTCAGACGGCGACAGCCGCGTGCCGGCCAGCGATGCTTCCGCATTGACAGCCGGAAGCAGATAGACGGTGCCGCGTTGCAGGATGTCGGGCATCTGATGCCAGAGGTACAGGATGGCGGCCTGCCCCTCCCATTCATCGCCATGCACGCCGGCGATGAGCGCGACGGCAGGCCCCTGGCCCGCCTCGATCCGCAGCACTGGAATCGTGACGCGCCGGTAAGCCGACGCGTTGGTGGCGGCGGCCACGGAAAAGTCCTCGCGGGTTACGTTGGCCATGCGGCGGCTCCGTTGGGTGTGCGGGCGAGGTTCAATCCAGCGTGGCGGCCTTGATGATGCTTTCCCACTTGGGCAGCTCCTTTTTGATCTGCGCTTGTACATCCTGCGGCGTGCCGCCCAACGGCTCCTGCGAGCGGCTGCGCAACTCGCGGCTGACGGCGTCCGAGCGCAGCGCCTGATTCATCGCGGCGTTCAACCGCGAAATGGCGGCGACCGGGGTACCCGCGGGCGCGACAAGGGCGCTCCACGCGGACTGCTCGTACTCCGGATAGCCCTGTTCGGCCACCGTCGGCACGTCCGGGTTGGACGCGGCACGCTTGCGCGTGGTGACGGCGAGCGCGCGCAGGCGCCCGTCCTTCAGGTTGCCGATCAAGGGCGGCAGGTTTTCCATCATTGAATCCACATGGCCGCCCAGCAGGTCCGAAAGCTGCGCTGCCGTCGCCTTGTAGGGAATCTGGCGAACCGCGGCGCCGGTCTGCGCGATGAACAGCTTGACGCCGACTTCGCTGGTCGTGCCCGGATCGGCCGAGGTCATCGTCAGGCGGTCGGGCTGTGCCCGGCTGGCTTCGATGAAGCCTTTCAGATCGCGGTACGGCGACGCGGCATTCACGACGATCACGTTCGGGGTCTCGGCGACCAGCCCGATGGGCTTGAGGTCACGGTCCAGGTCGTAGAGCTGCTGCTTGAACAGGTAACGGTGCAGCACCAGCGTGCCGACGTGGGCATAGCCGATGGTGTAGCCGTCCGCGGGGGCCCGGACCACGGCTTGGGTACCGATGCGGCCGCCCGCTCCCACGCGGTTTTCGATGACGACGGGCTGGCCGAGCAGCCGGCTCATCTCCTGGCCGATGAGGCGGGCGGTGATATCGGCATTGCCGCCCGCCGCGGCCGGCACGATGAGCGTGATGGCGCGTTCGGGGTAGTCGGCGTGCGCGTGCGGCGCGGCAAGGCAAAGCAACAGGGCGGCAAGGCAGGCAGAGCGTTTCATGACGATTCCCGAGGCGTTGAGGGCAGCGCCATTGTGCGGCTGGGAACCGGCGTTTCCGTTTGGCTGAATCAGATGGTTGTTCAGATCAGGCTAAGGAAGATCGCCGTTTCGGCGATCAGCCTGCTTGCCCAACCCGTAGCCCACGGCGGCCGCGCCCAGGGCCACGGCGGCGCCCAATAGCGCAATCAACGCCGCGCCGTAGCCCAGCATGTCGATGCCTGCCTTTACCCAACCGCTGGCGGCGTCGCCGCCGCGATAGACCACCGTATC
>Ga0213820_1000890_pt1 | contig 16275 bp, 13 predicted proteins | sample MC6MC0910MG_FD_179889 | JGI IMG/M metagenome (GOLD analysis project Ga0213820, IMG submission 179889) | Enriched soil aggregate microbial communities from Iowa State University, Ames, United States - MC6-MC0910-MG | ecosystem: Environmental > Terrestrial > Soil > Unclassified | place: USA: Iowa... | reverse complement strand
CTGGCGGTGACGGCACGGGCTTCGATGGCGGCGGCGGCGCCGGCACCGTCGAGGCGGTCCATGTTGGCTTCGCTGGCGTGGCCGGCGTTGGCGCCCTTGATCACCGCTGCACCGGTGTCTTCGTTGTCGACTTCATCCCAACTCAGCATTGAAATTCTCCTTCCTGGTCTGTTCTGACGGCGGGCGATTGCTGATCACCCTGCCTGTAAAAATGAGGGGGCCAACGCCAGGCCAAAGGCGGTCGATGTTCAATCTAGCGTAGCCGCGAAAATGCAAGGTCGCACACTATGTAGTGGTGTTTTCTTGTGTGCGGCACACTATATGGGGTTCGTTTGAGCCGGTCAACGCGAGGCAAAGATCCATTTTGTCGCACTGGCAGGGCTCGGAAAGGCTCAAGGCTACGGTTTTGGCGGGGTCAGCCTTCAGTCGGTGAGCCTGACGAAGGCTGAAAAAATATCGGACTTGACGATTCGCTCACGCTCTCTTCAATTTGGGCCAGATATTTGCAAATAAGGGTTGGTTGAATGTGATGCATATGGCATCAGCGGTAACCGGGTCATTCATCAGGGTCAGCACCGGCCTTCTGGAGTCGAAAACCACACTTTTGTGAGTCAACGGTTCTGCTTCTGACGTGGAGGGGAATTGCCCGTAAGTGATTGTCTGATAGACATCCAACGCCTCGGTCAAACATGTCATGGGTTCGACCGTGCTGTCGTTGCGCACGGCTGCAATACGACTGAGGCTCAGATCCTTAAATTTCAGCGTCAAGGTGCAGCTATCGATATTCAGGGCGAGCGATCCGTCGAAGACGATCACCTCCAGAAACTCAGACCCGATCGGCTTGAGGGTGAGTATCAAGCGCTTCAGATAGAGGGTATCTCCGTCACGCTGAGTAAACATCTGGCAAAGTCGATTATTCAGGTAAGCGGGGGGAAGATCGTCTTGCGTCCAGCCATACAGGCCGGGGAAAAAGGAAAGGGTAAACAGCCCGCCGGTTGATTGCCTGGCAAATTCTGAGTGCGGGCGCATGTATTCGACACTAGCGTTGGCAATGATCAATAAGGCGTTGGCGACGGCGGTGCACACGTGTTTCTCAAGCTCGCACTCAAAGCATGGCAATGTCTTGGCGATCTGTTCGGTGCTCAGCCTGTTCATGACCTGCAGCAAGGCATGACGCCCTGAACCGATCACTAGGGCTTTGCCAAAACTGCCGTTTCTGCATTCCGTTTGCCAATCGGGATGCCCTGCGTGGTGGATATGGCCCTCTCGCAGGTCCACTACGATAAAGCTCGCCGCCAGGCCATCATTGATGGCGTCCTGGACGATGTTCTTGTGCCGTTTCAGCGAATAACTATCGTCGTATTCCGCTGCCTGCTGCACCTTGGTGAAAATCAGTTGGGCGTGACCCACCGCCCCTGCATACAGCATATGCACGTCAAGTGGCGACTCCCAGACCTTGCTTGCCATCCCTGCCGGGTAAGTGCTTCCATCCGCTGCGGGGCGCGCTTCCTGGCCGGTCAAGGGCGTGGTGGGCGATGCTTCGGGCACATGGTTGGAGCTGATTAGATTGTCGGTGATGGCGATCGGGAACGTTTCACCGAATAACAGAGCGGCGACGGTCATGCATTTCACTCCTGTCGAAAAGGGCATGGGCATCCAGTAACCGGCTATCTTCTCAGAACTGAGGGCCCGTGCAACCTCTGCGGGCCGCATCTGGGTTACCAGCCGCGCAGGCGCTCCCATACCTGCACGCCACCGCCTTCCAGCAGTACGTGGTAGCTGCCGAACTGGGTGCCGGTGGCGCATGCATGGTTGGGCAGGATGCGCAGGCGTTTGCCCAGCGGGAATTGTGTGACCACATCCACGTCGCGGCCTTGGAACTGCGCCACGCCATGCTCCTGATTGGCGCTGCTTAACAGCAGTCCCTCAATCGGCTCACCGTGTTCATCACAGACCTGCCCGTAACCAAAATCCTGCTGCTGGGATTGAGTGCCGCGATCCCGGCTCATTGCCATCCAACCGGCATCGGTGATGATCCAGCCTTTTTCCGGCTGATGGCCGATCACGGTAGTCAGCACGCTCAAGGCCAGTTCATCGATACGGCACACGCCGATGTTGTGCATCACCAGATCGAAGAAGGCATAGACCCCGGCGCGCAGCTCAGTCACACCTTCCAGGTTGAGCGCCGACAACGCAGTGGGTGTCGAGCCTACGCTGACCTGCGCGCAAGGCATCCCGGCGGCACGAATTCGTTCGGCCGCTTCCACACAGCGCGCACGTTCTTGCTCCGCGATGGCTTGCAGCGCTTCAGGCGTGTCCAGGCCGTAGCTTTCACCTGCATGGGTCAACACACCGCTGAGGCTGTCGCCAAGCAAGCGGGCGATGTCCAGCAGCAGCGGGTCCTGCGGCTTGACCCCGGAACGATGGCCGTCGCAGTCGATCTCGATCATCACCGCAAAGCGTTCGCCATGCTCCCGGCCAAAATCAACAATGGCCTGGGCGCCGGCCAGGCTGTCGGTGATCAGCGTCAAGGCGCAACCCCGACGACGCAACGCCAGGGCCTGGGGCAATTTGTGCGGCGCCATGGCTACGGCGTAGAGGATGTCGGCGATGCCCAAGTCGAAAAAATACTCGGCTTCCTTCAAGGTCGAAACCGTGATGCCACGCGCGCCCGCTGCGATCTGCGCCGCTACCACTTCAGCGCACTTGTGGGTTTTGACATGGGGGCGAAGTTGCACGCCAAGGCTGTTGGCGCGCTGTTGCATGCGCTGGATATTGCGTTGCATTTTCTCGGTATCGATCAGTGCTGCTGGCGTGTCCAAAGTTGCAACTCCACTAGAGGGGACGGCGCTGAAATTGACGCCCTGTCCAGGACTGGATATGTTGTCTTGCATGAAAAACACCTCTCCCAACGATACTCACCTGATCAGCCAACTCGAACAGATTGCCGAAGGCTTGAGCAAGACCTTCAGCCCGTTCTGCGAAGTGGTGCTGCACGACTTGCGCGACCCGCAGCACTCGATCCTGGCCATCCATAACAACCTGTCCGGACGCGCGTCGGGAGACCCGACCACCGAGTTGGGCCTGGCGCGGATTGCCGACCCGGACTACCCGCAAGTCATCGCCAACTACCAGAACCAGTTCAGCGACGGCCGCCAGGTCAAAAGCACCTCGATCGGCATCAAGGGTGCGAGTGGCGAGTACGTCGCGGCCTTGTGCATGAACGTCGATCTCTCATTGTTCCGTGGCTTGCAGGGCATGCTGGAACAGTTCGGTTCGGTCAGCGGCGACAAGCTCATCGAATCCCTGGACCCTTCCGGCGCCGATGTCATCCGTGCGCGTATCGACCAGTTCGCCGCCCGCCTGGCCACCACCCCGCGTGCGCTGAAAACGGCAGACCGGCGTGTGCTGATGCAGGAGCTCAAAGACTCGGGCTGCCTGGATATTCGCCGGGCCATGGAAACCGTGGCTTCCCACTTGGGCGTGTCGCGCGCGGCGGTCTACACCTACGCCAAGTAGCGCGCCACGGCTTCAATCTCCACGAGGTACCCGTGATGCAACTCGGGCACCGGCACCACCGCGCGGGCAGGACGGTGGTCGCCCAGCGCGGCGGCGTACACGCTATCGAACGCCGGCCAGTGTTCGACGCCGGCCACGTACACCGTGACTTTGACCAGATCCTCTGGCGCCGCGCCGGCCGCTTTCAAGATCTCCAGCAGATTGTTCAGGGTTATCCGCGCCTGTTCGGCAAACGACGCCGACAGGTTATGCTGCCCATCCGGGCTGACCGGCAATTGCCCGGAGATGTACAGCGTGTCCCCATGGCGGACGGCTTGCGCGTAATGGCCTGCGGGCCTGGCCGCATTCGCTGTCTGGATGATCTTCATGAGGCCTCGCTGAGCAGCGCGGCATACTTCTGGATGTCGACGTTGCCACCGGTGACGATAATGCCCACGCGCTGACCCTTGAACCGGTCACCCTCATTGAGCAATGCCGCCAGCCCCAGGCAGCCGGTAGGCTCGACCACCAATTTCATGCGCTGCATGAAGAACTTCATCGCTCCAACCAGCTCGGCATCCGTCACGGTGAGGATGTCGTTCACTCTGTCGCGGATGATCGGGAAGGTGTAGTCGCCCAAGTGCTGGGTCTGCGCACCATCGGCAATGGTTGCCGGGGTGTCGATATGCACGATGCTGCCGCTGCGAAATGAGCGCTGGCCGTCATTACCGGCTTCGGGCTCGACGCCATACAGCAGGCAGTCAGGCGCCAGGGCGCGGGTGCTCAGTGCGGTACCCGAGAGCATTCCGCCGCCGCCAAGGCCGACGAACATCGCATCCAGCGGGCCGGTGGATTCCAGCAACTCCTTGGCGGCCGTGCCTTGTCCGGCAAGGATGTGCGGGTGGTCATAGGGCGGGATCAGGGTCAGGCCGTGTTCAGTCGCCAGGTCACGGCCGATCTGCTCGCGGTCTTCGGTGAAGCGGTCATACAGCACCACGCGGGCGCCATATTCGCGGGTGGCCGCGACCTTGGCGGCAGGCGCATCGGTGGGCATCACGATGGTCGCCGGTATGCCCAGCAACTGCGCCGCCAGGGCAATCCCCTGGGCGTGGTTGCCGGAGGAAAACGCCACCACACCGGCCTTGCGCTGCTGATCATCGAAGCGCGACAACGCGTTGAAGGCGCCGCGAAACTTGAAGGAACCCGCCCTTTGCAGGTTTTCACACTTGATGAATACCTGGGCACCGGTCAGCGCGTCGAGGGTGCGCGACGTGAATACCGGCGTGGTGTGGGCAATGCCTTCCAGGCGTTGGGCAGCGTCGATGACGTCGTGGTAAGTGGGCGATGGCATGGGCGGACCTCGTTATCGTGTTTGGATAAAATATCCACATCAAGACAAGTTGTAAAGGTCTGCCTGGGTTCAGTGACCCACCAGTTCCTCCAGCAATTGCTCCTTATAGCCTTGCAGTTTCGGGGAGGCGCGGTCCCGAGGGTGAGGCAGCTCAACCCGGATCTCATGCTTGATCCGCCCGGGGTGGGCGTCCATCACAATCACCCGGTCACCGAGGTACAGCGCCTCCTCGATGTCGTGGGTGACCATGATCACCGTGCAGCGCTGCTGCACCCAGATGCGCTGCAGTTCCCGTTGCAGGTGCACGCGGGTCAGGGCGTCCAGCGCTCCCAGCGGCTCATCCAGTAGCAACACCTTGGGCTTGTTGATCAGCGCCCGGGCAATGGCGGCGCGTTGCGCCATGCCGCCGGACAGTTGGTGGGGGTAAGCATTTTCAAAGCCGGCGAGGTTGACCAGTGCGATGTGTTCGGCCACCAAGCGGTCCTTCTCGGCCTGAGGCAGCTTGTGGTTTTTCAGGGCCAGGGCAATGTTCTGGCTGACAGTCATCCACGGGAACAGACGATGGTCCTGGAACACGATACCGCGTTCCAGGCTGGTAGCCGCAATGCGTTGGCCGTCCAGCAGGATGTCACCGTTGTATTCGGCTTCCAGCCCGACGATCAACCGCAGCAGGGTGGATTTGCCACAGCCGCTGGCGCCGACAATGCTGACGAATTCGCCAGGGCGCACATCCAGCTGGATATTTTGCAGAACGGGCAGGTCGCGGCCTTCAATCTGGTAAGCCTTGTTCAGGCCACGGATCTGCAGGGCGCCGGTGTGCACATGAGCGGGGTGAGCGATTGCATTCATAGCAGGGCCTTTCAACGGAGGTTGCGCCAGCGCAGCAGGTGGCGGCTCAAACGGGTGAACAACAGGGTCATCAGGTAGCCGAGCAAGCCGATACACAGCACGCTCAGCACGATCACTTCCATGCGCGAGCCGGCTTCGGCGTTCATCATCAGGTTGCCCAGGCCTGCCCCTGAGGACAGAAACAACTCGCTGCCGATCGCTGTGACCCAGGCAAACGCCAGGGCATGCAGCACACCCGTGGCGATGCTCGGCAACGCCGCTGGCAGCAGCACTTGGGTGAATTGCTGCACGGGCGTCAGCACCAGCACCTGGCCGACTTCGCGGTAACGCCGCTCCACATGGCTGAAGCCCTGGTAGGTGTTAAGCACCATCGGGTAAAACGCGGCGAGGCTGACGATCAGCACCTTGGAGAACTCGCCGTTGCCGAACCACATGGCGATGAGCGGGATCCAGCCGAGCATCGGCACCTGGCGGATCGAATGGAACAGCGGGCCGATCAGGCGGTTGGCCACGCTGGACAGCGCCATCATCACCCCCAGCGTCACGCCGAACAGAATGCCCAGCACCAGGCCGCTGCTGGTGCGCGCCAGGCTGGCGAGCAGGTTGACCAGCAGTTCGCCGTTGCCGAGCATTTCCAGCAACGCTGTGCCAATCGCCGACAACGGCACAAACGCATAGGCGCCTGCGGCGTCCTGGCGTGAGGCGTATTCCCAGGCGAGCACCAACAGCAGCGGCAGCAACAGCCCCCGGGATTTTTTCAAGAGAGGCAACATGGATGGGCTCCTAGCGGGTCTGCCAACGGAAGAGGTGTTGTTCGATACGTCGCAAGCCGTAGTCAAGGGCAAAACCGATCACCCCCGTGACCACCACGCCAACCATCACCACATCAATACGCAGCATCTGCCGGGCCATTTCGATCATCTGGCCGAGGCCGCTGTCGGCCGCGAGCAGTTCGGTGGCTACCAGCACCACCCAGGCGCGGGTCAGGCTGATGCGAAAGCCGGTGATGATCGGCGGCGCCGCCGCGGGCAGAGCGACCAGGTGCACAAAGGTCGGCCAGCGCAGGCGGTATACGTCGGCCACCTCGAAGTAACTGCGCGGAATGCCACGCACGCCTTCGCCGGCCGCCAGGGCCACGGGGAAAAAGGCGGTCTTGGCGACAATGATGATCTTGAAGGTTTCGTCGATACCGAACAGCAGCACGAACATCGGGATCAAGGCGATGCTGGGGATCTGGCGCAAGGTGTGGAACAGCGGCCCGCAATACACTTCTACGTTCTTCGACGTGGCCATCAGCACGCCGAATGCCAGGCCGCACAGTGAGCCGATGCCAAAGCCGAGACCGAGGCGCGACAGGCTGTTGCCCAAGTGCTCGAGTAGTTCACCACTGGCGAGCAGCTCTTCAAAGGTTTGCAACACCTGGGCCGGAGGCACCAGCAGGTTGCGCGGGAAGATACCGAGATGGGCCACCAGCGCCCAGGTGGCGAGCAGGGCGAGGGGCGAGATAAGCCAGGAGAGTTGTCGAAGGAGGCGCATGGCAGGTCTTAATTGGGCTAAGTACCTGGCAGCTATCGCAAGACATGTGCCACAAACCGTAGGAGCCCGGCTTGCCGGCGATGAGCCCTTGAGACGGGTGCATAAACAGAGAACGCCATCGCCGGCAAGCCGGGCTCCTACAGGGGGGAATCGCAGAAATGGTGAATGGGTGCTGCTACAGCAGCACCCATTCAGCAATCCCCTCAGAAGTCGTAGCTCACACTGGTGTAGTAGAACGCGCCCTGGGCACCCTCCGGGCTGGTGATCGAGTACTTCGGCACGCCATACAGTTGCGCGCCATCGGCCTTGTCCGGGTGGGTGTCGAACAGGTTGATCGCGCCCACTGAGACCTTCACGCCTTTGTAGAAGGTGTACGACACGTCCAGGTCGGTCACCCATTGCGGGCTGTAGGTCTGGTCCAGGTTGGGGTTGGTGGCGTTGAGGCTTTTCCATTCGCCATAGCGGCGCTGGGCCACAGTGACGGCCCAGCTTTCATACAGCCAGTTGGCGCTCAGGGTCAGCTTGGAGTCCGGCGTACCGTCTTCAATCAGGCCCTGGGTATTGCGCCCGACGATCTGCGAGCCCTTGATGTTGCCCACATCGCGCAGGCCGGTGATGGTCGTATTGTTCTTGGCAAACCCGCTGCTTAGGTTCAAGCGGCCCCAGCGTTGCAAGTCCCATTGGTAGTTGCCGGTCAGCTCGATCCCATCGGTGCGGGTGTCGGCGACGTTGGTGTAGAACGCCGCGCTCTGGATATTGGCGTAGGGCGTGCCGGCGAAGATCGGCGTGACCACGCTCGCGGGCAACTGGTCAGAGAGGGTGATGCGGTTGTCGATGTTGATGCGATAGGCGTCCACCGTCACCGAGGCGTGTTCCAGGGGGCGCCAGACCAGGCCGAGGGAGTAGTTGGTCGACTCTTCCGGCTTGAGCGCCTTGCCGCCGAGTGCCTGGGCTTCCGGGCTGTTGGCGCGCAACGTGCGCTGTTGCACTTCGACGTAATTGCCACTGCCCGGCGGCTGTTCCACCACCTGCACACTGAACGACGACATGCCGCTCTGCACCAGTGACGGCGCGCGATAGCCCGTGCTGGCGGTGGCCCGCGCGGCGATCTGCGGGGTGAAGTCATAGCGCAGCGAGAGCTTGCCGTTGGTGGTGTCGCCAAAGTCCGAGTAATGCTCAGTGCGCACCGCCACCCCGGCCTGGAACTTCTCGGTGATCTGGCCTTCGACGTCGATATACGCACCCAGCACTTTGCGGTCCAAGGACGCCGCATCCACTTGGGTGATGCCCGAGTAATAACCGGGAACGCGTCGCCCGGTGATCGGGTCGACCGTGTTGAACAGCGGTCCGTTCTGCCAGCCGGCAGCTTCACCCGCGCTCAACTGATAGTTCTCCTTGCGCCAAGCCAGGCCGGCCGACACGGTCAGCGGCTTGAACAACAGGTCGGTGGGGAAGTCGCGCAGCCAGTCCAGGGTCAGGCTGGTCTGGTCGTTTTCGCGCTTGCCGGTGTAGATACTCGACGGGCTGCTGGCGCCGTAGCTGGGGTTGATCGCGTTGCTGTCGTTGGACTTGAGGGTGTTGTTGCCATGGTTCAACGCCAGGTCGAATTTGCCCAGTTGATCATTCTCGAAGCGCAAACCGCCGGTAACGGCGTAGTCCTCGAGCCCGTAGCGGGTGATCGGCAAGCGTCCGTTCGGATAACGTGCCAATGCATTGCTGCCGTAGTTGTTGCGCAGGGTCGTGGGCGGGTCGAAGAAGCCTTCGGCGTCGGTATTCTTGTGGGCGTAGGTGGCAAACCCGTAGGCCGTCAGCCCCTCGCCAATGCCGATTTCGCTGTTGGCCACGACGTTGTATTGGTCCGAGACATTGCCCGAGCCCCAGCGCCAGGTGCGGTAGCGGTTGTTCTGCTCGCGCGGCGTGTTCACGCTGGTGTCGCCGGGGTAAAAGATCCGGTTGTCAGGGTTGGTGTCGCTGGCCGGGTCCTGGCTGCCGGCATCGAAACTGAGGGTGAGGAAACCGTCGTTGGGCAGGGCGAAACCTTTCCAGCCGCTGAGTTTGCGCTGGATGCCATCGCCTTTGTCATAGCCGCCGAAGCGGTAGCCGAGGTTACCGCCGTCGTCGTTTTCCTTGAGCACAATGTTGATCACCCCGGCGATGGCGTCGGAGCCGTATTGCGCGGCAGCGCCGTCACGCAGGATCTCCACGCGCTGGATCGCACTGAGTGGGATCAGGCTCAAATCCACTGCCGCCGCGCCACGGCCATTTACCAGGCTCTGGCGGGTGATGTTGGCGCTGCTGTGCCGACGTTTGCCGTTGACCAGCACCAGCACCTGGTCCGAGGCCAGCCCGCGCAATGAGGCGCCCTGGGCGATGGATCCGGAGAATGCCCCCTGAGGCGACTGCGGGAAATTGAACGAAGGCGACAGGGCGGTGAGGGCGCCGGACAGGTCGGTGGCCCCGGTCTGTTGCAATTGCTCGCCAGACAGCACATCTACCGGCGCCGCGCTTTGCAGGGCGGTCAAGTCGCTGCGGCGGGTGCCGAGTACCACCACGGTGTCCAGGTGATCTTTTTTTGCAGTGGGCTGGCTGTCGTCTGCCGCAAAGACAGGCACGGCAAGGCTGCCCATGACCAGCGCAATGGCGCCGGCCAACGGAGTGCGTTGGAACATAACTAGGTCCTTTCAGAAAACCACCAAGCGAGTTGGCGTCCGGATGGGCGATGTATGGCTACAGTGCCTCATCGCCGGCAAGCCGGACGCCTACAGTGGGTGGTGGTGGGAATTGGAGGTTAGAAGCGGCTGGTCACGCTCAGGCCCACGGTGCGCGGGTCGCCATAGGTGATCACGTATTGGCCCAGGCCACCGTTCGGCCGGCCATGGACTTGGTAGCGGCGGTCGGTGAGGTTATTGACGAAACCGGTAACGCTGAGTTTTTCGTCCGGGCTGTACCAGGTCAGGCGACTGTTGGCCAAGGTGTAGTGCGGCTGGCTGAGGTCTTTGTCGGCGCTGCTCTGGCGGTCGGCAAGGAAGTATTCCTTATCGCGAAAGCTAACGTCCGCACCGGCCACCAGCTTGCCGCCGATTTCCAACGGGATGGTGTAGTCGCCACCCAGGGACACCACGTTGCGCGGCGAACGCACGAAGCTGTTGCCGCTGTAGTCACCGGTAACTGCACCGGTGTTGGGGTTGGTGTTCTTGAAGTCGGTGTATTCGGTGTCGAGGAATGAGATGGCCGCGCGCAGGTGCAGGTAGTCGGTGGGTTGACCCTCCAGCTCCAGCTCAGCACCTTTGACCTTGCCCTTGGCGCCGTTGGTCAACGCCGTGGTCAGCACGCCGTTGTTGACCGTGAGCAGGTTCACTTGAATGTCCGAGTAGTCGTAATAGAAGATGTTCGCGTTAGCCGTCAGGCGGTGGTTGAACCACTCCGACTTGACGCCGAACTCATAGGCATCGAGTTGTTCCGGGTCCACCGTGGTCAGTTGCGAGAGGCTAGTGGACAAGCCGGTGTTGAACCCGCCGGACCGGAAGCCGTGGGCGTAGCGGAAGAACACACGCACGTTGTCGTTGATGCGGTATTCCGGCGTCAGGTCGTAGGTCCAGGCTTCCCAGGTCTTGTTTTCCTGGCGATTGCCGTTGCTGCCGGCGGCGGCCAGCGGAATCAGCGGGCCGTTGGCGGTGGCGCGGGTGAGCTGGGTGAGGCTGAGGTCGATGTCTTTCTTTTCCTGGGTCCAGCGCAGGCCACCGGTGACGCTGAAATTGTCGGTGAAGTCGTAGGTCAGGTTGCCAAACAGCGCGTAACTGTCGGTCTTGTGGTCGTAGCTCAGGTCTCGCAAATCCGTGGCGCCGTTGATCTGGTTCGAACCGGTGCCGTTCGGTGTCGGGCCTGGCTGGATGAAGCGCCCGGCCGTGCTGTCCAGGTCCTCATGGAAATAGTGCGCACCCGCCAGCCAACGCAGGGTTTCCTGTTGGGGCGAGGCCAGGCGGATTTCCTGGGAGTACTGGGTGTATTTGTTGTCGGCGGTGGAGGTGCCGTTGACTTCATAGGGCGTGTAGTCGCCATCGCTGCTGGACTGGCCGCGAATGTAGTCATAGGCGCTGATCGACGTCAGCGTGTAATCGCCCAGGTGCCAATTGAGCGTCAGCGACGTGCCGTCGTGGTCCAGCTTGGAATCGTCCTTCACGTTGAGCGCGATATTGCGCCCCAGCGGGCGTTGATAGCCCACGTTGTAATAACGCCCCAGGGTCAACGCACCGTTGGCACCGTCGCCTTTGAATTCGCGGCTGTGGATCTTCCACAGCGCATCCAGGTCGTCGTTGAGCTGGGCGAAGAATTGCAGGCGCACGGCCTTTTTGTTGACGTCGCCGTAGGTGTGATCGTCCACCAGGTTCTTCTGGAATCCGTCGCGCTCTTCGGAGTACAGCGAGATCCGCGCGGCGAGTTTTTCATCGACCAGCGCACCGCCCAACGCGCCGCTGAGGATGCGTTCGTTCTTGCTGCCAAAGCCGATCGTGCCGAAACCGTCGGTGTCGAAGGTCGGCTTCTTGGAAATGATATTCACCGCGCCGGCCGTGGTGTTCTTGCCATACAGCGTGCCCTGCGGCCCGCGCAGGATTTCTATACGCTCCAGGTCCCACAGCGGACTGCCGCCGGCAATCGGCGCGTTCAGGTACACATCATCGGCGTAGATGCCCACCGGGTACACGGTGGCCGCCCCGGTATCGCCGGTGCCCAGGCCACGGATGTACCAGCGCGGGCGGCCGTCACCGTCCGGGTTTTTGGCCGACGCGTTGGGAATGAAGGTGGTGATGTCGCCCATGTTGCGTACGCCGTCGGCGACGATGTTGGTGCCCTGGACCGCCGACACCGCCACCGGAACCTCTTGCAGGGTTTGCTCGCGGTGTTGTGCGGTGACGGTGACGGTCTTGAGTGATGGCTCGGTTGTGCTGGTGTCGTCTTCGGCGGCATGGGCGCCACCGGCAACCAGCAAAGCGAGCCACAGGCCCTTGGTGATTGGATTGATTTTATGCATGGCAGTCTCCCCCGGAAAATGTGTCATTGAAGGGGGTAGAGCAGAGATCGTGCCAATAGGATTTCAGGGTGGATGCATGTATGTAACTTATTGAATATAAACGCTTAAAAATTATTTGAAGGTGAAGTTTTGCAGGCAGATGAGAGCCTTGGAAAAGGCCTGTGGAACAATCAGCAGAAAGTGCTTGGAGGGTGCTGCTGGAGCAGCAATGGAGGTGTTGCCTAGCCAACATTGTAGGCGCCCGGCTTGCGGGCGATGGCGTCGTGGAGATCGCCATCGCCGGCAAGCCGGGCTCCTACAAGGGTGATGTGTGATGCCAGGATTAGACGGCGACGCGGGAGGTGGAACCGATGACTTTTTCCAACACGCTGAAGTCGATCCAGTCGCGCACATCAAAGCGCTTTGGAATGAAGTTCCAGCGAAACAGGAAATCGGTGAAATCCTGCAGCGCCTCGATCGAGCGCGAGTCGAGCGTCGTGCGCAAGCGCCGGTGGGCATCCTCGCCATACGCCGCCGTGACCCAGTACTCACTGGTATTGAGTTCCTTGGCGAGAAAGCGCCGGGTTTCCTCCGGGTTGGCCCAGGCCCATTGCTCAGTGCGCAGCACCGTGTCGACGATCTTCACACTGGCGTCGAAATGCTCCGTCAGCAGGTGCGTATCCACCGTGAGCGTACGTGGCGTGCCGTTGTTGGAGCGGATCAGCGGGTCCGGATGGGAACCCGTGTCGACCACTACATGCAGCCCGAACTCATTGGCCAGGTGCACGGCGTGGGCGCCCTTGAGGAAGATCGCGTCGATATCGCCGCGCAGCAGGCCGATCAGTTCGTTGTTGCGGCGGCTGAAGCGGCTGACGCCCAGGCTGACTTCCGGGCCGTAGACATACGAGGTCTGGTTATCGCTGTAGGTGCCGCCGTAAGGGTAGTCCACCAATTCCACGTCCGACACGTTCAGGCCTTCGAGCTTGAGCGCGTTTTCCAGGCCGCGCAGGGCCTGGGCGCGGGTGAAATCGATCTGCACGTTGGCCCATTTTGGCAGGCCGAAGCGCCGGTTTTTCAGGTCGCGAACGCTCTTCACACCGCTCTCGGCGGTGGTCAGGATTAATTGCACTTCATCACTCCACGACAAGCCCAGCACACGGGTTTGCACGCCGCTGGCGTAGGCCCAGATCGCCGGGATGTTACCGCCGTGGCGTACCGAGTTCTGCAGGTGATGGTCATAGTGGGCTTCGCGTACTTCGCGCTCGGTGGATTCGCGCAGCGATTGGATGTTGGTGCCATAGGGCAGGAAGGCTTCGGCCAGTCGCCCGGACTGCACCGCAATGCCCAGCCCGGTGGGGACGGGGCTGTGGGTGTACCAGAGAGTATCGAGTGGTTTGCTCATAAAATTCTTCGTTCAAATCCATGAAGCCTGGCGGCTCAGCCTGCCAGCGCGGTGTTGCCATTGAGCAACGCATTCAACGGCCGTGCATCGATCCATTCACGCACATCAAAGCTTTGCGCAATAAAGCGCCAGCGGTGCAGGAAGCGGGTGAAGTCCTGTAGGGCGGCGATGGCTTGCTCATCCAGTTCAGTACGCAGGCGCAGGTGCGCGTCGTCGCCGTAGGCGGCCGTGACCCAGTACTCGCTGCTGTTGGTTTCACGGGCCAGGTAACGGCGGGTGTCTTCTGGATGAGTGTGAGCCCATTGTTCGGCACGCAGCACCGAGTCGAGAATGCCGGTGGCCACGTCGAAATGCTGGTCGAGCAGGTTCAGGTCCACCGCCAGGGTGCGCGGCGTGCCGTTGTTGCTACGGATCAGTGGGTCGGGATGGGAACCGGTGTCGATCACCGTGTGCAGACCGAAATCATGGGCGTGCTGTGCGGCGCTGGCGCCCTTGAGGAAGATCGCATCGACTTCGCCTCGCAGCAGTCCGATCAGCTCCAGGTTGCGCTGGCTGGCCCGAGTCGTCACGGGCGTGCCTGCCACATTCTGCACGGCACTGTCGCTGAAGGTACCGCCATAGCTGAAGTTGACGAGCTTCACATCGCCGACCTTGAGGCCTTCCAGCGACAACGCGTTTTCCAGCCCGCGCAGGGCTTGGGCACGGGTGAAATCAATCTGCGCGCCGGCCCAGTCCGGCAGGCCAAAGGTGCGGCCCTTGAGGTCCTTGACGGTCTTGATGCCGCTGTCCGAGCGAGTCAGGATCAACTGCACTTCATCCGCCCAGGACAAACCGATCACGCGGGTTTCGCGGCCTTGGGCACGCGCCCAGATGGCCGGGATATTGCCGCCGTGGCGTACAGAGTTTTGCAGGGTGTGGTCGAAGTGCGACTCGCGCACTGCCTTGTCATTCGATTCGCGCAAGGACTGCACCTCAGTGCCGAGGGCACCGACCGTGTCTTGCAGCCAGCCTTTTTGCACCGCAATGCCCAGGCCGGTGGGGACGGGGCAACGGGTGTACCAGAGGGTGTCGAGAGGTTGTGCCATCAAGGAGTCTCCCCAGCAGTCAGGCGCTGGCTTTCAAGGGTTGGATTGCCGGGCGTTGGTGCACCAAGGGCAAGACTTCCTGGCCGATGCGCAGGGCTTCTTCCAGGTGCGGGTTGCCGGCGAGGATAAAGGTCGAGAAGCCGGCGTCGCGGTATTCCACCAGGCGCTCGGCGATGTTTTCGTGGCTGCCCACCAGGCCAACGGTCGGCCCCGGCTTGGCCTTGGCAAAACCGGCCCACAGGTTGGGGCCGATGATCAGGTCTTCAAAGCGATCGACGTTTTGGTGGTAGGCGGTTTGCCGCGCGGCGCCCACCGAATCCGAACCGCTGGTAAAACCCTTGGCGACCGCACTGGTCTTGCCTTCGAGCTTGTCGAACTGACGGCGCAGGTCTTTCCAGGCCAGCTCTTCGGTCTCGCGGGCGAACAGGTCCACTCGCAAACCGAAACGCACGGTACGGCCCTGTTTGTCGGCCAACTCACGTACCCGGTCGATATGTGGCTTGAGCTTGTCGATCGGTTCGGCCCAGTTGAGGTACACGTCGGCATGCTTGGCGGCCACATCCAGTGCCGCGTCGGAGAACCCGGAGAAATACACCCCAGGCTTGCGCTCGTTATGCAGGCCGGCCGGCAGGGCGCCGTTTTCCAGTTGGTAGATATCGCCGTCGTAGGAGAATTTTTCGTTTTCCCAGAGGCCCTGGATGATGTCGAGGAACTCGCCGGTGCGCTTGTAGCGCAGGTCGTGTTCGAGGAAGTCGCCGTTGGCGCGTTGGCTGGCGGGGTTGCCGCCGGTGATGATGTTCCATTCCAGGCGGCCGCGACTGAGGTTCTGCAGGATCGCGGCCTGCTGGGCGGCGTAGGCGGGCAGGGTCCAGGTGGCCTGGAAGGCGATCAGGAACTTGATGCGCCGGGTTTCACGGGCCAGTGCGGCGGCGGCGATCCAGGGCTCGGGGCCGGTGGGCAACAGGGCGCCTTCGAAGCCGGCGAGTTCGGCGGCCTTGGCGACTTGGGCGATGTAGTCGATGTAGGTGAAGTCGTCGGGTTCGCCGTTGGGCAGGCGGCCTGGGGCGATATGGCCGGGACGGTAATTGGGGTTGCCGCGGTTGTGCTTGTCGGTGGTGAGTTGCGGGCCGTCGGTGCCCAGTGGCAGACGCCAGAAAAATTCAGTGCTCATGGGTGCTCCTGATTTGAGTCGTGCGGGGTGCTTGGACCTGATGGTGGGGATGTGTGCAACGGGCATGCCATGGGGGTTGGGGGTAATGGTTTCGGGGGGGCTGGGGTGTGTTTTTTTTGGGGGTGCTGCTGTGGCAGCAGTCTTGCAGCAGTGGGTGTTGGGGGGGCAGCAGGTGGGGGGTGGGGTGGGGTTGGGGACATATCCGTTGCTGCGGTAACGGCTGCTTATGGTTCCGCCCTTACGGCGGCTCACTTTTGAAAAGAGCCCAAAAGTAACCAAAAGGCTCTTGCCCCAACACTCGGCACCTCGCTTAGGCTCGGTGTGCCCTCACTCCGGCTTGAATCCGTGGGCCGCCGCGATGGGCCATCCTTGGCC
>Ga0213820_1000888_pt1 | contig 16296 bp, 25 predicted proteins | sample MC6MC0910MG_FD_179889 | JGI IMG/M metagenome (GOLD analysis project Ga0213820, IMG submission 179889) | Enriched soil aggregate microbial communities from Iowa State University, Ames, United States - MC6-MC0910-MG | ecosystem: Environmental > Terrestrial > Soil > Unclassified | place: USA: Iowa... | reverse complement strand
CTGTTATTTACACCCCTACATAAAATTTATTTTATTCACAAACCTCAGGCGAACCTTCACGTTTTGCTGTTTTGAAAGACGTACCGCAACCACATGATGCAATGGCATTTGGATTATCGATTGTGAATTGAACGGTATACTATTCGGAAGCATGAACGCCTACTGTACGTACTTTTTATCGATATTTGAATACGACGTATTTTGCAACACTTACGTATTATTAAAACGATAGATTACTTTCTTACATTATATATGTATACGTACTAGAACCGCAAGCCAGTAATTATTTTTCCGATATTTCTACGCAATAGCAAGGGAAACTTTACATCGCTAGTCTACCCTAATATTGTATACGATTTTTAAAGCGAATCTAATAGCATCTCGCTCTCCTAGTTCATCTACACGGCTTTTATAAAGTAAAAAGGAGGATAATGCGTGCTCATCGTATAATCTTCCTTTACTGCTTTGTTTACTAAAATGCAGATGATGCTTCTCAAATAAAGCAGCAATACGTCTAATTGTGCCTTCCTTATAACCGCTTTTCTGAGCAATCTCTTGCGGTGTGTAATACTGTGTAACATCGTCCATATCGTCATCTCGTTCCCCAGTGTCGACAACTGACTTATTAGCGCTAAACGACACTATACATCACCTAACAAAAATACGCAACCCTACGTAGCTCTAGGATTCTTGCGTCATTCCGTCTCAAAAAACTTACAGATTTCCCTCTCAATCAATTGGTGGTATTGGCGTGGTGTACATTTTCATTTTGCGTTGATTTTACGTTAATTAATTTACTCCATTTAATATGTAGAAACTCGTTAAAAATAATTTTACCCTGGGGAATAAAAAATATTGCGTAGGAGTAGCGAGGAGCAGATGAGCGGGTTACAGCGGACGGCCTTGGGAGAGGCAAAAAAAGAACGACCAACAAACGAATTGAATCGCTGTTGATCGCGTTGATTAATCAAAAGAATGAAACGTTTTTAATACTTTGTTTAATTCGTTCGTCAGTCATTCCAATGTAACGAAGCGTTGTTTTCTGCGAACTATGATTAAAGATTTCCATTAGCGTTGCTATGTCGTTAGTGGCGTTGTAATAAGTGTAACCGAATGTCTTGCGCATTGTGTGAGAACCAACGGAATGATTGCCGATTTGATCGCCTGCAGCAATAATAATTCGATAAGCTTGCGTCGTGCTGATATGTGCGTCGCCCTTGCGTGATGGGAATAGGTACGTTGTTCCTGATGGTAGAGTATCGATATAGTCCGCGATAGCTACCATTAGCTGATCCAAGTGGACAGTGCGCTCCTTCTTCGTCTTGCCTTCTCGAATCTTAAACGATGATTTCCCCTTTACCTGTTCGACTTTAAGCGCAACTAAATCTCCGCAGCGTAAGCCGGTAGATATGCCGAGCTTGAATAGTAGCTGATTGCGTAGCCCAAATTCCTTCGTCCTGCCTAACGCTTCTAACATCTCGCTTATTTCTTCTTTCGATTTTAACGGCTGCACATCGATTAACATGCCTTTTTTCTCGTTATGATTAGCCATAATTACGCCCCTTTTGAATGTATCCTTTTTATCGTTATATTCAAAATAGCATACATTCGTTAGATACGCAATTATTAAATGTCTATTTATCAACGTTTTATATGTATCCTTTTCATAAAAAGCATACATTAGTAGATTCACGACTGTAAGCAATAACCCGAAGTATCTTTTACGCCGAAACCGCGTTAGATTGAACCGTGGAGATTTCAGACACCCACGCGCGCCAGCCCTGTGTGCCCGATGATTTCGTGATTATTCGTGATATTTCGGACATAAAAAAGACGGACACACCCGAAGGCATGCCCGTTAATATTGCGTCATTTATTTATACTGTACCGCGTAGTCGCTCAATTTCCGCCTTAATCGCATCAACGTCATGTACTTGCGTCTCTTGCGAAGTCTGTACGATTTCTCGCTTCTCCGTCAGCTTACCGATTAACTTGTAATACAACTCTAGCGCTTTAATCGAAGCGTTACCGTTGTTGGAAGTACCTTTCACTAGGTTCATTAGCTGTGCGTCTGCTGCGGCTCTAGCGCTGTCTAACTTTGTATCGCTGACTGTAGCTAAGTATCGTACGAAGTCGGCATTTTGGCGCCAATGATAAAGTGTACTCGTATCAATTCCGAGTTCTTCTGCAATTTCTGCGTAAGTTTTTTTCTCTCCTTTTGGCGCATATTCTTTTTCTAGTAGTAATTCCGCAGCTCTTAGTTGATTCGCTGTTAGTTTCGCCTTTAATCCGTCTAGTGTTATTTTAGCCATTGTTTATATTCCTCCATTTTTTGCGTTAAATATGCGTCATAGTCACCATCGTAATCGAGACGCTCCATTTCATTTTCATGCGGACGATATATTTCTTTTACGATTGATAAAATCGTAGCAGCGCTCGCTATAGTGGATCCTGTTCCGCCTTGAATCGCTTCCTTTAAGTAGTACGCAGTCATAACACATGTACAACCTAGTAATACATCGTTACAATTTCCTGCTACCTCAAATGCGTCTATCCACTCACGTAGTTTAGGTGTCTCCTCTACGTCAAAATAGCGTCCTGTTTTAACGAGAATGTTAGCGTAACCTAAAAGAAACTGATTCGCTTCACTTGCATATCTTTCATATACTTCGTAAGCAAAGTAATCGCTAGTAGGTGGAAAAGGTTCATATTCATCACCTAGTAATGCATCAAGTGCTGCAAGTTCTTCCGTCAATTGTGCGTCAGTTCTAAAAGCCATCTTATCCCTACTTTCCGTTTTATTAGAAAAAGCAAGCAACGCTATAAAAGCCGATGCCTGCCCGTTAATAGTTGTTGCTATAGTTTTATAGATATGTTTTCAAACCCTAAGAATTGTGTATAAGGTATAGAGCTACCTAAAGCCACAGCTCCATTAGGTTCGATTACCAATTCGATGGCCCTATATTCATAGGGATCATGGATTTGATTATTACAAGATGTTACGAAGATACGATACACGATAGGACGCATGTTTTCTGGCAAGATAAATAGAACTGTCCCTCTAGTCATTACCCCATTTTTAATAGCGCCTTTCATAATTAGATTATTATGCTTATCTACGGCAAATTTCGGTTCATATCCTACACCATAAGATTCCCAACCGTTTAGTAATTCAGCTTCTTGCCAAACTACATCAGCTAAAAGGTCAGTAACTTTAGTATCTAATCCCTTTAATGTTGTATCTATGATATCCATATTCGCGTTTTGCGGAAGCACACTATACATATCAGTACCTTCCGGCTTTCCTAAATTATAATTTGGTGTATATTTAACCACGTTGTATCCTCTCCAATTCAATTAATTTCACAAGACCAAAGTTATGACGATCTTTGAGCCATAAACCGATTGTACTCTTAGCCAACTTGCACCCTCTCCTTTTCGATTAATTTCGCTAATTCGTAAGCGATACGTTGGATGTCAGCTTCTTCACGTACTGTAAAGTTATTGCCAGTAATAACGACTCCTCCGCTTGAACCGCCTTGACCTTCGTCATAAGCCTTCGCTTCTTGCGCCGTAAGAACTTTTTCGTTTTTGTGTAAACGCGCTGAATATCCGTCATACGGTACGGAATCTAATCCGCTATAATGCGATTTCTTGCCGCCCTTCTTACCGTCGCCAGCACCGATTAAATCACCAACAAAGTTTACGCCAGCGCTAATACCGTTCGTAATCCAGCTCGGCAATTTAGCGTTGGAAATAAAACCGATAAAGTCCTTAACATGTCCGTATGCAGTCGAGACCCATCCGCTGAGTGTTTCAAACCAGCCCTGGACGATCTCTAGTGCACCAGAAAACCCATCCAACGCATTTTTGACGCCAGTTAGAATGAATTCAACTAATGGAGCTAAAACGTTGTCCCATGCCCATTTAATGATTGCGGAAAGTGCTTCCCATGCTATACCTAACAGCTGTAAGATCGGCTTTGCGATTGACCATAAAGTCGAGAATAGTTGTGCTAAGAACGAAATTGCTGGAGCAATTACATTATTGTAAACGATCATTATAATGTCACCGAGTATTTGTATCCAATCCCATAAACCGCTTAAAATCGGACCTATAATGTCCCAGGCGCTTGTTAAGATGTCAGATACCGTATCCCATGCTGTAGAGAAAGCGTCTACTAGCTGTTCGAATGCAGGCTGAAATTGTGTTATTTTTTCAGTAATGTACGACTTGATTTCTTCAAATTTTGTTTTAAGCGACTCAAAAGAGCCTTCTCCGAAAATCTTATCGAATACTCCGCCAAATCCACCTTCGTTAAAAGCCGTCATCAACTCAGATATTTTCGATTTAATCCCGGTAATAATTCCGTTGATTTTGTCAGCCACATCCGGTGGAAATAGGACGCTTATTAAACCTTCTACACCGCCTTTTTGGAACACGGACCACAAGTCTTTTACTACGGTAACAACTTTTTCGATAGCTCCTCGGAACGTTTCGCTATTGTCGTAAAGCGCTTTGAGTCCGACTACTGCGGCGGCTATTCCTGCGGCGATTAACGATACTGGATTCGCTAGTGCTGCGATTACTCCGACGCCTGCGAGTGCTCCGACTGCTGCTGCGATAGCTCCGACTACATAGACGATAGGTTCTCGCCACTGCCATAGAAGCTTTCCGAATGTGATGGCTTTGTCTGTCAGTTCTCCTAATTTGTCGCCTAGCCTTTTAGCAATCACATCCACATCTAATTTTTCTAAATACATATTTATATTTCGCAGGGCATCCCCTAGTTTGGTGTTACCTGCCTCACCGACCTTACGGCCAAACACCTGTGCCTTTTCAGTTATTTGACTCCATTGTGAAAGAGTAGTTTCAGACATCTTATTTACTGCTTTTTGTGTGTATCCCATTTTAACAAGCATTTTATCAAGCTCGACAACTTGTCCTGCAGGGTCCAACTTTTTAATTCTGTTTAATTCACCTTTCGGCAATTCGAATCGCGAGGATAACGATATTGCATCTCCTCCAAACATTTCCTTCATGGCAAAACTAGCACCTTCTGTGCCTTGTGCCGGGTCCAGTAGTTGTAAACGTTCGATAATAGACCATGTCTTTGCCAGGGTATCAAGATCTTTTGTCATTGCAATTAGACCTTTGGAGGAGCTGTACATTTCAGTAGAATTTAAAATAGGGCTATCAAGTGCCATTTTTTCAACTGACTGCATATATTTTTTTGTTTTTGCAGCATCGTCAAAAAGTGCTCCTATCGTGACTGAACTCATTTCGTAATTGGCTGCAGCAAGAATAGTAGAGTTGAATGCCTTCGCAGCACCTTGGGCACCTAAATACGCACTAGCGAGACCTATGAGTGTACTTTGAAGTCCTCCAAACGAAGCGCTTAATCCGTTAGAACCTACGTGGAGCCTGCTAATACTTGCGGAGAAGCCGTTCATACGATTGGATGTCGAAGATACAGCGCTACCAAACCTATTTACCGCTGTTTGTGATCGGCTTACTGATTCACCTGTCGCTCTGCTTGTCCGATTCATCCTGTCCATCATTGACGTGATCTGCCGTAGTCGTGAAGTCCCTTGGTCTCGAACTCGGAACACAGCGGTTAAATTTACGGCCATATGTTAATCACACCCTTTACGATGTGCAAGTCTTTTTAAACGCCCTAATTCTTTGGCAACTTCATTTCCGTTCCTACGCGTTAGTTTTGCGTCTGATTGCTTTCCACTAGAGCAATATCTGATTGCTGCATTCACGGCCATAATTACTAATCGTTTTAAATTTTTGTGAACCTCCAGTTGAGTCGCTTTTACTTCGGTCTCGATTGCTTTTAGCTTCGGCAACATCGCCTCACGCTTACGTTCGTCTGCGTTTAGTAAAGCGCCTGCTAGTAATGTGGCATTAGTTAAAATCTCTATTTCTCTATCTGCGTTATTCATTTTCCATAACCCCTTTGCGTTTTTATGAATAAAAAAAAGCACAACGTCGCTTAAACGTCATGCCTTGCGTTACTTTATTTTAAGAAATATAGGATTCTGCGATTTTAATTTCAAGGGCCATATCTACTTTTGGAAACTTCTTTGCCAACTGTTTAATACAATCTACATATGTTTTACTTGGGAATTTATAAGCGAGATCGTCAAAAACGGAAGATATCCAGTAAATTTCTTTTTCTGAACAACTATTTAGATAATTAATTGTATCTTGTTCATCGTTAAACTCGTCGACCATCTGTTCCCAACACGATTCAATAGCAGGATCGTTTGGATGCATCGCATCCATTCTAATTACCATATCAGCTAGCTTTTTTTCGTTAATCACCTTAATCACCTTCCTCTTTGTTAAATATAAACTAATTAAACCAATTATATATCATGCCATGCGTGATTAGATTTATTATGCGTCCACTGGCTTAATTGACTGAGAGGTAATAGCTGGTGAATGTGAAACTTTCGGTTGTTTTGCTTGTTCTGCTATTAGTTCTAACTGTCGTTCAAACGCTGCTTTCATAGCAAAGTAGCATTCAACATACGCAATTCCAGCGTACGATGCTTTGTCTGCCGCAATTGCCAGTTTTTGAGCGTCAATTTTAATACCAAAAAGGTCAACTTTTGATGCGTCAAATCCTTCGGGTAATTTTTCTTTTAAGTGATCATCGCCTTTGATTACTGCAGTCCCATCTTCTCGGTAATAAATTTTAATCATATATTATCGTCTCCATTCGTTATTTTTTTGTGAAAATATAAAAGGCGGAACTAAGTCCGCCATGCCTTACGTTTTATTGTGCTTACTCTGCAGTAGAGATTAGTTCAATCGCTTTTTCTGGCTCATTTAAATAACGCGCTGCATCACGTCCAATGATTTGTTGGATTGCGTTATATGGCGCTAAACCTTCCGGATAGAACTTGACGTCACCATTGCCGAAGAACCCTAATGCCTCGGCTGCTTTTGCGCGCTCTGGGGTTGTTACCTTCGATTCTACTCGCTCTAATACTTTAGAAAGTGCGAATCGATTCTGAGGCGAACTTTCAATACCTAGGACATTGCTAGCGAATTGTGGGAACTGCGATTTAATTTGTTGTGCAAAATATGGCTCATCTCCATACTTCCCAATAAAGTCATCTAGCGCCTCAATTGAACGTCCTGCATTAGTTCCTAACATTGTCGATGTAACGAGTGAGGCGATTTCATCCTCAAATAATTTAACCTTTAAATCGTCTTTGGGTTTATCATGAGGTGTAGTTTGAATTGTTTGCGCCAGCTTTTGTGCTTGTTCTACTACCTTTTTATAATCAGCCTTTTGCTCCGCTAATACTTCAAATAATCGTTTACCGAACTTCTCTTGTAATTGCTCTTGCTTATACGCCTTTGCAGCAGGCGTAAGGTCTCTATCACGTTTAATCTTATCTACTTCCGCATAATAATCTTGCTTAAATTCTAATGCGATTGATGTAGGATTTTTTCGTACTAGTGTGTAGCCTTTTTCAATTAATTCTTCTAAAATTTCAATGTTTGTTTTTGTCATATTTAATTACCGCCCTTTTTAATATTTTGTGACTGCTTTATAATCGTTCTTTATTAGATATTCATGAATTTCTTTTCTTACTCTCTCTTCAGATTCAAGCATTTCTTCAGGATCGTAACTATGAAGTACATAAAATGAGTTAATTACCCTGCCGCCTGGCACTTTATGAACTTTAAAAATGTATTCAAGTCCACCATAGTGATTTACTTCTCGCTCATATTTCGTCACTACAACTTCCATATTAATCACCGCCTTTTAACAGTTGCTCAATTACATATGTTGCTGCCTCTGATTGCACGAAATATCGAGCATCTAGCGTTGCAACTTCCGGTGGTAAAAATATCCGATGCTGACGTTCCTCTTCGTCAATGTAAACGCAATGCTCTCCGTTATCGTTACTGTAGTAAATCTGCATTCCTTAACCAACACCCCTTAAAATTTGATACGTATATTGACATAAACTCGTTATAACGCCTTCAAATTAGACGTTAAATTTAAAAGTTAATAGTATTTATCCTAGCCACTTTCCTCACGCCAAAATGAAGGCTCTATCGCTGAATCGTGTACACTATTGTTGATGCGTTTTTCAATACGCTTCGCTGCTCGATAGTCCGATTCTGGTACGCGCCATTGTAATCCGACTACTTGTCCCCCTTTTTGATATGTCGCGGTAATATCCCAATCGCGTGATCGTTTAATGTTGCGGATTTCACGTTCATGCACCGCGTCTACATAGAGTGCGAACGTTGAATCTGTTTGTCTCCAAAGTTCTGCTGTGATAGCAGTCATCCCCTCTGCACTGATTATTTGCTGATTCTCGAAACACTTTACTTTTGACATTTAATGTGTTATCGTGTAATCATGGATAATTCCATTTAATTTTTCAAAACTGCGCAAAAAAGCTATAAACTCATCTGTAATTTCAAACTGCCGAGTAATCGCTGCTAAAAGTGACAGTGACGGATTTTTACGCATGTTCTCCACGTCGCTAATCGTAGTACGAGCGTAACCAATTCGAGATGCAAACTCAGCTTGCGTTAATCCGTGAAACTTACGTAACGACTTAATAGTGTGCGGTCTCATCTTTGTCCTCCTTTGTATTCTATTGTTCAATATTGACGCTACTACCTTAAAAATAAATGCGGGCTATTGCCCTTCACTAATATAGGGGTTCGTCTGACGGATAATCTGACGATAAACGGCTATTTTATCAACTTTTTCAGCAATTATTTGGGCTTGTTTAGCTTCGGCCAACGTTTTATATTTGACCATTTCTCCATGCTTATAACTTTCATTTTTCAGTTTCGCTTTGAACATAGGCTTCTTCTTCATTATCTCCGTTTCAACCTTATAGGATGGCTGTGTTTCCTCACGAAGTCTAAACCGATCATCTATCGACTCACTATATAAAGGCAAATAATACTCAATCGGTAAATACGAGCCTGTTTTATCGAATCGCTTTTTCGATTCATGCGAGGCTTTGCGACATGCATCGCAGCAGAATCGGCTATCTACTCGCTTTGATTTCGCATCCCGGAAGTTATCTTCTATAGCGAACATGTTCAAACAAAACATATACTTACATCTTCGAAACTTCTTACGCTGTTTAACGTAATACGAGTAATCCAGCACGGTAGAATAGTACGGCAAAGCATCGAATCCAAACGTGTAAACCAACGCCATATATCGAAACAGTGACCATTCGATTCTTGACATTAAATCGTTATATAAATCTGTAATTGTAAATTCGGAACGTTCTACGTAAGCACGATCGTTAACAGGCGGATTTGCTTGAATACTCTTACGATCTAGATGCTCCGACAATTTAGCGAACTCTCTTGCCATCCCCTCCAACGTTGTAACCTTCGCAGTTTTCAGTGGTACGTCATCTACATTTGCAAACCGCTCAAGTATTGACGGACTTTTAGATTTCGGCATATCTTCGCTAGTCTTGACGTGATGGTACGCTGTGAGTATTTTATGAGTGAATACCGATCCAGGATAGACGTTTTCATAAGTGACTGGAATACCTGTTAATTTCTTTTCAGCTTCGGCATACTCGATTAGTGCGAACGTTGTTTTACTGGCTCTCATTTTAGCTGCGACTGCTTTCGTCATTGGCTGAATCCCCCTTGGTTATTCTCATAGTCTAAAAATTAGACTGCGAGCCTTCTTTTGCTCTATCTCTCTTTTATCTACAATCAATAATATATTTAGCGATATTACTAGCCCGTCTATTTGCGTCTTTTTGCAAATAGCGGAATATCTTTAAATCTTTATACATTAGGTCTTTATCGTTAAGTCTTTATATATACTAATAAACGAGATAGTCGAGGTCTAAAAATCAGACTGTGACAATTCAATGTCCTGACCACGTACCGGAATCAACTTATCAAAAGCAGCTTTTTTCGCATCGATACGCTCGACCTTAGCCAACTTCTTCTCGTAATTCGGAATCGCATCCGGGAATCGCGTGATAAACTCTACCTCGTCATCAATCAACACATTGAATGTATAAGCATGGCTACCACGCGAACCACGCTTAAAAATATTAATCATACCTAAATCACATAACGTTTGAATGGCTGCAGATATAGTACCACGACTTATATTTAAATCGATTTCCATCGCGTCAAACGATGGCCAACTGTATCGCCGCCCGATGTTATAGTTCTTTAACAAATACGCGTAAACTAACAAAGTCGTTGCTTTAAAATCCGGGTGTAATGTGTAAACGGTTAAAACAGCATTTTGAACAGCTACCCAACCGCCGTCGTAGTCGTAAGGCAAAGCCTTTTGTACATCTTTTATAGTATCCGTCACAATATCGTCTCCTTTAGCAGTTTAGTAGATTGGCTGCGGACAATTATCGTCTGCGTGCGTGTGTCAATATCGTTTGTAATGCGGGTGAATCTTCGAAAATGAATACCTGATAGGCAGGTGACTCTCGACTAGGCTCTACTTTTAATATGCGATGACCACTTGCGGCAAGCTCGTTGGCAAGCCGTAGTGATCGGATAGCTTTCGTTTTCATGCGTGTACCTCACTTTTATAGAAATAAGTTCCTGCAGAGATTTCCTTACCACTATCGTTTACAATTTCAAATAACGTCCAATCAACATAAGCTTCTGTGATGTTCCATGTACGTATTATCATCTCTGTCTCATTGTTTTCTAAATAAACTCTATCCAAATCCCAATCTACTACATCATATTTATGATCTGCCCCCATTACTTCTTTGACTAACTCGTATACAACTGGTGGAAATTGCATTATCTATCTCTCCCTTTTTGTTTGTTTTTTATTTGGTTGTTAGTGAACGCCGATTGATCGACGGAATTGCCTCCTACTATATACACCCCGTAAAATGATTCTTTTTGGGACAAAATTTCAAAAATAATTCTTACTATATATTCACGAGTAAAATTTATTTTCGTTAACACTTCCGATAAAAAATTGCCTCCTTCCTTGTATACCCGAATGAAAATTCAGTTTAGGACATGTTTCTGATAATTTTCTTCCTACTTCTTACTGCCCGGTAAAATCTTAATTTGATATCACTTTTTATAAAATTTTCATTCTACTATATACTGCACACTAAAACCTCTGTTTTTGGGACAACTTTGCGGAAAAATTAAATTGCGTGTATCATAAGTTCCGTTTCAGACGCTGCGTAAATTACGTTAGCGACCGTTAAAGGTTCACCCATGAATACGTAAAGAGCGCCTTGACCTTCGCTGTAGTACGCGTCAGTTTTACGTCCAGTCTTTTCGAATAGTTTTCGTTGGATATTTATGATACCTGTTGCGGCACTCATACCGTTCATTCCTCCTTTGATTTAGCGTCGAAACACTTTAGGTGATAAATACTACTACCGCTATGCTATCACGCTTAAATCAACGGGTTTAGCACGGGGAAACAAAAGGCTAGAAACGTTTGCAGCCGCCTCTAGCCTCGTTGGTCGATGTTGCAGCAAAGACCGTTTCCCATCTATATAAATCACGCTAAGAACGTCCGCCAAAACGTTCCGTTATCCTTCTCTCTCGATCGTCCGTCGCCAATCCGCAACTATGCTGTATATTCTCGAATGTATGTAAACGTGTCAGGATCCGCCCAATCACGTTTCAAGTTGCCTTCACCATTAATATTAGTCGTGCGCCAATCACGCTAAGAGGTGGAGTAAGACGTGCCTTTACGTCTGGAAACTGCCACTCCGGTACAAATTACGTATAATTCACCGTATTAAATTCCTGTATCAGCGTCCGATACCGTAGTTTTTATGCTTAAATTACGTATTAAGCTAATAATTTTGGTGATTTAGCCAAAATAGCTAAGAGTTCAACCACTTCTGCTGTATCCAATTCAGAGAAGATTGAACGTGCCTCCTCATCCCATTTGAATAAAATTTCATTATCACCGATGTAAAGGATTGCATCATCTTCGTATCCTGGCTGCTTGAATACCTCTAAATAGACCCCGTCAAATAGCTGAGTTCTTTCTACAACATACGAATAACCTGGCTCAATTTCGAAAATTTGCATTTGTGTATTCATAAAACAACCTCCTGTTTCATTTGTTAACATTATAATATCGCATACACGATATAACGTCAACACTTATTTACGAATAGGTAATAAACCGATACAATAATGGATATAATAGTCGTGAAGGGACTGGATGTAATGAGAAAAATACATATTAAACTTGCTGATATACTAAAAGAAAGAAACATGACACAAGCACAGATTGCTGAAATGGCTGAAATTAGACCTAATGCAATTTCAAATTTATGTAGAGGCTATGTAGATCGATTATCAATTGAACATTTAGAAAAGTTATGTCATGCATTACAATTGGAAAGCATAAACGATTTAATTGAATTAGAACCAAACAAAAAAGACGACGGCCAATAACGGCTATCGTCTTTATTTTTATTTACTTTGCTTTTTATGCGATTTCTTCTTTTGTAACGGAATACCAGCTTCTTTAGAATGTTTAATGATATTAGCGGCCAATTCTGCAGCCAACTCTTTTTTCGTTTTCTCCATCGTGACACCTCCGGAAATACTTATGTACAAGCAGTATCACCAGGCTCCTAAAATTTTAATCATAAGGGCCATTCACCCGACGTACTATGTGGAGTAGCTACAGGATTCCAGTGTCGCAAACTTAATTCTGCTTTGGGAGGCGAGAGAGTGCAAAAGGGAAGTGCTAGAAAGGTTCGGTCAGATAAAAAACGTGAGGTAAAGCCCACGATTCACATTGAATTAAAAGACACGATTTATCGAATTAGCTATGTTGTAGATACTCCGGTTAAAGATATTGTGGAAACCATTTGTTTATTTGGACTTGATTCGAGGAAGGTCATAACTTCCCTATCCGAAAACTTTAAACGTAACGTAAGATTTCACAACACGCTCTTTATGGGCGACCTTGAAAAACCTTCGGTGCAACGACTTAAGCCTGGAACCAGGACAGAACGGATTAGCACTAGATTAAAGCAGACGGATTATGAAAACCTTGTAACTCTCGCATTTGCACTCGATGTAACACCTTCGCGAGCTGCTGCTTTGCTGATTGATGCAAGTATTCGTCACAGCGACTTTGTAAATAGTTATTTCCAACAACACCTTAACGAAACACTAAATTACAATCAGATGATTGAACTAAGAAAGATTATTAATTTCATAAATAACAATAACCCTTATGACGAGACGGTATCTTGGCTCGCTTTAATTTCTTACATTTATGCTGAAATAAAAGACAGCGCAGTTTCCTTTAACGAAACACTTAACGATTTTATAGACAAATGGAAGTAAGCAACTAGTTCAATTAGTTTCTTATTGGTTCTAACACTACTTGTTAAATAATCAGTTATTATTTTGTCTTAGAAATATATTCTTGTTCAGTCATTATTTCCATTATATCTTTTGGTGCAATCTTCACTTTTGGATGGACATATGAGAAAATTTCATATACTCCATATCTTAAAATATTAATTGATTTTTGGATTAACCATTTCTTTACTTTTACTTCTACTACATCTCTCGGTAAGTATTCTAAATTGCTTTTTGTAATTCCGTAATCACTATCCTCATATTCAGCCTCGAAAGTAAAATATATATAGTAATTGAGAGGTTGTTTAAATTTAATTATGTGGTGTTGATTTTTCTTATCTCTAACCCAATCTAATTCAATTTTTTCATCTTTTAAAAATCTTGCCAAATCCCAAAGAATCTCTGGTCTTTTTCTTGTATTACCGCCGTATGTAAGTACATTTTTATGACTCAAAAATCCGTTAATTTGAAAGTCGCCATAAAATTTGTGAATCACACGATTTCTATATTCGTCTTCATCTTCTAAACAATATCCCTCTATTTCCTTACTAATGTCCAATTTATTCCCATTAAATAAAATGTACTTTTCATCTATATTAATCTGGATATCTTTAGTCAATAAATAATCTCTTAATGGGGTATTTTGTGACATAGCATCCTGTAAGTTAATTATCCCTTTTTCTTTAATAGACTCACAATTATCAATACTGGCCGTACTATGTAAGCTAACCAATTCAATATCCTTTTCTAAAAGTTTTTCATCTTTTATATCAAATGCTTCCAAAAAATCTATAACATCTGTACTTTCTAAAACAAAATCTGAAATTTCTTCCTTAGATAAGCCTAAAAATTCCGTTAGTGATTTAGTGTTGCTATTATAATCAGTCATATCAAATATCATATTTGAGCACCTCCAAGTAAATTCTACTAAATTAACCTGGTTTATTATATAAAAACATCCAAAAACAGATAATTCGATTGACAACCGAACCCGATTTTTCAACAGAATGGCTGATGAAATTAGGAAATTGGAGAAAGTTGTTACCTTATATCTAAAACTCAAGAGTAATAGACATAAAGTAACTACACGATCATTCAACGTCATGGAGATTTATTGAGGTTGCTCGTCGCCTTGTTTCGTAGAGAACTTTCGTTCTGCGTTACCTCACGTAATTACTGTCCTACGTGTGCGAATCGTCCTTGATTGGTTAGCTTTTGCTAACTGCTTGTCCGCTTGGTTGCGCTTACCCTAACCGTAGTTAGCCAGTAAACCACCGTACCGTTAAATTGGGCGTACTCCCCGATTCATCACAACCGTAAACAAGGAAACGGCTTGACCTGTGATATAGTCGTTTTTGTGCGACGGTACGACAACCTTTCCAGTATCTTTAACGTCTGTTATTGGGCGACCAAGACGGGACGAACCTATTTTTGACAATAGGAAACTAGACCTTTGCATTTTATCTTTTTTTTAAGTAAAATGAAGGCATATCATCGCTCATATTCAGTTGTGAGTGAAACATTTATGCTGGCGGGCATATTTGTGTTAAATCGGAATAAGAAAGGTCTAGCGTTGGAGCGCTAGGCTTTTTCTTTTTATTTTCGTATTTTTGTTCTCAATTTCCGCAAAGGTGAATACTCAAAATGCTTAACCTGAATATCGCAGTCCGTCATTTGCACATACCTACGGGTCATGGTGATACTGGAATGACCTAAAATTCGCATTAGCGTATACGGATCCCCACCATTTAGAATGAAATTGCGAGCAAACGTATGTCTCCATGTATGTGCGGTACTTCGAATTTCTTTACCTACTCCAGTAACATCTCCGTAATACTTCAACCGTTTATTCATCTGAGTATCTCGTACTTCTTCACCGTAACAAGATAAGAAAATACGTTTTGATTCCGGGAAATGCTGCTTATTCTCGTCTACTAACTCAAATAGAAGTTTTAATGTATCCTGCGAAATCGGTACGACTCTATATCGACGATTTTTATTAAACTCCGCACCTAAGTGAATGCAACGAGTCTTAACGTCGATTGATTCAGGTGTGATTGAAAGCAATTCATTCATTCGCATTCCCGTATCCAATAGACAGATTTGAAAAACATAATCGCGGAATCCCACGTAAGTACGTTGATCGCAGGCGTTTATTAAGGCTTCGATTTGTTCGTCTGTAAACGATTCTATTTTGTCTATATCGTCTTTTTGACATCTGATATTATCCATTGGACTTACGCGTACCATGTTCTCCGCCTTCCAAAAGTTAAAGGCCACTTTTAAAGCTCTAATCCGCATATTAATAGTTGCTGACGATAAACCTTTGCCGTAATCACCGCTCATGTATTTGTGATTCTTAAAACGCGGTGCTTCTTCTGTTAAATAACGAATGTAATCACGGCACATTGTCGATGTAATATCGTTAACATATCGAACATTATAATCAGCCTCGAATAACCATTCGGTAAAATAACGCCAAGTGTTCGAATAATCATCTTGCGTCCTTCTCCGAATACCTTCGCCAATCTTAGCGGTAATGAAATAATTCCATCCGTCAGACAGACCGATTTTATGTACGGTCGTAATCGAATCATTTTCACGTGTCTCTACTCTTGCTCTACGTCGTTTAATAGAACGATTTTCAGACATAAAAAAAGCACTCCCTTCCGTATCGTTTTCAATACGTAAGAAAGCGCAATTTAGCGTTAATATTCATATATCCGATAAAAACCAACTAACAACAAGTCAGTATAAATACGTAAGCATGACGTCCTACTGTCCGTTCAACTAGATTATTCACAAACCTCAGGCGAACCTTCACGTTTTGCTGTTTTGAAAGACGTACCGCAACCACATGATGCAATGGCATTTGGATTATCGATTGTGAAGCCACCGCCCATTAGCGATTGTTTATAGTCA
>Ga0213820_1000858_pt1 | contig 16726 bp, 21 predicted proteins | sample MC6MC0910MG_FD_179889 | JGI IMG/M metagenome (GOLD analysis project Ga0213820, IMG submission 179889) | Enriched soil aggregate microbial communities from Iowa State University, Ames, United States - MC6-MC0910-MG | ecosystem: Environmental > Terrestrial > Soil > Unclassified | place: USA: Iowa... | reverse complement strand
GTATCGCGTGGGTTTGCGCCGTTCCACTGTGAAACGAATCCACCTTTGCTGTGTACGGCGTGAAAACGTGACGGCGCGGTGATCGTGTAAAAATCACCGGCATAGCCTTCGTGGTTGGCGATATCTTCAAACCCGCGCATACGCGCCATTAACTCACAGCGGCGAATAGCCGGATTAGCATTGCTGCGGTTGACCATATCGGCCAGCGCAATGCGATCACCATCATCATTAACCAGATCAAACTTTTTGAAAAACTCGCGGTTACGCTTTTTCTGCTCTACCCACTCTCCGAGTGTTCCGCGTGAAACGTATGGACTCGCTGCCTTCTGGACCTGCCCCACGGCAATAGCCATATGCTCACGGTGCAGATCACGACGACGCTGCAGACGAACCCTCCACCATTCAGGTGACATCATGCGCAGAATCGCGCTTTCAGCATTGCGACGCTTAATCCTGCCGGTCTTTTTAACTGACAGCCAGAAAGGCGGTGTAGTACCGCATTTCAGTGCTTCCTGCGCCAGAAATACATAACCCTGAGCCGTGCGCTGCTTCAGCTCATCTTCATCAGGTTTATCGTCGGGCGTGGTCATTTCTGCCCAAGAGTGGAAAGCCTCGCCTAAGTGACTGGCAATGTTATAAGCAAGATCACGCACACGGTCCCGGTCATAGCCCGGCAGATCATCAAGGTTATCTTTGAAAGGTGAAGGCATGCCGGTTGAGTAATCACGCTGCCATGTTGCGTTAACAAGTTTCAGACGTGGCAATACGCTCTTACCGATAGTGTTGCGTAAGAACGTATTGGCACGGCGGCGACCGTCTTTAGGTGACTTTAAAAGTGTTTCATATCGCTGGCCAAAATATCCGGACAGGTAATCCGGAATATTATGCAGGTACTGGCTGCGCCACTCATGATCGGTTGAATCACAGTGCCAAAGTTTAAGCTCTGTGTGAGTGATGCCCTGCGGTGCTCCAGGCGAAAAGAACTCACGCCGCATTTCATTTACGGCGTGATACTGACCATTAAGGTTTACAGATTCAGCCAGATTCACGCTGGTCCCCGTACGGCAATGATTAGTGATGGCCTCACTGCCATAACGCACCGCCTTTACCGTCAATGGCTTCTGCTTCCTGTCGGATCAGTTCAACAATCTCAACAGCAGATAGCCCCGTATTGGCTGCGTGCGTAGCCAGGCGATCAAGGCGGCCTGACAGGATTGTTGCCATATCCTTGCCACCTTCCACACGCGCCTGACTGCATAGCTCCTGAACCAGTTCAGTGCTGCCGGCCGCTTCTTTTTTTAAATCTTGACGGGTCATTCTCATGGCAATTTCTCCAATTAAGAGCGCACGAATCCCAGGCTATCCGTTGGAAAGCCAAAAAATCGTGCGTCGGGTTATTAGCGGTTAAACAGCAAATTAAGAATTGAGGAACGGAAGGACGTCATCTGCATCTGTGACTGGTTAGGTGATGACAGCAAATGCAACTCATAAGATGCGCTCCACCATGACCTGATAAGCGCAACAACAGGCGATGCTCCAAGGAAGCCAGCCGCAAAGTAAATTGCACGGATTGCGCTCAGTGCTTCTGTCTGCTGTGTATGGGTTTCTGATTCGCGGAATGCACGACACCAGAAAGCAGAATTTAGGAGCAGCCACTGAATTTTATCGTCCAGGTGGATCGTGTCATTGAATACGAATTGTTTAAGCGCGACCGTGTTGCCTTCGACGTCACACTTGCTCAGAAAGAACTCCGCATAATCCGGGTTAATGCCCCAGTCGCGGAAATCTTCAAGTAGCCCTTTTTTCTCAACGGTGATGATATTCATAACATTTCCTCAGTGGGCGCGATTGTCAGCGGATTTACGCAGCTGCTGCCGCGCCTTTATCAGTTCATGTACCGGTGTTCCCGGTACAGTGGGCACAGATCGCGCAGCTTTAAGCGCGTTCGGTGATGGTTTCTTTTCCTGTTGAAACGCCAGCGGACCCAGCCCCTTGAACATTTCAATCATGCATTTCAGACGCTGCAGGCCGCGCTTAATCTGATGTAACTCGCGGTCTGTGAACTGGCTCCACGAATAACGGCAGTGACGCGCCTTTAAACCTGCAGCGTGCAGAATAATTCCGCGCTGATGTTCGCTAAGCCGCTCCCAGATGCTGTATGCCTGTGTGCTATGGCCAGAAACCATCTGGCGCAGCACCCCTAGCCATTTTTCATCATTTGCATTCATGCTTTGCCTCATGATTTTTACGGGTAAAAGCAGGATTCCAGCGCTGCCCGTTTGGCAGCTGGATGATGCCATGGCCATACGCAGGCAGCTGCTTCGATGGCGACTGGCGCTTTAGCAGATTCACGAATACGAACATGTCCACCTCACACAACGATGCCAGGCATTGAGGCGCTTACCACATCAACGGCAGCAGCCAACACCGGCACGGTTTGAAAACGACTTTCAACGGAATAGACGAGTAAAGACAGGCTGCGGATAGCATCACTGGCTCTGTTAAGAATCTGATTGCGGCGTGCAACGGTCATCTTTTCCGTTGAAACCGCTTCCCCAGCGATTACCCCGACGCTGGCCACAGCAGTTAATGCACAAAACTGCATGTTTTCAGGTCTGGCGTTGTTGACCGGCACAGAAGGCTGGCAATTAATCTGACGCAGAAAACCATCAAGAATGGTTGGGTCTTCAGTGAGATCGATGATCGCCAGCAGTTCAGGTAAGGTCAGTTGGTGCGACTGGTCCGGATTCAGCTTGTTGCGAAGTGTTGCCGGTTGCATTCCTACTTTTTTAGCCAGATCCGTGACGTTATGAGCCAAAGAAAACTGGCGGCAGGCATCATCAAGGTAGTTTCGTACTGAAACTTTATAATCATACATGATTCGTACCTTACGAATTGATAGCCTGAATTACGCGTGAAGCGAAATGCGGCATTCGCTTAACGCTTCAACAGTAAGGGCAGCCATGTTTACTTCGACTCGTGCACGCGGCTTATCACCTTTTCCACGAATAGGTAAGCGGCCATCGCGAACCATGTCACGAGCAGTACCCATAGCGATGCCTGTTAGGCGGCAGTACTCTTCAAGGGGCAGGTAGGGCGTAGGGATGGTGATTGTAATGTTAGGACGCATAGGGCAAACTCCTGATTCGTTTGAATGCAGCAACATTCAACAATATTCACGTTTATCGAACTTACAACACGGAGACTAATTCGACTTAATCGAATTTGCAACCAATAAATGCGAGATACTGGAAAATTCACCCTACCAACTGATAGCGCATTGGTCTTAGATCGTGTTTGTGAGGCATACGGCTTCGGCACATCCCTGCAGCTGGCAGATCATTTAGAAATGGCTGCAAGTAGCATGTCTGCCAGAAGAAAGCGCGGCACTTTCCCGGCGGACATTGTTGTGCAATGCGTTCTGGAAACCGGTGTTAGCCTGGAGTGGCTAACAACCGGTTCAGGCAAAAAGTTTGAAGATGATTCGTTAGATATACTAAAACTACCGCGCAAAAAACTTATTGAAGGGAAGCTGTTCGATTCTGGATTTGTAATGCTTGATAAAGCCTTCTTTCGCGAAGGTGCACCATTACCTACAGATGCGTTTTGCCTTTTAGACGAGAACGCCCAGTACGTTATTGATAGAAAATTCTCTGAAATATTCGATGGGGAATGGCTGGTCAATATCGAAGGTAAAGTGAGCGTCAGAACTTTAGGCCGCATACCCATCAGGAAAATCAGAGTTAGCGGAATTGGCATGGCATTTGATTGCAATATTGATGATATAGAAGTGCTGGGACGCATAGCGTTAAAAATTTCTAACTAGCGAAGGAATGATTGATATGATTAATTTTAAGACTGCAACACAGCAGCAGCTGAAAGAAGAATATAAAAGACTTGCCGAAGTTGTTAAGAACTTTTCGTTTGGCACAAAAAAGGAATTTTACCATCTGCCTAATATCATTGGTGACAATGAGCAACCTCTGGCTGTTGCAAGCGGCATGATGGACGGTAATACATGGCTTATCACATTAACTAACCAACGTGTAATATTCCTAGATAAAGGAATGCTATTTGGTGTGAAACAGGTTGATATCAACCTCAAAGATATTGTAAGCGTTGGCGGTCAAACTGGAATGATTCTAGGTTCAATCACTATTTCGACTAGCGGCCAGAATTACACCATTAAGGATGTTGCTAAACAAAGCGTCATACCTTTTACTAATTTAGTTAATTCCACACGCAATAACTTAAATACCCCAGCCGAAAAAATAACATCGTCAAATGATAACGATATTATTGCACAGCTTGAACGACTGGCATCTTTGAAAGATAAAGGAATTCTTACTGAAGAAGAATTCCAGCAACAGAAACAAAAAATCCTCAATTCATAATTATGTCTATTCGCAAGCAAACTGATGGCAAGTGGCTACTGGATTTCTACCCGGAAGGCAAACCGAAAGGAAAACCCAGTAAGCGTATCCGTAAGACATTTTCCACAAAAGGCGAGGCCATTGCGTATGAAAACTATGTAATGGAAACATTAGTAGAAAAGCCTTGGTTAGATGGCAAAGAGGATCGCCGCAAATTATCAGAGCTTGCTCAACAATGGTTTGATGAACACGGGATCACCCTTGATGATGGCGAGAAACGTCTAAGCGCAATGATGTTTGCGTGTGAAAGCATGGGCAATCCACTTGCCCATGAATTCAGCGCAACCATGTTTTCTGTGTATCGAAAAAAAAGACTGTCAGGCGAAATAGCCAGAACCGCCCGAGTACAAAAAGTTTCACCTCGAACCATGAACTTAGAGCTAGCTTACTTTCGAGCGGTATTCAATGAACTAAAGCGGCTGGGCCATTGGAAGAAAGATAATCCTCTTGAAAACTTACGCCCTTTCAAATCCGAAGAAGCTGAACTTACTTACCTTGAAGCAGATGAGATAAAGCGGCTTCTGGATGAATGTAAAAAAAGTCGTAATCCGCATGTTTATCATGTAGCACACCTATGTTTAGTAACAGGTGCAAGATGGGATGAAGCAGAATCACTGACTACTAAGCAGATCAGAACTCTTAAAGTAAGTTTCATCAAGACTAAAGGCAATAGAAACAGGACAGTACCTATCAGCCAGTCTGTATATGACAGCATTCCAAAGCCCGAGAAGGCCGGACGATATTTTGACACTTGTTATTCTGCTTTTCGCAGTGCTGTTAAAAGAGCTGAATTAGATTTACCAGATGGGCAACTCTCGCACGTATTACGCCATACTTTTGCATCACATTTTATGATGAACGGTGGCAATATTTTGGTACTTCAACGCATTTTAGGCCACACTGACATAAAAATGACAATGCGTTACTCACACTTTTCACCAAATCATTTAGAAGATGCAATTAGATTGAATCCTATGGAATGCACAAAATGACTTATTCTGAAATAGTATCTACTATAAGCTTGATGTTTTCCTTTTTGGCCATAACTATAAATGCTTACCCACATATAAGAGATTATAGTGATAAAAGCGATGAACGCAGAAAAGCAATGTTGGATATATTTACTAAAACAAAATGGTCAAATGAGGGAGATATTTATACAGTCCCTAAAGCATACTATGACTTATCACTATCATTAGCACATGGAATATCTAGAGTTAGTGGGGAGTTAATAATAGATGGTGTAAGAGAATACCACTTTTATGGAGTTGTAACGAAAAAAGGAATAATCAAGACCAAAATAGTAGCGCCTATTGGTAAAAACGGAATATTCGTAGCACATGCTGAATTTAGGTATTTGAAAGAGGTGGATCAAATTCTTTATACCTTTTTAGGTTTTATTGGGCCTGAAGAGGAAACTCGATTGCATAAGGCTCTCGATACAAAGCAGCTTCTTTGGCGACATCATAGCTAATGACCCCTTTTAGTCCCCCCAGAACGCAAATCATCGGTAATGACCAATGATATTCAATATTTTTTATCTAACATAATCAGTAAGTTATTGTTTTATAACAAATGAGCATCGTTCTCATAATCGCTTGGTCGCTGGTTCAAACCCAGCAGGGGCCACCAAATTTTAGTTAAAAAATTATATAGTTAGGCCACTCTCTTGGGTGGCCTTTTTTCTAATATGTCCTCCAGTGTCGCAGAAGTGTCGCACTAGGTTTCAATTCTGTTCCCTTAACGGGATGCTTAGCGTCCGGATTTGAGGTTCTATGATTATGAAAGTGAAAAATGCATTGCATTCAGTACTGATGTTTTTCAGAACCAATCCGCACTTGGGGCCATCGATATTACTTTTCTCGCTTGGAATGATATTTCTTGTAACATTGACGTTTTCTGCTGTAGCGGGGGCATTATTCGGTGCTGGTGCTTCATTACTCGGTGCATGGATCTCTGATTTTAATTCGCGCAAAAAAGAAATTGAGTCGAAAAAGCAAAAAGAAACTGATGCAGAAAAATATGTCACTCCAGAGCTTTTACGAACTGTATCAAGAATTCTTAGCATTCAGGATCGTGCAATAATCAACTACGCTAATGCTGCTCGTGAGAATAATATAAGTGGTATATTGGTATACCCCCTAAATGCTGACGTTCAAGATAAGGTTGAGCTAGGTGATATAAAGGAAGATTTCCTACCATATTTACCGATGCTTTACCCTAACGTTCCTCAATTTAGAGATTTACCCGGCAATAAAGCAGTCAAATTGATAGCATATTATGATTCACTATATGATCTCGAAACATTTGTAAAAGATTGGTGGAAAAGAGAAGGACAGGTGCCTTCTAATATTTTTAACCAAATTAGCCACCAAGCAGAACGTAGCTTAGCGTTAGCCTTGGAGTGTTTGAAAGAATTCCAAATTGAAAATTCTATTTATGGAATAGGACATTCAAAAAATATTTCTTCGCAAATTGCATCTGCATTAGACGGAGCAATCAAAACCCGCGAGCGCTCGTTAGCTGATTTGAAAAAGATAAAAGACAATTTTACTGGCTAGTACTTTCATAAACTCAAAATAAAAAATCACAACCCACAGCAACTGTCATTTATTAAAAAATAATTTAAGGTGCGAAATTTAAATGGATAAAGTTAATACCATTTTAGTTCTTTTAATTACATTATCACTAGCTCTGATAGCTCTGTTCACAGGTACCGGTTCTGTATCAGGTACATTACCGATTGGAAGTACTGGCGTAACATTCCAGGCGCCGAAAGCAATACCTCTCATTCTGACCGTTATTTGGCTATTGCTATGGCAGCGCTTCATGGTTCTTTCCATGCATGAAAATAAACCCGATATTGACAAATTAATCACAAATAAACTAAACGCATCAGGTTTTGTAAGTAGAGTATTCTCTCCTAAAACGGCCGGTTTTCCAGGAACCTATGGCGTGTGCAAATGGCCATGGCCGGATGTCAAAATCCCGCAAACTGATGCCGGAAACTACGTTCATTATGAGAGAGGGTTGCTGGCTCGGAGATTTAAGTTCTCATATTTCGGCAACGATTCTACAGGCGAAGGCATGTTCGTACACTTTGGACCAAAAACGAGCAACATCATAAACGGAACGCTTACCCCTTTAAATCTGGGTTATTGGAAGTGCCTACTTTTTGAGATGAAATATCTGATAATCCGCCTTTTCGATACACCTTCAGTAGGACAGCATTATATACCCCATGTGATTGCGTGGGCAGCAGCTCTGACAATTTTCATCATGAGCATACATTAATTCTCAATCTAAAATTTTCATTATTGAATTGCATATAGCAAGCCTTGAAATGCACAAATGCCAAGGCTTTTTTGTGTTATTTTTATCATCTATTTCTCGTTCAGCTTGCTCTTCCAACCTCACATAAAATCCAAATATTTTTATTTTTCATTAACTTGATGCTATTAAGCAGATTCCCATAGATCCGAAAAAATGAAAAATGCTGAAATACTTTTCACTCTTTTCAGTTGGCGAACTCTGGCACCAAGCCAGTGACCGTGCGGGCTGGTCATGTCTTTTAAAAAAATAAAACTGAAAAAATTTTATGATGCAAAAGCTGCAGGCGGGTGCGGTGTAGCGCCGATTTTGTCTGCCGGATGATTATTTTGCCGTGCTGACGCGCAGCCAGTGCCGCGCTGTGCGGATGATCTGTTTATCGTTGTGCGCGCTATGGGCGCGCCTTTGCATGGCGCATCGTGCGTCTGAGGCGTTCTGGTTACGGGCAATAAAAAACCCGCTGCGATAGCGGGTCGGTGTGCTGGCTTACTTGCCGATGACGGGTACGTATGGCTGGCCAGCTGCTGCACAAGCGCCACTGTATCGAGCATCAGCTGTGCCACGTTAATCTTCTCGGAACCAATCCACACAAACGGCGCGATAATTTCCTGACGCGTCCCGGCAATGCTCTGGCGCAGCTGGCCGATTTTTTCCGTCAGCGCCTGCCCGACTTCTATTGCCGCGCTGCCGGTGATGTCCGTTTCCGCATTGCCGCCCACTGTAATCAGCTGGCTCTGCTGCGTGGCCATGCTGTAATTGCCTGCCGTCACGTGCTGAATTGCTCCGGCCATCAGTGACGCCGTTCCGATCACGGTGGCCCTGTCAGTGGCTTTGACTGTCGTATCCCTGCTGACCAGCTCACGCGTTTCCGTATCGGCTTTAACTTCCCGACTCATGGACGTTTCACGGATAGCCTGGTCGGTCTGGCGCTCCCAGTATCCGACCTTGCCGCAGACGGTGAGTATGTCGGTTAACAGTACCGGGCGGTTTAGCGGAAAGATGGCCGCGTCGTTGTCGCCGGTCCAGACCAGCCCGACAATCGCGGTGCTGACGGTGGTGATGGTTCGCGTGCCTTCGTTGATTTACTCAACGCGCACGCCGTGGTGATAATCCTATGACATGTGGCGGTTCTCCTATGAAGGGGTTCCGCTATGGTCAGATCTTAGGGAAGGGAAATCATGCTGTTGTCATTGTGTGGCAGCTGACACAACGGGCAAATCTGCTGCCCGCTGACAGTGACTAAAAGAGCCAGCGACCGGCAACGGCTGACTCAATAAACATGCGTATCGTCAGGGGGGCTTTATCCTGCTTTACCGGCGCGCGGGTGAAAAAAGAACGGGTTTTCCAGGGGAAATAAGTGGCGAGCGTAAAACCTGCTGGCTGTACGTTAAAATCACGAAAAAACTTCTCCGATACCTCTGCAATATCCTCTGCTTCAAAGAGTTCCTGCAAAACATCATCGTCACCGATTTCAATCTTTTTTAAAAGAAGCGTTGTTACCAGCGGCAGTTCGCGCAGGATATATTTGCGCACCAGGTCAGGAGTAGTCGTCATATCATTCACCAGATTTTATCCTCCGGCCTCACAATCATGTTATAGCGATGTACGGTGCGAAAACTGATTTGCGCAACATCATTTGCCAGGATAACCCACCCTACAACCGGCACGGCCCTGCCCACAAAGGCTCCCAGATTATTCACCCAGAAAATTTTCAGCCCGCGCAGGCTGAAGGATTTTAAGGTCAGAGTCGGGAGAATGCGCCGCTGGAATCTATAGGACATATGCCTGCGGAAAAAGAGTGACACAACCGACGTGCCTGGCGTTGACGTGAGCGGTTTCCCCGGCACGTCAATATTATTGTTACCGAGAATGATGTTTGCAACGGCTACAATATCCTGCACGCCCAACTGTTTCTGGGTTTCATCAAGCAGCACCCAGAATAATAATTCCTGCGGTGTTAGGTTCGGCACGCCGTGGTAAAAATAGGTTCCGTTCAGTTGCTCAGTCGTATCCATCGCCTCAGATCCCTCTCATTGGATGGTCAACAAATTTTAACTCTAACATCTGCGCGACAGCTTGTTAATGCGTTACCGCTTTGCCCGTCAGACGGGCTTTTCCGGCCAACTGACAACCGGCGCGCCCGACACGTCGATGGCCTGTACCACCTTCCCGCACTTCATCCAGACACTGTGCCGCCATTTGAACGTGTTTCAAAGCACTATGGCTAACCGCATAATGTGTGGGAACTTTCCTGCTGATTGGGTTTTGATTTGCTCTATGGAAATCGGTACTTCGCTGGAGTGGCTAACGTATGGTCGCGGTGATTCAAACATCACAAACCAGGAAGCTTTATCAACCAAAATCGAACTCAGAAAAATCACAAATGGGCACTTTTCATCATCTGATTGGGTTGAATATGATGTGTAATTCTACCCAGTGATGTTAAGCCCCCTTTGTTAGTACATTTTGAGAAGCCGAATTACCTGGTTGATATGACCGCCGCAGAGATCACCGATGGACTGTGGCTCATCGAGATTGAGAAGCCCATTAGCGTTAAAGAACTGTACCGTTTTCACGGCGAGCGCATCCGCGTTGAGAATGGAAAAGCCTCATTCGAATGTAAGGCAGATGACATCAAGGTTTAGGGCAAGGTCGTTGCCCGCACTGAGTATCTATAAAGGCACAGCATGGCGATCACTAAATTACCCGATGGGAAATGGCAGGCACAAGTTTTCCCAAACGGCCGTGACGGCAAAAGCATACGCCGCCAATTTGCGACGAAAGGCGAAGTACAATCCTATGCAAAGTTTGTAAAAGAGCAGGCTCAAGATAAGCCCTGGCTGGGAGAGAAAGCAGATAAGCGGCGGGTAATTGAGCTGGTTGAATTGTGGTTCAACACGCATGGGATTACGTTGGCGGATGGTGAGAAGTGGCGAACCACAATGGCGTTCGCCTGCAAGGCGATGGGAAACCCACTCGCAACCGAGTTTAACGCGAAAATTTTTGCGTCTTATCGCGAGCAGCGATTAAGTGGGAAGATCACCCGCTCCAGTCGAGTGAAAACGGTTACGCCGCGTACGGTTAATTTAGAGCTGGCGTATTTCAGGACGATGTTTAACGAGCTGCGGCGGTTAGATGAGTGGACTGCACCCAACCCGTTAGAGAACATGCGCGAGTTTAACAGCAGTGAATCCTCAATGGCTTATCTCACCATTGAGGAAATCAGAACCCTCCTCGCCGAATGTGAGAACAGCCGTTCTAAAGATTTAACTACCATTGTGAAAATCTGCTTGGCAACAGGTGCACGATGGAGTGAAGCCGAAGGCTTGAAGGGAAAACAAATCCGCGCCGGTCAGATCATTTATGTGAAAACTAAAGGCAAGAAAAACCGCGCGGTGCCGATAACTGAAAAATTAAAGGCTGAACTGCCATCCAGCAGAAAGGCGCAAGTGCTATTTAAACCATGCTACTCAGCTTTTAGAAAAGCCATGCAACGAGCTGGCATTGAGCCCCCTGCTGGGCAGCTTACGCATGTTTTGCGTCACACTTTTGCATCACACTTTATGATGAATGGTGGCAATATTCTTGTACTTCAGCGGATACTGGGGCATACAGATATTAAGGTTACAATGCGGTATGCGCACTTTGCACCCGACCACTTATCTCAAGCAATGCTACTTAATCCTTTGATAAACATATAAAAATAATAATATTTCACCCCTAATCATATATGTTAATTTGATACCATCAAGGAAGACACACCTCAATATTCCGGTGAAACTTTACAGGCGACATCTCAAAGATATTGATTATTTTTTCAAGGACAGCTAGCAATGAATATAGAATACGTATCAAATAACACAGCATTTTTAACAACAACCCTCGTTTCCATCTCATTGTTTTTATTAAAAAAAACAAGAAAGCACAAAGAGTTAGACAAAATTAAATCAGCTCAACTCGAAAGATATTCCGTCATAATAAATGCTGAAGACGAGGCTCTGCGTCTGGTTAAAGAAGCGACAGAGAGTGCAAATGAAACTTCCCTTTCTGCCAAGAAACTCTTTCCTTACGTCAGAAAAACTGTGAAATAATCACCCCAAAAAAACATCGTTTTCTCAAGAAGTGCGTTTCTCAGCATTCATTTAACAAATGAAAATTAAAAGTAAGACTACGTCAAATAACAATGGAGATTACAATGAATAATATCGAAAATCAGTTAACCAGAAAAATTCTAGATCCTATTCATGGAACAATACGCTTAACGGCTTTAGAAATAGAATTTATAAATCACCCACTATATCAACGGTTACGAAACATAAAGCAGAACTCATTTCTTTATAAGGTATTCCCTTCAGCAGTACATAGCCGATTCGAGCATTCTTTAGGGGTGCTTCACTTATCAAATGAAATACTTGACAATCTGAGGATTAATGCAATTCGGTATGAAAAAAAATATGGAGATGGAAAAATATTTAATGAGATAAATGACATTCCTAGCCATAATATTCAAGAACTAAGACTTGCCGCGCTATTACATGACATAGGCCATGGCCCTATGTCTCACCAGTTCGATAGCTTTATGCCAATCAAGTCAGAGCTAATTGAAAAACTGGGTCATGAATACCATGAAATTCTAAATCTGATCAGTGATGACAAAAAGGTTGAGCATGAACATATGTCATTGATTTTCAGCCTTGTAATTTTTAATGATCTTAAAGCAAGTGGAAAGATAGATAACGACATAGATATAGAAAATGTATTTAAGATAATTGAAAGTAAATATGACAACAAGAAGATACTGATCACAATTAAAAGTGAAAATATTGACATCCTTCCTTTGATGACATCAATAGTATCATCATGCCCAATTGATGCTGACAGAATGGATTATCTACTCAGAGATAGTTATTTTTCTGGTGTAAAATGTGGGATATATGATTACAATCGATTATTTATGTCAATTGTACCCATAAAGGAAAATGGAAAAATACACCTCGCTTATAAAGAAAGTGGCATTGACTCCATTGCTGAGTTCATTGGTGCTCGAACCAGCTTATTTTCTCAAGTATACTACCACAAAACGAATAGAGCATTTTCATCCATGCTGAACAATCTATGTGAAAACATGGGAAACAATAATAATAAAAATCTAATATTATCAGAAATATCTCATGCCAATGATAGAAATGAAACAATAGATGGATTAAAAGAGTTTTATGAATTTTGCAGTGATGATTACTTTTTAAATGAGCAAGTTGCTAGATGGATAGATGGTAATGGGACTGAAAGCATCAACAAAAAAACGTTAGATGACATTATTCATAGACACCCTTGGTCAAAAATATATGAGGCAAAGAAATCAGTCCATAATGCAAAGATTATAGAAAAAGATAATAAAAACTTCATTAGCAACTTAAAGAAAAACTTATCGTCTTTTTTGAAAAGTCATTTCAACTCGAATCAGTACTATGTTGACATAGTCTCTGATGTTGCATTTAAAGATATTGATAAAACCGAAGTAAAACTCTTGGTTAAGACAATTGGGAACACATACGAAATAAAAGATTTAAAAGAATGCGGGGATAAGCTGGATCAATATCAAACGATAAAATATTTCATTCGGATATTTATCGACCGTTCTCTGAAAGATAGCTTTGACACCGAAATTATTAATAAAGTTGATGAAATTGTCAGCACAGAATGTCAGAAAAACGAAATAATTTGAAAGATATAAAATCAATCATATAAAAACGGCCACTGCAAATAGTGGCCCTTCAAAAAAAGGAAAAAATTAAATACTCATACGCAGGACAGAAAACACAAACATTGTACAAAAATTCTCATAACTATTTTAACTAGTAATAAAAATGGCAGCAAAGTGGCAGCAGACCTCAACGCTATGTGCCACTTTTCATCACTATTCGGTCTAAAGAAAACATAAAAATCATTAACTTACTGATTTTACTCACTTCGAATTGGAACTCATAATCGCTTGCTCGCTGGTTCAAACCCAGCAGGGGACCACCAAATTTAAACTATTAAATCAGCGAATGAAGACCACTATGAACCTCATTTTTAAAGCTACTGCATGAGTCTTTCAAAACCCCGATAGAACTAACATTGAAGAAGATCCAGACGGATAATCCACGCTTACAAACCATGCGCCAGTTGCATTCATGGTTTTCCTAGGCGAATAAGAGCTATAAAGAAGATGTTAGTTCTGTGGAATAGTCCTTCTCATTCAAGTACCTAATGAGACGCCGGATGAAGATATCAAGCCATTAATGAGTAGTAAGCTCCCAGCAATGCTGCGTAAACTCACTGCCATATCGAGCTATTAGTAGCGCTCATATCGATAGCAACCTCTGTATAGTCAGGAGTTTTAACTACTTTCCACTTTCCTATTTTATTTTTTTCTAACCTTTCATTTTTTATAAAATTTAATGATCTTTTCTACTGCATCATATTTTAGTAAAGCCACTCCCCCGCCTCAGCGGAATCAATCAGCATCTGAACAGTTAAAGGCTCAGGCTGATGATGATCGGTGCGCAAATATTTTGGCAAAATAGCGTTCGGCAAAAAAGGGATTCCTGTAGCCGGGAAATAGAGACGAAAATTAAATCGCTTCATATCAACACTAAATAGTTCAGCATATTCTTCAAAAAAATCAAAAGTCTCTTCAGGCAAAACGCAATTTTTACCTTTACTCAGGGATGCATCATCTGGCATTTCCCAAAAGTATTTCTTTATCAGACGATGAACATCTTCAACTTTACTCATAACCAGCCTTATCCTTTTTCACCTGTAATCAGCATATATCGATGAACAACATTGCGGGTAATAATCGAAAGATCATATGCAGTTAACACAGCGCCAATCCAGGGCACCCAACGTCCAACATATGCCCCGACACTTGTTGTATATACCCATTCACCGCGCAGCATTTTTTTCCATGTAATAGTACGACGTTTTTTCTGAAAACGCTGGCGAATAAGCATTCAGCTTGCGAGAGAAAGCGGGCTGGTTCCACGTGTGGTTTTTTGGGCATCCAGCTTACCTCTGACTGGAATCACAGGGAAGCTTGCCAGCATTGGCGCGACTGCAACCATATCAGCTATTCCACTAAAGTTTTTTTTGAACTCATCAAGTATAAGCCAAAACAGAAGCTCATCACCATCAACACTCATTCCATCAAAGAAGTATCTTCCATTTATTTACTGTGTCGTATCCATACCGTTTTCCTGACACAAATTAAGATAAATATCTTAATGCCTCTGTTTAGCTTGGTCCATACTGAATCATTTAACTGAGAAGATTAACTTAAACATACAAAAATGCTGTAAGCCATTGTGGAACTATAGTCTCAGCATTCTCCATCAGGCTTCTGTAGAGGATACTTTTGTGTTTAACGTTCATAAGGCCTATACATACTTTTTCTATTACGTAAGCGACGCTCTTAACCGAAGCAGTAATTAATCCCGGCAGCGGCTGCGACCTCCGTCACCCGTGCATAATTCGCTAATAAATATCCCGCTCATGATATGCATCAGCCTGGCTTTGATGGTCAGCTTTATAGTTTTATTGCTATCTTTGGCGACTACAAAGAAAGTCACAATCAGTATCACGGCATTGTTGTTTGATAGCTTAAATTACGGATCACACCCCATACCGATCATGCTTCTCCTTTTAGCTTATCCATCAGGTAAGCAACAAAGTAGGCAAGCATGAAGAACCCGAAGAAACCAACAATTTTCCACAGCCAGCCATCAAGTAAGAACAAAGAGAAAAATGCAGCAAATGAGAAAATCCCTGTTGAGATGGCTTCAAAAATATTTGCAGTTTGTATACCAATGAACTTACCGAATTTTAGAAGAAATGATTTTGCAGAGCTCATTTTGCATCCTTTCACATATTAATCACTGTCTCTTGATATGAATCAAATAGGATTTGAATGGCCACTCTAAGAGGAAATAGACCATATCCAGATTCATTCGAAAAACCTTTGAAGAGTCCATCAGAAATCTACTTTGCATCCGCCTTGATGAGACTTAAACCCCTTCAGTCTATCCTTGCACTATGAGAACCTTCAACAATAGCGAAGAACCAACTCTGACTTACCGCTTAACATCCTCAACTGTAACGACACGAGTGAATATTTTTTTAGCGATAAATTGGGTCAGGATAAATTGTGAACCCAATCCCTCCCCCAGTCTGCCAGCACCCTATCCCGGTTTACAATCGAGAGCTTGTTTACCTTCAGTATCGAACTTTGGGTAAAAACCGTTAATCACAACAGTAATCAGTTGCCGGATGGGTTCATGTCTGTCTGCAGTGACTTTCATTGATGGGTAATAAAAAATCCGCTGCAATGTTAGTTCCACTCAGCCAGACGTGCGAGCTCGTCATCAGCTGCAATGCTGATATCAACCGCATCCAGCAGCGGTGTGGTGGTCCGGTTTGCTTCATCGGTTACGACGGCCATTCTTTTGAGAGCATGAAGCACTGCATTTTCACCTTCCGGTACCTGGGTTACAGGTTCACCTCTCCTTTCCCTGCTTAACCTCACATTCTCTTACCCACCATTTTCCCTGTAAAAGACGCCACTCATCCTCATTCTGATAACCCGACTAATACCCCGGTGTCACTTTTTAACTCTGCAGAGGGTGTATCAGATTATTTTCATAAACCCGCTATATTTACGGATATGAACAAATGCAGTCCAGATGGGCCAATTGAAATCTGCACAACGTGTGCACTGAGGTCAGATCCACAATGCTGCAGATTAATTTATTGAACAGAAGAGTATGAATAGATTAGAGGTTTATCATGAAAAGTTCATCGAGTGCTGAACTCTGCTGCCGGGTAATTCGTGGAAGAACCATCATGCCGCTGAAGAAAGTTGCGTTGTATCAGGTCGAATTTGAAAATGGCAGATTTGCTGTGTTACGCATTAATAACCTTCT
>Ga0213820_1000837_pt1 | contig 17098 bp, 25 predicted proteins | sample MC6MC0910MG_FD_179889 | JGI IMG/M metagenome (GOLD analysis project Ga0213820, IMG submission 179889) | Enriched soil aggregate microbial communities from Iowa State University, Ames, United States - MC6-MC0910-MG | ecosystem: Environmental > Terrestrial > Soil > Unclassified | place: USA: Iowa... | reverse complement strand
GGCCCGGAAATCGTCGTAGCGCACCGTTGCACCGCTGCAACGTTCATCGCGCACCGCCAGTGCAAGATTGCCTATCGTGGCCAGGATACGGCCGTGGTCGTTGCGCTCGAAGTTGGGTAGGGGCCGTTCCGGGCGGCCGTCGGCGGCGCGCGGCGGCTCCACCACCTCGAAGTCGCGCGCCACCAGCTCGGCCGGCTCCTTCCAGCCCGCCTGGCGCGCCATGTGCAGCACCGTGCGAACCGTGACGGCGTCCGGGCGGCCGCTGTCGATGTAGGGCCAGACGCGGTTATCGAGGAAGTCGGGATCGTACTTGCCGCTGCGCGCGCTGAACTGGTGGGCGAGCTCCAGGCCGTAGTCGGCGCCGGCCGTGGCGTGGTGGATCGCGAACACGACGTCGCGCCACTGGTCGTAATCCAGGGCCGTGTCGCCCTCGTTCTTGATGGCCCCCAGCGCGCTCTCGAGCACGGCGGCGTCCGCGTCGCCAGCGGGCAGCGTGGCGAGCTCGCGCTCGGGCTTCTCGAGCACCGGCACGGGCGCGCTCATCGGCCAGTCCATGCCGATCAGGTAATCGCGCGGCAGGTCGTCCAGGTCGAACGGATCGAGCGGCACGCTGGCGCCGGCCAGCGGCAGGATGAACATATTGCCGTAGCGCTTCTTTTCCGTGCCCACCGCGTCCTGCTTGGGGAACACCTCGACCTGGCCGTCGGCCACGCCCTTGGTGCCTGGCGCGAGGGCCGCCGCGGCGAGCGCCGCGCGCAGCCACACGCGCACGCTGTAGGCGTCCTGGGGCTCGGCCCAGAGGCAATACAGATGAATGCCATGCCCACCGGATGAGCGAAACGCGACGGGCGCACCGCCCTGGGCCTGCAGCGCCTGCGCGACGCGCGCGGCCGTGGCCTGCATGTCCGCCCACGGCGTCTCGCCCTTGTGGCTGTCGAAGTCCAGCACGCCCAGGAGCGTGACGGACTGGCCGGGCAGGATGGGCGCTGCGCCATAGGCCGGGCCGCCGTTGACGTGCTGCGCCAGGCGCGCATCGGTCAAGGCTTCATCCACGCGCCGCGGGCCGTCGTCGGTCTTCTTCCAACACACGTCGCGGCGCACGCGATCGACGATTGGGCCGAGCGCTGCGACCAGCGCTTGTTTTTCGTTGTCGGTCATCTGTTACCCCAGCAACATGAAGCCAAGCATTGCGGCGGCGGCCAACAGCACATAGATGAGAGCTTGGCGCAGAGACGAGGGAAGGCCATCGGCCGCCGCAGCGTTGTGGGCGATCAGGACGTAGGCCTGCATATCCCGCTGTTGCTTCATTCGAAGCGCATGACGTGCGTCGAATGATGCGAGGAAACGCTCCAACTCATTGACAGGGGCGTTGACGGGTCGCTTAGGCAGTGGCCGGCGCCTGCGGGATGTCCAAACGCCGTAACCCGAACGGACGAGGCGTGCGCTCTTCATGCCGCCGCCCGCATAAGATCGAGGCTACCGATCGGCAGCGCCATGGCCGTTTCGATCTTGCGCGCCGTGCGCTCGGTGATGTTGCGTGAGGGGTTCTTGCCGATCAGCTGGGACATCCAGGCCTGATCCCACCCCAACTTGTCGGCCAGGGCGACCGAACCGCCCTCTTTCGCCGCCAGCGCGCGGACATTACATAGGCGCGCCGTGTAGAGCGCGGCCATAGGATCTTGATTCATTCGCGTCTCCGCTTGACTGTTTGCTAACGCAGTTTAGCAATCAGCTATGCGGCGGGGCAATCAAACATTACGTATTGCTTATATTTCCGGTAAATGTTACCGTCGCGCCCTAGAGAAAACCCCTACCCCAACAACACAAGGAAAATGCAATGCAGACAGACACTCCGCTGAATAGACAACGTCGTGCCAACCTGCGTACCGTGCTGGCCGAGCAAGGAGGCCCTGCGTTTTTTGCTAAAAGGTTGGGGATGTCTGGACCGTCCTTTTTGTCGCAAATGGTCAACGGTCACCGGGTCATTACAGAGAAAACGTGTAGGCGCATCGAGAAAGAGGCCGGTAAACCCATTTACTGGATGGACCAGCCCCACAACGGTATAAGCGACGCGATGCCGACCCAGACCGTGCGCGTGGATCCGAGCTTTGTGGGCGGTGCGGTCAAGATGGTTGCAGAGATACAACAGGAACTGAAGATAACGCTAAGCCCTGAAAAGTACGCGGATATCGTCAATATGGTCTACGAGCACGCCCAGGCAACCGGCAAGCTCGACCGCGATTTCTCTATGAAACTGGTGAAGTTGGCGATGTAGGAGGCCACCATGAAAGTGCCAAAAACGAGCCCGCGAAAGCGGGCTTTTTTACGTCCAAAGATTTAGCGATTGCTAATTATTGTTTGCTCCAAATTATCGCGTTTGCTAATCTGCAATCGCAGTGCAGGACAACACAACACCATCCACCAGGAGCATACGCAATGTCTTTCGGAATCACTGTCACCCGCGCCATCAAGGACGCCCAGGTCGTGTTCACGGCCATGTTGAACACGGCCGACGAAGCCCTATCCACCGCTGCGCTGCTCGCCACCGGCGCGGCGCAGGTTGCCCCCACCAAGCAAGCCACCTCGGCGAGCACCACGGAAAAAAACGTGGCGAAGGCGGAAACGACCGCCAAGGCTTCCACGGAAAAGCAGACCCCGGATGCGTCCGACAGCTCGGCCAGTTCCTCGACCGGATCGAAGCAAGCCAGCGACGCCGGCGCCAAGGGTAAGACCGAAGACGCGGCGCTGGACTACGAGAAGGACATCAAGCCGCTGGTGCTGGGCATCGCCAAGATCAGCCGCGCCAAGATCGAGGCCTTGCTGCAGCGCTTCGGCGTGGCCACCGCCAAGGCGCTGACGGCAGACCAGTACGCCGAGTTCAAGGAACTGGCCGACAAGGTCCTGGCCGGCGAGTACGACCCGACGGCTTCGAACGACGAGGCCATCGCATGAACGGCCACAAAGCTCGCGCCATGCGCCGCGCTGCGCGCCGGATGACCACGGGCATGCCCTCTCACCAGCTCCTCAGTGATGAGGGCCGAGAGGTCGAAGTACCCACCGGCAAGCTGGACTCGATGGGTAAGCCCCTCGTTCGCTATGCGGCCGTGGCAGGCACGGCGCGCCACGCGCCCACCTCCACCCGCGCCGTGTACCAGAAGCTCAAGCGCATCTACGGGCGCGTCGCGATGGGAGTCCTGAAATGACTGAAGCCGCACACGCCACCCTCTCGCCCTCGGGCGCCGAGCGGTGGTCGACCTGCCCGGCAAGCGTGCAGCTGGAAGCCCCCTTCCCGGACACCAGCAGCGACTATGCCGACGAGGGCACGGCCGCGCACGCCGTCGCGGAAATGGCCCTCAGCGAGGGCGAGGACGCGATGGCCTACAAGGGCCGCCGCATCCCGGTGCGCGCCGGCAAGACCGTGGAAGTTACGGCCGACATGGCGAACGAGGTCCAGAAGTATGTGGACTACGTGCGCCAGGTGTCCGAGGGGCACGAGCTTCTGCTCGAGCAGCTCCTGGACATCAGCGCCTGGGTGCCTGAAGCCTTCGGCACGTCGGACGCGGTCATCCTGCGCACCGACGGCGAGCTGCACGTCTGCGACCTGAAGTTCGGGCGCGGCGTGCGGGTCGACGCCGACGAGAACAAGCAAATGATCCTGTACGCCCTGGGCGCGCTCGATCAGTTCGCCGTTCTCATGGACTTCGAGCGCGTGCGCATGACGATCCACCAGCCGCGGCTGAACCACGTCAGCGAGTGGGCCATCACGGTCGACGAGCTGCGCGAGCGCGGCGCCAAGCTGAAGGAAGCAGGCGAGCGCGCCTATCTGTATGTCGGCAGCGATACGCCGCCCGTGCCGTCGGACTATGCGCCGTCGGAAAAGGCGTGCCGCTTCTGTAAAGCGCACGCGGTGTGTCCGGCCAAGGCGACCGAAGTGGTTGTCACGGTGTCGCGCAACGTCAAGGCGACGCCCGATGACTTCGACGTCGTGGCGCCGCAGGCTGGCATGCCGGCGCCCGACCTGGGCGTGCTCATGGCGCGCGTCGATGAGGTCGAGGCCTGGTGCAAGGCGGTGCGCGCCGAAACCGAGCGCCGCCTGCTGCTGGGCGACGAGGTCAACGGCTTCAAGCTCGTCCAGGGCCGTGCAGGCCCGCGCAAGTGGACGAGCGAGCAGGAGGCCGAGGATCTGCTCAAGGGTATGCGCCTGAAGTCGGACGAGATGTACGACAAAAAGGTCATCAGCCCGACCAGCGCCGAGAAGCTGCTCAAGGACACGCCGCGCCGCTGGGCCAAGGCGCAGGCGCTCATCACCAAATCCGAAGGCTCGCCCAGCGTCGCCCCGGCATCCGATAAGCGCCCTGCCCTGGTCATAAAGCCGGCGGCGGACGACTTCGACGATGTCTCGGCCGACGCCGCGCAGGCCGCCACTGAGCAGCCCACCACCGAAGGAGCCGACCTCGTATGACCGGCGCGCTCAAACCCTCGGCCAACGTCCTGCCGGTGGAAGTTCGGCTAGCGCTGCAGAGGGCGGCGCAGGTCAAGAACCCGCACGAACGGGCCAAGGCAGTCGCCAAGGCCACCGAGCGCGCCAAGCTCGCTCACCCTGAATTTTTCCGTTGATCTCTTAGGAGCAATTCCCATGAAAGTCGTGTTGAAGAAAGTTCGTATTGCATTCTGCCAATCGCTGCTGATTCCCGAGCAGTATCAGAACAAAGGCCCGTTCCGCCACAGTTCCAACTTTCTGATCGTGCCGGGGTCCGACAACGACAAGGCGGTGTGGAACGCCATTCGTACCGCTGCCACCACCGTCTGGGACAAGCGCGCCGAAGCGCAAGTCGAGGCGTTGAAGGGCAACAGCAACAAGTTTTGCTACATGAACGGTGACATCAAGGATTACGACGGCTACGCCGGCAACTTCTATCTGGCCGCGCACCGCAAGGCCGAGGATGGCGCGCCCCTGCTGATGGACCGCGACAAGTCCAAGCTGATCCGCTGGGACGGCAACAAGGATGTCCCGATCCTTGACGGTGACGGCAGGCTGCAATGGGCCGCTGGCAAGGAAGGCCGAATCTATGCCGGCTGCTACGTCAACGCCAGCGTCGATATCTACGCCCAGTCTGGTGAAAACAGCGGCATCCGCTGCAGCTTGGTCGCGGTCCAGTTCGACAGCGACGGTGACTCGTTCAGCGGCGCCACCAAGTCCACCGGCGACGAGTTCGAAGACCTGGGCGACGGCGCCGGCGCTGACGACGACCTGGCATAACCCCAAACCTCACGGCGCCGCTCCCACCGGCGCCGTGCGACAGCGGGGGCTTCCCATCCACAGCCGCGACCAGGACCACGCGGCGCCAACGCCCCGGATCGCTACCCAGCACCGCCCGCAGTGTTGTTCACGGGGCTGGTGAGTACGCGCAAACCGTTGGAAGCCGGCAATAGAAATGGCGGCAATCCGGGGCATGGTCCACCTACCACAGGAGGACATAGGCATGAAACACCGAACCTTGACCGACGACGAGCTGCGCGCCCGCTTCCTGGTGGAGCCGGGCGATACGGCATTGCAGGAGGAGATTCTCCGGCGTTTTGAGCGCGATCTGCTGGGCGCAGACCTGCGCGAGCGCATCGCCGAGCTGGAAGAGGAAGTGCAGGAACTGGAAAACGACCTTGCTGAAAAGGACGACGAATAATGCCCCCGATCAAAGACGGCAACATCCTTGTCCTGTGCCACGACGGGCACTATCTCGTCGAGATCGGTAACGGGCTGCGCGTCGTGGCTCCAGACGGGCGGCGCGCCGATTTCGCGTCTGGCAGTGAAACGGAAATCGAACTTCAACGGAGCTACACGCTCGACTCGATGGAAGACCTTCACGTCAAAGTCGTTAACGCCATGCTCAAGGCGCGCGAAGAATGATGTTCGACGCCACCGCCTTCCACGATCTCGAGACGTTCAGCGACCGCGATCTGAAAACCTACGGCACGCACGCCTACGCCGAACGGGCCGAGGTGTTGCTGTGGGCCTACGCGCTGGAGGACGAGCCCGTGCGCGTCTGGGACGTGACGGCCGACCCCAAGCCGCCGGCGGCGCTGCTGGAGATACTGCAGCGGCCCGACACCCGGCACGTCTGGCACAACGGCGGCATGTTCGACCGCACGATTCTCAAGCACGCGCAGCCCGCGCTGCACGCCATGATCCCCGAGGCGGCGTGGTGGGACACGATGGTGCAGGCCTACACGCACGCCCTGCCCGGCGCGCTGGAGATCCTGTGCGATGTGATGAACGTGCCGATGGACAAACGCAAGCTCAAGACCGGCAAGGGCTTTATCCAGCTCTTCTGCAAGCCTCGGCCAAAAAACCAGACGCTGCGCCGCGCAACGCGCCAAACGCACCCCCAGGAGTGGGCCGAGTTCGTCGAGTACGCAGGCCACGACATCGAGGCGATGCGGGTCATCCACCGCAAGATGCCCACCTGGAACTACAGCGGCGAAGAGTTCGACCTCTGGCTGCTGGACCAGCGCATTAATCAGCGCGGCGTCCTGGTGGACAGGGAGCTGGCGCAAGCAGCAGTCACGGCAGTAGACCGCGCCAAGAAAACCCTGGCCGCGCGCACGCTGGACTTGACCGACGGCGCGGTCGAGTCGGCCACCAAGCGCGACAAGCTGCTGGCGTACCTGCTAGCTGAGCACGGCGTGGAACTCCCCGACCTGCAGGCCAGCACCCTGGAACGCCGCATCGATGACCAGTCCCTGCCCTGGGCGCTGCGCGAGCTACTGGCGATCCGCCTACAGGCCAGCACGTCCAGCACCAGCAAGTACAAGCGGCTCATCAACGGCGCCAGCGCCGACGGCCGCCTGCGCGGGCTGCTGCAGTTCGCCGGCGCCGGGCGCACGCGGCGCTGGGCGGGCCGCCTGTGGCAGCCGCAGAACCTCCCGCGCCCGAAGATCGGCACGCTGCGCGACGAAGCCCTGCAGGACGAAATCGATTTCGGCATCGACGCCATCAAGGCGGGCGCGGCGGATCTCCTTTACGACAACGTCATGGAGGTGGCCAGCGCCGCCATCCGCGGCTGCATCGTGGCCCCGCGCGGCAAGAAACTGGTGGTGGCCGACTTGGCCAACATCGAAGGGCGCGTCGCGGCCTGGCTGGCCGGCGAGTCCTGGAAGCTGCAGGCGTTTCGCGACTACGACGCTGGTGTCGGGCCTGACCTGTACAAGGTGGCCTACGCCAAGGCGTTCGGCGTGCGGCCGGAAGACGTCGACAAGGTCATGCGCCAGATCGGCAAGGTCATGGAACTGATGCTGGCCTACCAGGGCGGCGTCGGCGCGTTCCTGACCGGGGCGCTGACCTACGGCTTCGACATCGAGCAGATGGCCGAGGACGCCTACCCCGGCCTGCCCGATGACATCCGCGACGAGGCCAAGGGCATGTACGACTGGACGGTGCGCAAGCGCCGCAGCACCTTCGGCCTGTCCGAACGCGCTTTCATCGTGTGCGACAGCTTCAAGCGCGCATGGCGGCGCGGACACCAGGGCATTGAAGCACTGTGGGGCAAGCTGGAAGAGTCCACCATTCGCGCCACGCGCAACCCGGGCATGACCATCGACTGCGGCCGGTTCCGCGTCCGCCGCGACGGGGCGTGGCTGCGCATCCGCATGCCGTCCGGCCGATTCCTTTGCTACCCCTCCCCCCAGGTCGACGACAACGGCAAGTTTTCGTACATGGGCGTGAACCAGTACAGCCGCAAGTGGGCGCGGCTGCACAGCTACGGCGGCAAGCTGTTTGAGAACGCGTGCCAGTCCTTGGCCCGCGACATCCTGGCGCACAACATGCCGGCGGTCGAGGCGGCCGGCTATCAGATCGTGCTGACCGTGCACGACGAAATCATCACCGAAGCCCCGGACAGCCCCGAGTTCAACGCCGCGCACCTCGCCAGCCTGATGGCCACGCCGCCCGAGTGGGCGCCCGACATTCCCCTGGCGGCGGCCGGCTTCGAGGCGTTGCGTTATCGCAAAGAATAAAGTTGTTGACCTTTTAATTTAGCGTTTGCTAATATTTGCTCAACGACTCGCCGCCGGCGGGAGACTGAGAGAAAGAGCATGCACGACGACACCCAAATCACCGACGCCGCCGTTGCCGCCCGCGAGATCGCTGCCGCCGTCGACTACGCGATGCGCAATGATCGCCACCTGGGCACGGCTGCGTTGCTCACTGCATCGAGCGACAGCGGCCTGGCCGACACCATCATTGCCGAATGGACCGACGCCGAGCGCCCGAACCGCGATGCGGTGGTCGCGGCCGTGGCGAAGTTCCGCGCCAACTTCCCGGTCGAAACCATGACCGAGGCGCAGTACCTGGCCCACCCGTCGGACTACCGCGACATCTGGCGTAGCGAGCGCACCGACTGGCCGAACTGGGCCGATGTCCGCCACCGGTATGTCGGCAAGCGCACGCTCATGCGCAGCGGTGGGCTGGAAGTGGAAGGCATCACGTTTCGCATCGTCGATTAGTAACCCAGCCCCGGCTCGCCGGGCTTTCTTTCGCCCCAACGTTCAACCGCAGGAGGACATCAACATGTTCAACGTCGAAATCCCCGTAGGCGCATTCAAGGCCGTCGCCCTGGCAGCCGCTCAGCAAGATATTCGCTACTACCTGAACGGCATGCTGATCGAGCAAGCCAAGGACGGCCTGTATCTGGTGGCTACCGACGGACACCGTATGCACGCAATGCGTGTCCGCCAGGACGTGGTGCTGCCGGTCGGCGCCCAGGTCATCGTCCCGAACGACGCTATCGCCAAGGTCAAGCCGAACCGCCACATGGCAACGCTGGTGGTCGAACTCGCTGACGACCTGCGCAGCGGCACATTTGCCTACTTCGGCGACAGATTCACCTGGGCCGCGGGCGATGGGCGATTTCCTGACTGGCGTCGCGTGCTGCCGCGCGAGGCAAAGCTGGATGGCGTCGGCGCGTCCTTGAACACGGACTACTTGGCCGATGTCGCCAAGGCCGCCGTGCTGATGGGAAGCAAGAAAGGCGCGGCCGCAGCACCGCAGCTCGCCTTCGCAGGCCAACGCGGCGCCGTGCGCGCGCTGATCCAGGGTCAGCCCGAATTTGTCGCCACGCTCATGCCGCAAATCCACAAGGCCGACGGCAAGCCCGTCGCCTTGTCCGCGCCGTATTGGCTCGTCTGAAGGTTTAGCAAATAGGCAACAATCAATCGCAAAGAGGCCATCATGCAACAGCGCAACGATGACGACGAGTTCCCCCTTCTGCCCCCGCTGGGACGCCTGGACGCGGCGTGCGCCGTCTTCTGCGCGCTCGTCTGCCTGGGCGCCCTCACCTACCTGGTCTTCGACACGGTGTCGATGGCGCTGTGCGATGTGTGGGGTATCTGCTATGCGTGAGTCCACCATCGAGCTGTACGCCACCGCCATGTTCAAGGCGCTGGGCAACCTTGCGTACAAGTTCACCAGCCCCGGCCGGCGCAATGTGCCGGACCGGTTGCGCCTGCGCGAGATAGCGCCCGAGCATCGGGAGATCGTCGCGCGCTACGTCCAATTCATCGAATTCAAAGCCACCGGCGAGAAGGCCACCGGGGCGCAGGAGCGCGAACACGCGCGCCTTCGCAAGCTGGGCTTTCGCGTCGAGGTGGTCAACAGCATGGCCGGCGTCGATGCGCTGGCCCGGGAGGCCTGACATGAGCGACACGAAACACGGATGGGTTACCCCGCGCGCCGATGGCGCACGCGCCCGCTGCGGCGGCCCCGGCGTCTGCGCCACTTGCGACACCGAGGCCATGCACGAAGCCATGCTGACGGGCGTCTTTGGCGTGGTGCAGGCGGCCACGCCGTCGTGGCTGGATGGCGGCGCTGACGCGGTGGAGATGGCACGCGAGGACGGTTTGCTGCCTGAAGCTCCCGCCAGCGCGCAGGACGATGCGAAGGACGACACCGATCGATTCCGCGCCGCTTACATGGAATGGCAGGACAAGACCGACTTCATCCAGCAGCGGATCGCGGCTGGTGATCTGCCCCTGAAGTACCTGGGCTGGCATCGCGCTGATGTCATGCGCGATCTGATCGATGCGGCGCAGGCTCGGGCTGAGATGTTCCGCCTTGAGCGCGACTATGAGCGCGCCAAGAACGAGCGCTTAATCGCCATCCTGGTTGGAATCCACGGCTTGACCCTTCCCGCTCCGATTGAGGTGAACGGCAAGACCTATGTCTTCACGCCACCCGAAGCCGCCCAGATCCTGCGCGGGCTGTCTGAGCGAATCCGCGCAATCCCCGGCGAGATTGCAGCCTCTCAGCAGCAGGAGGGGTAGATGGAAGTACGAAAAATCGCCCCTCTTTTGAAGCGCCTCCAGGCCGCGATCAACTGCGCTCACGCTGAAAACCCCGGCTGGCTTGCACCGGTTATGCGTGAGGCCCGAGACGAAATTAAACGCCTTCGCCGCGAACTGAAGGCCGAACAGAAGCGCCCAAAATGGAATGGAAAGACATGAGCAACCAGAACAACGCCGCCCAGCCCGTGCTGACGGATGACGAAATCAACGACATCTGCGAACGCCCAGCATCCAACACTACGATGCGCGCAGAGAACGACCGCGCTCTGGCACGCGCCACCGAACAAGCCCTGCTGTCCAAGCTGCGCGCCCCTGTAGCAGATGAGCGGGCGGCGATCCAGCACCATCTAGACCTGGTGAAGGCATACGGGGATCAGCTTTACTGCAAGGCGTCGGCGTCAAACCCGACGGACAAAAAATCGTGGAGCATGTCCGCAGAAACGGTGTTGTCCAATGTCGCCGAGAGCTATCGAGCCGCCCTGGCAAGTGCCCCTTTAGCCCAGCCATCGGCCGCCATCGAAGATTTTGCCCATGAGGTGTGGGCCGCAGCACAAAGCCCTCACGGCGAGCCGGTGGAAAAATCGGTTTCCCGTGTGGCTTCAATTTTGGCCGAGTTTTGCGCCCCTGTAGCCGATGAGCGGGCGCTGCCGCCGCTGCCGAAGCCGGCCATTCTCTGGCATAGCGACTTCACCAACCAGACTTACTACGGGTACACCGCCGAACACATGCGCGACTATGGCCGCGCCGCCCTGGCAAGCGCCCCTGTAGCCGGGGAGGCGCAACGACCGCATTTGAACGTCGTACTCGACCACGCGGCCGACCGGCTGGCTGACGCCGGCATGCGTGAAGACGCAAGCATCGTGCGTGGAATGAAAGTGCCGAACGACGGCAGCAAGACGGAACCGCTGTCTGCCGCGCCCCAGGCCAGCGAGCCGACCGGCGCATCCCAACTGTCCGCCGACGAAGCCGACGCCCTGCTGGCCGACCCCAGCGCCCTGGCGGCGCTTGCCGATGGCCTGGAAAGCATCCCGGGCAACGAGAATGCCGCGCTGGCTGCGATCCTGGCCCGCCGTGAAGCCGACCGATTGGCGACGATGCCGGTTATGCCGGACGATGAGGAAATCGCCGGGGCCTGCATCAACGCCAGCGATATCGACGGCATCGCATACGACGGTTCATCGTTTGAACGCGGATATCGCGCCGCCCTGTCCGCGCAGCCCAAGGACGGCGGCCATGAGAACTGACCACATCTACGGCCACCGGAACAATCGGCAGATGCGCGTGGCGCAGGTCGCGGTGCTGATGTCGGCCGTCGGCACCGTTACCGCGTCGATCACGCGCGAGGACGGGCGCAGCCTGCAGCTGTACATGACCGCCGACGAGGCGCAGAACCTCGCGGCGAAGCTGGCCGGCGTGTCCGTCTCGGACGCGCTTGAGCGCGACCCGCGGCTGGCGCAGCACGACGCCGTCGTCGAGACTGTGCACGGCGTGGCGCAGGTCGAGTACCTGGGCAACGGACGCTACCGCGTGGCCGACGGCGCTGCCGTCGTCATCCGTCACTCGACCGGACACAACGGACTGCACTGGACGATTGAAGGCGGCCGCGCGCGCTACGCCTCGCGCCTGGCCGCCGTCACGCACATCATGGAGAACCTGTGACGCGTCGCCAGTTCACCGCGCGCCCCTATGGCGCCCTCATCACCAACCACATCCTGGACGTCGCGCGCTGCGGCGTGTGGGCGGGCATGGGCATGGGCAAGACCGTGTCCACGCTGAACGCCCTGGACCTCCTGGAGCTGGCCGAACCCGGGCCGGTGCTGGTCTGCGCGCCGCTGCGTGTCGCGCAGTCGACCTGGCCGGACGAGGCCGCGAAGTGGTCGCATCTGCGCAACCTGGAAGTGACGCCCATCGTGGGCGATGTGAAGGCGCGCGAGCGCGCGCTGCTGCGTGCGTTCAGTTTCTCGGCCAGCGTCTTCACGATCAACTACGAGAACTTGCCCTGGCTGGCCGACACACTGGAGCGCTGGAAAAAGCCATGGCCGTTTCGCAAGGTCGCGGCCGACGAGTCCACCAAGCTCAAGGGCTTCCGGCTGCGCCAGGGCACACAGCGCGCCCGCGCGCTCGGCCGCGTCGCGCACAAGTACGTCGCCCATTTCATCGAACTGACAGGCACCCCCTCTCCCAACGGCCTGCAGGATCTTTGGGGCCAGGCGTGGTATCTGGACCAGGGCCAGCGCCTTGGCCGCACGTTCGACGCATTCCGTCAGCGCTGGTTCCGCCCCTCCTATGACGGCTACGGCATCGAGCCGCTGCCCTACGCCCAGGAGCAGATCGAGGACGCGATGCGCGACCTGTGCCTGTCGCTGGACGCGCGCGACTGGTTTGACCTGAAAGAGCCGATCGTCAACGAGATCCGAGTCGACCTGCCAGCCAAGGCGCGCGGCCTGTATGACGACATGGAAAAGGCCATGTTTGCCCAGATCGGCGAACACGAGGTCGAGGCGTTCAACGCCGCGGCCAAGACCATGAAGTGCTTGCAGCTGGCCAACGGCGCGGCCTATGTCGGCGAGGACGGCACGCAATGGGCTGAGGTCCACGACGTCAAGCTGCAGGCGCTGGACGAGGTGATCGAGGAAGCGGCTGGCATGCCGGTGCTGGTGGCCTACCACTTTAAGTCGGATCTGGCGCGCCTGCTCAAGGCATTCCCGAAGGGCCGCCAGCTGGACAAGGATCCGCAGACGCTGCGCGACTGGAACGCCGGCAAGATCCCCGTGCTGTTCGCCCACCCGGCCAGCGCCGGCCACGGGCTGAACCTGCAGGACGGCGGCAACATCCTGGTGTTCTTCAGCGTCAATTGGAACCTGGAGGAACACCAGCAAATCATCGAACGCATCGGGCCCACGCGCCAGATGCAGGCCGGCCACGATCGGCCCGTCTTCATCCACTACATCCTGGCGCGCGACACGGTCGACGAGATCGTGCTGGCGCGCATCGAAACCAAGCGCGAGGTGCAAGACCTCCTGCTGGACGCCCTGAAAAGGAGAGCATGATGCTAACCCTGACCCCGCTTAAGTTCCTGCCGCAAGACCGCACGCCTGTGCCGGACTGCGTGACCCTATACGCCCCTTTTTGGCGAAAAGTGTTGCCAAACGAGGTGTGGTACTGGAACCCCTGGACAGGGACCCCCCGCGCGGCGGCCGACGTAAAGACCGACCCCCTAGGCAGGCTGATCCACGCGCCGGGCGAAGAACTCGTCGCCGCGCAGCCCAGGAGCAACGGCGTGCCGTCCTTTGACGAATGGTTCAAATCCAAGCACGGTGGCGCCTCGTTCGATGCCCTTTACTGGCAAGCCGGCGCGATGCTCGCCGATCATGTGCACGCGCTATCTCGCGAAGCGCGCGCCTATCTGTCTGAAATCGCCCAGGGAATTCAACATGGCTGACATCATCGACGAAGCTGGCGACCACATCGAGCGCGAAGCCGCCGCGCGTCAGGCGGCCGCCAGCGCCCGCGCCGCCAACATGCCCAAGGGCGAGCCGGGCGACTGCGACCTGTGCGGCGAATGGACGGCCCGCCTGGTGGCGGGCGCCTGCGCGCGTTGCCGCGACCGCTACAAGCTGCCGTAGGAGACTGACATGGAAGACCGCTTTGTCTCGCACGTCGAAATCGCTGAGCGTCTGGGCTTGAACCCCGACCACGTCCGCGACCGCCTCACCAAACGCAAGGACTTTCCCCGCGCCTTCCAGTTCGGCGGCGTGCGGCGCTGGAAGGCCGAAGAGGTGACGGAATGGATCGAGTCCCAGCGCAAGGCGCCGGACGGCCGGCGCGCCGCCTAGTCCAGTTTTTTGGCGATGTCGGCCGCCGTTTCCCGGTAGTAGATCATCAAACTACGCGGATCCCGGTGGCCCACCATTCGCGCCAGTTCCAGGATGCTCAGTTTCTTGGCAAGCCGGGTCAGCGCCGTGGCGCGGGCGTCGTGAAACGTGGCGTCCTTTATCTCGGCCAGCGCCTTGGCATGTCGGAAATACACGTCCCGCAACGCGCCGGTCAGGGTGAACATGCGATCCTTGTCCACGTCCTTGAGGGCCTTGAACAGGGACACCGCCCGCTTCGATAGCGGCACGGCGCGCCGGTCGCCATTCTTGGTCTGGTCCAGCTGCGCGACCTGCTTCTTCAAGTCGACCTGCGTGCGCTCAAGAGACAGCAGCTCGCCCGAGCGCATGGCCGTCTCGAGGGACAGAAGGAACGCGACAGCGGTCTGGTGTCGCTTATCCGCCACAGGCTCGCCCTCTTTCCACCCCAGCGCCAGTACGATGCGGTCGATCTCGTCCTGGGTGTAGATCCGCTCGCGATGGCGGCCCTTGGACGGCATGGTCAGCGCCAGCCACGCGTCGTCCTTGACGTTGTGCCATTCCTTCCTGGCGTAGCCCCACGCGGCGCGCAGCAAAGCGATGTCTCGCCGGCACGAAGTCGGCTGCACCTCGGTGAGCCGCTTATCCCGCCAGATCGCCAGGTCGACCGTCGTGACGGTGTGGATGGGCTTGGCGCACAGGACCTTCTCTTCTTTCAGGAATCGGTCAATGCGCACGCGCTCCCACCGGTGGCCCTTGTTCTTGGGCGACACCTCATCGCGGAACCGCTCCAGCACCTGGGCCAGCGTCTTGACGACGATGCCGCCCACGGCCGTGGTCGCCAGCTCAGTTTCCCGGCTGGCCGCCCATTCCTGCGCCTCGCGCTTGGTGGCAAAAGTTTTGCTCTCCCGGGCGCCGCCCTTGCTGACCTCTGCGCGCCATGTGTCCCCGCGCTTGCGAAACGTACCCATATGCTCTCCTTTGGCGTAAATCCTGGCGTGGATTTGGCGTAGCAAAGTAGGCGATTTAATGGGGAAATGTCAAAACGGTAGGCAAAAGAAAACCCCCGAGGCACTCGAATCCTCGGGGGCTGTATGACATTGTTGGCGTAACGCCAAATCAGTGTCTCAATAGGGTTGGTGCGAAGGAGGGGACTCGAACCCCTACACCTGTTACGGCGTCAGGACCTAAACCTGGTGCGTCTACCAATTTCGCCACCTTCGCAATAGGCCAAGCCCGCTATTGTAGCTTGCTTGTTAAAATCTTGCGTCATGAATCCGCGCCTCGATGCCCTACACCCCTACCCGTTCGAAAAACTGCGGGCTTTGCTGGCTTCCGCCAGCTCGCAACCGGACGGCATTGCGCCCATCAATCTGTCGATCGGCGAGCCCAAGCACGCCGCGCCCGAACGCGTGGCGCAAGCCATCCGCGAAAGCATGGGCGGGCTGTCCGTGTACCCGTCCACGAAAGGCGATCCCGCATTGCGCCGGGCGATTTCCGAGTGGCTGGCGCGCCGCTACAGCATTCCGGCGCCTGACGCCGACACGCAGGTGCTGCCGGCACTGGGATCGCGCGAGGCGTTGTTTGCATTCACCCAGACCGTGATCGATCCGTCGGCCGGTTCGGTGGTGATCTGCCCCAACCCGTTCTACCAGATCTACGAAGGCGCCACGCTGCTGGCGGGCGCGACGCCCTACTTCGTCAACGCCGATCCGATACGCAATTTCGGCAGCGACTGGAACCAGGTGCCGGACGACATCTGGAAGAAGACGCGTCTGGTGTTCGTGTGTTCGCCGGGCAACCCCGCCGGCAACGTGATGTCGCTGGATGAATGGGAAACCCTGTTCAAGCTGTCCGACCGTCATGGTTTCGTGATCGCGTCGGACGAGTGCTATTCCGAAATCTACCTGGACGAAGGCGATCCCCCGCTGGGCGGTTTGCAGGCGGCGCGGCGTCTGGGCCGGGACGACTACCGCAATCTGGTGGCTTTTTCCAGCCTGTCCAAGCGATCCAACGTGCCGGGCCTGCGGTCCGGTTTCGTCGCGGGCGATGCGGCGCTGATCGCACGGTTTCTGCTGTATCGCACGTATCATGGCAGTGCGATGAGCCCCATCGTTTCCGCGGCCAGCATTGCCGCGTGGACGGACGAGGCGCACGTGAAGGAAAACCGGCGCCAGTACCGCGAGAAATTCGATGCGGTCGTGCCCATCCTGCAAAAAGTGCTGGATGTGTCGCGGCCGCAAGCTTCGTTTTATCTGTGGGCGGCAACGCCCGGCTCGGATACCGCGTTCGTACGTGACCTCTATGGCCGCACCGGTGTTACCGTGCTGCCGGGCAGTTTCCTGGCGCGGGAAGCGCATGGCTTCAATCCTGGCCAGGGCCGCATCCGCATTGCGCTGGTGGCGCCTTTGGCCGACTGCGTGCAGGCGGCCGAACGCATCGCCCATTTTGTACATACCTCTGTTTGACCAACCTTTAAAAGCTGAGCCGATATGACTCTCGACCTGCAGACCACCATTGAACAAGCCTGGGAAAACCGGACCAACCTGTCGCCCACCGACGCCAGCGCGGAAGTGCGCGAAGCCGTTGAGCACACCATCGACGGGCTGGATCTGGGCCGCCTGCGTGTGGCCGAGAAGATCAATGACGACTGGGTCGTGCACCAGTGGATCAAGAAGGCCGTGCTGCTGTCGTTCCGTCTGAACGAGAACGCCATCATGGGCCAGGCGCCCCTGCAGTTCTACGACAAGGTGCCGCTCAAGTTTTCGGAGTTCGGCGACAACGCGTTCAAGCAAGGCGGCTACCGCGTGGTGCCGCCGGCCGTGGCCCGCCGCGGCTCGTTTATCGCCCGCAACGTGGTGTTGATGCCCTCGTACGTGAACATCGGCGCCTACGTTGACGAAGGCACCATG
>Ga0213820_1000835_pt1 | contig 17160 bp, 22 predicted proteins | sample MC6MC0910MG_FD_179889 | JGI IMG/M metagenome (GOLD analysis project Ga0213820, IMG submission 179889) | Enriched soil aggregate microbial communities from Iowa State University, Ames, United States - MC6-MC0910-MG | ecosystem: Environmental > Terrestrial > Soil > Unclassified | place: USA: Iowa... | reverse complement strand
AATGCTGCCGCTCAGGTCAGAGACGCCCGGATGATCGTCTTTTTCCAGCACGTGCAGCAGGGCCAGCGGCGCGGAAAGGCCGGCAGCGGCCCACGCCGCGTAGTCACAGACTGGCCCGGTTGACGGCGAACCGTCCACGCAGGCCACAACGGTATTGTTCATAGCTGAATGTCCTGTCGGTTAGTGACCGCCCATCAGTTTTTCCGCTTCTTCCGGCTTGTCATGCACGCCGAAGCGGTCAACGAGGGTGCGGGTAGCGTCGTTCATGCCCGGTATTTCCACCTCAGCCCCTTCACGGCGGAACTTAATCACCGCCTTATCCAGCGCGCTAACGGAGGTAATGTCCCAGAAGTGAGCGTGTGTGACGTCAATGACCACGCGCTCTGGCGCCTCCCTGAAGTCAAAGTGGCCCATAAAGCGATCGGCGGAGGCAAAAAAGACCTGGCCGGTCACGGTATAGGTACGGGTATCGCCCTCCCGTGATGATGTGACCGTCATAAAGCGCGCTACCTTGGTGGCAAAATTCAGCGAGGCAATCAGCACCCCGGTCAGCACGCCGAAGGCCAGATTGTCGGTTGCCACAACCACGACCACGGTTGCCAGCATGACCACGCTGGTCGAGAGCGGATGCCGGCGCAGGTCGGTAATGGAACGCCAGGAGAAGGTGCCGATGGAAACCATGATCATGACCGCGACCAGCGCCGCCATCGGGATCTGCGACACCTGATCGCGAAGGAAGATAATCAGGCAGAGCAGCACCAGTCCGGCCGTCAGGGTAGAGAGGCGCCCGCGCCCGCCTGACTTCACGTTAATCACCGACTGACCGATCATGGCGCAGCCCGCCATGCCGCCGATAAACGCCGTGCAGACGTTGGCGATGCCCTGCGCCTTGCACTCGCGGTTTTTATCGCTCGGGGTATCGGTCATGTCGTCCACGATAGTGGCGGTCATCATGGATTCCAGGAGTCCCACCACGGCAAGGCCGGCAGAATAAGGCAGGATAATCAGCAGCGTATCCAGGTTCAGCGGAATGGCCGGAATGAGGAATACCGGCAGGCTGTCAGGCAGTTTGCCCATGTCGCCCACGGTGCGTACGTCCAGGTGCAGCCACATGGAAATGGCGGTCAGCACCACGATGCAGATCAGCGGGGAGGGAATGGTTTTATTGAGACACGGAAAGAGGTAGATGATTGCCAGGCCAGCGGCGGTGAGTGCATAAACGTGCCAGGTGACGTTTGTCAGCTCCGGCAGCTGCGCCATGAATATCAGAATGGCCAGCGCGTTGACGAACCCCGTCACGACAGAGCGCGACACATAGCGCATCAGACTGCCGAGCCTGAGGTAGCCCGCAGCCAGCTGCAGCAGGCCGGTGAGCACTGATGCTGCCAGCAGATACTGCAGGCCGTGGTCTTTCACCAGGGTTATCATCAGCAGCGCCATGGCGCCGGTGGCCGATGAAATCATGGCGGGACGTCCGCCAAAGATGGCCATAACAACGGGTATACAGAACGCCGAATAGAGGCCGACCTGCGGGTCAACTCCGGCAATGATGGAAAACGCGATCGCTTCAGGAATGAGCGCGAGCGCGACGACAATACCGGCGAGCACGTCACCACGGACGTTACCCAGCCAGTCCTTACGCGTCGAGGACAGCAGCATAGTAATTTCTCAGATTTTGATACAGTCAGCCCGTGAGGGCAAAAATTTCAGGTGCGAAAAGCACATCCGCAGACGGGATGCTATTGAGTGCGCGACTGAGACAACTCAGTGCGACAGAGAAGGGTTACGACTCAGGGTGGCGTAAGACGCATGATTTTTAGAGTTCTCCTTTACGGCAAACGATGCCTTCAGGACTGAATTAAGCCAGTTCATCAGGGGGATGAAAGCTGACCGGGAAGCCTGATCTTGTCAGAACAGGCGCTAAACTATAAACGAAAGAAGAAAGAGATCAAAGTTTCACTGTGCATATCATCGTCAGGTAAGTAATCAGAAAGGCATTCCTGCGAACGTCCGCTTCTGGCACAAAGCGGACTTTTTGACATTAACTCATCACTTATTCTATAAAGACTGCTCATAAAAAGGAGTTTTGAGTTGAAAATCTATACCTACCCAAAAAGCAGATCCCTTAGGGTGCTTTGGGCGCTTGAAGAAATTGGGGCAACTTACGATACCAGCAGAGTAGAACTTTTTGATCCAACTTCTGACGTCAAATCACCACATCCTTTTGGAAAAGTACCATTTTTGGTTGACGGAAAAATATCAATCAGTGAAACCTTAGCAATATGTATTTACCTGTGTGAAAAACATCAAAATGGTACTCTTTACCCCGCAAATCCTGAAGAAAAAGCCTCCGTTAATGCGTGGTTGAGCTTTAGTCTCACCGACTTAGAAGCGCCGGTCTGGAGTTTACTGAAACAAAATGTATTCATTCCAGAAAACCAACGATCCACTGGCTTAATGAATTCCCTTAGAGACGAAGCAACCAAGGTCATCTCCCAGATCCGCTTCAATCCGTCCCATACGTGGATCGCCGGGGACAATTTTACTCTGGCCGACATTTTCCTCTCTCATTCGTTGCTGTGGGCAAAACTATGCGGATTAGAAATTGGCAAAGAAACTGACAGCTACATAGCCAGAGCCATGAGCCGACCAGCATTCGTGAAAGCTCAGGAAATGAATAATATCTAACGAGTTTGTAATATCATTGAGATGCATTCACGGCAGTAAAAAGCGCAACGTCCGCTTCTTGGACAAAGCGGACATCTGCATCAGGCAATGTCCGCTATTAGCGAAGAGCGGATATATTTATAGATAAGAACAGACCTGGATTTTCTGGAGCAATCATACCCATTTCAGCTACGCGTGGGAACGATGTTATCCAGACCTGCATTACGCCATATACGGAGTAAGCTATGCCGGGAATGAGGATATCCTTCCTGCAGGTGCTGAAGAGATTTTAATCGCGTTACGTCGAAATGACGAAAGTCGTTACGTTTTTCACACCATGCAGCAAGCACAATAGCGCCGGAGAAGTAACCCAGCGCGAAAGGCCATATCGTTCTTTCACTCATATTACCGAGTCTGTCTGTATAACCTGCACGGATTTTACGTCTCCACCTGATGGCGCTTCGAACAACGCTCAGGTTTTCAAAGTTGTGATGAGCTTCCTGTCTCTTTCCCACCAATAATGACGAGTCATCAAACAGTGTCTGTAACTGTGGCGGAAGACCGTGGCGGACTTTCCCCGTTACCTCTGAAGCCGCTTTAGCAATGCCCTTATCACCATATGTGGCTACCCAGCGTAAACCGAGCGCCAGTGCATCGAGCTGTTCGGGGGTAAACATCACCGGCGGTAAATGATGGCTCCGGGAAAGGATATATCCTGTGCCAGCCTCACCCTGAATGTCGGCACCCTGAGCGCGTAGTGCGCCAATATCACGGTAAAGTGTACGAAGACTGATTGAAAGTTCTTCAGCCAGCCTGTGGCCGCTTATCGGATAGCGATGCTGATAAAAAATCTGCAGAAGATTGAGAAGGCGTTCTGCTCGTTTCGGTCCTGATGCTGACATGTTCTGTCAATGCTCCCTGCAATAGTGATGTCTCATTCTTTTTGGCGTGAGAGACTCATGATACCTAACCTGATCATTCTTTATGTTGATAATCCGATTGTCAGCAGTGGTTTTTACCAGAAGCTATTCAATACAGAACCAGACGTGATGCTTCCGACGTGGGTGGCTTTTTCCTTTAATAACGGCCTGAACCTTGGACTATGGTCAACGACAGCGAGTGACTTTATATCCTGCGGTGTAGTAGGTAGCCGAACTGAATTGAGTTTTATGGTGAAAGATATTCAAGAGGTTGATGTGCTTTATCAGCAATGGTCAGAGAGCGGTGTGCAGATAGAACAGGAGCCCAAACATGCTGTTTTTGGCAAGACGTTCGTTGCGCTTGATCCTGACGGGCACCGTATCCGGGTATGTATTCCGGACGAATAAGTTAAAACGCTTACCTACCCATTTTTGAACCTGACGCATCCGCTTCTGGCACAGGGCTGCTGTTGCAGCCCTCACAGGCTAGACTTCAATTGACTCCGATATTTCCAGAGCATCATCTACCTCAATGCCAAGGTAACGTACTGTGCTTTCGAGTTTTTTGTGCCCCAAAAGTAACTGGATTACCCGAAGGTTCTTCGTTTTTTTATAGATAAGATATGGCTTGGTTCTGCGCATTGAGTGCGTACTGTAGAGCGTCTCATCAAGACCCAGCTTCCCAATCCATCCATGAAAAATACGGTTATATTGTCTGGTTGAGATGTGTCTTGAAGAACCAACGCGGGACTGGAAGAGATAGTCGCTATTACTTAGTTGAGCCATTTTGATCCACGCGGCTACAGCCTCTCTGGTTCCCTTAGTCAGTTCAAACTGAACAGGGCTGCCCGTTTTCTGCTGCAGCACTGTCGATCTGCCCGAAACAGAGTGCCCATAGGCTATATCAGAAACTTTTAGCTTAACCAAATCACAGCCCCGAAGTTTACTATCCAGAGCCATGTTAAAAAGAGCCAGATCACGAACTTTTCCTTCCAGCTCAAGACGGATACGAATTCCCCAGATATGAGAGATCTGAAGAGGCCGTTTCTGGCCGATAATGCGGCTTTTGTTCCAGGGGGATGTTGTCATGTTCAATCTCCATTGGGTCAGGAGATGTGATTATGAGTGTCCCGTATGAGCGAAGAGCGGACCTTTTTTGGCAAAGATTTATATATTCCAATTGCTTTAAATATCACTTTCTGGCGAAGCGCCTTAATGGAAATCAAGTAGAGCATCAATTAATATCCAAAACCTATGGAAATAAACCTTTATGGCTTTATGCCAGCACTACTCCCTGTTGCACTGTCCCCCGGAGCAAGCTTAACTCTTGTTATGAATGGAGCTCTGGCTGGCGGTTACAAAGGACTATTCAGAACGCTTGCCGGAACAGCCTTGGGTATATACACACATGCGGTTCTCATAGGGCTAGGTGTAACCGCTGTGATCATCTCGTCTCCAGCAACTTTTGCGGTGTTGAAAGTTTTCGGAACCGCCTATCTGCTCTGGTTAGGAGCAATGCTCATCCGCAGCGGGATAAGGTCAAATGCCAGCGGGCTTGCTGTTACGAAACATTCGGTGACTTTAAGAGAGGCCTGGATAGCTAATATTTTGAATCCTAAAGCCATCATTTTTTATCTGACAGTCGTTTCGCAGTTCGCAGGGATACAGGGAGGCGTCTACAACTATCTGACATTGGCAACAGTACATGTCGTGGTCATGAGCGTTTGGCTTTTCGCTGTCAGTCAAACACTTATATTTTCAGTAAAAAAAACAAATCCATTAATGCTCAAAAAATACGTCAACATTGCCGGCGGGGTGTTGCTCATTGCTTTTACTCTGCACAGCCTGACCCAGTAACTCATCACCTTTAGCAAAAATGTCCGCTTCTGGCACAAAGCGGACATTCTTAAGAGTCAATACGGAAAAGGAGAGAGGCTGCGCTCTGCAGGACGCAGCCAGATATCAGAAGGTCGTCCAGTTTCCGTCTGTATCAGCAGGCGCATCTTTCTTCACTACGGCTGGTACAGATACAATTGCATGCCGGGTGGCTGCAGGATGAGAGACTGCAGCAAGCGTGAACACCGACACCGACTGCAGCAGCAGGGATGCCTGTTCGCGCAGGCTCTGCGAGGCTGAAGCTGATTCCTCGACCAGTGACGCATTCTGCTGCGTCACACCATCCATCTCCGTTACGGCGATGCCGACCTGCTCAATACCGCGGGCCTGTTCGGCACTTGCAGCAGTAATTTCCTCAACGGTATCACTTAACTGACCGACCGATGACACTATATCCGCCATCGTGGTCACAGACCGGCTCGCCAGGGTGCTGCCTGCACTTACGCTTGCCGAGTTTGCCTCAATCAGCTGACGGATCTCACCGGCTGCTGTGGCGCTGCGGCTAGCCAGCGTGCGCACCTCACCGGCGACGACGGCAAAACCACGCCCCTGCTCACCCGCACGCGCCGCCTCTACCGCCGCATTAAGGGCCAGTATGTTGGTCTGGAAGGCAATGCTGTCAATCACCGATGTGATGTCCGCAATCCGGCCAGAACTTTCGCCGATAGATTTCATGGTTCCGAAAATGTCGGAAGTCACCTCGCTGCCCTGACGGGCGACCTCTCTCACGTTAACAGCAAGCTGTGCCGCCTGACGGGCATTGTCGGCATTGTTTTTGACTGTGACGCTGAGCTCGCTCATGGTAGCAGCGGTCTGCTCCAGTGCACTGGCCTGCTCCTCGGTGCGCTGAGACAGGTCTGTGTTCCCCTGCGCAATCTGCAGGCTGGCTGCGGCAACGCTCTCGGCATTCCGGCGTACTGTGCTGACCGTCTGCGCCAGCGAGTCCTGCATCTCAGCAACTGCGGTGAGCAGCATACCGGTTTCATCCCGTCCGCTGACAGGGACGGCCTGACTCAGGTCTCCGCGTGCGATGCGTTGTGCGGCGGCAAGCGTTATGCTCAGTGGGCGGGTAATGCTGCGGGTGATGAGCCAGGCTGCGGCGACGGCAAGCAGAATGGCGGCAGCACTCAGCGAAGTCAGCAGAATGGTGGCCGCATGTTGTTCATCTTCAGCAGCACTACGCGCCGTTTGCATCTGTTGTTCCTGAAAAGATACCAGGTCTGCAATAGTTTTCAGATAGTCAACCTGGGTCTGGTAGCGCGGACCAAGAAGAAGTTGTGCGGCCTCGTCCCGCTTGCCTGCCATTCCCAGCGCGACAACGTCATCAGAAAAGGCAAGATACTGACTGCCGGTGCTCCTGATTTGCGCAATCAGCTCCCGGCTTTTGGGTGCCTTCAGCAGGGCATCAACCTGATCAACCGTAGCGGTAATTTTATCATGTACCCTGTCATAATCTTTTTTAAAGACGGCCTTCCGGTCAGGTGCATCCGCCAGGACAACGTTACGAACCAGCCGGCTAAGGTCAGTTGAATAGTAACGCAGATTGGTTGCAGTCGAGGCCTTCTGATAGCGGCTGCCTGCAAGCGTATCCGCCGTCTCTCCCAGAGACTGAATGCGGGTAAATCCGGTAAACGCAACGATAACCAGAAGAAGAAGGATGAAGGCAAACGCAGCGCCAAGCCGCGTGCCGATTCTGATGTTGTTCATAAGGTTCCTAGCTGAAATAACGTTTAATTAATAGAGCTTTACATGTGGATTAATGCTTATCTTATCTTTTATTTTTGTAGGGTCATTCAGAGGCAGTTGGGGGTTATTGCTGTATGCGGCTTGCGCAAAATGTTGGACTACAGGGAATGCATATCGATGCACTTACCTATTCATGCTGTGATGATTTTTTGAAGATTAAACCGGTGTTTCTCCGGCAGGTCTGGTGACAGAAATAAAAAATCCCGGCACAGGGGAAGCAAAGCCGGGAACCACTTCTAAAAGCACAAACGCTGTCAGTGACAGAGGCAATCATACCGACAGGCATAGCTTTTATCGGTTCGCTTATCAGAAACTTTATTTCTTATGAAAGATTACGCCTGAGTGAGTGTATGCATCTCCATTGGGAAAGGATGAGTGCTTCTGCCGGTTCCGTGATATGCAACTCTATTGATGTTCGCTTTGAGCGAAAAGCGGACTACCAAGGGGTATGTCAGGCAGCATGGTGTGGAAAATATAATAAGGATTTGCTTCCAATGAAAATGAGTAATTTTTAGACTTGTGGCCAGCCGATGAGTACAGCACCAGAAACACTGAGTTTAGAATACCTTGTGCAGCAGACCGAGTATCATCTGCACTATGTACACTAAAAAATGGCATTGTTCAGACCCCATATCTGCAGCTGACTAAAGTGAAAATAAAATGAACAAAAGCAGTCTTAAAGCCTTTTCCGTGCTACGTGTTCTGACGTTGACGTGCGTGCCAATACTTTTACTGGGTTGCGCCAGTGCACTTTGCCCTTTTGGCAGCACTGAAGGCACGGTTCCGGACTTTAAAAATAGTTACTGGATATCCACTGAAAAAAAACCGGCTAAGACCAATGAACAAGTTCTGGAGGAATGCACTCATGCTGCCGATGCTGAAGAGCAACGCCTTTCGCAGGCCTATTTGCAGCTGTGTAAAACCGGCCATATAACCGGTGAAAACCAACGCTTTGCACAGAAATTACTGGGCAATCCACTCTTTTCTGTCTCTACAACAGCAAAAGCGGCACCTCAGCATCGGTCAGATGAATCAGCTGAAGCTCAGCTGAGATGGTCGGTGACTTATAGCGATAATCCCCAGAACTTTAAGGAATTTTGTGGCTATTACGTTGAAAAAAACGCAGCGGAACGGTCCGGCACCATGCTGGGTTTACAGGTGGGACGTTACAAAGAGCAAGTTTTTAAACAGTGCATGGCAGAAAACCATATGGCGCTCATTGTTCCAAATACTGAATTCAGTAAGTGCGATGCGATATCGTGGTAAGCAACCGTGTAAGCCGTGAAAGCAAGCGTCCGATTCTGGCACAAACCGGACATCGGCATCACGTAGTGTCCGCTAAGAGCGAAGAGCGGACCTTGTTTATGCTTATACTTTTTGAATTAGAACCCCTGCTACATGACCTAAATAATTGATATGCTATTGAAACTGGCAAATCAGGAAGAAATTCATGGACAAGGACACACTGGTTACACTCTTGAAATTCAAGCGCTGGATTGATGCTGAAGCGCTAAAAGCAGTTAAAGCTATCAGCGAATCTGCTTATGCAGAAAAGCGTCATCTGATGCTAAGATTGATGAACCATATTCATGTGGTAGACATGATTTTCAGAGCAAATATTTCGGGACGGCAGCATGGTTACACTGCCCTGAATACCCCTGAAACACCCTCTGTAGATGAGCTTGAGGTCAAAATGGAAGACTGTACAAACTGGTATATTCAGCACGTCAGCTCAATGGCTCCGGCCGATTTAGGAGAAACGATTAAGTTCAGTTTTGTCGATGGTGGAGAGGGAGAAATGACAGCCATAGACATGCTAAATCATATGCTTTTTCATGGAACCTACCACCGTGGGGCAATAGGCTGGTTAATTTCAGAGTGCGGAGGTGTTCCTCCGAAAGATGTGCTGACGGTTTTTCTAAGGGATCATAATCACTGACAGGTAAGTTCTTCAGCCCATCACCTATCCAGCGGCTTTGAGGGCCGCTTTGGCGAGAAGCCTACCTTAACGACCTGCGATGGCGATAAGTTTGGGCTAAAAATTTTCAGAGATAATGCTTAGAGCTCTCTCAAAAGTCTGGCTGGATTGCCAGCATACACCCCTTTAATTAACACAGGCTTTGTAACCACGCTACCTGCACCAATCACCGCACCACTGCAAATGTCCGTTGTTAAGATAGTTGCTCCGCTCCCCACGGTTACCGCGTTGCCTAATACGATATGTATCCAGCTTTCTGCAGAAGCATCAGGACCGCCATTCTTGAACAGGTCGTTAGCAAAGGTTACGCCATGGCCTATAAAACAGTCCTTACCCAAGGTAACGTTCTCACAGATAAAAGTGTGAGACTGTACTCGGGTTCTGTCGCCTATAACGCATCCCTTTTGTATCTCTACGAATGGTCCTACAAAAACATCATCGCCCAGTTCACACTCATAGATGTTTACCGGCGTGATTACTTTCACATTTTCACCTTGTTTTACGTCACGAATGCCACTTTCAATAACCTTCATATGAGCTGTGTCCTTCCTCGAGATGATTCGGCTAAAAGCTTGAGCAGGTTTTGAACTTCACCAAGTGCCCAAGTTAACCTGCTTTCACTCATTCGCGCACTATGATGATCGCAATGTCCGCTCCTGGCACTAAGCAGACATGCTTGCGGGGCACAGTCCACTATGAGCGAGAAACGGACTTAAGGGTGATATGTTAGGTAACATAGAAATGAAAATCCAAAAACGGATGCCACTTACAGTGAAAGAAAGCAATTGCCAGACCTGTAATCAGCCAATGAGTAAGACACCAGACACATTGAATTTTGACTGTGGTGGAGACTGTTTAAGTTGCATGGCCTGGCATGGCGATTCAGACGCATTGGAGATGGTTGAAAGACTTACAGGTGAAAAAGTTGATGTCCGTGGAAATCGATAACGTACATGTAAGATTGAAGGTCAGCCATGAGCGAGGAGCGGATGTTCGCAATTGTTGTCACAATGTCAAGAGTATTACTTACATCGTGGTGTCTTAATCTGCACGGAGGAGGTCAGTCGCCCTGCATGTTGGTTAATTGATGTTGTAAGTTCATGCACAATGACCAGTGCTCATCAACAGACACAACAGCGCGTGAACGCTGTTCTATAGACAATTGTGGCTCGGTCCACAGGAAAGGATAAAAGGAGTAAACCGCGTCACCATTCATTTCAGATGTTTCTTCACGCCAGCCTGTCCAGCGTACGCTTTGATAGAATCGATCCAAATTGCCACAGAGAACCCATTGCAGGAAACCTGAATAGTTAGTATCAAGGCTCTCCCATTCCAGAGAATCCGGTGCGAAATAATATACGCCGCCTCGATCTTCACCGAATTCACCACCGTTAAGTGCAAAAAAGCCCCCGATACATCATCAGCAACCAAGAGCGCCTGAAATATCCGGCCTGTTGCTACCGATTGCGTCCAGGAAGCAGGAGCTCGTGCCAGCTTGGGATGACCAGAGCCTAAAATCCGCAACCAGCCATTATCAACCAAGATGCCTCCCGTTTCGTACAACACAGCGCCTAGCGGGGAGAGCGTTGTAACCTGAAGCTGATGTAAGGCAGATCTTGCGAGCGTCGGGTCACAGGGAAGCACTTCATAATTATTGTTCGCTTCTTTCAGCCATTGCTGCACCATAAGCCAGCCAGAGCTTTGCTGATCAATTAATTCAGTCAGTTCCCTCATGCATTATCCTTTATCGCACTTCGCATCTTTAGCTTATATATCGGACGACTAGCCGATAACTGAACATGGTCACTTACATGCTCCTTTAGAAAAACATAGCATTAGGTTAGCAAGGTCCGCTTATGGCACAAAGCGGACTGACGGCAGGCCAGCCAGGGTCCGCTATGAGCGAAAAGCGGTCGTCAAAATGATAGCGGCAGGGACGTTCTGCCATAATAAATATAACAACCCGCTCGCGAACCCTTTATGGTGTTGATTTTTCAGACAGAGTTGCAGGGCAGCATAAAATCCCCGGTTTTTACTGCAACCATTCTACCCACGTTTTACTTTTTTAATTGCCATTTTTACTAACCAATAAATGGCTAAAGCGTAAAACGCGATAACGGTCAAAAGGGAAAAGAACGTAACCGGATCCGTACCGGCTTCGTATACGTCATCCTGATAACTGCTGAAAATTTGGTGAGAATGTTCAACGAGCCACGCCGTCAGCGGATAGAGTGGCATCCCGTAACGCGACACCATAAAGGCCACAATAAAGCAGACGAAAAAACCCGCTGCTTTTCTAGCGAATTTTGCAGTTTGCAAAGTTACTTTCTCCCTGAACGTCAACGTAGCCGTATGCCATCAAGCTGTTTCGCGAACCCGGCACGCGGATTGTTTTTCTCCGGAGCAGCGCCTGTCTTACCGTATAGAAATCAGTACGCCGCACGAAGGTGATACACCCTTCACTTTTTCCGGAGCCGTCTGGCCGAAGAGGATGCAGGCGGAAACCGCCGCGGGCAACGCCATTGATGAAGATGGAATCACTCATCGTTTTTGAATCAAAGAGCGCAAACCACTCTGAATGATTTGAGTTGTTCCAGGTGTCGACGGCCCATCCTCTGATCCGGTTAGCGATACTGCCTTCAGGACGCGGAACAATCCAGTAGCGCCCGACCGGAATGGCACTGTTAGGCTTGTAGGTACAGTTTGGATCATTGGTATAAGGCTTTTGGCCGGAAAAGACCGGGAAGGTACCCACGCCGTAAACGTGCAGCTTTGCCTCGCCACCGCCCTTTGTCAGATCGTCGTAGGTCATTCTCATTAACTGCATTAAACGCTCCCTGTAGGTTATAAGGCATGCCAATGAACCGGGCAATGCTACCATTCCTTAATAGAGAAGTTAACGGGCAGGCGGGCGCTTGACAGCCAGAGTTCATCTCATGCGAACCAGACAGCCTTATTTATCATAAGACTACTTGCCGCACCCCGTAAGAGGCCTTCGGCGCGATCCTTCAGCACAAATACTGACGTCCGCTTATGGCACAAAGCGGACGTTATACCAGCTTTGTAAGAAATGAACGAAAGCTGAGAGCGATCGCGCGACAGGACTGATTATCATAGTTTCACGAATGCCAATCCAAGAGTGTAACGTGGCTGAGCTATCGAATTTTCTCCTGGCAGGCAGATTTTGCAGCAGCAATTTCATCGGCAATCTACTGCAAGGTCATTCTACCTGTTAAGGCTGGTAATAACGCTGTATCAGTCTATTTCGACTGAAATATCGAAGATTTAATGGCAATTAAGTAAACTTGCTTCTGATTATTTTTATAATTGAGTGTCATTTTATAACTTCCCTGGGCTCACGCTGGTAAGTTACACTAATAGCGATTAAAACAAGCTTAGCGATTTGCTGTGTCGTATAATAATCTGAAATATTCTGGAAAATAGCTTTCTCAAAATCTGTTTTCCCGTCATTGGTATCAACAAACGCTGGCGTGCCGTCCGAAAAGTAACGAAACTCTATATGACGCCGCTTCATTTCTTTTTGCATATTGAAAAAAATACGTTTGTTTTCGCTTTCACTGCCTTCCAGCTTAGCCCAGGTCAGAAAATCATAAAAAGGCTTGAGCCTCTGATTTATGTTTTCTTTAGTAATATTCCCTGTACCAGCAACTAAAAGAAATACGGTACCACCATTTGTAATAAAATTATGACTACCATCAATATTTTCAGACAGTAAAACGGTGTTAGTATATTCTGTGAACTTACGGTGGGTATCATTATATCTTTTAGGATGGATGTCGATATCGTAAAACTTACTGCCCAGTAAAGTACCACAACCGGACAGGCTGAGTGTCATGATGAGGGCCATTATTAATCTAACAAAAAAATTACTCACTTGCATGCACCATTCAAATAAAAATATTATCGGCAAGACAAATCATAACTTTAGGGGTTTCATGCAATAGTTTTTTATTCCCTCCCATCACCTTTGATATCCAAAAAGCTTGAATCTGCTGACCTGAAAAATCATATGCTATATCGCTTCATGATAAAGTTATTATGTCGTTCTCCACCTAGACTGAAAAAGATATAATAATATTTATGTATGTATCTGGCATGAAGCGTACTGAACTGCCCCCAGTTGCTCCTTACAAACTGTTGTTAGCTACGTCCGCTTCTGGCACTAAGCAGACGTTGTGCAGGCCCATGTCCGCTATGAGCGTGAAGCGGACATAGTTACAAGCATTCTGTTAAAATTAACAGGAAGCAGGTTAATCCGCGGCTTCAATTATGCTTAATTATCTAATAAAGGCTTACGTATTTACTCATCAGGTTCCGGCTTCAGCCGGTCGGGAGGTATTTTACACAGTAACTGAGCTATCATGCCGATAATTGATTGGGGCGGGAAACTCTCCCATTGCCCAATATCAGGTTTTGCGTAAATGATATCGCCTTCGGCATAAGGTTTAGTAAACAGAGTCCATCCCATGACGGAACGTTGATTTTTATCACAATTAATAATATTGATTGTTCGTGAGCTGTTTGCGTAAACGGGAGGATGAGAACTAATACGCTTCGTTTCTTTATAATTATTGATCATATAAAATTTGCGCAAATGATTGTTTCCTTGATACATTGAAACCATCCGCAGGTCCGCATAGGAAATGGCATGATCATCTGTCAATACTTTAATCAAGCCTGCAGGTTTTTTTGCGGATGTATCAGGTGATGATGTATTTTTCAAAGCACATCCTGATAGTAAAAAAAACATAAGACATAGTAGAGTTTTCATATTAATTTTTCACCTTCAAATCAGGTCTAAACTCTGCAAGCATATCAGGCGTGACATAACCTTGAATTGAGCAAAGTAATAACGAACCATTCTTATCTTTGCTCAGAATCAAAAGCTTCTCAGTACTTTCTTTAGCGGGTGCAATACCACTTACAGCTTGATTATTGATTTTCCAGTTGCTGTCAGGCCCTTCTTTTATCATTGCCTGAGAAATAGAGTCATCGCCTGTTTTTACCCACTTCAGATGGTTAAGTGCGTTCATCACTTCTTGAGGCGAATTTTGCAAAATCATGCCCCAGTAATAAAATTTCCCGTCATTAATCACGTCGAGATCGCTGGTTTGAAGATAATAGCCTGAAATCGTCAGATTTAGTTCTTTCAAAGGCTGGGCGAACCATATTCTGCCATTACCATCGGCTGGCCCTTTGAACCATGCCAGATGATGCTCGCCTATAGCGAGAGGAACCAAACCTTTAAATTTACTTTTCTGATGATAGATTTCTTGGAAAAAACTCGCGTCGCAACGTGAAAGGCTTTTCGTTAATGTGCTGGCCTGAACAGAAGATACTGCGCATCCCATACTAAGTATCATGGCGGTTATGTATACAATTTTACTCACGTTATATCCTTATTTAGAAAAAACATTTTTTATTATCGGCACGAGTTGATGAAACTTTACAGTTTTCAATTAAATGTCTTTCATGTTGATTTTGTTAGTGCAATAACAGTAAGTCTGGATCGTCATTGTCAGACTGTGACCTGCTCCCGGTAAACTAACTTACCATGATCCAAGCAAAGTCCGCCCTTGGCACATAGCGGACTGTGTATAGGCCAATGTCCACTATGAGCGAACAGCAGACGTTGACTGATGACTACTCAGTGAATTCATCGTTATTGAACATACCCTCCCGGCAACGAACTCAATCTCAATCGTTCTCAGACAGCTAGCGCTAGTTGTTGATGACGCTCTATAAATTTCGCTTTGAGGGCGCTATAGCGATGAGCATCGTTCCTGCTGACTAACACAACTGCGTGTTTTATCTCAGCATACTCTTCTGCAATGTCTTTGTTTCTTCGAAGATAATCACGGAAAGCAAGGTGTCTCAATACCTGCATATCTCCGACTGCAAACGCATGGACTTGATGACTACGCTGATCACCACCTTTAATGAAATATCTGCGCCCCGCAATCCCGTTCTCACCGCGAGCAACATACCCGGCGTGGGCCATTGCTGAATGGTACTTATCCAGTTCATTGATGTCTGAAACTTCAAGTAGCATATCAATTACGGGCTTTGCTGAGAGACCAGGAACTGACGTGCTTCCAATATGATGGACATCCTTAGCCATTCCACCGAGCAATGTTTTATCAGTAAACTTTCAGCTTCAAACATCTCAGGCCATCTATCATCGTATGGCACAACAATAATTTTCCGCATAAACCCATTCTCTCTGTCCTAAGTGTGCAACTCAACCCTGAACCCCGGCATTGCCTGCAGCCGGCGTTCCGTGGTGAAAAAACAGAGTCCACTGGCCCTCATCCGAACAAATCCAGCAAGAGGAACGTAATGCATGATGGCTGCCATCAGCGTAAAACGTCCGATAGTGAAGCAGAGGGTAACCGCAGCCCATCTCCGTAAGACAGAAATCGCTGCTGAGAATATAAGGTGCAGCCTTTTCACTTAGCAGCGACGCAATGGTCTCTGACCGGTCGACCGTCACACCTGACAGGGTGATTTCACGGAATTCAGGATGAAGAATCAGTTCCAGCCACTCCGGATCATTGCGCCTGTCGCCGTGAAGGCTGCACTCAAGCAATCTGAGCTTCTCCAGAAGCACTCTGCTTATCCTCAAGTGATTAAGCCGGACGTTCAAATTTACCATAACAGTTCATGCGCTACTTCCGCTTCTGGGACGAAGCGGACTTAAACGTTGGCCCATGTCCGCTATGAGCGAGAAGCGGACTTTTAAAAAGTAATATTTGATAGATTGATTGCAGGGAACTAAATGATTAGCATCTGATCTTTCGGACAAAGAAAATGACTGTTAACGATTCCCTCTTCGCATTCTCTCTCGCAGCACTGTTACTTACCCTGACTCCCGGCCTTGATACGGCACTTATTCTCCGCACCGCTTGTGCTGAGGGCGGCAAAAAGGCTTTTCACGCTGCGCTTGGCATTGATGCTGGCTGTTTTGTATGGGGCGCGCTGGTCGCGTTAGGTCTTGGTGCTCTTCTGGCGGTTTCAGAGATGGCTTACACTGTGCTCAAAGTTTGTGGCGCGGTCTACCTGAGCTGGCTGGGCTTACAACTGCTGATACGTCCTCGATCTTCTTTCAGTAATGGTGATGACAACAACGTTTCTCAGGGGAGCTGGTTTATCAGAGGAATGCTGGGGAATGTGCTCAATCCCAAAATGGGCATTTTCTATGTCTCTTTTTTGCCGCAGTTCATACCAGCCGGTCACTCACCTTTAATATGGACTTTTATCCTGGTCAGCATCCACGTTGCTATCGGGACTATATGGTCAGTCACTCTCATTTTATCCACGCATTTTGCGTCAGCCGTATTGAAGAAAAGTCGCGTTGTCCGGGTGATGGACAGAGCAACAGGGGGCTTATTTTTATGCTTCGCGGCTAAACTTGCTATTAGCACGAGATAGCCCTGGACTGGCTGGCGTCGTACGCTTCTGGCACAAGCGGATTAGCGTCTGGCTAACGTACGATATGAGCGAAAAGCGGACGTCATCATATACCGGAGTTTGCATGTAACTCGCGTAAAACAATCCCCAGTGTTAATTTGTAAGTGAACCTGTTAAGCAAAACCAATGTTTGAATGGTTAGTGGATAGATCATGGGCGTAGAGTTATATATAACACGGGCTGATTTTTGGGCTGAAAATGAAGAAGCAAAAATAACTCCTGAGGAGTGGCTTTCTCTCATTGATAGTGATAACGAATTAACGATAGACCTTAAAAATGGCGATTATCATGCTTTGTGGTCGGGTGCTTCATCGCATGATGAGTCACGGCTTGACTGGAACGATGGCAATATTTACACCAAATGGCCAGACACGCATCTATATAGAAAAATGTTAGACATTGCCGGGTTCCTCGGCGCTCGGGTAATGGACGACGATGGTAATATTTACAGCGATCCATCTG
>Ga0213820_1000825_pt1 | contig 17277 bp, 18 predicted proteins | sample MC6MC0910MG_FD_179889 | JGI IMG/M metagenome (GOLD analysis project Ga0213820, IMG submission 179889) | Enriched soil aggregate microbial communities from Iowa State University, Ames, United States - MC6-MC0910-MG | ecosystem: Environmental > Terrestrial > Soil > Unclassified | place: USA: Iowa... | reverse complement strand
AAATGTTCGAGGTTTGGGGTGAGAGGGCTGACGGGCTCCCACACTTGCGGATCTAAATATCGAGCGACTGCACCGGGATGCCGAGCGCGGCTGCGATTTTATCGCGTGTGGCCTTGCGTGGGCGTTTTGCGGCCTCCTGCTGCGAGTAGGCTGACTGGGTTATGCCCAGGCGTTCGGCAACCTCCGCTTGTGTCAGGTCCAGGTGCTTGCGCCATGCAGCAATGGGGGTCAGCCCCTCTTTGACCATGTATCCAACCACATCATTGGGAACCAAGTCCTCCTGTGGGCGGCTTGCGATGTAGTCGGCATACGGCAGCACGACGAAAGCAGGGCGGCCATCTGCCCCGTTGATGATCTGTACGTTAGTAGGTGTGTTCATCGCGCTTCCTGACCTCCTCGATGTTGACGATCCGCACCCCGCCATCCCAGTCAAAAAGCACGCGGTAGTTTCCTACTCGGAGCCGGGTGCAGGGAAGCGGCTGCTTTAGGCATGGCTGGGTTTTTGGGTTTGAGAATATGCAGGGCTTCGGCGCGCTTGGTTCGGTGAAGACGGGTTTGGAGGGGCAGATCCTGCAAGCTGCCTTGCTTTACAGCAAGGTCTCGAATTCCTAGTGGGGTGTAGGAATATTCTTTCCAGTGCGCAGCCGTGAACAGGGCCAAGGCCGGCAGGCCGGGGCAGTATGTGGAGACTGGAGGAAGTGGCCGGCATCAAGCTACGAGGAAGGGACCATTTTCCACCGCACGTGCAGCTCACGGCACGCGGTGTAGATGTGGTCATCAGTCTTGAATCTGTTGCAGTGCACAAGAGGTCGATCTGTTGAAGGAGTCGATGAAATGGCGTCGATGAAACGTCCCCGCCTGCGGGCTGTTCAGCCACGGTCGGGCGCGCGGCTGGAGCTGACTTTTACCAATGGTCAGCGATACGACTTGGACATGAGCGATGTGCTTGCGGCGTAGCCAGGGCTGGTATCTCTTGCTAAGGGCAATGAATTTCACGGCGCCAAGCTGGGTGACGGGGGATGGACAGTGGAATGGCCCGCGCTGGACATTCAAATCGGGGCAGACACGTTGTTGTTGGACGCCCTTGCCCAGACCCCGTCGGGTACCTCATTGCGTAGCTATCAACAGACCAGCTCTTAATGGCTGTTTGTGAAGTCGAATCGGCGTGTAGCAGCATCGTCCTTCGTCGGCTTGTGCCTTGAACCACTTGTCTGGTGCCAAGAATTACGTCACTGTAAAGACAATTGTCATTACAGTGAGCAAGGCATCATGGCGTCCATCAATGTCCGTATCGACGACGATCTCAAAATCCGAGCCTATCGTGAGCTTGAACGGTTGGGCGTTACGCCCTCCGAGCTCATGCGCCAAGCATTGCAGTACGTAGCCGAACGGGGTCAGTTGCCATTCAAGCCGGTCTTGCTGACGGAGGAGGACGAGGCGTTGCTCGCTACCGTGCGTGAGCGGCTCGCTGCTCCCCAGCGAGTGAAGGTGTCTCTGGATGACCTATAGCCTTGAATTCGATGCACGCGCGCTCAAGGAATGGCAGAAACTGGGGGACACTGTGCGTGTCCAATTCAAGAAGAAGCTCGCTGCCGTTTTGCTGAATCCCCGGATAGAGGCCAATCGCCTTGCTGGTCTGCCCGATTGCTACAAGATCAAGCTACGCAGCAGCGGTTATCGCTTGGTTTACCAGGTTGTGGATGATGACGTTGTGGTGTTTGTAGTGGCTGTGGATAAGCGTGAGCGTGGGGAGGCATATCGCAAGGCTGCTGATCAATTGTGAAGACAAGGACGGGGAAACAAAAAAGGCCCACCTTTCGGTGAGCTTCTTTGATACTGCGTATGGTGCGGCACCAGGAGTCGAATTAATCATAAAAAGTCAAGATTTTGAGATGGTTACGTTTAGGTTAGTAATGGCGTTATCTCAATTAGTATCCTTTTGGTTCTCCGCCGCGCGCCCCAATCATCACGTGGATACCTAAGAAGGAACGTTTCAGCCTGCTAGAGTTAGCGGATCTATTCAGTGTAAAATTTTCAAAGGTGGTTCACTATTGTTGATATTAAATTATCTTTAAATTATGCTTGGCGTGAAAGGCAGCAGTTGATTTTTGTAGTGTGATTTTAGAGGTTCATTCTCATATAAATATTTGTTTTCCAAGGAGCTTTTCTTTGAGTTTGGTCGCAGCAAAAGTCTCAGCGGATGTATTGTATGATATGATGGAAATAGTTGAGGCGCAGACGTGGGTTAAAGGGTATTTGGATGAGTTTTCAGATCTGTGGAATATCTGTGATCATCGAAGCGAACAAGTGTTTTTGAAAGAGCTGATAAAAGAATTTGTTATCTTGGACTCGGCAAAAGAGCGAAAGGCATACAAAGATCTCGATGCTAACATTACAGCTTGGTCGTTGCGTCCAGAAACCACGTGGATAGTTGCAGCCTGCAACGATAAAGAAATTGATGGCTCTGTAGCAGCCATGCAAAAGCTTAAAAACAAGTTAACTCCCTACGATGATTGGCACGTTCGGATGTTACCTAGTATTCCTAGTGGGGCGAATTCTATAAGGAACGGTGACTTCGTCGTACTTTTTGATGACTTCATTGGTAGCGGTGGAAAGCTAATAGCAAAGGCAAAGTGGTTGACTAAACTTCTTTCGCAGAAAGGAGTTGAAGATTTTACCCTTTTTTATATGTCTGTTGCAGGTATGCGGTTTGGATGCGATCGGATTGCGGATGAAACTGGGTGCGAAGTATTTACAGCAGTGTCTTTAGATCGAGCCATTTCAGACAAGTATGAGCCTGAAGTGGCTGATGAATATAAGCGTCTTATGCTTGGGTTGGAGCAGAAGTTGCACGAAAACTATAAGAAGAAAAAAATCGAAGACTACAGCTTCGGGTTTTCTAAAAGTGAAGCGTTGTACTGCGTAGAAAATGATAATTGCCCTAACAATGTCTTTCCTGTGTTTTGGTGGGCAAGGTTGAAAAGTGGGGATCGCTTCAGAACGTTATTGAGACGGGCGGGATGATCAATGAGCTCAAAAAGGACAGCGATTAAAGAGTTTGTCGAGTTTGTTTCTGATCGAGAGTGGCACGAAATTTATGATTTCCACTTGCAATATGGTGTCTCCCCTCTGCTAATCATAGAAGTCATGGATTTTATGATTCGTAATGATTTAATTGTTAGGGACGGTCGACGCGTTCAGCTTTCACCAGAGCTATCTAACGCTAAGGTCGCGTTGCTAAACAGGCTCCGTAAAACTCAACGGCCTAGTGTGCTGGATGAGTACACTCCTAAAACCTTGACTGGAGCATATCGTTATGTATAATGCGCCCGTTGGGGTCGGCTCTAGTAATCGAAGGTGTATCCGCCTTTATCATTCAGGCTGGTTTTAGCCACTGAATGAATTCAACTCTATCGCTTCACTCGCTTTGCTCGCTCCGCGATAGAGTTAAATCCATTCACTGACGTGAATGAATTTAAGTGAAAAGAGCAAGCTGGTAGGGTCGGCCTTCAACATTACTTAGGTTTTCTATGCAGATCGATTCGCATGTACGTATGCTCCTTGGTATCTCCACCGAGGAGGAGCTTTCTGTATTGTCACGTATTATAGCAAGCCCGTCGAGCTTCTATAGAGAGTTCAAAGTTTCAAAAAAAAGTGGCGGAACTAGGACGATAAGTTCTCCATACCCCTCCTTAGCGATTATACAGAGTAATATTCAGAATAATATATTATTCCGCTTTGAGTCTAATTCCTCTGCCTACGCATATGTGAAGGGTAAGAGCGCGATTGATCACGCTCGTATTCATGTGAATGGTGAGGAGTTATTAAAGCTTGATATCAAGGACTTTTTTCCTAGCATTTCTAGACAAATGGTCTTCGAGTCTCTTCAGCGGAATGGAGCTAAAGCTGATGTGTGCTTTTATATTTCGCTTCTTTGTATCTTGAATTGTGGCCTTCCTCAGGGCGCATGTACAAGCCCCACACTTAGTAATCTAGTGTTCAGTCCGATAGACGTGAGACTTACCGGGTTGGCAAATTTTTTTGGTTTAAAATATTCTCGCTATGCAGACGATCTAGCATTTTCCGGGGGGCGTATACCTAGGGATTTATCGTCATTGGTGGGTGATATTCTATTAGAGTATGGTTTTCATCTAAATCATAAAAAAACGCAGTTAAAGTTGGCCGGTAAGAAAAAAATTATAACGGGTGTTTCAATATCTTCTGGACAGGTTAGGGCTCCGAAATCATTTAAGAGAGAACTCAGGGCTCAGATTTATGAGTTGGAGCGAAATATTGGTAATCTAGCGCGATTGCCAAACTTTGATCCTCTGATTTATGAGCGCTTAATAGGTCGTATTAATTATCTTCTTCAAATCGAACCTGAAAACAAGTATGCAAAGGTGAAGAAAGCATACCTGAGTAAGTGCCATCAAGAGTTTCTCGGGCTTGTTGATGAACAGATTGTAAGTGCATGTTTTTAGTTTTGAGTTACCTGAAATAATAATATTTGATTGTTAATGGCTGAGTTTAGCTTGCTTTGGAAAAAGCTTATTCAGTTTCGACAAATCTCCAATACGTGGATCCAAATGGCCGGCCTCGATTAACCTGTGCAGATGCAACGCACAGTCAGAGAGCTTCTGCTGGCTTATGCGTCATGACCAGCCCGGCTAAGCCTTCCGAGCTGCACCAGCTACGATTGCCTGCCACCGAGCTCTATGTGCTCGGACGGTGCCGAAGTGACCTTCTCTAAACGTATCTAGCAATCGTTGCGGGTCGGCGCAGCCCAGTTGCCGGCCCCGTCCAAAAATGTGGAAAAAGGGGGCGGATTTACTTAATCGCGCATCAACCAGCACCGGAAAAAAATCTGTCCCCTTTTTTTATGCTTTTCTTGGTCCCCTTTTCTTGTCCCGGAATAAATAATCTGATCTCTGTGGTTTAGCTCTTTTCAATGTCATCAATCAAGCCAACGCTCAGACCATCGTCCCCTGTAGAGCTGTAATGCGCAACAATAAACGCTTTATACCGGTTTACGAAAGTTTCGGGTACGTCATTGTCAACAAGAATGATCTGGCACGGTACTTCTTTTTTCTCCGCCCTCATAGCAATCTCGAGAATATGCTCATACATATTTTGGTATTTCAGTGGGTCAGATATTCCTTCTTGTTCATCAGCTGTATGGCTTGTCTGCGCGATATACTTATCTTTGGTTGTTTTGCCAAGATATTTACCAACTGTATCAATCATCAGAAACCTCGGGTGATTGATTTCAGAATCGATAGAATACTCAAGCAGTGAAAGCATAAACCCCACAGATGCAATGGTTCGCAACCCCCCGGATGTGATGTCAACGTAGTCCCGATCCCTGATTACAGGAGCGAAGCTTTTGGGACTGATACTAATGCCTTCTCGCCTCTTGATATTGACAGTGTTAAGATATTTTTTCAGGTAGTCGCTGAGCTTGTTTAAAACCTGAGCAATGCTAGGTGCTGATAGTTTAAGTTCTGCAAGTCTCTCCTGAAGTTGCTTAATTGCTAGTAACGAATTAGTGTACGCGTCGTGGATTTTTTGCTGCTGATTTCGGATGCGGATGTTTCCAACTTGCTGATTTTTTTCTTGCTTACTAGACGCAATCTGCTTGATTAATGTATCTCGTTGAGTAAGAAATGGTGTAATCATTTCTTTAGCTTCGGTGTCTATCATCTCACGCGCACGGTCAAGGTCACTTCTATATGCTGCCTGCTCCTGAGATAGCTCTCTGTACTTCTGCGCGAGTTCATCTATCAGCGCCTGAATACTTTTCTTCTTTTTTTGAAGTGAACTGAGTTCATCCGTTAAAGAATCTATTTCAGTAAGCTTGAAATGCTCACTTGCAGCAGAAGGTGTTAAAGGTGTATCGCATACCGGGCATGGATTGACTGTTATCGCGGCCTCACCAATTCTAGTTTGCGCAATAATAATGCTATTTATTTTCGCAATATCATTGTCGTAGTCATTTTTTAATCTCGAATACTTTTCGATTTGCTCGCGAGTTTTAAAGATATCTTGAGATGCTCTTTTTTCGTTCAGTGCAAGCTCATTGAATATTGATTTCAATTCGCTATGATGTTGCGAATTGGAGGTCATAGTCGTATTGACTGCTTCGAGTTCTTTTTCGAGTACGGTTATTGTTTTTTCAATTTCTGTGATGGCGTCGTCTATCGAATCACGGCTTTCATAATCTGTTTCCCTCAGAAATTCAGAGACGGAATTGTATTTCTGAAGCAGGCTGTTACTTTCTTTCGTTCGCTCAGATATTTGAACCTCAATTTCGGTAATGCTTGAGTCGAGTACGTTGAATATGTATTTTAGTACTTCTCGATTGCTTGTTGCTTTAACCCAGTTGTTGTTCAGGTCTAAGAAGCTTTTGCTGCCCACGTCATCTTGATTGACGTACACATACTTAAATAGACTCCGAAAACCTAGTCTTTTAACATCCGAATTTGCTTTAGAAGGTGAGACTTTGATTTTGACCTTTGGGAAACCTAAACTATCCAGAAGGAAATCTGAGAAGAAACCGTCAGGCGCGTTCGAGTCTACAAAGGTTGGGCAGTATTTTTTGGGGAAAAATTCACTGCATTTACTGAAAACACATGGATATACTTCTATGTATTCAGATGGGTCATATATATTTCTTTTGATTGTGTATTGTATGTTGTTTATTTCTAGTTCTAATGCTGCAAAGCTAACTGAAGATTTAACCTCATCCGCCAGCTCTATCTTGCTTGCTCCAAGTAGATAGCTAATGAACTCCAGGATGCTGGATTTCCCTGTGTCGGAATCACCATATATGATATTCACACCCGGGAAGAAAGGTATAGTGTAAGTTTTGCGATGGCCAACAAGATTTAAGCTGTTGATGCTAATGCTTGGTTTCACTTTCAAATCCTTTTGAATGTAGCATTCAAATAAGAGTTTAGCTTGCTATTGGTCTGGGACTGCAGGGCCGATAGGCTCGCTATTACTTCCGCTGCTGCTGTGAAATAATGTGATGTGGTAGTTTGTGTGCTTGTCGAATTTAAGGTCTTGAGTGGGTTCGTGTGTTCTTGTATTTCCAAACCCTTTGCGAACGCCTTCCCTTGTTCACTTAGTAAGTACTTTATGGAGTCCTGGCTTTTAGCTTTCTCACAAATTAACATTCCGCGGGCAGCAAGCTCTTTGATGAGATGTTTTAATTTTCCTCGATCAAAAAGAATATCGACGTTTGTCGATAAGCTTTCAATCGTAAAGGTGTATTGTGTATTGATTGGTGTAAATTTTTTGTCTGCAAGTTTTAGTATGATATTTATTTTCGATGGATTTTTAACTAAATAAAGAAATATTTGAATTTTTTCAAAATCTAAAACTGCATTTTTTTTTGAATTCAAGCCTAGCTTTTCTATGATTAGAGCAGTCAAGGAAAGATTAAGGCTAAAGTCATCATCGATTGAGATGTAAGGAAGTGAAGTATTCAATACTAAACTCCTTTCTTGTCGAGCAAGGTGTCAAGCTTGGTTTTTGATGACCAAACGACAGTGGTATCTCCCTTGTTCGCTAATTGATGTATCATTCCTTTTTTATGCACACTATCTAAATCGGTAAGCAGCGACTTTAGATATCCGTTATCTTCGCTCATGATCTTCGAATGAACGCTAGACACAAATTGGTCTGCTGTTGTCGCATTAGCAATGTGGTACTCGTATTCTTGCTGATAGACTTCTCTCACTTTGCTATAAAGCACCTCGAGAAGTTTTTTGTCGTGGTCGCTGGTAAATATCTTGCGTGCTTCCTCAGCATTGAAGAAGTAGCCCTTTGCATGGCCGGTAATGGCTTCATGCACTTCCGCAATTACCATTTTCAGAACGAAAAAGTGATCATCATACTGGTTGTTGTCTTCAAATTTGTGTATTAACAGTGGTTCTTTATACAGTGAATGAAATTCAGTTATGTATTTTAGGACCGCCTTATATACTGTTTCGTTTTGGCTTTTTGGTTTGCAGATGCTAAAGTGATCTTCGTCAACCGCAATAGAGTCTTTTTTCTGGCTTTCGATAGCGAGAGCACTTTTCTTGTCAACCACTAAATCATGTGCTGCGTAGATGTATTTTGCGGGCGGGGGGTTCGTTGCGTTCAGCCAATCTCTACTGAACTGGTCTACGGCATCGCTTAGTACACTGAGATCTTTCAGTTGAACGTTAGAGGAGATCAACGATCCAATATTTGCTATTTTGGCCCCTGAATGGGGTACGGCAAGAGATATGAAGCCTTTTACAGAGGTTGCTTGGGTTTCTTTTAGGTGTCCAAGTATGCAAGCTTTTGATATAAGGCCGCCCATGCTGTGTGCGATAATTATTACTCGACTATAATCGCTTAGGTTTACTTCAAACTCAGTGCGAAGTAGCTCGGCAAGCTCAGTGATCGGTAAGTTCTTTCTGAGTTTGTTTAAGGAGCCAAAAACTCTTGAGAAAAAGCTTTTTGAAACGCCATATGTAGTTGTGAATGTGGTGAAGTAATTAAAGCACGCAATGTCGTAATGTTCAGCGAGCTGCGGCTCAGAGGCTAACAAACTAGGGAAAGATGTGTTTTCATCATGAGACCATGTTTCAATCCCTCCCTTCAGTCCGTGTACAAACAGGATAACATTGGGCTTGTTTTCCCTTCTGACCCAATCAATCATGCTCATTTCAAAATTCCTTAATTACCTGCTGTTAGAGGCATGGGGATAGCGTTAAACCCTCACTCGCTCGGTTTGGCGAATCACTCCACGATTCCATTTGCTCCAAGGTCAAAGCCACCGGGTCTCTAGCTGTCTCGCCAAGGATCAACTATGTTGCTTGAGATTCCAAAAGTAGGAGCTCGTTGGATTTCAAAAGCATAATGCCATCACTGCAGCGATGCAGCTACAGGCTTCAACAGCAGCACCATCGCTACAGCACCCCACGTCATCCCGCCAAGAATGCTGAGTGTTATCAGGGATCAAGGCCCCTGCGACCTGTGGGGAATGTCCACTACGCGGGACTGGCGGCTCTTTGCGACCAAGAGCGAGGGCATCTCATGATCTGGCCTCCTGAACACCGTTACCGGTGGGCGGGTGGAGGCAGCACTGGCTGACGAGACCAGCGCCTGAAGATCCTGAGCCGGGTGAACGCAGCAATGCGATGACCGGGGCATGCCTGACTGTCAGTCAGGTGCAGTCCATTCCGTGGTCTGCGGCACCATCATCTACAGCGCTGTTGCTGGTGACATCGGCGTTTGTCACGCCGATTGTCACGAGGGGAATGGCCGCAAAGCCATGTGCGATAAGGGCTGCAGCAGTGGTAGGAGCGCCCGTCTCTTTCCCGTGAAAGAGACGGGCGCAGGTTGGCGCACGCGAAATGGCCAAGCGGATAGGTTGCTGCTGAGCAGACGGGTAGGGTGGTTGCCGCAGGGGCAACGATATTGAGTTGGCATCCATCACATGGGTAGTGACCGTACGAGCTGCCGGATGCGAATCGTACTTGGGGGTTGAACCACCGCGGTTGCGGCGTGACCTTTCAGGTTTCTGGCCACATTCGGCTGCCTCAGCAGCGCTTGCATCTACCGGTCTACGCTTGTGGACAATGTACGTCAAGCAACGCGATTTCAGTAGGTTAGCGCCTGTGGATAAAACTATCCCCCGGTGGACATCACTGGTTTTCCACAGACGATAACTGTGCCAGTCGCTTTTAATAAGGTTAGGTCCATCGAAACGGGGCGGCTTTGCCGCCTCGTTTCAATGGACCCGCGCGGAGGAGCTTCATGCGGAGCTGTGGGTAACTTCACAGCTAGCTTGGGGAGGTGGTGCGGCGGGCTACTCGATCTTCATGGCACTGCGAAGGCGCGTGACGTTTTGGCCAGTTTGCTTGGCAAACTCATGCGGCGTCACATGATCCTCGCGGTTCGCCTCTAGAAACCGGCTCCACCAGGTCATGATCATCCGGCGCTCTTCGAGGAACTCGGCCTTGTGGGTATAGGCGGCGCGCACGTTGTTGCGCTCCTTGTGGCTCATCTGCCGCTCGATAGCCGTCTTCGACCACAGCCCGGACTCGACCAGCGCACTGCACGCCATGGCTCGGAACCCGTGGCCGCAGATATCCACCTTGGTGTAGTAGCCCATCGTCCTGAGCGCTGCATTCACCGTGTTCTCGGACATCGGTTTCCACGGTTTGGCATCCCCCGCGAACACCAGGTCGAACTTCCCGGTGATCGCGTTGATCTGTTCAAGCAAGGTCACAGCCTGTGGCGATAAGGGTACAACATGGATGTCACCGGCCATCTTCGTACCCCTTGTGGAGAAGGGCACCCCGTCCAGCGCCGGGCGGGTGTCGGGGATTTCCCAGATGCCGCGCTTGAGGTCGAACTCGTTCCAGCGGGCGAAGCGCAGTTCACTGGAGCGTACGAATACATGCAATGACAGCATCACCGTGAGGCGCGTGAGCGGGCGACCTCTGTAGTCCTCAATACATGCCAGTAGCTCTGGAAGTCGGGATAAGGGTAGTGCGGGTCGGTGAGTTACCCGTGGAGTCTTGATCGAGCCATCGAGATCGTGAGCCGGGTTCGCAGTGATCAGCCGCAGCCGTTTGGCTTCGCGCATGATGGTTTGCAGGTAGTTCTTGATCCTGAGCGCCACGTCGATGGTGCCGCGCTTCGTCACGGCTTCCAGTGTTTGCATGAGGTCGTGGGTGTCCAACTCAACGATTGCTCTGGCGCCGATCAAAGGGAATACATGAGTCTTCAACCGGCTGAGTACAGTCTTGGCGTGGCCGGGCGCCCATTTGGGCACCATGCTCGCGTGCCAGTCGAGCGCAACGCTTTCGAAGGTGCGGCCGTTGATCACGGCCTGGGTTTTGGTTTGTTGCTTGTACAGGATGGGATCTATGCCGTTGGCGAGCTGCTGCTTGATCTCGAAGCGCTTGCGACGTGCGTCGCCCAGCCCGACCACCGGATAGCTGCCGAGGGCGGTCAGGCCTTCGCGGCCATCGGGTTTCACATACCTGAGCCGCCAGCCTTTGCGGCCGTTGGGTTGCACAAGCAGGTAAAGACCGTCGCCGTCGAAGAGCTTGTACTCGCGCTCTCTGGGCTTCGCCGTGCGACAGGCGGTGTCTGTAAGCGGGGCAGTGGTGCGAGCCATAAGGGTAGTCTCCGATATCGAAACGGACCTCTATCCTTAAAACTACCCTTATTAGCGCTGGCTACCCTCGGAATCCGACGGAACGCCAAAACGAAAAAACCCGCCAGAAGGCGGGTTTTTCGGGGGTTCCAGAGATTTTGAAAGCTTTCTATGGAACCTTGAATGGTGCCGGCACCAGGAATCGAACCCGGGACCTACTGATTACAAGTCAGTTGCTCTACCATCTGAGCTATACCGGCAATGGGGCGTCATTATAACGATCGTTCGACGCCTGTAAACCACTTCCTTTCGATTACGCGAAAATGACCTAAGTCACCGGCTTGAAAGGAGAATTTTCCTACCAGCCGCGGTGGATGGTATTGACGTTTGGCTCGGTCTTGCCGGGGTTGAAGAACAGCTTGTGGTTGTCGCAGCCGCGCTTGCGGCAGGGGCTTTCGGTGCGCAGGGGCAGGCCATTGTCGCCGCCCAGCTGCATGCCGGGGGTGTTCCAGTCCAGGTTGCTGGTGTGCTGTGGCTCGGGGCTGCTGGCGCAGGCGGTCAGGGTCAGGGCGAACGTCAGCAAGGCAAGGGGTTTGGCTTGGGTCACGATGTCTAAGTCCGTTAGTCCATTGTCGGTTCTGGCGCAACGCCAGACGGTCGCGGGGCTGGCGGGCAGCGCGCGACTTAGCTTTTTAATGATTTGGGGTGGGGATGATACACCGTTGGCTTGGGATTGCGGTGTGGCATTGTGCTGAATGTACAGGCCTCTTCGCGGGCAAGCCCGCTCCCACAGAGGGCTGCGGTAGTGCTCGTGATTCGGGGCGCAGCTGTAAGGGATTTCTGAAGCTGAAACCAAATGCTTCAGGATTGGAGGGCTTAGGAATTATCCTACGTGCGCTGCTGAAGCTTCACGATTGGCGTGCAAGTGCCTCAGGGATACCGTTCCTGAGTCGCCGATTCCGGTGACCGGGTGTGAGAACTCGAGCGCGAATATGCAGTAGCCACATGGTGGCCGTACGCGGGCAGGCTTCGGTCTGGCCGAGCTTCCTTATTCCCTCGGTTTCTCACCCCGCGTACGGCTGCCACCCAAATCCGTGAGAAAGATTTTTGTGGCAGGCCTATCCATTGGAATAAGGATCTAGCCATGAAGAAAATTGTTCCCGACCCACCCCGCCCCCTCATCACCACGCCTTACTTCTCCATCCACAGAGACATATCCCCAACCGTCGCCATTGCCCACGCCTTGGAGCTCATGCGTGTCGTAGCGCAAACCCTCGATAACCATTGCCGTGAACACGCTGGAAGCCCCGGCCTGAACTTGCTGGCTAACGCCACCCATGCGGCCGACTCGGCGTGCGTACTGGTTGCGCATGCAAAGCGACGGCTAAGTGACGGGCCGATTCAGGAGGCGTTGTCATGAGCGATCAAGCCAAACCCGTCACCACTGCCGGTGTGGCAACCTTTCTCGACGTCGGCAACCCGGCCTTGCACCTGCTGCGCGTGCAGCCTGGCATTCCTGTCGATGCTGTTTATGAACAGGTTTCAATCCTGCTGGGCTACATCAAACACCTCGTACGCGAAGGCGACATGGAGGATGACCACAAGCTGTTGGGTGCTGCGGATTACCTGAGTGCCTTGGCCAAGGCGTTGATGGACGATATCGAGCTGGCCAAGAACAGGCTGCATTGAATTCGGCGGGCTTTTCGCGGGTGGAGCCTGCCTCAGAAATGGCGGGGCTTGCCTAATCGAATTTTTGTTTATGCACAAGAGGCATCAACCGCTTGCGCGAAAGGCATGCCCAGTCAATACACCGCCGGTCTTTGCGCAAATGCCTGTTTTTATTGGGCTTGACGAGCGAGTCGGAATAAGCGAAGCCGTTGAAATAGCGCTTTGAACCAACCATTCATCACAAGCTTGTTCACAGACTTATCCACAGGTTGTGCTGTGGCTAACTGTCGCGTTCAGCAAGCAGAAGCAGGTTGCGCGGGGTGAGCGGGTAATCGCAGAAGGTGCCCAGGCGTACTGCGTAACCTTGCTCTTCGAGGAACAGCGCGCGGTCGAGTACCAGCCACAGCTCCAGCGGCCTGCGGAACAGGTTGCGTACCCGTTCAAGGTTGCGGACTTCGGCAAGGCGCTGCCAGCCGGCAGCTTCGAGTGCCTCCCAGTCGGGGGAAAGGGTCAGTTCCAACTGCCGCAGTTCGGCCAGGTCGCGGCAGTACTGCTCGAAGGGTTTGCTCAGCCATGCAACCGGCAGCGACGGGGTGGGCAGGTATTCGTCGGTTTGGCGCTGCTGGCGCTGCAGCAGGTCGAAGCCCAGGCGCCTGGCCATCGAGCTGTCACGTTGATGGCGCACGCGTGCGCCGGCGGTGACGGTTTCGCTCAGTGGCAGCCCCAGGTCCAGCTGGGACAGCTGCAGTGGCGAATGTTGCGCAGCTGTGGATAACGGCTGGTACTGCTCGCCCTGGATGCGGTTGTAGCAGCACGGCGCCACGGCCAGGTGGCGACAGCCTTGCTGGCTGGCCACGCGCAGCAGGTGCACGTGCAGGTCACCGCAGGCGTGCAGGGCCACCACGCTCTTGTCGCTGTCCAGGTGGCGGCGGCTGTCGGCAGCCATCACGTCCTGATGGACGTGGGTGGCCGGCAAGTGGTGATGGTCGCTCAAGGCCTGGCCTGCGGCGACCAGCTCGGCGTCGTACTCCAGGCAGGTCAGCTGCTGGCCTGGCTGCAGCAGGCGGCGGCCGAGGAAGCCTTTGCCCGAGCACCAGTCCAGCCAGTGGTGGGTCTGCGCACGGAAGCCCAGGCGGCGGCTGAAGGCTTCGATCTGCTGCCATTTGCGGCCGGGGACGTTAACGTCGAGGCGGTGGGCGGCGGGGGGCAGGCCGGTGTCGGGGAGGTCGCCGAGGGTGCAGAGCTGCTGGGCTGCATCCGCAAGTTGTGGATAAGGCGCGGGCAGGGTTTGCGGGGCTCGGTCGGCTTCGGCGTCGCTCAGGCTGCAGTGGCGCAGGTGGGCGGCGAGTTCGGGGTATTCGGCTTCCCAATCCAGGCGCAGGGTGGTGAAGGGCCTGGGTTTCCACAGCGGTTGGTGCTCGATCAGGAACTGGTCGAGGGCCTGGAACCGGTCGTTCAGGTGGTGGCTGTGGAGGAAAGAGGGCATGGCTTCAGGCTATGGGTGAGTGGGTGGGCCCTAACGCCGGCAAGCCGGATCCCACAAGTACAGCACAGGGCTTAAGGCCGTGGTGTGCTTGTGGGGGCCGGTTTGTCGTGGTGACTAGCGCCCCTGGCAGGCGTCTACGCGCAACCAGCGCTCCAGCAGCTTGAAGCCCTGTACCAGAATGAACGAGATCAGCAGGTAGAACAGGCCTGCAGCAAAGAAGATCTCCACCGGCAGGTAGGTCCGGGCAATGATCGTGCGCGCCATGCCGGTCAGTTCCAGCAAGGTCACGGTACTGGCCAGCGCACTGGCCTTGAGCATCAGGATCACTTCGTTGCTGTAGGCCGGCAGGCCGATGCGCGCGGCGCGCGGCAGCATGATGTAGAACAGCGTCTTGCCGCGCGACATGCCCAGCGCCCGGGCCGCTTCGATCTCACCCTTGGGGATCGATTGCAGCGCGCCGCGCAAAATCTCGGCGATGTAGGCGGCGGTGTGCAGGGTCATGGTCAGCACCGTGCACCAGAACGGGTCGCGCAGGTACGGCCACAGGCTGCTCGAACGCACTGCATCGAACTGCGCCAGGCCGTAGTAGACCAGGAACAGCTGCACCAGCAGCGGAGTGCCACGGAAGAAGAAGATGTAGCTAAAGGGCAGGGCGCGCACGTACCAGTGCCGCGACGACCGCGCGATGCCCAGCGGGATGGCCAGGATCAACCCGGCGACGACTGCGATGGCCACCAGCTCCAGGGTCAGGGTGGCACCCTGGGCCAGGCGGGGCAGCCACTTGATGATCACTTCCCAATTCATTGTTCGGCCCTCGCAAAGCCGCGAGCGGCGCGTTTTTCCATGAAGTGCATGCCGGTCATGGCGACGATGGTCAGGCTCAGGTAGATGCAGGCGGCGACCATGTAGAAGGTGAAGGGCTCCTTGGTCACGGTTACGCCGATCTGCGCGTGGCGCATGATTTCTTCAAGGCCGATCACCGACACCAGCGCGGTGTCCTTCATCAGGATCATGAACAGGTTGCCAAGGCCGGGCAGGGCGATGCGCCACATCTGTGGCAGGATGATCCGCGACAGGATGCGGCCCTTCGACAGGCCCAGCGCCAGGCCAGCCTCGCGGTGGCCCTTGGGGATTGCCAGGATGGCACCGCGGAACACCTCGGTGGCATAGGCGCCGAAGCACAGGCCAAGGGCAATCACACCGGCGGCGAAGGCGCTGAGTTCAAGGCCAGGTAGGTTGAGGGCTTCGCCAAGGCTGTTCATCAGCCCGACGGTGCCGAAGTAGATCAGCAGTACCCAGAGCAGTTCGGGCACGCCACGAACCAGGGTCGAGTAAAAACCGCCAAGCCATTGCAGTGGCTTGGCCGAGGAAGTCTTGGCCAGGGCGCCGAGCAGGCCCAGGACCAGCCCCAGCGCCAAGGCGCAAAGGGCGAGTTTAACGGTCATCAGGGTGCCGGCCGCCAGGGCCGGACCGAATCCGTGCAGGTCGATATTCATGGGCAGGGTCGTTCTAGGGACCGGCACGCCGCAGGGGCGTACCGGTCGGGGCGAATCATTCGATGCTGAATGGGAAGTACTTGTCGTTGATCTTCTTGTACGTTCCGTCGGCCTTGATTTCTGCCAGGGCTTTGTTCAGGTCGTCGCGCAGCTTGGTGTCACCTTTGCGCACGGCAATGCCGATCTTGTCGCTGTCCATCACCGGCTCGCCCTTGAACTCGAAGTTCGAGCCATCTTTGCTCTTCAGCCACTCGTACTGCACGTACTTGTCGGCCAGGATGCCGTCGATGCGGCCGGACACCAGGTCCAGGTAGGCGTTTTCCTGGGTGTCGTACAGCTTGACGTCGACGCCCGGGAAGTTGTCCTCAAGGTAGGTGCCGGCCAGGGTTGCGCGCTGGGTGCCGATTGTCTTGCCCTTCAGCGACTCTTTGTCGGTCTTGAAGTCGACGTTCTTCGGCGCGATGAACTGCAGCTTGTTGGAGTAGTACGGGTCGGTGAAGTCGACAGCCTGCTTGCGCTCGTCGGTGATCGACAGCGACGACACCAGGAAGTCGAACTTCTTGGCGTTCAGGGCCGGAATGATGCCGTCCCAGTCGGAGGTGACGACCGAGCACTCGGCCTTCAGCTTGGCACACAGGGCGTCGCCGATGTCCTTGTCAAAGCCGACGACCTGGCCGCTGGCGTCCTTGTTGTTGAACGGCGGGTAGGCCGCTTCGATACCCATGCGCAGTTTTTCTGCAGCCATGGCGTTGGCCGACATCACCAGTGTGGCGGCGGCTGCCAGGAGAAACTTCTTGTAAGTCTGCATGTAGTGCTCCGTTAACGGTGGCTGGACATGAATTGCTTGCAACGCGCCGAGGTTGGGTTCTCGAAGACCTGCTGCGGCGATCCTTGCTCTTCAACCAGGCCCTGGTGCAGGAAGACCACTTCACTGGACACCTGGCGGGCAAAGTTCATCTCGTGCGTCACCAGCAGCATGGTACGGCCTTCTTCAGCCAGTGCGCGGATAACGTTAAGCACTTCCTGGACCATTTCCGGATCGAGCGCCGAGGTCGGCTCGTCGAACAGGATGACCTTGGGCTTCATGGCCAGGGTGCGGGCGATGGCAGCACGTTGCTGCTGGCCACCGGAAAGCTGGGCAGGGTAACTGTGGCGCTTGTCAAAGATGCCGACCTTGTTCAGCAGCGCTTCGGCGGCTTCGATGGCCTCGGCCTTGCTCTGGCCGAGCACGCGGCGTGGCGCCTCGATGATGTTGTCGAGGATCGACATGTGCGGCCACAGGTTGAAATTCTGGAAGACAAAGCCGATCTCGCTGCGCAGGCGGTTGATCTGGCGGTTGTCGGCAGCGATCAGGTCGCCGTTTTTGGCGGCCTTGAGCTTGAGTGCTTCACCGGCCACCAGGATTTCGCCCTGGTGCGGGTTTTCCAGCAGGTTGATGCAGCGCAGCAGGGTGGACTTGCCGGAGCCGGACGATCCCAGAATGG
>Ga0213820_1000811_pt1 | contig 17485 bp, 11 predicted proteins | sample MC6MC0910MG_FD_179889 | JGI IMG/M metagenome (GOLD analysis project Ga0213820, IMG submission 179889) | Enriched soil aggregate microbial communities from Iowa State University, Ames, United States - MC6-MC0910-MG | ecosystem: Environmental > Terrestrial > Soil > Unclassified | place: USA: Iowa... | reverse complement strand
TTATCGCCGGTCTGTTCGTGGGTCGGTTGATCGCCACTGAAGAAGCTGCGGGTGAGGGTGCCTTTGACGGTCCGATCGCTGAGCTGGCCGGCTGGATTGTAGCCGTAGAGGCAGGCGTCGTTATTTTTGTCGTCGACCTTGATCAGCCGACTTTGCGCATCCCAAGTCAGCGTTCGATCCAGGGCCGGACGGCTGCGGGTGGCGGGCCAGGCGTAGTGGGTGACGCGCCCGCAAGCATCAAAAGTCAGGTCGATCTTCGCAGGCCATGACGGGTGGGTGTGGGTGATGCTTTTGACCTGCGTGGGGTCATCGCTTGAGTAGCTGAAAGTCGCTGTGTCGGTGCTGTTGTCGGCAAAGGTGCTGACAACTTTTGTGTAGCCATCCAGCACGTTGAACTCGAACGTCTGCTTGATCACCTTGTTGCCGAACGGGTCGGTGGCTGCTGCGGCGGCATTGGCGGTGTAGGTGGTCAGGCGATTGCGCACGTCGTAAGCGAAGGTTTCTTCGCCTGTCTGGCTGCCGTCTTTCCACTGCCGCGAGGCCAACTGATCGAGGGTGGTATAAGCCAGCGTTTGCACGATGTTGCGTGTGCTGCCTCCCTGAGTGATGGCAAAGGTGCGGATGTGCTCACGGCCCAGCGCGTCGTAGGAGAGGGTCTGCACCAGTTGATTGCCGGACGCCGGATCGAGGGTGGTCGACGAGTGCAGACGGTCCAGTTCGTCGTAGGTAAAGTCTCGTGTCACTGTCCCGGCTTTGACTTGGTCAAGCCTGCCGAAGGCATCGTATCGGCGCTCGTGCGTCACGCCGTCGGCATCGTCAAAGCCTATCGCCAACCCACCCAGCGCATGACGCCAGGTGGTTTTGTGGGCCTTGCCATCCACCGTCCAGGTGTCAGTGGCGGGTTTGCCAGAGGGCGTGTAGGCGCTGGTATGCGTGCCCAGCGGTCCGCTCGACGTTGCGGGCAGGGCCAGGCGCTTGTCGAAGGTGAACCCATGGCTCGCTTCGTTGGCTGGGGCGATGCGGGTGATCTGGTGATCCAGATCAGCTTCGTAGGTGTAGTCGACCCGTTTACCGTCGGGCAGTACGTTGCCACTGGGAGGAAGCTGCCCGACGATATACTCGTACTGCGTGGTGCGGCCGCCCACGACCACCGTAAGTTGGCGGCCAAGGCCGTCGAAGGTTTGTTTGCCAGCAGTATGAGTGGCATTTATGGGTCGGCCGTTCATCCCGATTGCTCCGAATTAGTCGTTAATTGCCATGTCGGGCGGTAAAGTATAAAAGACTGGTTCTGCTTCTTCTCCGCCAGGATCAACGATGCCCCCTGCGTCAGTCTCGAAACCGCCTACTTGGTCGGATATGCGGAACTGCGAGCCATTGCTATAGGTTTCCAATAAAACTTTATGACCGCATCCGTAATGATCAATGTAGGTAACCCATATAGAAACGTAACGGTCATCACCGCTCAAGTTTTCTTGTTGCATCATTGCATAGGCGGCGTATTGCCGAGTATAGGGCAACACAAACCAGTTTCTACTATGGTCACCCCCATTCTTTAGATAAGCTCCCCAAAAACCGCTGCCCACCGGCCGAATGGGAAGTGCGTAATGAGCATATTGATTGTCCTTCCCTGCGAACTGGCCGAACCAAGGGATATATACACCTGAAGCTGGATTGGCAATATTTGAGCCACGAATCTTGGCATTACTATCCTTGAATGTGATTTCCCACTTATGAAAATAAGTCCTCGGGTTGGTTCCCGCGTCTGCGCCGATTGTACCAAGATATTTTATCTGGAATTTATCCGCTTTCCATATGTAAGGCGCTTGAGCATGTATCATGATGGAGCTATTCGAGGTGCCCTCTTTGACAATGCCTCCAGGTTCTACTTTCTCGTTTCTTGTATTGTAGGGAATTCCGTCAAGCTCTATCTTTGCTGCGATTTGTAATGCTTCGAAAGAAGCTTTTGAAAGTGTTACATATATCTCCAGAGTGTTTCTGTCGGCGTTGACGGCTTCCTCTTTTTTTGTGGGGGGTGTTGGAGAATACTGATATCCTTTCCACTCATAACTAATGCCGAACGAGCTATCCAGCGGTTGTCCGTTGTCATACCTGATCAACTGGACGCGTTTCATTTGCGCTGGAGTTAATGAGATGTTGTGTCCATTATTGTCAACGGCTTCGATAACGACGGTGATTTGGATTTGATGGCGGCCGTTAGCAAATATCGAGCATACTTTTTTGTCGGTGTTCCAGCCGTTCCCCTTGATTTGAAAGTGTTTAAGTTCTGAAATTTCTTTTACGTTTTCCATGGGTTTTACCTTAGCGATGTGAGTTGGATTAATTAATTAGGAGGCCGAGTGCCAAAGATTCAGGCCTCGATCACTGTGACCGATTCCGGATGTTCGCCGTCGCTGTGTTCTGCATACTTCCATTCGATGCAGGTATTGTCTGGTTGTGTCTGTTTCGTCACCCGCGAATAAGCGTCGTAACTGTATTGCGTTACGATATCCGGCTTCCCGGTAACCTTGATCGTCTGTTTGACCACACGATCCAGGCCATCGCGGCAGAGTTCGGTGGTACGCACCAGCGCTCCCTTGTTATCAAAAAGTTCCTGCTTGACCGGGCTGCCCGCCACGTTGCTCAGGGTCACGTGTCTGGCGGTCGTTCCACCCTTGCTGCCCTCCTGCCACTGTTCGGTGGTCAGGTTCACTGGGTCAACTCGGGTATGGGAAATCACGCCGCTCGGGCCGGTCACCTCTGCCGCAGTGCCCCAATCGTCGTAGTTGGTGGTTGTCGTCAGGGCAAACACCTCCTCGCCTTCAAACCACTCCTTGCTGGTTTGCGTAATGGCGCGTCCCAGCGCGTCATAGCCGGTGCGGGAAATTTCCCGGAATGTGCCCGCCGCGTAGTCAAGGTCTTCCAGCTCGACGCAAACCTCGCGCCCCATGCCATCCAGCCAGATACGACGGCATTGACGACTGGCATCTCGTTCTTCTGCTGCCACCTGGGCGGTGATGCCTTCAGGGCGGTTTTTGGCGATGAAGTCCTCGTCATTCACGTAATAAATGGCCGTGCGCTGCGCCTCATAGGGTGAGGCTTGCGCGAGGATGGTCTTTTCAAGGCGGCCCAGGACATCGTATTTGTAAGCCGTGACGACCCTTGCGGCACTGATCTCTTTTTCAGTGAGGCCTGTGATCGCTGAGCGGCAACTGGATGTTACGGATCGGCTGGCTGGCCGGGTTTTGACATCGTGCCCCTCAACGGTCATCTGGGTCGTCAGCTGATCATCTGTCAGTTCGTAGTCAAAAAGCGTCGTGGTCGCTTTGCCATTGAGCGTGGTGACGGCAGTCTTCTCGCGGCCGTAGTGGGGGCTAGTCTTGTTTTTCTCGTAGGTTTGCTCGGTGATTTCCATCACCGTGTTGTCGGTCTCGTTGGTGGCGGTTTCCTTGACGACGACAGCGTGGGGTTGGTCCTTGTCTTCTTCTGCCAAAGAATCCAGGTTTTCGTATTCGTAGGAGGTCGACAGCGTCGGTGCCGCGTAGTCCGATGGCGCAGGCGTGGTGGTTTTCTTTTTAAGGAAGCGGATCATCGCCAGCGCTTGCGGGGTGCCGTTTTTCTTTGCGAGAAAACGAACCCTTCCCACCTTTGCTCCGAATGCATCGGCCGGGCAACCCTCTACTGACCCATCAGCAGGGTAGTAAGTATTGGTTTCGGTCACCCCTGTCGGATGAACCACGGTCAAAATGTTGCCGGAGTCGTCGTAGGTGTACGAGGTTTGTTCGCTTCGACTTTTGTTGGTTTTTTTGTCCTTGTAGGTGGTGGTCATCTCACGGGGCAACTGGCAGTAAGCAGGCTGCCCCGCCCATCCGGTTTTTTCGTCGATCCAGTAGGAGGTGCTGGTGGTGGTCTCGGTGTTACCTGCGGTGGTCACGGTTTCGACTGGCAAGTGGTAGTTGTTCCAGGTGCGCTTGATCGTGGCCAGCGTGGTGCTGCTGTGTCTTTGGGTTTCCGTGCAGCTGTAACGGTAGGTGTGTTCGACCCGATAGAGATTGTCTTGACCGTCTTCCCAGTCGAAACTCTGGGCACTGCCGAATCCCAGATAATTTCTGTCGCCTTGCCAGGCATAGGTGTGTGTCAAAACGCTGCTCGTTGAACCGCTGGATTGTCTCCATGAAGCAACTCGGGGCAAATGAGTAAAAGGTGCACCGTCGGGTAGCTTGTGGCTGTTGGAGGCTTGGGTCCATGAGATCTCGTCCGACGCGCCGAGAGGGCCGCTCAAGGTATCCGGGAACAAAAAGGAGATGCCGTTGCCCACCGATTGCGATTTGTATTTGAACTGGAAACTGCCTTCAATACCGGTGAGCGACACCTTGAACAATTGGTAGTTTGAAAACTGCAGGGCCAGTTTCAGTGGCGTGTCATTGGGGTTGATGATGAAATCGAATCCGCCTGTGCGCTTTGCAGTATCCAGGAGCACGCGCCCGCTATCATCCGTAATATCTTTAAGTCGATACAGGTCATTCATTCCCGTCCAGCTCAACTTCAGGCGGCGTCCTTCAGCGGTGCGCATTTCGCAAAGGTAATAGACGTGATGGCTGGATCGCGGGCGTTCGAGAATTTCAATCTCCCCTGTTTTTCTGTCGATCTGGAAACGCTCAGTTGAAATACGTGTCACCAAAAGGTCTTGCAGCTTGTGATCCAGAAACGTCAACGTGCCGCCTACGCTCAAATCGGATTTCGGGTCGATGGCGAATTGCTCACCTGAGCTCAAACGCAAGCTCCACGAATTTCCGCTGAGGTCCAATTCCGAGAGCAGTAATGACCAACCCAGGCCAAACTCTTTATTTTGCAAAGAGGCCTGCGCGTTATAGGACAACGTAGGCGTCAAGGTCGGGCCTGAGAGGTTATTGGCAATCAGGGTTGGCAAATTGATTGCCAGCATGAACTGGCCGGTCCTCGCATCCACATCGGTACTGACGACACCGAGGAAGTTCTGCGCCTGGGAATAAACGCCACCATTGTCGATGACGCGCTGGATGGCGTTGTCCTGCAAGGAGGTCTCGGTGTCAGACATGACAATCACTCCGGTTTACGGGCTGGGCATGAACGATTTAGTGCGCGCTGCCAATGGTCAATGTGTCCCTACTACCGGCCTCGTAAGCGACGCGGGTGATGTATTTGTGGCCCTGCCGGTCGAAACCGTAAACCTCGATGGGGCCTCTGAATTTAATTTCAGTCTGCGGGTGGAAGTTGATCCGGTTATCCCCTTGCATGCAGAACGTCAGAGCACCGGGGGTCTGAGAAGGTAACTCTCTGCGCAAGTCGTTCAGAAAGGCTTGTGGCAAGTTTTTGAGCATGTCGGCCGGGTGTACGATTTTTGTCTCTCCTGCAGAGACAAAACCTACCAGTGTGGCGCGTGTATTGGAGGCCTCGTTCTCTGCCCATTTGATCAATCCCTTCTGGTCCCACCCTCCTAAAGAGAACTCCGCGTTCTCGTCGCGGGGACGAAGCTTGTAATTGATAAAGTAACGTTCAGAAGCGCCACCCTCTGGAGGCTCATGGGTAAAGAGGAAACTGCTTGGGGCGGTAAAGGTCCTCGGGTGGTAGGCTGTCACTACGACAGACTGTTCACCATTAATATCACCCGTGTAATAGAGCGTTCCGTCGCGATACGTGATACCTGCAAAGATTTCAAGCGTACTTCCTCCGGATGCCGTACTCGTGACGAAGACTTTCTTGGTACGTTTTGTATTGTCCACGGGGGCTTGAGTCGATGGCGCTGTTGTGTTTATTGGCTGGCTGTTCTTCGCGGCTTCGTAATAGTCGAACAGTGGATCCTTCTCGGTTGTCTGTAGCCAGGAGGCCTCAGAATCTCCAGCAAAGGGAATTCGTGCATAGCTGCCGTCTGGGTTTTTTGAGAAGAGGCAAAGACTGTTGTATTCGGCTTCTGTCAGATTTTCTGACCCGTCCTCGTTTTCACGCGCTTCAACACTAAGTGTCAGTTCCACCTGCTGATACCCATTGGCGTACAGCGCGGGAACGGAAGAAGTCACGTCTATAGCGAAGACCGACAACCAGTCTTCAATGGGCATCGGCGCATTTGCCGGCCCACTGCCTTCTTTAATTGTGCTCATGGGAACTCCTGTTTTTACTGTCTTATCCATAGTGTGGAGGCGCGGAAGTCTGTCGTGCCTGCTCGGCCATGATGGCCCTGTAAGAGAGTGTTGGTGGGATTATATAAATAGCCAAATATTCATTCGCTATTCTTCTACAACCATTTTTGAATAAGGAAGGCTAAGCAAAAAAGATAGCCGCCACTGGGAGCGTTTTTATTGCGATTGGTTAGGGTTTTTGATGGTACTTATTGCGATTGCAGAGAGTGAAAGTTCTCTTGGCACGCCGCACAGTGTGAAACGCAATAAAAAACCGCTCATCAAGAGCGGTTTTTTATCAGGCGTTATAACTTACTGCACTTCAACCGCCAGGCTTTCACTGATCTTTTTCTGCCAGATGGCGGGACCTGTGATGTGAACCGACTCGCCGTTGCTGTCCACAGCGACAGTGACCGGCATGTCTTTGACCTCGAACTCGTAGATCGCTTCCATGCCCAGTTCCGGGAAGGCCAGCACTTGCGACTTCTTGATCGCCTGGGCGACGAGGTACGCAGCACCGCCGACGGCCATCAGGTAAACGGCCTTGTTGTCCTTGATCGCGTCGATCGCGGTCGGGCCGCGCTCGGATTTGCCGATCATGCCCAGCAGGCCGGTTTGCTCGAGGATCTGACGGGTGAACTTGTCCATACGCGTGGCGGTGGTTGGACCCGCCGGGCCGACCACTTCGTCACCGACCGGATCAACCGGGCCGACGTAATAGATGAAGCGACCTTTCAGATCCACCGGCAGGGTTTCGCCCTTGTTCAGCATCTCGACCATGCGCTTGTGTGCGGCGTCGCGACCGGTGAGCATCTTGCCGTTGAGCAGGACGGTTTCGCCCGGCTTCCAGCTCTGCACGTCTTCCGGAGTCAAGGTGTCGAGGTTGACGCGACGAGCCGACGGGCCGGCTTCCCAGACGATTTCCGGGTAGGCGTCCAGCGGTGGCGCTTCCAGCGACGCGGGGCCGGAACCGTCGAGCACAAAATGCGCGTGACGGGTGGCGGCGCAGTTGGGGATCATGCAGACCGGCAGCGAGGCTGCGTGGGTCGGGTAGTCCATGATCTTGACGTCGAGCACGGTGGTCAGGCCACCCAGGCCCTGAGCGCCGATGCCCAGCTGATTGACCTTCTCGAACAGCTCCAGACGCATTTCTTCCAGACGGTTCGACGGGCCACGAGCCTTCAGCTCGTGGATGTCGATGGACTCCATCAGGACTTCCTTGGCCATGACTGCGGCCTTCTCGGCGGTGCCGCCGATGCCGATGCCCAGCATGCCAGGCGGACACCAGCCAGCGCCCATGGTCGGCACGGTTTTCAGTACCCAATCGACGATCGAATCGGACGGGTTGAGCATCGCCATCTTCGATTTGTTTTCCGAGCCGCCGCCCTTGGCCGCCACGTCCACTTCCACGGTATTACCCGGAACGATGGAGTAGTGAATGACCGCCGGGGTGTTGTCCTTGGTGTTCTTGCGAGCGCCTGCCGGGTCGGCGAGGATCGAGGCACGCAGGACGTTTTCCGGCAGGTTGTAGGCCTGACGCACGCCCTGGTTGATCATGTCGTCCAGGCTCATGGTGGCGCCGTCCCAGCGCACGTCCATGCCCACGCGTACGAAGACGGTGACGATGCCGGTGTCCTGGCAGATCGGACGGTGGCCGGTGGCGCACATGCGCGAGTTGATGAGGATCTGAGCCATGGAGTCGCGCGCGGCGGGCGATTCTTCGCGCAGGTAGGCCTCGTGCATGGCCTGGATGAAATCGACGGGGTGGTAATAGGAGATGAACTGCAGGGCGTCGGCGACGCTCTGAATCAGATCATCCTGCTTGATCACGGTCATGGTGTTCTCCTCGAATCAGGCGGGAACATGTATAGGGCGGTTTGCGCAAACAAGCACGGACTTGCCTGCGAACGGCCATCGGCTCGGCCACCGCTCAGGCGCAGCGGCAGGAAAAAGGCGCGGCAGTATACCGCGTGGCACTCGGCGCGACACCCTGTCACAGGGTAAACCTTAGTCGTGACGGCAGGGCGGCGCCGAATGGTCATGGGCGTTGGTGACTTGCCGATCGCCACCGCCTGCCAGCCGCGCCGCCTCGACCGTGGACTAAACAGGCTTGTAGAGTTGAAACGTCGCTATCTCATATTCGAGGCCCTGGGCGAACCACTGCGGCCCTTGCACCCCGGTCAGGCCTTCCAGATGCGGGATTTCCTGAAGCGCCAACGGTGTTCTGACGCCTTCTTTGCTCACGAAGTTGGCAGACTGTTTCATCCATTCAACGGTGTTCACAAAGATATTCTCGTCAAAGCCAATGACCGGTCTGCGCAGGACATTGGCCACTTCCTGAGCGGCGCCACTTGAGCCGCCCTGACAGGCCAGCAACACGAACGGCTTGTTCGGGTCCAGGTTGGCCAGGCGAGGCGCGATGTCCATTCGCGCGACGTTGGCGGCTGTGTCGTAGAGACCCATGGAGTTCATCAGGTAGCCTTGGGATGAGCCGTGGGTTTCAAATCCGCTCGACGCTGCGTCGATGCTCAACGCCTTTGGCATCGTCGAAACCCTGCAACAAGCCATTGAGCGAGTAATGCCAAGTGCTGATGTGGCTTTCGCCATCGACTGCCCATGTGTCCTTGTGGGCATGACCTGAGGCTGTGAAGTCATAGGTTTGCGTGCCCAGCGCCCCGCTGGCCGCGGCGGGCATGCCCAGAGGGTGATAGCCGAGGAACTGGGCCGGTTCACCTTCAGGCGCAACGCTGAGCAGAAGATTGCTCAACGATTGCTCGTAGGTGAATTCCACACGCTTGCCATCGGCAAGGGTATTGGCTGACGGAGGCATCAGCCCGTCGGTGTAGTGATATCGGGTGGTGTGCCCCCCAACCTCTACTGAAAGATGCCTGCCCAGGCCGTCGAAGGTCTGCCGGCCAATGATGATGGGTGTATTCATGGGTTTCCGATACCTGGAAAAAATGATTCGAGGTCATTCACCTGCCGCAGCTGTCTCCCAAGCGATTTTGAGGAGCCAGCGGTGGCGTCGGTGAGCGTTACAGGACAGCCGTTACGCTGCCGTCGGGATAAAAGATTCTCGCCCCCGCGTCCCGGTAAGTGGTTTTCCAGGCCTTGAAAGGATTGCTCGTGGCCCGAAGCCGCTCGAGGTAGGGCACAGCTTCCAGTGGGGCATTGGCCACGTTGCCGCCCAGCTGAAGGTTGGCGAACCCTTTGACGAAGGTCTTTTCAGTGAACCCTTGGACAGGCCGGCCCAGTTCCTTGGCAATCTCCAGCGCTGCGCCGTTCTTGCCGCCCCAGCACGATAGCAACACGAAGGTTTCGTCTGCCGGGTAATTCAGCGCCTGCAGGCGAGGGGCAATGAAGTCCCGTGCGATGTCTGCTGCGCGGGCGACCTTGCCGTCCGGCCCCATCAGCAATGCACGCAGAGGGTCGCCGTGAGTGAGCAACGCTGCCTGCTGGGTCCCGCGATACGTCTCGATGAACCCCACGTCCACGGCTCTCGACGTGCCCTGGTAGATCACCTCACTGTTGCCAAGCCGACCGGGTTTGGGAGACCAATTGTTTTTGAGGTCCAGTGCTCGCTGCTGAGAGCCTGCGTTTCTCAAGCTGTGTAGTTTCAGGCCGATCCCGGCACCTGCAAGCCCTGTGACCAGCGAAACACCGCCGAGAATGCCCGCTGCCGATCCCTCATGCCCGCTGATTTCCAGTGCCAGGCTCGCGACACCTGTGGTCAGGGATATGACATCCAGCGTTGCCGCAGCCAGGACGGCGATTTGTGCCGTCGACAGCGGGGAGGTAGCGCTGAACAAAGCGCCCGCAGCGGGCAGGGCCGCTTGCAGACCGGGAATGAGCGCAACCGCCGAGAGCGCAAGCCCTGTGCCGGCCAGCGCGTAACTCACCCAGCTGTGTCCGTCGGGATCGACACGATTGACCGGGTCGCCCGCGCAGTAGGCGTAAGGATTGATGCCGCCGCGTCCGAACGGGCTTTCGCTGTCGGGTGCCAGGAAACACATCAGCACCGGGTCGTATGGGCGATGGCCGCCGGGAATGTACCAACCGGTCAAGGGCTCGCGGCGCTCTGCGGCAAAACCGAATGGAATCTGCCCGTCGTCCGCCGCCTGGGCGCCGTGGGGCGTATAGGCGACAGTGCGCAAGGCGCTGTCGGCCTCTATCCGGACGCTTCCCTGGGCGTCGGTGCCGATGAGAAGGGTTTGGCGCACCCCATCGGTCACCTTGCTTACAGCGAACAGCGCGCCACTGTCGCCAATCAGTTGCAGGCTGTCGCTGCCGGTCTGTTCGTGGGTGAGCTGATCGGCACTGAAGAAGCTGCGGGTCAGCGAGTCGTCGAGCGTGCGCTCGACGAGCTGCCCCTTGGGGTCATAACGATAAGTACACGTGCGGCCTTCGTGACTCACCTCTGTCAAACGTCCCTGGGTGTCCCATTTCATGCGGCGACCCAAACTGTCGCCGCTGACCCGACCGCATTCGTCGTATGTCAGCGCCAGGGTTGATGGCCAGGCCTCGTGGGTGTGAGTGACGTGCATGAGCCTCGTCGGATCACCCTCGGCGTAGCTGAACGTCGCCTCATCCTGGCTGCCATCGACGAAGGCGCTGACCACGGTCTGGTAGCCGTTCAGCGCATTGAAGACAAAGGTTTGCTCGACGATCCGGTTGCCGTAGGGGTCTTGGGGGGCAGCGTGTTCGTTGGCGGTGTAGTGCACCAGACGATTGCGCACGTCGTAGGCGAAGGTCTCTTCGCCGTGCTGATCACCCTCGCTCCAGGTGCGCGAAACGATCTGGTCCTGTGCTGAATAGCCTAGCGTCTGGGTGACGGTACGAGACGCATCGCCCTCGCTGTCCGGCGCAGACGTGACGACGAAAGTGCGAGTGTGTTCGCGCCCCAGGAGGTCGTAGGCGATGGTTGTGGTCAGGGTGTGTTGGCTGTCGGGGTCCGACACCTGGACAGTGATCAGGCGCGAGAGTCCATCGTACGTGTAACGGGTTTCGACGTTACCCACGGAGGTGCGCTGCACGCGGCCGGCGCTATCGAACTCGCGTCGATGGGGGATGCCCTGCGCGTCATCAAACCCCTGTAGCAGGCCCGACAGCGAGTATTTCCATTGGGTAGTGTGGGTCGCGTCATCGGCGGTCCATTCGTCTCGCAGCGCTTGCCCGGATGGGGTGTAGGCGAATGCTTGAGTATCCCGCTAGCCGGTGGTGCTGGCGAGTTGGCCGATCTTCTCGTGGTACGTCATACGCAGCGGCGTTTCACCTTGGCCCACTACGCTCAGTAACTGGTGGTTCAGCTGTTTTTCATAGGTGAAGGCGATTTCCCGGCCATCGGCCAGCGTGTTGCCCGAAGGTGCAAGCTGCCCGTTGGTGTAATGAAAGCGCGTGGTATGTCCGCCGACTTCCACCGTGAGCTGACGGCCCAGGCCGTCGAAGGTCTGCCGACCTATGATCATGGGAGTGTTCATGGTTCCGATCCTTGGAATAGTGCGGGGCAGCGCGTGATCACACATCCCCGGCTGAACGTGAATGGCGTGACTTAACGTTCGGACGCGGTCACAGCGACGGATTCCGGGTGGTTGTCATCGCTGTGCTGCGCGTAGGTCCAATTGATAACGGTGCCATCAGGCAGTGTCTGTTCGAGGGTACGGCCGTAGACGTCCAGGCGTTGGCGGGTGACACGGTCGTCTTCACCCTCGGCCAGCATGCGAGTCTCGTACACGCGATCCAGCCCATCCCGGGTCCATTGAGTGGTGCGTACCAGCGTGTCATTCGAGTCGTACAGCTGCTCCTGAATGACACTTCCAGCAGCATTGAAGAGGCTGACGGTGCTCGGTCCCTTCAGGTCGCCGTTCGCCTGCCACTGTTTGACGGTCAGCTTCGCAGGGTTGTGTTCGGAGAAGGTTTGCACGCCGTCCGGCGTGGTGACGCAGCGGGTCTGGCCCCAGTCGTCGTAGTCGGTAGTCGTGGTGAGCGAAAGGGCGGTGACCGACGCGGGATCGTTCTCCTCACGCAGCCAGTCGGTCTGTGTTTCGTGGACCACACGACCTTCGACATCGAAGACCGTACGGATGATTTCCCGGAACACACCGGGCGCGTAATCGATGTCTTCCAGTTCCACGCGCACCGTGCGGCCCTCACCGTCGAGCCATTGACGGCGACGTTGGCCGGTGGCGTGGGTGTGTTCGATCATCACCGGGTTCTCAGCGCCGGTGCGCTGAGCCAACGCGATCGTGTCATTGACGTGATAGGTGGTCTTGCGAGTGGCTTTATACCGGCTGTCATCGGCGGTGACGGCCAGGGTGACCCGGCCCAGGTCGTCATATTCATAACGGCTGAGCACTCCCGCCAATGTGCGATCGCGCGTCATCTGGCCTGAGCTCAACGAACGGGCGCTGTCCTGGCTCTGGCGCACGGTTGCGGTGTCTTCGAAGCCCGTGATCGTGACATGGGTGCTCAGCTCCTCTTCGGTGAGTTCGTAGCGGTAAGCCGTTGTGGTGGCTTTGCCGTTGAGTTCGACGACTGTTTGCGCCACACGGGCATAGCCATCACCCTGGGTAACGTAGGTCTGCGATGTGGTTTCCATGACGCGAGCGTGGGTGTCATCTCGGGTGGTTTCGGTTTCCACCAATACGAGGGGCTGCTCGCCTTCGATCAACGAGGGCAGCGATGTGTAGGTGTAGGCAGTGGAAACCTCGCTGGCGCCGCCGTAAGTGCCGTCTGCCAGGCGTGCGGGTTTGACGGTTTTTTTCTTCAGGTAACGGACCATGCCCAGTGCGTTGGCCGGGCACCCCTCAGCGCCCTCGGCGGGGTAATACTCATTGTGTTCTTCGACGCCGGCAGGCGAGTGAGTGAACAACAGGTTGCCGGATTCATCGTAGCGGTACTGAGTCGTTTCGCTGCGCTGCGTTGCACTTGCGCCATCAATGTAGGTGACCGTTTGTTGATGGGGAAGCCGGCACCAGGCTGGCTGATCCTCCCAGTTCGTGTCAGGTTCAATGCCGAAGGTGGTCTGGTTGTGGACCTCGCAGACGCCGCGCTTGACGACTTCAGAGGTGAGCAGGTGGAAGCGGTTCCAGGTGCGAGTGATGGTCGAGAGGACTTTCCCGTCTGGGTCGGTCTGGGTTTCGACCACCTCGTAATCGTAATCCTGTTCGACTTCGTAGAGGTTATCCCGCCCCCGCTTCCAGTCGAACGCCTGATCGCTGCCGTAGCCCAGGAAGTTGTGGACGCTGGACCATTCATAGGTGCGGGTCAGTTCCGTGTCCGGTGTACCGGCCATGTGTTTCCACTCGACAACGCGAGGCAGGACCTCAAAGGGTGCACCTTCCGGTAACTGATGACCCTCGTCTCCCGTGCCCCAGGTGACTGCGTCCGATGCGCCCAGCGGGCTGGTGAGGGACGTCGGCAGCAGCAGGTGGTTGGACGCGTTCAGTTCGTGGTGGTCATAGATGATGCTAAACGGCTTTTCGATGCCCGGCAGGTACACATCGCTCAAGGTGTCGTTGGCCATTTGCAGGCGCAAGGTTTTGGCCTGTGCTCCAGGCACCACGAAGCGGACCTCGCTTTCATCGCTTTGCACCTCCAGCAGCGTGCGGTATTCGTCACGAATGCGTTCGAGGATGAAGTCTTCGTTGGCGAACGACGCCCACTCGATAAACAGACGCCGACCTTCCGGGCTGCGGATTTCGCTGACCAGATAGCGGGAGCTGTCTTCTTGTTGCGTCAGAAACTCGGTCTGACCGGTTTTGTGATCGATCCTGAAAACCGTGTCGCTCTGACAGGTCACGATCATGGATTTGAGCTTGGCGTCGAGCAGCACCACTTCATTGCCAAGGGAAAAGTCGGAGTTCTCCATGTCGATGGCAAAGCTTTCGCCCGAAGACAGGCGCAGTGAAGGTGCATCCTGATACAGGTTGATTTCACTCAGGTCCAGCGACCAGCCAAGCCCAAAACCACGGTTGCGCGTAGAGCCCAGAACACCAAACGAAAGGGTGGGCGACAGGGCAGGGCCGGCGAGCTTGTTGGCGGCGATGAGCGGGAGCTGGAACGCCAGGGTGAACTGACCGGTGCGGGCATCGACACCGGTTTTTATGAAGTCCATGAAGTTGGTGGCTTGTGTATGAAGTGTATCTACAGACATGTTCTCTTCACTCCGAAGTCGGCTTTGAAACGCTGATGCGTGCATGTTCCCTCAGCGCGAACATGCACGTTCCCTATGAAGCCAGGATGATCAGATCACGATGAAATCAAGGAGGTTGCCATTGCTTTGCTGCGTCATCTCAATCTTGTGTTCATTGCCGTATTGATCAAAAAGACCCCACTGCGATGTCCTGTTATGGGCACCGCTGAGTGTCACAGGGCCAAAGGTTTTGATTCGGATAATGACCATGCTGCCAGCGCGGCGGTGTATGGAAAGAACAGTCGTCGGAGCCTGGAATGTTCTACGGTCACTGACTTCATAAGCAATATGGGTGTAACTTCTTGGTTCGCCGTCTGATAACCACCCATCGTCTTCTACAGTGTGCTGATAATAGGGAGTGCCCGATCCGGGGCCGTAGGGGACCGAAGCCACCAGCTTGAGTGTTCGGCTTTTCAAGAAGAGTTGATAGACATCGTAATCCCATTCTGTGGCGTTGACCGTGTGCTCATGGTTATCTTCAACCGAGAGCGTCATGTCTTCGCGGGTCAACCTAAGCGGAGTCAGGGTTTCGATGGTTATTGCAGAGTTGAACTTGCTGGTATGGCTGACGTAATGCGTCGCCTCATCCTTGGTGATCGCCGCGTAGACAACGTCCAGCGTTCCACCCGAACGGGTCGATGAAACGTAAAATCTGCGCCGCAGCGTGTTGGCGGCAATCAATGGCGCTGGAGGTGCACCGGTGTCAGCGTAATACTCGAAGCGTGTATCCCGCTCGGTGGACATGTGCAACTCACCGCTTAACTCTTGATAAGCACCGTTATCGTCAAGCGTGACCAGCCGGATGCTGTCCAGTTGTTCGTCAGTGATGTCTACACCTGCTTTCGGCGTGACGGTTACGGATACTTCCAGCTGGTGGCGCCCGTTGCCAAAGACTTTGTTCGAGTTGGAGGAGACGTGGATATTGAATTTGGTAATCCAGTTTGTATCGTTTGCCGGGTTCATTTTCTAACCATCCTTGGTTGTTGAAGGTGAACCCAGAATAGGCAGCAGTCCCCCCGCCCGGTGATATACATATTTATATCGTGGGGCATGCTTCATTACGGGTTGTTTCATGTTAGCGGTGGACGGCATCACGGACATTTTCCGTCCCCAAACCCGGCAGCGCCAGCCCGTTTCTGCCGAGCGTCATCACCGTCCATGCCGGACGCGTTGGCGAACGGCGCCGTTTCCACTACATTGGGAGCCTTGCCAGATGATTGAGGTGTGTCCCGGTTTTCACGGGAGGCACGACCGGCCACCGGTGCGCCGCAGATCCATCACGCCGGACAGGACGACCTTCACCCCATGATGAACCAACCTCATATAGACGGATCTATCCAGCGGCTGCGGTTCAAACGCTTTGCCTTGGCAGCCGGCACCTATGTACTGCTGATCGTGCTGGTCTGGGTGGCCTATTGCGCGGGCTATTACGATGCGAATTTCTTCAGCCTGTGGCTGACCACAACCCTCGTGCTGCTGTCTCAGGGCGCCCTGAGCCTGGTGTTCTTCGGCGAATACAACAAGCGCTTCAAAGACCCCAGCCTGACCGAATTTCAGGTGCTGATGGGCCTCGGCTGGCAGACTTTTCTGCTGGCGCATCTGGACGCCGCCCGCGGCACGTTTCTGGTGCTGTATGTGCTGGTGCTGCTGTTCGGTCTGTTTCATCTGCCTCCGAAAAAATTCATTCGCTGTGCGATTTTCGCGCTGCTGGGTTTTACCGGCTTGAATCTGTGGGACGCCTCCCATGAACAGCTCGACGACCCTGGCCTGGCCGCGCTGCAGACGTGCGCTCTGTTCATCGTGTTGGGCTGGCTGTGCCTGTACGCACGCCTGGTGCAGAGCTCGCGACAGCGCATGCATCAACACAGGATCACCCTGCAGGCTCACCAGGAAACCCTTCGCGGCATGATGTTTCAGCTCGAAGAACTCGCCTCCACCGACGAGCTGACCAACCTCTACAACCGACGCCACTTCCTGCGCCTGGCCACCCGCGAGCTGGAGAACATGGACGGCTCCTGTGCGGCCGGTCTGGCGCTGATCGACATGGACCACTTCAAGCGGGTCAACGATGTGTTGGGCCACGCAGCCGGGGACCGTGTGTTGCAGGAGTTTGCGACCACCGCCAGCCAGTGCCTGCGCCCCGATGATGTGCTGGCGCGTTATGGCGGCGAGGAATTCGTGCTGCTCATTCCGCGCTGCACCCGTGCTCAGTTGACTGACTGTTGCGAGCGCGTGCGCCAGGTCTTCGAGCAGGTACAGATCGCGGAATGGCCCGGGCTGACGCTGAGTCTGTCGGTGGGCATGACCCTCATCGAGCGCGGCGACGATATGGATCGCGCGCTGCAACGTGCCGACCAGGCGCTGTATCGGGCCAAGCACCATGGCCGCAATCGATGCCACGGGGCTTGGGACTACGTCGATGCCTGAGCTGCGTGCAGGTGAGCGGCAGTGGTCGGTCACAATGGGTAGTAATTTGCTCGATGCCTTGAACGGCGCCGGAGTGTCGGTGCCCTACAGCTGTCGGGCGGGCAGTTGTCATGCCTGTCTGGTGCGTTGCGTGGCTGGAGAGCCGCAGGATGCGCTGCCCGAAGCGCTGGACGCGGCCAAGCGAGATCAGGGTTGGCGTCTGGCTTGTCAGTGCCGGGTGGTGGACGATCTGACCGTTGAGGTCTTCGACCCGCAGCGCGACGGCTCGCCAGCCCGCGTTAGCGCGTGCGACTGGCCAACCCTCTCGGTTTTGCGCCTGCGTCTTGAGGCCGAGCGCCCGCTGCGTTATCGCGCCGGGCAACATCTGGTGCTGTGGACCGCGAGCGGCGTGGCGCGTCCCTATTCGCTGGCGAGTCTGCCGGGTGAGGACGCATTTATGGAATTTCATATCGATTGCAGCAAGCCCGGCGCCTTCGCTGATGCTGCCCGAGTGTTGAAGCCTGGCGATGCGATGCGTCTGGGCGAGTTGCGCGGTGGGGCGTTGCACTATGACCCTGACTGGCAGGAGCGGCCGTTGTGGCTGCTGGCTGCAGGAACCGGGCTGGGGCCGCTGTGGGGCATTTTGCGCGAGGCGTTGCGTCAGCAGCATCAGGGGCCGATTCGGGTGATGCATGTGGCGCGGGAGCATTACCTGGCTGACGCGCTTGAGGCCCTC
>Ga0213820_1000782_pt1 | contig 17980 bp, 15 predicted proteins | sample MC6MC0910MG_FD_179889 | JGI IMG/M metagenome (GOLD analysis project Ga0213820, IMG submission 179889) | Enriched soil aggregate microbial communities from Iowa State University, Ames, United States - MC6-MC0910-MG | ecosystem: Environmental > Terrestrial > Soil > Unclassified | place: USA: Iowa... | reverse complement strand
CATCGACTTACAAAAAACTGTTAAAAAATTAGAGGAAGCTTATGACTTCATGCGTCAAGTTGGTCAAGACGGTGGTAAAGTTCTTTTCGTTGGTACGAAAAAACAAGCACAAGAAGCGATCAAAGACGAAGCTGAACGTTCAGGCAACTACTACATCAACCAACGTTGGTTAGGTGGTACTCTTACTAACTTCGGTACAATTCAAAAACGTGTTGCACGTATGAAAGCTATCGAAAAAATGGAAGAAGAAGGAACTTTCGAAGTTCTTCCTAAAAAAGAAGTAATCCAACTTAAAAAAGAACACGAACGTCTAGTTAAATTCTTAGGCGGTATCCGTGATATGCACGATCTTCCAGACGTTATGTTCGTGGTTGACCCACGCAAAGAACGTATCGCTGTTGCAGAAGCTCGTAAATTAAACATCCCTCTAGTAGGTATTGTTGATACAAACTGTGATCCAGATGAAATCGACTATGTTATCCCTGCTAATGACGATGCTATTCGCGCTGTTAAACTATTAACTGCTAAAATGGCTGACGCTTTAATCGAGTCAAAACAAGGTGAAGAAGAAGCTCCAGCTACAGAAGCTGCTGCTGAGTAATTCACGTTTACAAAAAGGTGATAAGTGGCTCAGAACCCTTATCACCTTTTTTAGAACCTATCATTGAAATAAGTTTAACCAATTTGAGGAGGCAACACTAAATGGCAAACATTACTGCACAATTAGTAAAAGAATTACGCGAAAAAACTGGCGCTGGTATGATGGATTGTAAAAAAGCGTTAGTACAAACTGATGGTGACTTAGAAGCTGCAATCGATTTCCTACGTGAAAAAGGTCTTTCTTCAGCTGCTAAAAAAGCTGACCGTATCGCTGCAGAAGGTACAACTTACATTCTAGAAAAAGGTAACGAAGCAATTATTCTTGAAGTTAACGCTGAAACTGACTTCGTTGCGAAAAACGACAAATTCCAAGTATTAGTTTCTGCTTTAGCTGAGCAATTACTTGCTGCTAAACCAGCATCAGTAGAAGCTGCATTAGAGCTTGAAAATGCAGAAGGCGTAAAAATCGCTGACCAAATTTCAACAGCAGTAGCAACAATTGGTGAAAAAATTACACTTCGTCGTTACGAAATCAAAACAAAAACTGATGCAGATGCATTTGGTTCTTACCTACACATGGGCGGCCGTATTGGTGTATTAGTATCTTTAGAAGGTTCTACAGATGCAGCAGCTGCTAAAGATATCGCTATGCATATCGCAGCTATTAACCCAACTTATGTTTCTCGTGACGAAGTTTCTGCTGAAGAAGTTGAACGTGAGCGCAAAGTGTTAACTGAACAAGCACTTAACGAAGGTAAACCAGAAAACATCGTAGCGAAAATGGTTGAAGGTCGTCTTGGTAAATACTTCGAAGACGTTTGCTTACTTGACCAATCATTCGTTAAAAACTCAGACCAAAAAGTTCGCGACTTCGTTGCTACAACTGGTGGTTCTGTAACTGGCTTCGTACGTTATGCTGTTGGTGAAGGTATCGAAAAACGTGAAGATAACTTTGCTGAAGAAGTAATGAGCCAAGTTAAAGGTAACTAATTTGTAAACTAGTTCACTTGTTGGATTGGCTTACATTTGATCCTAATCAAATAATAACTAGATTTTCTAGACAAAAAATGGGGAACACAACATAACGTGTTCCCTATTTTTCCGAAAAGAGCTAAAAAAAGATAGAATTTTCTATTACCATTATTCACAACTAGCAATTATTGTTAGATATACTATAATGGAAAAGGAATAGAAATGTTTTAAATAAATGTCTGACGGAGGTTTACAATGAGTGTGCCACAATATAAACGAGTAGTTATTAAACTAAGTGGTGAAGCGTTAGCAGGAGAGGCTGGCTTCGGATTATCACCAAAAATTATCAAGTCTGTTGCAGAAGAAGTAAAAGAAGTAGTAGATCTTGATGTAGAAGTTGCTGTTGTTGTAGGTGGCGGTAATATATGGCGTGGAAAAATCGGTAGTGAAATGGGCATGGATCGTGCAGCGGCTGACTATATGGGCATGCTAGCAACGGTTATGAACTCATTAGCATTACAAGATGCTCTTGAAAAATTAGGTATCGAAACACGCGTGCAATCTTCTATTGTGATGACACAAGTAGCAGAGCCATATATTCGTCGTAAAGCAGTTCGTCATTTAGAGAAAAAACGTGTAGTTATTTTTGCTGCAGGTACAGGTAACCCGTTCTTCTCTACAGATACAACTGCTGCATTACGTGCAGCTGAAATTGACGCTGATGCGATTTTAATGGCGAAAAACAATGTAGACGGTGTCTACTCTGCAGATCCAAAGGTCGATACTACTGCCATCAAATATGATACACTCACATACTTAGACGTTATTCAACAAGGGTTACAAGTAATGGACTCAACTGCTTCAACACTATGTATGGATAACGATATTCCGTTAATTGTATTCTCAATTACGGAGCCAGGTAATATTAAACGTGCCGTACAAGGCGAAAAAATTGGAACAGTTGTTAGGAGGAATGCATAATGGCTAAACAAGTTTTAGAACAAGCAAAAGAAAAAATGAATAAATCGATTGCTGCTTTTTCACGTGAATTAGCATCAATCCGAGCAGGTCGTGCAAACGCATCTCTATTAGATCGAATTTCAGTAGATTATTATGGAGCACCAACACCAATCAATCAACTTGCAGGTGTTGCTGTACCAGAAGCGCGTTTACTAGTGATCACACCTTACGATAAAACAATTTTAGGTGAAATCGAAAAAGCGATTATGAAATCGGATATTGGTATTACACCAACTAATGATGGTTCAGTTATTCGTTTAATGATTCCGGCATTAACAGAAGAACGTCGTAAAGACCTTGTAAAACAAGTGAAAAAAGAAGCTGAAGATGCGAAAATCGCAGTACGTAACGTTCGTCGCGATGCAAATGACGATCTTAAAAAACTTGAAAAAGCTGGCGAAATCACAGAAGACGATCTACGTGGATACGGTGATGATATCCAAAAATTAACAGATGATTTCATCGTGAAAGTTGATCAAGTAGCGAAAGAAAAAGAAAAAGAAATTTTAGAAGTGTAAGCAGGCGCTTTACATTTCTACGATGGAACTTTTTGATGAGATGAAGGCGTCCTATACATAACAGGACGTCTTTTCTCTTTTATTGTAAATGTATTCATTTCTTATCGATGCTACAATTCACAGCTGTCATCTATGCGCTGAAACGTTTAACATGTAAATAACTAGTAAACGCTTAAACCGTTTTGTTCAGGCATACTAGCAGTTGATGAATGTAGAAAGACAAGATTGTTCTTTGCGATGTATGTTGTTCTAAAATAAGGTAGTTCATACATAGTCAATTAGAGGGAAAAAAAAGACAAAAGGCACTTTTGTTTGTTATGATAGGTTAGTATACGTCCGATTAGTTGTAGTGGGGGAGTTAGCATGTTTAAGAAGCTATTAGGTAAACAAGTAAATATGGATACACTATCATTGGAGGAACGTGTTGCCCATTCGAAAAGCGAGCCGATTCCTGCCCATGTAGCGATTATTATGGACGGAAATGGACGTTGGGCTAAAAAACGTGCCATGCCACGTGTTGCAGGGCACCACGAAGGTATGAAGACAGTACGGAAGGTAACTAGATTTGCATCTGATCTTGGCATAAAAGTATTAACGGTATATGCGTTCTCTACAGAAAATTGGAAACGACCAAAACCAGAAGTCGATTTTCTTATGCGTCTACCTGTCGAATTTTTAGGTTCCTTTTTACCGGAAATGATGGAGCGCAACGTGCGTGTTGAAATGATTGGTGATCCGACGCTCCTACCAGCACATACACAAAAAGCATTGTATGAGGCAATGGAGGAGACGAAACACAATACAGGGTTAATTTTAAATTTTGCTTTAAATTATGGCAGTCGATCAGAAATGGTGAGTGCCATGAAAGCGATGCTACAAAAAGTACAGGACGGTCAATTAACAATACAAGACATAAATGAGGAATGTATGACAGCTCATTTAATGACAGCTCATCTACCAGAGCCAGACTTACTAATTCGAACAAGTGGTGAAGTAAGATTAAGTAACTTTATGTTATGGCAGCTCGCCTATACGGAATTTTGGTTTACGGATACATTATGGCCAGATTTTAGTGAGGAAAACTTGCTGGAAGCGGTGGAAAACTATCAAAAACGTAATCGCCGTTACGGTGGGTTGAAGGGAGAAGAAACATCTTGAAACAACGAATCATCACAGCAATCATTGCAGCGGCACTGTTTATTCCGTTTGTTATTTACGGAAAAGTGCCATTTACACTACTCGTACTAGCAATGGCTGTTGTAGGCTTTTATGAAATACTAAAAATGAAAAGTATTTCGATTTTTTCAGTACCTGGGTTTATCGGGTTACTGACACTCATTATGCTTGTTATACCAACAGAATGGGCAAATGAAGTAATACATGCCATTGGCTATTCGTCTCTATTAATGGTTATTTATGGACTTGTCATGCTCTTGCTTATTTATGTAGTCCTCGTAAAAAATAAAATAACATTTGATGAAATTGGTTTTATTTTGCTTGGTGCATTTTATGTAGGATTAGGTTTCCATTATTTAATTGAAACAAGAAGCTACGGTCTTGAGTTTGTTGTCTATTGCTTACTTGTCGTGTGGACAACTGATTCAGGTGCCTATTTTGTTGGTAGAAAATTAGGGAAAAATAAGCTGTGGCCAGAAATTTCACCGAAGAAAACAATTGAAGGCTTTATTGGTGGGATTGTGATTGCGGTTATATTTGCTATCGCAATGCAAGCGATCTATCCATTTGCGAATGGTTATGTGTCACTAATTTTTATCACGATTTTTGCTTCCATCATTGGACAGATGGGCGATTTAGTGGAGTCAGCCATCAAGCGTCATTTTGATGTAAAAGATTCGGGCAATATTTTACCAGGGCATGGCGGGATTTTAGACCGCTTTGATAGTTTATTATTCGTCGTGCCATTACTTCATTTTTTACATCTTTTCGGTAGCTAAATGGTTGAACCACCTGTAGTATTTCTTTATTTAATTGCGTTATTTTTACAAGATAACGAACAGTTAATGGAGCGGAAGGCGCAACTTCAGCGGGAAAAGCAGCGAAGAAACAGTTTGCTGCTTTCCCATTGAAACATATACGTCGGTAGCATAGTGATGCGAATTAGACATTGATTCGCTAAGATAGAAAAAGGGGACGTTTTGTCGTGAAAAAAATTAGTTTATTGGGTGCAACTGGTTCTATCGGTTGGCAAACCTATGATATTTTAAAAGAACAACGTGAAGCATTTCATCTTGTAGCGTTTTCTTCAGGAAAAAACATAGAAAAAACACGTGATATTATCGAAACCTTAAAGCCAGAACTCGTTTCTGTTCAGCTTGAGGAAGATGCACGTATGCTCGCAAAAGACTATCCGCAAGTACACTTTACATTCGGTGCCAAAGGACTTGTAGAGGTTGCGACCCATCCTGATTCGACGGTACTTGTCAATGCAGTGCTTGGTAGCGTTGGTCTTGAATCTACATTAGCTGCCATTCGCATGGGGAAAACAATTGCTATTGCAAATAAAGAAACACTTGTCACAGCAGGGCATTTAGTGATGGCGGAAGCGAAAAAGTATAATGTGCCAATATTACCGGTAGATAGTGAGCATTCAGCTATATTCCAATCGATGAATGGAGAAAATCCGAAAAATATTGAGCGTTTAATTATTACAGCTTCGGGTGGTAGTTTCCGAGACAAAACACGCGCAGAGTTAAAACATGTTACGGTTGCAGATGCACTTAATCATCCTAACTGGTCGATGGGGGCAAAAATTACGATAGACTCAGCTACTATGATGAACAAAGGGCTTGAAGTGATAGAAGCGCATGTGTTGTTTGATATGCCTTATGATAAAATTGATGTACTTTTACACAGAGAAAGTATTATTCACTCTCTAGTTGAGTATCATGATACTAGCGTTCTTGCACAGCTTGGTACGCCGGACATGCGTGTGCCTATCCAATACGCCTTGAGCTATCCAGATCGTATGCCGCTTCATAATGGGCAACGACTTAATTTAGCACAAATTGGTCAGCTCCATTTTAAAGAAATGGATTTAGAACGTTATCCAGCATTGCGATTAGCTTATGAGGCAGGGCGTACAGGTGGTACTATTTTAACTGCCATGAATGCCGCAAATGAAGCAGCTGTTGCCGCGTTTTTACAAGGCAAAATAACATTCCTTGAGATTGATGAAACAATCGAGCGTGTTATGCAGGCACACAATAATGTGTTCGTGCCAGATTTGCAAACAATTTTACATGTAGACAGAGAAACAAGAAAAATCGTGTTAGACATGGTAAAATAACGACAGAAAGCTATCGTTAACTATTCGCTTTTAAAGAGGTGGGGTATTATGCAAACAGCCGTTGCATTTATATTAATATTTGGCTTGCTCGTGTTCTTCCATGAACTTGGTCACTTCCTATTTGCGAAACGTGCAGGAATTATGGTACGTGAATTCGCAATCGGTATGGGCCCGAAAATTTACGGGAAAATGCATGGTGAAACAATTTATACAATCCGTTTATTGCCAATCGGTGGTTATGTCCGTATGGCAGGCGAGGATATGGATGGCATTGAATTACAGCCAGGTTACCGAGTAGGCATTATTGTCGATGACGATAATATCGTAAAAAAAATCATTTTCAATCAAAATAATAGACAATTGCCAGATTTATTATTTTTAGAAGTAGAACGCGCTGATTTAGAACGAGAGTTATTTATTGAAGGCTATGATGACGAGGAGAAATTAGTAAGTTATCAAGTTGCACGCGATTGTGTTGTTGTAGAAAATGGTAAAGAAACGGTCATTGCACCATATGATCGTCAATTTAATGCTAAAACAGTCGGTCAACGTGCAATGACAATTTTTGCTGGTCCATTATTTAACTTTATATTAGCGTTTTTCATTTATATGCTAATTGGTATATTAAACGGTGTACCAACGTACGAGCCAATTATTACGGAAGTCGTAGCAAATGATCCAGCAGCACAGGCAGGTATGCTTGCGGGAGATAAGGTCACTTCGATTGATGGACAAGCAGTTGAAAAATGGCAAGATCTTGCAGCTATAGTACAGGAGCGTCCAAATCAAAGTGTGAATGTCACAGTTGAACGTGGTGGCCAAATTGAAGACCTTAATATGACAGTAAAGGCAGTTGAGCAGGACGGCAAAACGGTCGGTCAAATTGGTGTAAGGTATGAAAGTCCTCGGGTTTATAATCCATTAAAGGCCGTAGTTTATGGAGCGCAAGAAACGTATAATATGACGGTTAGAATCTTTGAACTATTAGGCATGCTTATTACAGGTCAATTTACAATTGATGCACTATCAGGACCTGTGGGCATTTATAAAACGACCGAGGAAGTTGCGACATGGGGAATTTTCGCATTAATGAATTTTGCCGCGATGCTTAGCATCAACCTTGGTATTATGAACCTGTTACCACTGCCAGCATTAGATGGTGGACGACTATTGTTCTTTGGTTTTGAAGCTGTACGAGGGAAACCAATCGATCGTCAAAAAGAAGGTATGGTTCATTTTGTAGGTATTGTACTGCTAATGATTTTAATGGTCGTTGTCACGTGGAACGATATTCAACGATTCTTCTTCTAACAAGTTTTACGACAGTTAACTTTCATATGGCCGATGTCTAAAAGCGCGTAGAACGCTTTAGCAGGTTATGTCAAAGTGAAATTACATTGTCAAATAGCTTTGAGCGCAATTGTTTTGAAACATTGCGTTCAAAGCTAAATTTGTTTATGCTAATTAGAGTATTAATTTATTTATTAAAAAAGGTGGAACACTGAATGAAGCAAAGTAAAACATTTATCCCAACGCTACGTGAAGTACCTGCGGATGCAGATGTAAAATCACATAAGCAATTATTACGTGCAGGGTTTATTCGTCAAAATACAAGTGGGGTATATTCGTATTTACCGCTTGCAAAACGTGTGTTAACAAAAATCGAAAATATTATTCGTGAAGAGATGGAAGCCATCAACTCAATCGAATTATTAATGCCTGCATTGCAATCTGCTGAGCTATGGCAAGAATCAGGCCGTTGGGAAAAATACGGTCCAGAATTAATGCGATTACAAGATCGCCATAACCGCGATTTTACTTTAGGACCAACACATGAAGAAGTCATTACTACTTTAGTACGCGATGAAATTAAATCATATAAAAAATTACCTTTAACACTCTATCAAATTCAAACAAAATTCCGTGATGAAAAACGCCCTCGTTTCGGTTTATTGCGAGGAAGAGAGTTTATTATGAAGGATGCTTATTCTTTCCATGCTTCTCGCGAAAGCTTAGATGAAACTTATGATGATATGTACCGTGCATACTCTAATATTTTCTCACGTTTAGGCTTAAACTATCGTGCAGTTATTGCGGATGCTGGTTCAATCGGTGGTAAAGGTACACATGAATTTATGGTGCTATCTGAAATTGGGGAAGATACAATTGCTTACTCTGATACATCAGATTATGCGGCAAACATTGAGATGGCAGAAGTGACTGTAGAGTATCAACCATCTAACGTAGCATTAAAAGATCTTGAAAAAGTCGCAACGCCAGAGCAAAAAACAATTGAAGAAGTTTCGGCATTTCTACAAGTTGCAGCGTCTAATGTTATCAAGTCATTAGTCTTTAATATTGACGAGGAATTAGTTGTTGTACTTGCACGTGGTGATCACGAAATTAATGATATTAAATTGAAAAATGCGCTAAATGCCGGTTCTGTAGAACTTGCAGATGAAGCGTCTATCCGTCAGTTATTAGGCTGTGGAGTAGGCTCAATCGGTCCTGTTAAACTACCAGTAGACGTAAAAGTTGTAGCAGATCATGCCATTAAATCAATTCGCAACGGTGTAGCTGGTGCAAATGAAGATGGCTTCCATTTAGTAAATGTTAACCCAGAGCGAGATTTCGCAGTAAATGAATACTTAGATATTCGTTTTATCCAAGAAGGAGATCCATCACCAGATGGACAAGGTATCATTAAATTTGCAGAAGGAATTGAAGTGGGCCATATTTTCAAATTAGGCACAACATATTCTGAAAAAATGAATGGTACATTTTTAGATGAGCAAGGTAAAGCACAGCCATTTATTATGGGATGCTATGGTATTGGTGTGTCTCGTATTTTAGCGGCGGTAGCTGAACATTTCCAAGATGACAATGGTTTTACTTGGCCGACACAATTAGCACCATATGATATTCATGTCGTGCCTGTCAATACGAAAGACGAAGCACAAGTAACGTTAGCTAATGAATTATATGGTTTATTAAAATCATATCGTTATGATGTACTTATAGATGATCGTGCTGAACGTGCAGGCGTTAAATTTGCAGATGCAGATTTAATTGGTTTACCTGTTCGTGTAACAGTTGGGAAAAAGGCAACTGAAGGTGTTGTCGAAGTGAAATTCCGTCAAACTGGCGAAACTTTTGAATGGAAAAAAGAAGAGGTCATTGATCGCTTAAATGAATTTTTCCGTAAAAATTAATATCTTTTTGGGCGACTTGAGTCCAAAGTTCAATTAGCAACAAGTAAACGAATTCGCGACACTCCTACGGGAAGTAAAGCAAACCTCACAAAAAGCAATGTGAGGTTTGCGGATTTACCCGTGGAAAGGGAGCGAATTTTTTTGCATCATATTCAAATCATAAAAGAATAGAAGGCTTTTTAGACTGTTTCTTATTAAAGTGAAAGTAGGTGTCATTGATTGGAACAGCAACAAGAAGCAAGACAAAGATTTCAAATGCTCTTGCAGCAACTAGAGTTAACAGATGATGTATATATGTCTTTTTTTGAAGATGGTGAATTATCCCGTTTAACGGTTCATAAAAAAAATAGACTCTGGCATTTTGATATTAAATTACGTGGCATCCTTCCATTTCCGTTATATCAACTATTCCGAACACATCTAGCTGAAAAATTTGCTGCGATTGCACAAATCGAAACAACGTTTGAAACAGTTGAAAAAAATGTGACGGAAGAACTTATCCAAACGTATTGGTTAACCATTATTGAGCAAATTGACGATATGGCACCACCATTAAAAAACTGCCTCGTGTCGCAAGTCCCGATGTGGAATGGGCAAAAAATTACGATATCCTGTATGCAAGACATGGAACTCATGATGCTGAAAACGAAATATGCTGAAAAGTTAGCAGTCAGCTACAGTCAATTTGGTTTTCCGCCGATTGCATTTGATTTTGTGCTGCAAGAGCAAACAGATGAAATGCGTGAGGCACAGGAGGCCTTTGTTGAACAAAAACGTTTAGAAGAAGCGGCGATGGCTCAGCAAGCGATGCAAGACTACCAAAAACGCGAGCAAGATAAAAAGGACAATCCCGCATTGGCAGGGCTTGGCGATCGTCCATTCCAGCTTGGTATGCATATTAAAGACGATGAAATTATGGAAATTAAGCGCATAGTGGAAGAAGAACGTCGCGTAATTATTGAAGGCTTTGTTTTTGATACAGAAATTAGAGAGTTAAAAAGTGGACGTTCGCTTCTACAAATTAAAATTACCGACTATACAGATTCCATCGTGGTTAAAATGTTCTCGCGAGATAATGATGATGCAGAACTGATGCAACATTTGAAAAAAGGTATGTGGGTAAAAGTGCGCGGTTCTGTTCAAACGGATACCTTTATTCGTGATTTAATCGTCATGGCAAATGACATTAACGAAATTAAAAAAGAAACGCGACAAGATAAAGCACCTGAAGGCGAAAAACGTGTAGAGCTACATTTGCACACGCCGATGAGTCAAATGGACGCCGTTACACCAGTCGAGCGACTAGTGGCGCAGGCCGCCAAATGGGGCCATCCAGCCATTGCTATAACCGACCATGCAGTGGTGCAGTCGTTCCCAGAAGCTTTTAATGCAGGGAAAAAACATGGCATAAAAGTAATTTACGGTTTAGAAGCAAATTTAGTAGATGATGGTGTACCGATTGCCTATGCTTCTGAACATCGTGCATTAGACGAAGCAACTTATGTGGTCTTTGACGTCGAAACGACAGGTCTTTCTACTGCTTACGATACGATTATTGAGCTAGCAGCAGTAAAAATTAAAGGTGGGCATGTCATAGACAAATACGAAAGCTTTGCCAATCCACATCATGCATTATCTGCTACAACAATCGAACTGACCGGTATTACCGATGATATGGTGCGCAATGCACCGGAAGTAGAACAAGTTATCCATGAGTTCCATGCATTTATAGAAGATGCTATCGTAGTAGCACATAATGCCTCATTCGATATGGGCTTCTTATATACAGGCTATAAAAAATATGGACTTGAAGAAACTGTACATCCCGTTATTGATACATTAGAACTTGCGCGGTTACTTCATCCAACCATGAAAAATCATCGACTCAATACACTGTGTAAGAAATTCGGCATTGAATTAACACAGCATCACCGTGCTATCTATGATACAGAAGCGACAGGATATTTATTGTTACATCTGTTAAAAGAAGCAGATGAACTAGGCATTAAATTTCACGATGATTTCAATAAGCATGTTGGTGGTGGAGACGCCTATAAAAAAGCGCGACCAATGCATTGTACGATTTTAGCAGTTAATAATGATGGATTGAAAAATTTATTTAAAATCGTCACCCATTCGCATACCCAAACTTTTTACCGCGTACCTCGCGTAACACGCTCCACATTGGAACGGTATAGAGAGGGGCTATTAATCGGTTCAGGCTGTAGTAACGGTGAAGTCTTTGAGACGATGATGAATAAATCCCCAGAAGAAGCGGAGAAAGTTGCGAGATTTTACGATTATATTGAAGTGCAACCGAAAGCTGTCTATGCACCGTTAATTGAACGCAATGTCGTCCGCGATGAATGGACAATTGAGGATATTATTCGCAAGCTAGTCAAGCTCGGCAAAAAGATGGATAAGCCTGTCGTTGCTACTGGTAATGTTCATTATCTAGATCCTAACGATGCGATGTTTAGACAAATATTGATTGGTTCCCAAGGTGGTGCCAATATTTTAAATAAATCGAAGTTACCTGAAGTTCATTTTAGAACGACGGACGAAATGCTAAAGGAATTTGATTTTTTAGGTCCAGATCTTGCAAAAGAAATAGTTGTCACAAATACGCAAAAAGTTGCTGATATGATTGACGATGTCAAACCGATTAAAGACGATTTATATACGCCGAAAATTGAAGGCTCTGATGATGAAGTAACGAATTTAACGTATGAAATGGCTCATCGTATTTACGGTGAAGAATTGCCTGAAATTGTGAAAGCGCGTATCGAAAAAGAGTTAAAGTCGATTTTAGGTCATGGTTTCGGCGTTATTTACTTAATTTCCGCTAAGCTCGTAAAAAAATCACTGGCGGACGGTTACTTAGTAGGTTCTCGTGGGTCAGTAGGTTCATCTTTAGTGGCAACATTTATGGAGATTACGGAAGTAAACCCATTACCGCCGCATTATATATGTCCAAATTGTAAGCATTCCGAGTTTTTCAATGACGGTTCTGTCAGCTCCGGTTATGACTTACCAAACAAAGACTGTACCGAGTGTGGCACGCCATATAAAAAAGATGGACAAGATATTCCGTTTGAAACATTCCTTGGATTTAAAGGAGATAAGGTACCTGATATTGATTTGAGTGCGACACGTTGCTAATTGAAAAGATTAGCCGCTATTATTAGTAGAACTGCTATTTCGAAGTATGGAATGATGGAGTAACGCCCTGAAACATACTCGCTGAAGCTACGACATGCAAGTAGATGACTGCAAAACTGAAACTTGTATGAAGCTCGTTAAAGTAGGCTGAAGTTCACCCAAACAGTTCGGCTGTGGAAAGAGAGAAATCTTGTGAACGATAGGTCTGGCGTCTATAAACTTTCTATGGTTAGAATCAGTAGAATAACTGGGACGAACCCTCGACTGACTTTTCGTAAATGTCACGCAGTAGAAATGCTGTGGGGTCCAGATTTGGACTTCTAGGTGTGGATGAGTAAGCGTTTGGTTATGAAAATCCATCATGTGTTAAAGGCACATGCAAGCTTAGCGGAATTTAGGGGGAACCTAAGGAAAGATGTACAGATAGAAATAGTGGAACGTGTGAAGCTCCGAACGTAAGAGACAGTTGCATGTTGTTGACGACGGTGTACGGAAAGGCTGAATAGCTATAACGTACTTTGACGGAGTGGCAGTAGTGCCGTAGTACCATTGATGAAATGCCTATGAAGACTGAATATAAAATAGGTCAGAGGATAAAACATTTCGGAGGGAAGGGCACAAGTCGTTAGTGTTGAAGTTAAACCTACACAAGTCAGATTCTTGTATGACTAAAGAGAACGAAAGCTTCGATTAGGGGTGATTAGTTGGCTGACTTAATGATACAAAAGTTAAGAAATAATGAATATTTTGGGTTGCAAACAACTTTTGATCAGCTTTATGAGGAAAGTAAGCGTGGTCGCTATTTTACAGACCTTTATGATTTAATTATTTCCGAAGAAAATATATTGCTCGCTTTTCGAAACCTAAAAAGTAATACGGGTAGTAAACTCAGAACCATTTAAAAATAAAGTGTATCAGAAGTTGTTAAGTAAATTTGAAGTTCAAGCAATAAACAAATTAAACAGACTAAGAACGGAAGTAGGAAATCCAAAGCTTAGTCTATAAATTCAACAAAACTAACGATGGAACGCCGTGTGAGTGTGAAAGCCTCATGCACGGTGTGGGACGGGGGAAAAGCTAGAGATCACTTCAAAGGCTTACCTATCGTCATATTTCTCAGGTGAATACCAACCACAAGCCCACAACTATACGAAAGTACTGTTTGGGGAAGATTATGTATTCCGTGCTGGAACAATCGGTACTGTTGCGGAGAAAACAGCCTATGGCTATGTCAAAGGTTATGCGAGCGACAATAATCTTCATTTCCGTGGTGCTGAAGTAGACCGTTTAGTACAAGGATGTACCGGTGTTAAACGAACGACAGGACAACACCCAGGTGGGATTATCGTTGTACCGGATTATATGGATATTTACGATTTCTCGCCCGTGCAGTTCCCTGCGGATGCACAAGACTCCGAGTGGAAAACAACACACTTTGATTTCCACTCGATTCACGACAATATTTTAAAGCTCGATATTCTAGGACACGATGATCCGACCGTCATTCGTATGTTACAAGATTTATCTGGAATTGATCCGAAAACAATTCCAACAGATGATCCGGTTGTCATGAAAATTTTTAGTTCGCCTGAATCGCTCGGTGTAACAGAAAAGCAAATAGGTTGTAAGACAGGGACATTGGGTATTCCCGAATTCGGTACACGATTTGTTCGTCAAATGCTCGAAGATACAAAACCATCGACATTCTCAGAGCTTGTTCAAATTTCGGGACTTTCTCACGGAACGGACGTATGGCTTGGAAATGCGCAAGAACTCATTCAAAATGGAACATGCGTATTAAAAGAAGTAATTGGTTGTCGTGACGACATTATGGTGTATTTAATATACCAAGGACTTGAACCATCCTTAGCCTTTAAAATAATGGAATCCGTACGTAAAGGGAAAGGCCTATCAGAAGAATTTGAAGCAGAGATGCTTGCAAATAAAGTGCCTGGATGGTATATCGAATCATGTAAAAAAATTAAATACATGTTCCCTAAAGCCCATGCGGCTGCTTACGTATTAATGGCTGTTCGTATTGCATGGTTTAAAGTGCATTTCCCAATCTTGTATTATGCTGCTTATTTCACCGTAAGAGCAGACGATTTTGATTTAATTTCAATGACACAAGGTTCACAAATGATTCGAGCGAAAATTGATGAAATTAATATCAAGGGCTTAGATGCTTCGACAAAAGAGAAAAACTTGCTGACAGTAATGGAACTTGCACTGGAAATGTGTGAACGTGGTATGAGCTTCCAAAAGGTTGACTTGTATCGTTCTCAAGCGAGTGAGTTTATTATTGATGGCAATTCTTTAATTCCACCATTCGATGCAATTCCTGGACTCGGAACAAACGTTGCGAAAACGATTGTAGCCGCACGTGAAAATGGTGAGTTTTTATCAAAAGAAGATTTACAACAACGTGGGCGTGTATCCAAAACATTAATTGAATACATGGATCAATTAGGATGTTTGGAAGGCATGCCGGATGCCAATCAATTATCACTTTTCTAGTAAGAGCGAATTATCTAAATTAAGGAAGTTTGCATTGTGATGTGAAATGTGCTATTCTTATGGTAATAATTTGTTGATAGTTTTCCAGCAAAAGAGTGGGGCATTCCCGCTCTTTTCTGTTGTTATACCGAAGCAAAACAAATTTTTTAGACTAACAGCAGGTAAGACCGTCAAATTTCACCAACATCACTGGTGGAATTTCTGTTTTATTACGCCTGAAATTGAAAAACGCAGGAGGAAACAATGAGCAAAGTACCATCTTTAATTGAAGAACTCGCTACACCGATTGTTGAAGAGTTAAATCTTGAGTTGGTGGATGTCGAGTTTGTGAAAGAAGGACGTAACTGGTTTTTACGTGTTTATGTAGATACACCTGAGGGTGGAATTGACATTGGCCAATGTGCTCAAGTTAGTGAACGACTTTGTTTACTGTTGGATGAAAAAGATCCTATTACACAAAATTATTATTTAGAAGTGTCTTCACCAGGTGCAGAACGTCCATTAAAAAAAGATACTGATTTTCAAAAAGCCGTTGGCAAATTTATCTATGTGAAAACCTACGAGCCTATCAAGGACATGAAGGAATTCCAAGGCTACTTAACGTCATACGATGAACATACATTAGTGATGGAAGTACCCGTTAAAACCCGCAAAATTACAGTAACAATTGAACAAGAAAAAATCGCTTTGGCACGCCTTGCCATCGATTTTTCAGCATAATGCATATTTAGGAGTGAAAATAAAATGAGTAGTGATTTGTTAGATGCGCTAACGGCGCTGGAAGAACAAAAAGGAATTTCAAGAGATGTGTTAATCGAAGCGATAGAGGCTGCATTAGTGACAGCTTACAAGCGCAACTTTAACCAAGCTCAAAATGTTCGTGTAGACTTAAACTTAGACAAAGGCTCAATTCGTGTGTTTTCACGTAAAGATGTTGTAGAAGAAGTTGAAGACGATCGTTTACAAATTGCACTAGAAGATGCGAAGGCGATCAATCCTGCTTATCAATTAGAAGATATTGTTGAACAAGAAGTAACACCTCGTAACTTCGGTCGTATTGCTGCACAAACAGCAAAGCAAGTCGTTACACAACGTGTACGTGAAGCGGAACGTGGGTTAATTTATGAGCAATATGTAGATCGAGAAGATGATATTGTAACGGGTGTTGTAGAGCGTTTAGATGCACGTAATATTTACGTAGGGCTTGGGAAAGTAGAAGCTGCATTACCACAAAACGAACAAATCCAAGGTGAAACATATCACCCACATGACCGTATTAAAGTTTATATTACAAAGGTTGAACGTACGACTCGTGGTCCACAAGTAATTGTATCACGCACACATCCAGGCTTATTACGTCGATTATTTGAAATGGAAGTGCCTGAAATTTATGAAGGCATTGTAGAAATCAAATCAATTGCTCGTGAAGCAGGTGATCGTTCTAAAATTTCTGTTCATGCACATAACGAGGAAATTGATCCTGTAGGCTCTTGTGTAGGCGCAAAAGGTGCTCGTGTACAAACAATTGTCAATGAATTAAACGGTGAGAAAATCGATATCGTTGAGTGGTCAGAAGACCCTGTTGTATTTGTTGCGAATGCACTTAGTCCTTCAAAAGTTTTAGATGTGCAAGTAAATGAAGAAGAAAAATCAACAACTGTTGTAGTTCCAGATTACCAATTATCTTTAGCAATCGGTAAACGTGGTCAAAATGCTCGTTTAGCTGCGAAATTAACTGGCTGGAAAATTGATATTAAAAGTGAAACAGATGCACGTGAGTTAGGTATTTATCCATCTGCAACAAGCACTTTCATACCTGCAGAAGATAGTGATTACGAAGAAGCGGCAGTTGACTTATATCAAGACGACGAAGAATAAGTAAGAAAGCCCGTGTGACTTGTCACCTGGCTTTATTCAGTGGGCGCCCTAGGCCGACTGAATAAAGCCAGAAACTGTGGTGAAGGTTATGAATTTTGAGAGGCGTCATTGTACTCCGCAATGGTCAAACCTTAAAACTCCACCTTTGCGTGTTGGTTATGGCTAGTCCACCTCTTACGAAGCTTCAGAGAGGAAAGGTGATTCTTATGGCGATTAATAAAAAAGTACCACTTCGAAAATGCGTAGCTACTGGAGAAATGCTACCGAAAAAAGCAATGATTCGTGTTGTTCGCTCAAAAGAGGGTGAGGTAAGCGTTGATGTATCAGGGAAAAAACCTGGACGTGGCGCCTATCTTTCAAAGTCTGAACAGGCGGTTGACATCGCGCGTAAGAAAAATGTATTAGGGCACCAACTTGAAGCGAAAATTCCTGAAGAAATTTACGAAGAGCTATTATTGCTCATTCGTCGGGAGGCCATTTTATGAAAAATCAAGCAGTGTTCAATTTGCTTGGTATAGCGGCGAGAGCCCGAAAAGTTATTTCAGGTGAAGAGTTAGTAGTAAAGGAAGTGCGCAATGGCAATGCTAAGATTGTATTGCTTGCAAACGATGCTTCTAAAAACTCTAATAAAAAAATTCAAGATAAATGCACTTTTTACAACGTTGAGTATCATGTAATTGGCGATCGTTATGATCTAGGACATGCTACAGGTAAGGAGGCCCGAGTGGCTTTAGCTATTACCGATAAAGGTTTTGCAAGTAAATTGTCTAGTCTACTCAACGAAAAATAATCGG
>Ga0213820_1000778_pt1 | contig 18094 bp, 12 predicted proteins | sample MC6MC0910MG_FD_179889 | JGI IMG/M metagenome (GOLD analysis project Ga0213820, IMG submission 179889) | Enriched soil aggregate microbial communities from Iowa State University, Ames, United States - MC6-MC0910-MG | ecosystem: Environmental > Terrestrial > Soil > Unclassified | place: USA: Iowa... | reverse complement strand
GAGCAGGCGCTGGATCCACTCGCGGCGTACTTCGCGGTCCGGGCAGTTGGCCAGGATCGCGGCATCCTTCATCGGGATGTTGACCTGGTAGTAGAAGCGGTTGGCTACCCAGCCCTGGATCTGCTCCCGGCTGGCGCGGCCCTGGTACATCGCCACGTGATACGGGTGATGAATGTGGTAGTAGGCACCTTTGGCGCGCAGGGCCTGCTCGAATTCGGGAGGGGACATCGGCAACGGGTCGCTCATCAGGCCTCCTTAAAGCTCGATGCTCATGCCATCGAAGGCGACTTCAACGCCTCGACGCTGGACCTCGGCCCGCTCTGGCGAGTCTTCATCGAGAATCGGGTTGGTGTTGTTGATGTGGATAAGTACCTTGCGCTGGCGCGGGAAACCGTCGAGCACCTCAAGCATGCCGCCGGGGCCGTTTTGCGCCAGGTGGCCCATCTCGCGACCGGTGCGGGTGCCGACACCACGGCGCTGCATTTCATCGTCTTCCCACAGGGTGCCGTCGACCAGCAGGCAGTCGGCGCCGTGCATCATCGCCAGCAGCTTGTCGTCGACCTGGCCCAGGCCTGGGGCGTAGAACAGTTTGCCGCCTGTGCGGGTGTCTTCGACCAACAGGCCCAGGTTGTCGCCCGGGTGCGGGTCGAAGCGGTGCGGCGAATAGGGGGGCGCGGCGCTGCGCAGGGGGAAGGGCGTGAACCTGAGGTTGGGGCAGGCGTCGATGACGAAGCTGCCTTCGAGCTCGATGCGGTTCCATTGCAGGCCGCCGTTCCAGTGGCTGAGCATGTTGAACAGCGGAAAGCCGGTGGTCAGGTCTTGGTGGACCATGTCTGTGCACCACACTTGGTGCGGGCAGCCTTCGCGCAGGCTGAGCAGGCCGGTGGTGTGGTCGATCTGGCTGTCGAGCAGGACGATGGCATTGATGCCGGTATCGCGTAGGGCGCGGGCCGGTTGCATCGGTGCGAAGGCCTGCAGTTGGGCGCGGATGTCGGGCGAGGCATTGCACAAGATCCAGTGCTCGCCATCGTCGGACAGCGCGATGGACGATTGCGTGCGCGCCGTGGCCCGCAGGCTGCCGTCGCGGTAGCCCTTGCAGTTGACGCAGTTGCAGTTCCACTGGGGGAAGCCGCCGCCGGCGGCAGAACCGAGAATCTGGATGTACATGGCCACTCTCTACCGGAAAACCGTATCCAAAAAACACAAACGCCCCGGCGGGCCGAGGCGTCGAACCGTAAGCAGGGCTTAGCGGTTGGCGAAGTACATGGTGACTTCGAAGCCGATACGCAGATCAGTGTATGCAGGTTTGGTCCACATGGGATGACTCCTTCCGAACGGGGTGGGGTTGGTCAGCTACTTATTGGGTACCGCCGTGCGCCGGAGGTTCCCTTGACTGAGATTGCGCTATCTTACAAGAAAAATTTGTACCGAAAGGTTAATTCTTCGAAAAGCGCCCTTGCAGTTAACGTAACAATCCTCGTTTTGCTATTGCCAGGATGGGTCTGGTGCTGCGCTGTTGGCCAGGCAGAGCCAAGGGGCATGAGGGGCCAAAAGGCTGCCAAGCAGCGCATCAAGGTCCGCTTGCCGAGCCATGAGGATAGACCGCTGCAGGTCATTCAGCCTGTCGGGTTGTGTCGCCAGGTGTGTCTGCCACGCCCATTCGGCCACCTCGGCATTGGCCATGGCAGGCTCGCCGAACTGATCGGCCACTGCCTGCTGCGCTGCGCTGTCGAGCACCACGCCTTTGCTTAAGACCGGCTGCAGGTGAGCGAGAATTTCCGCAGGGGTGGCATGGGGCGATTGCACGCCAAACAGCAGGCCAGCGCAGCCTTCAATCTGACGGAAGGCGCTGAACACCGCGTAGCCCAGTTGCAGCTCTACCCGTAGGCGTTGATACACCGGCCCCTGCAACAGCTGCGCGAGCAGGCGGCCGATGGCTTGCTGGTCAGCTGGCACTGGGCAGAACAGCAACACCGCGTTTTCGCTGCCGGCCAGTGCAGCGTCTACCCATCGACGGGCCTGCCACTGGGGCGGCGCAGGGGCAGTGGCGCCTTGCCCGGGGCAATGGGTCAGCACGGTGCCGAGAGGGCCCGGGTCATCAAAGCCCAGTGCCAGGCCATGCCAGCGGGCCTGTTCCCACGCCTGCGCAAGCTGTCGCGGTTCGAGTGAGCCAGCGGGCAGCGGTTCGGCCCTGTGGGCATGCATGGCAGCAGGCAATCGCTTGAGCAGGGCTCTGATCGGGATCAGGGTGGGCGCGGGCGGCGGCGGTGTCTGCCAATCGGCAGGTGAGGGCGCGTTCAGCAGCGCGAGGGCTTCGGTGACGGCGTTCATCACCGCCGACGGTTGGCCGGCGCACTGTAGCTGCCAATATTCGCCAATTTCGCTGAACTGTAAGTGCAGCGCGGCGCGTTCGGCGCGCTCCTGCAAAGGGCGCAGCGCCTGGCGAAGGATCGGGAACACGCCATGGCGCAGGCTTGTGGGCAGGTGCCAGCGTAAGTTGAGGGCGGCGTACTGGCGTGATGCGGGAAGCGTGTCGCTGATGGCCAGTGCGTTGGGTAACGGTGCCGTCGCGGGGGGCGGTGGGGCGGTCAGCAGAGCGTCTGCGGCGGGTATCTGCCATTGGCCATGCTCGCCGCTGGGAAGGCTGGCAAGCAGTGCCTTCAGCGCACTCAGGCCTTGTTCGTCGAGTGCGGCGAAGGGCTGGCCTGAGCTGTCCCGTCGTGCCAGCTCCAGCGGGCTGGCGGCCCACTCACGGCTGCGCTGCAATTGACTGAACGCGGCGTTCAGCCGCTGCGGATCGGCCCGACGGATAAAACCGAACCAGCTGTGCAGCAATGCGATCGCCTCATCCTTGCAGGCATCAGCCCCGAGCTGCAGGTCGATGTGCCAGAGCAACTGCCCGGCGAACCCATACAGCGTTTCGGCTTTGAAGCCTTGCAGCCAACCGCGCTGGCGAAGCGCATTCAGCCATCCGCCTGGTCGGCTGTCGTCGAGCAAGTCGATCAGCAACCCCAGTGCGTGCTCGGCACCTTCTGGCAGGCTTTCGTGGGCGAATGTCAGTGGCTGCCCGGCGCCCCGCAGTGGTGGCGGCAATGCCTGCGCGACACGGCTACCGGCCGGGAACAGGCTGCCAAATTCCCGGCCCAGGCGTTCCAGTGCTTCCAGCGGTTGTGGGCCGCACAGGCTCAGGGTGATCTGCCCACCTTGGTAGAAACGTTGGTGAAACAGGCCAAGGGTGCGTTGAAACGCAGGATCCTGCAGGGCGAGGGTGTATCGATTGCCCGCCTGAAATCTGCTCAGCGGATGCTGGGGCGAAACCGACTGCAGCAGGGCGAATTGCTGCTGAGCCTGCGGGTTACGTGACCAAGCGATGAACTCGGCATGAATGACCTCACGCTCCCGGCGCTGGCGCTCGATGCCAAGGTCGGGCTCGGCCAGCATCTGGCACAGGCGCTCTAGCCCGCCGGCCAAAGCCGCGGGGGGGACCTCAAAGAAAAAGTCGGTGGTGCGCTCACGGGTGCTGGCGTTGACTTGGCCACCGAGGGCCTGCACATACCGCATCAGGCCGTCTTCCAACGGGAAGCGCGCTGTGCCCAGGAAGAACAGGTGTTCGAGAAAGTGCGCCATCCCCGGCCATTTTGCCGGGGCATCGTGGCTGCCTGCCTGCACCCGCAATGCGGCCGCCGCACGCTTGAGGCGTGGGGCATGGCGCAGGGTCAGCTGCAAGCCGTTGGCGAGGGTGAGGTGCTGCGTGGCGTCAGGCATGAGGGCTCCAGGTAGGCGTTCATGCTAACGCATTTGTGCTGCCTGGCCTGGCCCAATCGCCAGCAGGCCGGCGCCTACAGGGCCTGCTTGCGTTGTCATTGTGGGAGCAACTGTCTTGTGGTGCTTGTACCGGCCTCATCGCTGGCAAGCCAGCTCCCACAGGTACGACGCTAGCCTTTGAGGCTATACAGTTCGGGTGGGAGCCGGCTTGCCGGCGATTGGGCCGCAACGCGGCCCCTGTCAGCCCTCGCGCACATGCAGTTCCTGGCGCAAGTCGGTCAGGTAAGGAAACGCCTTGCGCCCTTCTACCACCTGCTCACGCGCAAGCTCGGCCAGCAATTGGCACTCGTCCCGCCCGGCCATGGCCAGCAGGCTGCCATCCGGGCCGATGATGCTGCTCTGGCCGCAATACTGGATGTCGCCCTCGGCCCCACAATAGTTGGCATACACCAGGTAACACTGGTTCTCCTGCGCCCGCGCTCGCACCGTCACCTGGCAGATGAAATCGTAAGGCGCCATGTTCGCCGTCGGTACCAGGATCAGTTCGGCGCCGTCCAGCGCCAGGCGCCGGGCGTTCTCCGGGAACTCGATGTCGTAGCAGATCAGCATGCCGACCTTCCAGCCTTCCAGTTCCACAACCGGGAAATGGTCGGGGCCTGCGCTGAACATCGACCGGTCCAGCTCACCGAACAGGTGCGTCTTGCGGTAATTGCACAGGCTGCGTCCGTGGGCATCGATCAACTGCACGCTGTTGTAGAACGCGCCATCATCGCCGCGCTCGGGGTAGCCATAGGCGATGGCGATGCGATGCGCCTGGGCGATCTCCACCACGTCCATGGCCGCGGGGCCATCACTGGCCTCGGCCAGGCGCTCGACCTGGGCCAGGCCGATGTTGTAGCCGGTGAGGAACATCTCCGGGCACACCAGCAGTTGGGCGCCGCGTTCAGCCGCCTGTTGCGCCTGGTGCTGCAGCCGTTGCAGATTGCCGGGCACGTCCAGTGGGTTGGGCGCGCCCTGGAACAGAGCGATGCGCATGGCGCCTCCTTGTCTCAGTCGGCCAGGGCGATCGGGCCGATTTCATCGAACACATCGCCTGGGCCTGGGTTGTCCGGGTGGGTCTGGCCACCGAAGTGATTCATGATACCCCACACGGCATTGAGCGACGTCTGCACCGCGCCTTCCACCCAGGCCGGCGTCCACGACACGTCGTCACCGGCGATGAACATGCCGCGCTGTTCGGCGGGCATGTCCTGCTGCATGAAGTGCGCGTACATGCGCTGGTTGTAGCGGTAGTGGCCCGGCAGCGCGCCCTTGAAAGCACCGAGGAAGTGCGGGTCGGCCTCCCACGATATGGTGATCGGGTCGCCGATGATGTGCCCGGCGATATCGGTCTTCGGGTAGATTTTCTTCAGGGCGTCGAGGGCCAGTTGCACGCGTTTTTCCACCGGGTGCGGGAGCATCTTCAGGGCATCGCTCATCCACGCGTAGGACAGGCAGATCACCCCCGGCTTGTCGTCACCGTTGTCGAACAGGTAGGTACCGCGGGTGAGGCGGTCGGTGAGCGTCATGCTCATCAGGTCGCGGCCGGTTTGCGGGTCTTTGTCCTTCCAGAACGGGCGGTCGACCATCACGAAGGTTTTCGACGATTGCATGTAGCGGGTACGGTCCAGGGCCATCCACATCTTCTGCGAGAACAGCGACTCTTCGCAGTCGATCTGCGTGGTCAGCAGCCAGGTCTGGCACGTTGCAAGCACGGCGGCGTAATGGCGGGTATCGCCCCAGTTGTCGGTCACCGCCAACTGGCCATCGGCGGCGCGGGCAATGCGCTTGACCCCGGTGCGCGGCGCACCGCCGTGCAGCGAGCTGAGGCTGGTGCCTTGCGGCCAATGGGCGCAGCGCTCCGGCACATGGCGCCAGATGCCTTGCGGCACCTGCTCGACGCCGCCCACGACCAGGTGTTGGTGGTCATCGCAGTTGGTCATCACCACGCGGAAGATTTCCAGCATCGAGTTGGGGAAGTCCGAGTCCCAACCTCCGGTGCCGAAGCCGACCTGGCCGAACACTTCCCGGTGCTGGAAGCTCAGCTTGGCAAAGGAGCGCGAGGTGGCGACGAAGTCGTAGAACGTGCGGTCGTCCCACAGGGGCACCAGCGTGTTCCACAGCGCTTTCAGGCGCGGTACATCACGGTCTCGGATGGCCTGTTGGATATCGGCAAACTGCGCGCCGCTTTCCAGGGCGTCGGCCCAGGCGTCGGCCACCTCGTGGAACAGGTCGGGCAGGTCCGCGGCCTTTTCGGCGTAGTAGGTCTGGCCTTCCAGGTCGATCACTGTGCTGCCAGAAGCGGGGGTCAGCGGGTTGGGGAAAGGCTTGGTCTCCAGCCCCAACTTGTCCACGTAGTGGTAGAAGGCCGTCGAAGAGACCGGAAAGCGCATGCCACCCAACTCGGCGATGATCCCGTCGGTGCCGTTGAAGGCTTGCGAGCGCAGCCGGCCACCCAGTTTCGACGCTTCATAGACGACAGGCTTGAGGCCCAGCTTCATCAACTCGTAAGCCGCTACCAGGCCAGCGATCCCGGCCCCGACAATCGCCACTTCCTCGCCCTGGCGCTCGGCCGGGATGCTGCCCAGGCCGGCCGGGTGTTCCAGCCAGTCATCGAAGGCAAAGGGGAAGTCCGGGCCGAAGATGGTGATGGGCTTTTTGCCGTCGGCGGGGTGGCGGTTCTTGTTGTTCATGAAGTGACCTTGCCAGAGAGGCTGCGCAGAGAGCGGAGCCTGAGTATAGGAGATGCCTGGGGGCCATTTTAGGGCGTGGGGGGTTCGTAATTAAGATGCAGAGTGTTGTCTGAATGTATGTTTTGTCGTCGAAATGATCATTAATTGTTTATTTTTGACGAGATCGATGGTGACGGTTAAGGGTTTGTCTGGAGATTTGCAGCGCCTATGAGGTCGAGCGCCGCCCGCGCGGCGCATCGCGAGCAACGCTCGCTCCTACGTTTGTTTCTGGCCAATAACGCCTGTGATAGGCGCGCGCGACTGCCTTGTTTGTTCGACGTAATATCGAGTCATGCGCCAAGGCGGCCGCGCGCGTTTACCCCAGGAAGAATTGGCCCGAAGCAAACGTAGGAGCGAGCGTTGCTCGCGATGCGCCGCGCGGGCGGCGCTCGATCTCATGCGCGCCGCCAATCGCAAGCCTGGCACCTCGTGCCCCTCACGTCACAGCAATTGCCCCCGGTCCACCTTGCTGCTCAAAATGATCGACGTGGTGGTTTTCTCCACCCCATCGACACTGCCGATCTGATCAAGCAACTGGTCCAGCTGCTCCGGTGAATCTGTCCGCAGCCAAGCCACATAATCGAACTCGCCACTCACCGCGCACAGTTGCTGCACCTGCCCCATGGCACTCAGACGCCGCACCACCTCCTTGCCGGAACGGGGCTGCACTTTGATCCCGACATACGCCTGCAAGCCACCGCCCATCACGTGTTGGCCCAAGCGCACACCATAGCCTGAGATCACCTTGTTTTTCTCCAGCCGCTCCAGGCGCGAGTTGACGGTGGTGCGCGCAATACCCAGCAGCCGGGCGAGGGTGGCAACGCTCTCGCGGGCATTGATTTGCAGCAGGGCGATCAGCTGGCGGTCGATTTCATCCAGCGTAATGGGGCGGGCATCCGACATGGTAAGTCTCTACAGTGGGCCCGCTAGCCTAGCCAGCCAATGGCAACCAGGGCAAGGCTGCGTCACTGGCTTTCTTTCGGCATCATGGCAGGCCGACCGTACTGGACCCACGCCGTGAACTTCGCAAACCTGCTCGAATGCTGGCGACTGGAAGTCTCCAACAAGAAAAAGCCCGGCCGCCGCATCAGCCTGCTGTTCAACGTGCTGCGCCGCGCCCGCAAGGACAACAAGCTGCGCTTTCTCTTTACCTTCCGCCTGGCCCAGTACCTCGACGCACGAGGCGGCCTGGCTCAGCGTCACGCTATGCGCATGCAGCAACGGCTCAATCTTAAATACGCCGTGGACATCGACATCGGCGCCCAGATCGCCCCCGGGCTGCGCATCGCCCACCTGCCTGGCGTGGTGATTACCCGCCACGTGAACATCGGGCGTAACTTTTTCATCCGGCAGAATTGCTCGATCGGCATCAAGACCCTAGGGCTGGAGGCGTATGCGTTGCGCATTGGCGATAACGTCAGCGTGGGCGCCAATAGCTGCATCGTGGCGGACAGGATAATCATCGGCGACAACGTGGTGATTGGTGCCATGTCGCTGGTGATGCGGGACATTCCGGCGGGGACCACGTTCTACAATACGCGGCAGGTTGAGATGAGGCCTCGGACGAGCTACTGAATATTTTTTTGCGCTGAACAACAGGCACAAAAAAGCCGCGCGATTGCGCGGCTTTGTCGTATTTGGTGGGCCCACACGGACTCGAACCCTTATGTGGTGCACTAGTCCTCCACCGGTGTTGTACTTGTACACCTCGGATTTCAGGGCGAGCCAATGAAACAGGGCGCCTCCGCGAGTAGCTTTAAGCTGTAAACGATGGATCTCTAAGGGCCACACCGATGTGGTCTTTGGAGTGTGCTGTTTGGTGCTGTGCTTTCCCATCATGACCCTCGGCACATGTCGCTGGACCAAGCGCTGTCGCCTGATGGAAAAATGAGCGCAGCCAGGAAGTGAGAGTCACCGGTTGAGCCGTCGCTGATTGCTTGGCTCGCCAAGAGGTGATGGATGAAAGTGAAGGGTTGTGAGCGTGAGCCGCATTAGAAGGCAGTTTGCGATGAACCTGGATGAGCAGAGAAATCTCAGCGGCTTCCAAGCCAATACAAAGAGCCGCCGCAGGTGGTCGATCCGTTGGATCAGAGGTCGCTGGTCTGCCTGCGTTTAATCCAAAGGACAAATGGCTCGATAAGCTCAGTAGGTACGAGTCCTTCTGATGGCTCAAGATCATTAAAGGTGCAGCTGATTTTTTTGGACTCAATGTCAACGGCAAACATGCCATCGCTTGCATCAAGTACCAGCTTGAGTGACCGGCAAGTCTTGTCGAATTTGGCCACGTAGCCTGGATCGATGTCCTTTATTACCGGTTGCGGCGTAGGAGAGACGCCATGGCTGCGGAGCGCTGAACGAAGCGCATCATTTTCCTTCTTTACCTTCTCCAGCTCGGCCTGTAACCGGTCAGCTCGCTGGACCGCAAGCTTCCCAATCAGCTTGTCCTTCTTGGCTTCAGTGTCGCTGGATGGGCCCCAGTGCTTGTAATAGATAGGCTTGAGCAGGCCCCAATACTCTGTGCTTTGTACGATGGTTCTGTAGCCTATCTTCTTTTCGTTCACAGGTAGGCCATCGTTGTAAAGCTCGGCACAGAACCTAGAGAAAGGTGTTGGTCCGTCAAATGGAGCTTTCCCTGCGACAGCATTGAGCCTTGGAATGACTTCTTCTTTGATTCGATTGGTCCTGAACGACTGCTGGCGCTGTTGGGCACCCGGGCTATTACGGGGTCGGTCGGCCAGATGACATTGTTCGACTTCTTTATGACAGTGCCGACAGCTTCACTCTTGTCTTCGAGGCGCAGGTGCTGCCCAGCATGCGGTGGCGTAAAGCCAATTACCCAATACCTGAATCGCTGATCACAGACGGGAAATTCCGTGGGGAAGTCATCATCACTGCGGCATATGCCCCACCGCTCGACCCAGATGCAGGAAGTGAGTATGTCAGGGCAAACGTTGAGGTAAGTTTTGGGTCACTTGAAAACGGCACTATCAAAGGTCGTGTTCCAATGGACTGGGAGGAAGGGCAAAGCGGCTACGAAACCACTCAGGTCGAGCATGGTGGGAAATGGTCACCGGTGAAAGTGCACAGAAAAGCCTTCCCGAATGGCATCGATGTCGATACTTGGGCTCTACAAGCCACAGTATTCCTGAGAGCTTATGAGAAACCATTGGCCCAGACTCTTCCTGTATCTCTGGTAGTTACCCTTCGCTCCTTGGATGGGAATACGAAGGTCCATGCTGACGGGCTCAGGGCGCTGTCAAATAATAACTGGGTGCATACGAACTTGCCTGTGCGCGTGCCGGTTCGAAACTAAAAACGCCAAGGGCTACAGCTGGCTTATTTGGCAGGTCTTATGTGGCGTCATAAAGAAGCCCGCGTTCCCCTTATGAATCGCGGGCTTTTTTGCTACGACAGATGCTTAAACCCTCTGCAAGGCCATAATCTACCGAGGTTGGAAACCGTCAGTCGAGTGTCGCAGGTCGCTCTGGGCTACAAGAAGTATAGTAAGTCTGTAAGTGCCGTGCACATGTAGCTATGGTGCGTCAGGCTCAACCAGTGTGGAAACCATATGCTTGATTGTCAGGTTAGCCAGTTTTGTCCCTAATCCAGAAAAATTATCTTGGTTCGCCCTGACATGCATTGCCTCATTGTAGATTACTGCCAGCAAAAAATAGACCTCAGGAATAATAGCTCCCTTTGACTGTGCGAATTCTAATTTGGTGACGGTTTTGTGGGTTTCTAGGAACTCTTCCTGGTGCTCTGGCGCTATCAAGGCGAAGCTTCGTCGCTCTACTTGGCCGCGTACACTGCTGCAAACCGCGAGTGGGTCAAAACTCTTGCCTTCAATGTACCGCCGCAATTGATCGGCACAATGTGCTGAAAACTGAGACGCCTTAGCTAGCGCAGCTGGAAGCCCAAGGGCCTGAAACTCATTGGACAGATCCATATCGTCAGAGTGGAAATGCAGGAAGTATTTTGAAATTGCATTAGAAATGCTAGGGTCTTCACGCTTAGAGATTATTTTTTCGACTGATTTATCCGCGACCGCAATTTTGTTTAGGTGGCAAACTTTTTGATCGCTGAAAGTGAAGTTTCTGAAGAAGCCAGGGTTTAAGTGCGTCATGATTAAAGGAAAGATCTGGCGCCCTTCAGATTTCAATTCTGAAATCATCTGCGTCAAATGATACTGGCAAGCAACCAGATTGGCGTCGTCTAAATAGTCAAATATCTCATCAATTACTAAGATGATGGTCTTGTTTTTCTTCAGTTGCAGCTTGGCTTTTTTCAATTGAGCGACAAAACAAATGATGTCACGCTCTCCGTTTGAAATCTGATTTGCCTTCGGAAAGGCAATCACAAGCCCATCACCTGTTTCCTTCGGCTGAATATTACGCCATGTGCCTTTCAGTGCAGTAAAATCTTCGACATAGGCCTCTTTTTCGACCATGTAGCTAGCGCGCTCTCCCGCTTTTTTGAAGGCTGCTTTGTCGTTGGCGTGAATTTCACTCACCTGTATGGCAGCGAGGATATTCTCAATTTGTGAGGCGTGATTTATTCCAGACTCAGTGAACGCTTCCAAGATACTGCTGACAAAATCAATGCCTGACACTGCTTGTATTGTTTCTTCCTTGACACCGGCAAGGATTTTCTCAGAGCTACCAGTTTTGTCGTTGATTTCATCCTTTAGGGCATTTATTGCCTTGTTAACACCTACTTGGCCCTGTCTGGTGAAATCGACCTGGTTCCAAATTTTGGCCATCGCTCGATTGTTGGTGAGCAGGTTAGTAATGTTCGGTAGGACTTTGCTGTTCTTTCCGAAGCTTCCCTTGGCTGCCGCGTAGGTATAAATAAATTTTGCTTTTGCAGGAATGTTCTTGATCAGAACTACCGGGGTCACTTCAATTGCTGAGGTGACAATGTTAGCGCCCGCAATTCTGAGTTTTTTTGCTTTAGAAACCAATTGGCTATTAATTACGTGAATGCCAAATTTCGCTGTCAATTCATTCTTTGTGTGGTCCGCTTCCTTTTCAACGTGGCTTCCATCCTGCATGGTGTAACTGATCTTGAGTGATGGATTGAGGTCTTCGTCGCCTTTGTGGTATTCGTCCTTGTCCAGCTCCATCTTCTTCGAACGCAGCGAGCCAAAAGCAGCAGTAATGGAGCTTTTCCCAAAGCCATTGGGGGCTACAATAAGTGTTGGTTTGTTTGGAATAAGCTGAACATCAAATACCGAGTTTTCGATCCCCTTAACATTGGTTATAGTGATTCTGTCAATTCTTTTGATCATACAAAATCCATTCCCTTGCGAAAGTGATGTTTCTCCCGTTCGCGAGTCTGGGCTTCAAGCAGAAGCCAGACCGGGAACAGTGCTGGCTGATCATACCGGCATTTTCAGCATTACAATATTTCATTGAGCGACCCTTCAGCGAGGTGCCGAATGCCCAGACCACAAGCTCTGATACAGATGTGGAACCCCTACAGAGAGTTTCTGATCCAGCAGCATCGTTTCTACGTGAGCGAAGCCAGCACCCGGCTCATGAGCCAGTTCGACAACATCAATGCGGATGCCGATAAGGCAGCAGATGCATGGCTTGAGCGCCGGGGTGAGCGTTTTGATCCTGACCGGGATGATGAGGGCGCGATCTATGAGGAGGCTGAAAGCGTTGCTATCGAGTTTTATCGCCAGCTGGATGAGATGCGGGAGCAAACCAGGCTCAGCGTCGTGGCCGGGATGTTCCATGCTTGGGAAAAGAACCTCAAAAAATGGATAGTGGATGAGTTGCGTCGCTGGGGGCTTGGTTCGCACACAATCGGGGTGGTGTGGTGGGCAGACTTCCCGAAGATAGTGGAGCTGCTGGGGCGTCTAGGCTGGGCTGTACAGGATCAAAGCAATTTTGCATTACTGAACCAGTGCCGCTGTGTCGTCAACGTTTTCAAGCATGGGGACGGTAAGTCCCTTGCTGAGCTGAAACGTGATTTCCCGCAATACCTGATTGACCCCATAAATTCAAAATTCGGCTTACCAGCTACGGAGATCGAATGGCTCAACCATAGCCATCTACAGGTGACAGAGGCGCAGGTCCAAGATTTCTCTGAGGCCATCATCGATTTCTGGAGAAGTGTCCCTGAAAACATGTATGAGCAGGAAGAGGTTGAGCTGCCGTCGTGGTTCATGAAAGCTGTTGAGCAGGACCTGAGGGCCAGATCGTAAGCGTAGATTTTCGTTAAGGTCGGAGCTTAACGAAAATATTGGTTTACGGTCCGGTTCAGCGGCTGCTCCCACGACCTGCTCACACCTTGTAGCAAGACGGCGCGTGATAGAGGTCGGAAGCTGCGGGCGATTCCGCATGTAGGGCAGGTCAAAGCGCTCTCGATCGCCAAGCCAGTTCTCTGGCAATGACTCAGTGACCTTGAAACAAAAAAACCGCACCATGGGTGCGGTTTTTCATTTGAATGGTGGGCCTCCCCGGAGTCGAACCGGGCACCAACGGATTATGCGTACCACTTCAGCTTTCGCTGCCCCTTTCGGGTTCGTGGTCTGGACTGTCTCTTGCCTTTACGGCTCGCCCGTACAGTCTCTACACCTTCCTTGAGGTCTCTCAAGGCTTGGCTCGGGATTACCACGCAGACGCAGAGGCTTCCCCGAATTTGAGCGATTCTACCTAAGGGCAGAGCTAACTTACCCAAAAGCAACCCATATGCTCATCACCATGCCCTGTGAAGGGGGTAGGCTCTGAGCCGTTAAGTCCGCTGCTCTAACCAACATGAGCTAGAGGCCCAAATGAATCGTGACACCACCAACCAACGGTCCATATACCACACCGAGGTGCGTACCACATAAGAACCGTGGACCAAAGGATTATGAGTCCTCTGCTCTAACCAACTGAGCTATAGGCCCTCAGTAAGTGGCCGGATTATAACGAGGGTTTTGAAAGGGTGCCATCCGAAAGATCGGATAGTGCTATACGAAGAAACGTCGCGGCGAACTCCTCCGGGGGGAGGGGCAGGCTGACGATGTAGCCTTGGATCTGTTCACAGCCCTCGGCTGCCAGGAAGCGCTGCTGGGCCTGGTTCTCCACCCCTTCGGCGATGATCGTGAACTGCATGCTGCGGCCCAGGGCGATGATCGCCCTGGCGATGGCGGCGTCGTGGGGGTCGTCAGGTAGGCCGCGGATGAACGACTTGTCGATCTTGAGGATGTCCAACGGCAGGCGTTTAAGGTAGCTGAGGGATGAATAACCCGTGCCGAAGTCGTCGATGGCCAGCTGCACGCCCAGTTTTTTCAACTGGTGCAGCACGGCCAGGGCTTCTTCCGCCTGGCTCATGATGAAGTTCTCGGTAATCTCCAACTGCAGGTCGCCGGCCTTGAGCTGGTAGGTCTTCAGCAACTGTTCGATGCGCCGTGCCAGGTGGGGGTGGCGCAGTTGGGCGCCGGCCAGGTTGATCGACAGTGGGCCAAAGTCTTCGTAGTGCATCTTCCAGATGTGCATCTGCTGGCAGGCCTTTTCAAGCACCCAGTCACCGAGCTGCAGAATGGTGCCGTTCTCTTCCGCCAGGTGAATGAAGTGCTCTGGCGGCACTTCGCCAAAGGTCGGGTGGCTCCAGCGGATCAGCGCTTCGGCGCCGACCAGGCTCTGGGTCTTAAGGCTGAGCTTGGGCTGGAAGCACAGGCTCATTTCGTTGCGTTCGACGGCGCGGCGCAGCTCATGTTCAAGGGCGATGCGCTCGCTGGCCTGGGCGGTGAGGTCGCGGGTGTAGGCTTCTACGCGGTTGCGGCCTTTGGCTTTGGAGCGGTACATGGCGGCGTCGGCATTGCGGATCAGTGTGGAGACGTCGCTGCCGTCCTGTGGATAAAGGCTGATGCCGATGCTGGCACTGGTGAAAAACTCGTGCTCGCCAGCCTGGAAGGGCGCGCTGAAGCAGGCCAGCAGTTTACCGGCGATGCTGTTGGCGTCACTGGGCCTGTGCAAGCCGGGCAACAGGATGATGAACTCGTCTCCGCCCAGGCGCGCCACGGTGTCGACGTCGCGCACCTGTTCTTTCAGGCGCTGGGCGATGCCTTTGAGCAACAGGTCGCCGACCGGATGGCCCAGGCTGTCATTGATGTGCTTGAAGCGGTCGAGGTCGAGGAACAACACCGCGCCCTGGCGGTTCGAGACTTGGGCACAGGTGAGCACGGCCTGCAGGCGGTTCTCGAACAGGGCGCGGTTGGGCAGGCCGGTGAGCGGGTCGTGGTGAGCCTGGTAATCCAGTTTGGCCTGGGCGTGCTTGAGGCTGGAAATGTCGGCGAACACGGCGACGAAATGGGTGATCTCGTACTCGCTGTTGCGTACCGCGCTGATGGTCAGCCAACTGGGGTACAGCTCGCCATTCTTGCGTTTGTTGTAGATCTCGCCCTGCCAGTGGCCCTCGTCGGTCAGCTGATGCCACATGGCGGCATAGAAGGCGCTGTCGTGCTGGCCGGAGGCGAGCAAGCGCGGGGTTTGGCCGAGCGCCTCGATCTCGCCGTAGCCGGTGATTTCGCTGAAGGCGCGGTTGACCGCGCTGATGCGCTGGTCGATGTCGGTGATCAGAACGCCCTCGGCGGTGTTTTCGAACACGGTGGCGGCCAGCTGCAGTTTTTCCTGCATCAGGTGGCGCTCGGTGATGTCGCGGGCAATGGTCAGCATGCAGTCGACACCGCCAATCGGCAGGGGCCGGGCGGACAGTTCGCACAGGCGGATCTGGCCATCGCTGCGGCGGATGTGGCAGCTGAAATCACGTACGAAGCCATCACGCTTGAGCTGGTCGACCAGACGCTTGCGTTCGTTGAGGTCCACCCAGATGCCCAGGTCAAGGGAGGTCTGGTCGATGGTCGGGTTCAAGTCATAGCCGGTGAGGCGGCAGAAGCCTTCGTTGACCTCAATCAGCAGCCCGTCGCTCTGACGCGACAGCAGCAGGCCGTCGGGCGATGCGTGGAATGCCTTAGCGAACTTCTCTTCCGAGGTTTGCAGTTGCTCCTGGGTTTCTTTGAGCTGGCTGATGTCGCGCACGGCCACGACCAGCGCCGGCGTGCCATCGAGCTCGAATGTTTCTGCCGAGGTCAGGCCTGTGAACAACTGGCCATTGCTGCGGCGGAAGCTCATTTCCAGGTTGCGGATGCCGCCTTGGTGCAGGCGTTCGAGCAGCCGCGGCCCGGTGCCGGCGACGGCCCACAGGTTCAGCTCGGTGGCGGTGCGGCCGATCACTTGGCCTGGGGTGAGGCCGATCTGTTCTTCGAAGGCTTCGTTGACCTCCAGCAGGCAGCCATCGCTGTGGCGGGCGATCAGCAGGATGTCCGGGCACTGCTGGAACACCGAGGCGAACTTTTGCTCCGACAGGCGCAGGGCGTCTTCGGTGCGTTTGGTCTCGCTGATGTCGATCATCAGCCCGCGCATCACCGGCCGGTGGCCATGCTCGATCATGCTGACGATGTTGCGAATCCACAGGGGCTGGCCATCGGCGCGGATGACCCGGTAGTCGAGGCTGTGATCGCGGCCGGCTGCGGTTTCACTGTCGCAATAAGCCTGGGCCCAGAGTGCGTCCTCCGGGTGCAGGATGCTGCGCCAGAAGCCGGGCTTGAGCCAGTCATGCAACGGGTAGCCGAGCAGGTCCTCGGCATGGGGCGAGACATAGTTGTAGGTGAAATCGTTGGCGTCGGCTTCCCAGGCGATGGCCGACAGGCTCTCTACCAGGCCGCGGTAGTGATACTCGCTGCTGCGCAGCTCTTGTTCGAGAGCGATGCGCCGGGAAATTTCCGAGCTGAGTCGGCGGTTGATGCGGATTACCACGGCAAGAACCGCCACCAGCAACAGCACCGCAGGCAGGCCATACACCAGCATGTCAGACCAGAACAGGCGCTGGTCCACTACGTTACCGACCCAGCGCTGTTGAATTCGGTTGATCTCGGCACTGCTCATGTCGGCCATGACTTTGTCGAGAATGCCCACCAGGACTTTGTTGTCCCGTGGTGCGGCCATGGCCAATTGGTAGCGGTAGGGTGTTTCGCCACTGACATAGAGGCCGTCGAGCTTGAGCTGGCGAAGGCTCCAGATACTCGAGGCGAGGTCACCGACCACGGCGTCTACTTCGTCTGTGGCCAGTGCCTGCAAGGTCGAACTGACGTTGGGCATGGCCACCAGGTTGAGGTCGGGGTGGTGGGTGCGCAGCAGTTCGTGCGGGGCGTAGTTTTCGACCACGGCGATCTTCAGGCCGTACAGGTCCTTCAATGAGCGGGGTTGTGCGCCGCCTTTGTGAGCCAGGATGACAATCGGGAAGTCGAGGTAGGGCCGGGTAAAGGCCAGGTAACCCTGGCGCTCGGGAGTCGACATGATGCCGGGTAACAGGTCGAGCTGGTTATTGCGCGCCTGCGCCAATACCTCGGTCCAGCTCTTGGGCTCGACCGGTTTGAGCGTCACGCCCAGGCGTTCCTGGATCGTGTCGATGTAGTCGGCGGCCAATCCCTGGTACCGGCCCTCCTGGTCGCGAAACTCGAACGGTGGCCAAGAGGCGTCTACGCCCAGGCTTAACTGCGGATGGGCAGCCAGCCAGGCTTTTTCCTCGTCTGTCAGGGTCAGGGCGCCGGCCGTTGTGGTCCACAGAATAAGGAGCAGCAACAGAATGGCCGGCATCAGGGGCATAGCGGCCTCGCTATCAGAGTGTCTGACGTCGAGTGTAGACGGGCATTCAGGGGGATGTGGGGCAGAAATCAGGCATTGTGTCGCCGCTTTGGCCACAAAAGAAAAACCCCGGCCTGGGCCGGGGTTTGTCATCACTCGTCGAGGAAGGAACGCAGATGCTCGCTGCGCGTCGGGTGGCGCAATTTGCGCAACGCCTTCGCTTCAATCTGACGGATCCGTTCACGGGTCACGTCAAACTGCTTACCTACTTCTTCGAGGGTGTGATCGGTGTTCATGTCGATGCCGAAGCGCATACGCAGCACTTTGGCTTCGCGGGCGGTCAGGCCCGAGAGCACGTCACGGGTGGCTTCCTTGAGGCTTTCGACCGTGGCTACGTCGATCGGGGACTGCATGGTCGAGTCCTCGATGAAGTCGCCCAGGTGCGAATCTTCGTCGTCACCAATCGGGGTTTCCATGGAGATCGGCTCTTTGGCGATCTTCAGTACCTTGCGGATCTTGTCCTCAGGCATTTCCATGCGCTCGCCCAGCTCTTCCGGGGTCGGTTCACGGCCCATTTCCTGCAGCATCTGGCGGGAAATACGGTTGAGCTTGTTGATCGTCTCGATCATGTGCACCGGAATACGGATAGTGCGGGCCTGGTCGGCGATCGAACGGGTGATCGCCTGGCGAATCCACCAGGTGGCATAGGTCGAGAACTTGTAGCCGCGACGGTATTCGAACTTGTCCACCGCTTTCATCAAGCCGATGTTGCCTTCCTGGATCAGGTCGAGGAATTGCAGGCCACGGTTGGTGTACTTCTTGGCGATGGAGATCACCAGACGCAGGTTCGCCTCGACCATTTCTTTCTTGGCGCGGCGGGCCTTGGCTTCACCGATCGACATGCGACGGTTGATTTCCTTG
>Ga0213820_1000776_pt1 | contig 18139 bp, 20 predicted proteins | sample MC6MC0910MG_FD_179889 | JGI IMG/M metagenome (GOLD analysis project Ga0213820, IMG submission 179889) | Enriched soil aggregate microbial communities from Iowa State University, Ames, United States - MC6-MC0910-MG | ecosystem: Environmental > Terrestrial > Soil > Unclassified | place: USA: Iowa... | reverse complement strand
TCATAAAAAATCTTACTGGACACGGTATAGGACGTTCGATTCATGAAGAACCAAAACACATTTTCAATTACTTCACTCACTGGGATGACGAAATTTTAAAAGATGGTATGGTAATTGCCTTTGAGCCTATGATCTCTACATTTGAAGAGGAAGTTATCATATCCGAAGATGGATGGACCTGCCTAACTGATGAAAGTTTTGTGGCTCAATACGAACATACGATTATCCTTACCAAGGAAGGACCGATTATTACTACATTGTAAGAGCACTAATATCACAATCGGGCGCAATTCCTGTACAAGGAATTGTGTCTTCTTTAGTTATCACCTTCAAAAGTGGTATTGTTTACTTACTTGAAACAAATTGTGCAGTAAATCAAAATGAAGACACTAATGAAATAAACCCTTTTAATAAGCAATTACGGTAACAAGTCCACAGGTGATATACTGGTATTCGTTGTATAAGATAAGGAGTAAAACTATGAATGAATTTAATAAAACATTAACGTATGTAAATGAATTACTTTATGAACCGAATCATTTAACTATAAAAAACATCCGAGAGGAAACTCAAAATTCTGATTATGGGGCTGGGATATTTCAGTTAAATTCTAAATCTGTTAGATTTAGAGTCGCAAAAATAACACCTACCAAGGTGGGACAGTTTGTTTCCTTTTGGGAAAAGGATGAAGCTAATAAAAACCAAGCATTCTCATATGATAATGCCACTGATTTACTGGTAATAAACACTTTTAATAATAATGGTGATTTTGGCCAATTTGTTTTTCCAAAAGAAGTTCTTTTAAAACAAAACATCCTTAAAACTGCTAATACAAAGGGGAAAATGGCTATTAGGGTTTATCCTAGTTGGGACACTCCCACCAGCAAACAAGCAATAGCAACTAAAAAGTGGCAATCACCATATTTTGTTAAAACAGACGCTACTACTAGTTTATCAAAACATGAGCTATTAAAATTATACGCCTTCTAAAATTAGATATCTTTAACTGTGTCATTCAAATATTTACTGTACATTTCGAGAGCATATGCAGTAGCTTATTCAACAATCGGGCGCCATCTTGGAACAAAGATAAGCGTCATTTTCATTTTAGGTGCAGGAAATCTAATACTATAACGAATATTAAAAGCTTATCAAAGTTCTATTGAGGAGGAGTCTTACTAAAGATGAATGAACAAAGCATAAAAAATAAAAAGGGCTTGGGAATATCGAGCATATGAATTTTGGAACAAAAGTAACGGTACTCCAAGGGATTTGGCTATTCATATATTAGAAAACCCTAGAGCATGTCTTAAAAAGCACAAACAATACTTTGAACATATTGAAGGAAAGAAGATTGCAAATATATGCGGTTCAAATGGCAGAAAAGCAGTACCATTAGCATTATTAAGTGCTGAAGTAACAGTATTTGATATTTCAGCAGAAAATCAAAAATATGCCTTAGAATTAGCAGAATATGCAAATACCTCTATTCATTATATTGTCACTGATATTTATGATATTGACTTAAAAAAGTATAGAAGTCATTTTGACATGATTTATTTAGAAGGTGGCATATTGCACTATTTTGATGATATTGATAAATTCATGTCTATTCTGTTTTCATTACTAAAAGATGGTGGGGAAATGATTCTAAGTGATTTCCATCCCTTGAGAAGGTGTATAGTTAAAGTTCCTAACGCTGAAATCCAATATCAAATCCAACAAGGTTATTTTGACAAGGAATTACAAAATGGAGACTTAGCGTATAAGCATTTCTTTGATGAGCATGAACAAGAGGATTTTCCTGATGTGTCTATAAGATTATATACACTTAGTGAGATAATAAATTCTGTCATCACATCTGGTTTCAAATTAATGAAATTTGATGAGCATCGTGGTTGGAAAAATGAAAACATACCATGGGAATTTACTATTTTAGCTTTTAAATAGCTAAATTTATTTTTAATTAAATTTAAGAATGGGGGTTAAGGTATGGCACCACCAAAACATATTGTATCAGCAGCAGCTATTGTATTAAATGACCATAACAAAATTTTATTAATTAAATGCTATGATAAACGTGTTGTAGTTGTCTAGGGCAAGAATATTATGAACAACTATCCGAAAAAGCTTAAGAGCTTAACATAACTGAGAGTATGCTGGCTCAAATGATTATTATTTAAATAAGCTTCAGAAATAGGATGTTTATTTTGAACAATACACTTTGAATTGGCGGTAGGGATATGGGTTACGCAAAATGAAAGAAGAAGGGGTCGGATGTTAATATTCCCTATATTATAAAAAGCCCAATTTCTCTGTATTAAAAAGAGAAATTGGGCTTTGCCCTTATTATCGAGTTGAATTTGATTGGATATTAAACTTTGAGACATTTTCCTGCATTTTATTAGCTAACTTTGCTAATTCTTCACTGGAATTGGCAACTTCATAAATGGAGTTTGTTTGATTCTGTAAATATGCGGCTGCTTCTTCCGTACCAGCTGCATTTTCTTCAGATATGGCAGATAAGTTTTGTAGAATATTGATTACTTCGTCCTTCTTTTCTCCCATATTATTTCCTAAGTTATATAAATCCTCAATTACCGTTTTTATTTTTTCAATAGAAACTGCAACATCCTCAAATTTGCCATTTGTAGTTGCAACACTTTCAGATTGCGAATTGACAAGGTTGCTCACTTTTTGCATTGTTTGAACTGCTTGTCCAGTTTTTCCTGTTAAATCTCCTATAACCGTGGAAATTTCCTTCGTAAATTGATTGGATTGTTCTGCCAACTTTCGTATTTCGTCCGCAACAACCGCAAACCCTTTTCCTGCTTCGCCGGCTCTAGATGCTTCAATAGCCGCATTTAAGGCTAGTAGATTCGTCTGTTCTGAAATAGTTCTTATCATCTGGCTTGCATTTTGAATTTTCCCAGAGCTTTCGTTAGTCGTGAGAATGATATCATAAATTTCTTTTGCTGCAATATTATTTTCTTCTGTTTTAGCAACGAGCTCTTTTAATATGAGTAAGCTTTCATCTTTAATATTGCTTACTTCATCAACAAATAAATTCAGGTGTTTTAAATGATCCTGATTATTTTCAATTAATTCTCCAAGCTCGCCAATACTCGCAGTCCCATATTCGGTATCTTTTGCTTGTTCCACAGCACCCTTAGCGATGTCTTCCACAGCAGATGATAAATCCTTTGAAGACTCTAAGGAAATCCTGGTTGCATCTTTAAGTTCTTCTGATGATGAAGTAACCTTATTCGAAGTTAGACTGATCTCATTAAGTAAATCAACAAAATTATTCTGCATCTCATTTAATGCATATGTAAGCTTGCCTACTTCATCATTTCTATTTGTATACTTTAGGTTGATTAACTCAGTGAATTCGCCTTTTCCCATTTCATTGCATTTATCAACTGCTAACAACAAAGGTTTGAACATTTTATTAAAAATAATAATCATTAGAATAATGATGATTAAACAGCCAACACCAACTGTCATCATTTCCTTTAATAAAATTTCATTCGTGACCTTTGTGATATCACCCTCAAAAATGCCTACATCCATAGAACCGTATAGCGAATTATCTATATAAATCGGTACCATAATATCGAACGTCCAACTTTTCTGAACATCCGCATAAAATCTACTAGTCATCGTTTTCCCATTTTTTGCTCCATCTACAGAGTAGGAGTCATCTTCATAGTTTTTACCTATTTTCTCTTGATCACTATGAGCAATTGCCGTAACGTTTTTATCAATGACAACAGCATAAGCTATCCCATTTTGTTTTGCTTTGTCTTCAACAAATTTTTGCAATTCCTTTGTAGGATTAGATGTAGAAACAAGAATATTTTCCGCTTGACGTGCAATTTCATCAACCTGCTGAATACTCTTTTCTAATAAGGCATCTGAAACATTTTCTTTAACTGTCTTAATATTCAAATAGGAACTAATGCTGATAATCGAAATAAACAGTAAAAGAGATATTCCAATAATACGATTTTTTAAACTTCCTTTTCTGACTCTACTACTTTTCTGCTGTTGATTCATAGATGCTTACCACCTTCTTTTTAACTATCTCTAGTTTTTAATTAATTATAGTACTTTAGTTTTAGTTAATCAACATTATTTAGAATAAGAATATTACTATAGATTTTTCAATTTCTTCATTCTAAATTCTTACCTTAGTTGGTGGTCTTCCTAAATTTAAAGGGTATATACTTTTATAATTAATGAAGCAAAAGTAAGGGAAAGTTTGTAGAGGTTTAATATGGCTATTTTTTTCGTAATTGTTTGGATTAGTATAACTATTCCTATCCTTTTATCACTTATTTTCGGATTACTCGAACCGATTGTTACAGTTGATAAAACTGGAATAAGTATGATAATCATTGCTTTACTAATAGGAATATTGGACTGTTACATTGGGCTAAAGATACTTAACAAATTTCAATTATGGTTAGAAAACCGAAAAAGAAGTTGAAAAGGCTTAACAGTGATGGGGCATTATTTTGTAATAAGGATTAGCTCTTGTGTTCATTCAAGGGCCAGATTGTTGAATAACATTCTTAAAAGAACTTTACTAACATTTGTTGAAATATTTCCTTTAGCGAGTTGTATTTATATAGTAAAATGTTATGTAATTTAAGGGGATTATGAAGAAGTTTTTAAAATTATATTGACAAAATTCTTTTTTTCTGTAAAATGAATAATAATTCAAAAATATTTGTATAGAACAAAGGCTATGAAAAGAAATAGTATCAATTATTTTTACGAACAGAAAGTTACCGGTTGATGAGAGGTGCATGTAAAACGATTGAGAATTCATCTTGGAGCTGTGTACCGAAAAGATCATCCTGAGTAGGCTACACCGGTAAGCACCCGTAATCATGTGCGAGAGTATCGTCAAATGACCGTACTTCTTAAGGTAAGTAATGTGAATTGCTTATAAATTAAAGGTGGTAACACGAGTTGAATCGTCCTTTTGGTTAATCCAAAAGGGCGTTTTTTTTTATTCCTTTTTTGAGCAAAGTATTTGAAAATCTAAATGTATTAGGAGTAGGACATTATGAAAGATAATCATCAAGATTCACAGCTAAAGCGTGGATTAAGTACTCGTCACATGCAATTAATTGCACTTGGCGGATCCATTGGGGTCGGTTTATTTTATGGCTCTAGTTCAACAATTCAAATGGCTGGGCCATCTATTTTACTAGCTTATTTAATTGGTGGATTAGTTATTTTCACAATTATGCGTGCATTAGGCGAAATGGCAGTAGAGGAACCTGTATCAGGCTCGTTCAGTACGTACGCGAATAAATATTTAGGACGCTTTGCTGGGTTCTTATCTGGTTGGACGTATTGGTTCATGTGGATTGTCGTTGGTATGGCAGAATTAACAGTAGTCGGTGTATACATTAACTACTGGTTTCCTGATATTCCACAATGGGTAACTGCCCTTGTAGTACTTGTTTTTATGACGCTTGTAAACTTAGCAAATGTAAAAGCTTACGGAGAATTCGAATTCTGGTTTGCGATGATTAAAGTTGTTGCGATTATCGGTATGATCGTTCTAGGATTAGCCATTATTTTCTTCGGGGTTGGCAACCACGGTGAAGCAATTGGCTTCGATAATTTATGGGCACACGGTGGCTTCATGCCAAACGGTTTCCATGGGATTTTAATGTCACTAGTATTAGTTATGTTCTCATTCGGTGGGGTTGAATTAGTTGGTATTTCTGCAGGAGAAGCAAAAAATCCTAGCAAGTCAATTCCTTCAGCTATTAACAACATCGTTTGGCGTATTTTAATTTTCTACATTGGTGCATTAGGCGTTATGATGGTTATTTATCCTTGGAACGAAGTTGGTTCAGAAGGTAGCCCGTTCGTTCAAATTTTCGATTATGTCGGCATCCCTGCTGCGGCTCACATTATTAACTTTGTTGTAATTACAGCAGCAATGTCTGCATTTAATAGTGGTTTATATGGTTCGGGACGTATGCTACACAACTTATCGGTACAAAAAAATGGTCCAAAGTATTTTAAAACAGTAAGCAAAAACGGTAGTCCGCATAGAGGGATTTTATTTTCTTCAGCGGTGTTATTAATGGCGGTTGTCTTAAACTATGTAGTACCTGAAAAAGTGTTCATCTATATTTCTGCTGTTGCGACTGTTGCAGTCATTACAAGCTGGATGATTATTTTATTAGCACAATTGAAATTTAGAAAGTCAAAAACGAAAGAGGAAGTAGCCGAACTGAAATTCAAAATTCCGCTTTATCCACTTTCTACGTATATTGCCATTGCATTCTTATTAATGGTTATTGTGTTAATGGCGTTTATTCCAGATATGCGTGTTGCCCTATATGTCGCACCAGTTTGGTTTTTAATATTATTTGTTGGATACAAAGTAAGAAATGTTAAAAAGTAGTTAAATCATTTCATTTAAAATCCGAGAAATGCTGTTAAACCAACATTTCTTGGATTTTTCTTTGAATATTGTCTAGACAGCTTTTTATAAATTGGGCGTCTTTTTGTTAAAGGGCCAGATTGTTGAATAGTGAATGTAACAAGTATAGAGAGGAGTTAAATGAACAGTATTTTAAAAGTAGTTTAATTTAAAATAAAGACAACTATTTTACAATAAAGTTGATTAAAAAGCATACTTTATTTGCTAAAGAAGTTGATGAAATCATTACTTGATAAGTTGCTGGCTAATATGAATCTAAAATAAGATATAATGATTATATAACCATTCAACGATTATTTTATTGGTTAGATTATATAGGGAAATTGGGAGGTAAACTTAATGACTGAAACAAACAAATTCCCACTCATTTCAGGTCATCTTTCTCTTGATTTGATAAACACGGAACTAGTAAGACGTGGTCAGCGTCAGGATTTATTGTTATCAGAAGGGGATGTTTTGGACTGGCTTTATGTAATTAACAAAGAAAACTTTTTTTGGGATGATAAGCTATACGCAAAGGTTAAGGAGAGAATCAGACAGTTATTGTTATGTGTGTTAGAAATTCGCGCCGTTTTAAGAGGTAGCTTTGAATCAATAGCAGATGGAGAGCCCATTCAAGATGATTTTATTAATTTTTTAGAAAAAAAGATCGATAAAGCACCTTTCACTTATAAATTAATCAATCAAAAACTGACTCCCATTCCTGTTGGAGAGGTAGAGGATGTTCTTCTATCGTTGATTGCTTTTGATGCATTAACTTTAATTGGAGAAAATAAACTTGCCTTCCTCAAACGATGCTCCAATCCAGATTGTGTACTTTTATTTATTGATGAAGGTGGAAGACGCAAGTGGTGTTCAATGAAGATATGCGGAAACAGAAAAAAAGTAGCGCGGTTTCAACAAAATAAATCCGATGAATGATGAAAACCAACTTATTTTAAGAGTTGGTTTTTTTGCACACAATAAAACTAACCCTTAAAATAGGTTTTGACAGGTTAGTTTTATTGGTGTAATGTAAAAATTAAGTTGAAGGAGGGGAAATAATGGATCGTGCTACAACAGTAAACCGAGAAGAAGTAAATTTATATCACGTACGTTATTTATCTAAAATGAAAGGGAAAGGGAGAAGTCCGTTAAAGGTAGATGTAAAGGATATAATTACCGGGTTAATCGGTGGATTTTTAACCATTTTTGTGTTAGTACTTTTAACAAACATGACAGCGGCCGTATGGTTAATGGCTCCCTTTGGTGCTAGCTGTGTGTTGGCATTTGGTGCATGGAACGCGCCTTTATCACAGCCGAGAAATATTCTTGGCGGGCATTTTGTTTCAACATTCGTTGGATTAGCCATATATCAGCTATTGGGTAATGAACCTTGGACGATTGGTTTAGCTGTCGGCTTAGCGATTGCGTTTATGATGATTACAAAAACGACTCATCCACCAGCAGGGGCAGACCCAATTGTTGTTATGCTGGGCGCGTACAGTTGGAGTTACTTAATTACACCAGTATTAATCGGCTCGGTGATAATTGTTTTCTTTGCGTTGATTATTAATAATTTGCGCAGTAACCGGGAATATCCTACATTTTGGATATGATTAAGAATGTTCAGGAGGGAATAAAGTGGAAAACTATATCTTTAAACAATTAAGATTTGTTCGGGATAGTACGATTGGTCATGTGGCAGAAATGAATGATGAAACATCACTTTCCATTCCAGAAGGATTTAATAACAATATAAAATGGAATCTCGGGCATATATATGTCGTCCAAGAAAAGTTCGCCTTTCATTTTACTGGAGAAGAAATGAACTTACCTGATCAATTTACAGAATTATTCAGTCCAGGTACTAAACCAAGCGATTGGGGAGACGAGGTGCCACCAATTCATGAATTAATCTTATTGCTCGAAAATCAAGTTTGTAGGATTGAGAAAGTATTGAAATTTAGAATTAAAGAAGCTGTAGAACAACCTTATACAACATCCACAGGTCTTACATTAGCGACAGTAGAAGAATTTCTTAGCTTTTGCTTATACCATGAAGGCATGCACTTCAATGCGATTAAATCAATCAAACGAATTATTCAAAGTGGAAGAAAGAGCGAAGTATTTAGAGAGAAATAAAAGTATTAGTTTTTTAATCAAATTTATTGTCAAATATCATTAAGTTAAATTTTCAATGATTCAAATCAATCTAGTTGCAGGTTAAACAAAAGTAATCATGAAAGTTACAAGGTTTATATTATCATCAAAAAATCACGTTTTTAATCTTATTCAACAATCGGGCGCATTTCTTTAGTAAAGGAAGGCGTCTTTCTTCATCTAAATAGCAGAGTAAATAAATGCTAAGTTAAATTGTAATAATTTTGTATGATAATTATGGAGGTGAACGTTGCATATAGGATAGTATTTGTGTTCTTTAGTGTTTATTTAATGCCGATTTTAACTATTATATTTTGTCTAAACCTTGTAGAAATAATAAAAAAGTAAAAAAAGAACAATCAACTACTACTAACACAGTTTGGTTAACAATTTCTATTGTATTAATTGTATGGAGCATTGCTGTTACAGCTTTAGGTTAATAATTGAAACGCTTTACCCAAAGCAATTAACAGTTCTCCCTTAAAAATAAAATTTCACAATCGAGCGCTTTACTTGAAGATCATTGACTTGCATAATTCAGCTCTTTTTTTCTTTCTTCAACTAACGTGCCAGATTGTTGAATATCAATTTCAATAAATTGGTTATTTATGTTAGAGTTTACATTAGTCAGCGTAGTAACTTACTTAAACTAACGATGAGGTTAATTAACAAAGGGAGGATTTTCAATGAATTTGGAAAAAGCGAAAGTTCTTGTACTTGGATCTTTTCATATGTCTGAACATGAAGGTTTAAATTCTGAAAGAAGGCAAATTGAAATAGAGGACTTAGTGTCTAAACTAGCGAGGTTTAAACCAACGAAGATTGCAGTTGAAATGGTACCAGAGGATAGTGAATATTGTAATGAGAAATATAAACAGTATAAATCAGGTGTACATAAATTAGAGATGAATGAAATATTTCAAGTAGGCTTCCGATTAGGTTTAAAGATGGGGCATGAACAGATTTATCCAACCGATTGGATGGGCGAATCGGACATGGGTTATGGAGAAGTTGAAAGTTGGGCAAAAGAAAATCAACCAGAACTTTTAAATGAAATATTTGAGGGTCTTGTGTTTCCTGAATTATCGGAAGATAAAAGTATAATAGATTATTATAAAGAATTAAATGCTCCCACTTTTCTTAACAAGTTGCATAAAATGTATGTAAATATTGCACGTATTGGTGGTCTTAATAAATATGTTGGTATGAACTGGCTAAGTTGGTGGTATAAAAGAAATTTGATTATGTTTGCTAATTTAACCCGTCTAATTGATACGGAAGAGGAACGTATTTTATTTATAGTAGGTGCTTCGCATACAAGTATAGTTACTAAATTTCTTGAAGAGAGTGAGATTTGTGAGGTCGTCCCTCCACTAAGTTATTTATCCTAAAAGGTTTTTTTCTTTAGATGTTTAAATGGTTCATTCTTCAACAATCGGGCGAATTTCTCTAATAAGTAATGCTCTATTTGCATTCAAGGACCTTTTTGCTGATCAAGAATCGGAAATCATAGGGAGAAAAAGAGTTAGTATTGGTGAATATTTTTTGTAACCTATTTTGAGAATAATGAAAATGATATTTGGAATGTTTGAGGCCATGTGTGAAAGTGACTTGACTTAGAGAGGAGATAAAAAGATGATTGAATTACGAAAAATAGACGGGGATAACATAGATGAAGTAATAGCGCTTGATGTTGAAGAAAACCAGAAAGAATTTATATTAGAAACTACTAACCTTAGATGCTTCGCAGACGCTCATATGTTGAACACAGATGGTATACCAGCTTCTCCATTAGCTATTTATGCGAATAATACGATGATTGGATTTTTGATGTATATTTATGATACGACCGATCATGAATCATTTCAAAATGAAGTTTATTACGGGAAGAAGGCCTATTTCATTTGGCATTTTATGATTGATAAGCGTTATCAGGGTAAAGGATATGGCAAGCTTGCCTTTGAAAAAATGTTGGCGGATATTGAAAATCTCCCATATGGGGAATCACAATATGTAGACCTCTTTTATCATAAAAATAATGTCATAGCTAAAGAATTATACGCTTCATTAGGCTTTGTAGAAACAGGCATCATTCAGGATAATTCGGTGCATGCGATTAAAAATCTAGATGGGAAAATAACAGAAGCCGTAGTAGAATAGGATCTCTCTGAAAGAAATCTAAGCTATTAACGTCTTGACCCATAATAAACACAAATATAAAGTTATAAACCGCAATGTAGGGGTGTGATTGGATGTTTCAAGATGGATTTCCAAAATATTTGAGAGATGATGTAACTAATGTTATTGGACTGATTCCTAAGCAGACTAATAATCATGTCACTCTTGATGAATCGCAGGAGACTATTGAATATTTTCAAGATGAAAACGTGATTAAATTTCCTTATCGTATTTACAACATTGATAACTCAGATAGATTTATAGACAATTTAAGTGTACAACAAAAAATGATTTTGCATTGCATTTATTCAAGAAGTTGTGATGGGCTTGTTCGCCAAAAACATCTGAATTCATTGCTTTTAATGGATTATGAAGATTGGGCTATTCCTTATATCGTAAAAATATGTGATGAATATGTCGTAGAAATACTCGAAATGACTTATGATATTTTAAAAGAACAAGACACAGAACCAATTAAGAGATTTTGTTTTGAAAATATTGATTTGTTTTGCAAAAGTTATAGTAGAATGATTAGCTATTGGAACGAATATTACAGAAATAAATACAATAATTTTCATCAATATATTGGTAGGAAGCTATTTAGAGAATGTTTTGGTTACTCTAGATCAATAGAAAGTAAGAAAGATAAGAATTTAAGAAACAAAACGTATTTAAGCATAGGTGCAAGAATTCAATAACAATATTCAGGCGCGATTCTTCAAGAAGAATTGTGCTTTTTCTTTAGGGTAAGGACCATTAGTTGAACAAGGAAAAAGGGAAAAGTAAGTTAATATTAGAGAGGAATGGAGAAAAGAGGTGGGGAAAATGGACATGAATGCACGAAAAGCAAGATTAGAGCTGCTCTTACAAAAGCAAAAAGAGAAAGAAAGAAATGATGAAATACAGATGCGATTAGGTTGGATGTTAGAACCTTTCTCAACTAAAGAAGGTATTAGGCTGTTAGATGATAAGGAAAGGGAAAAAATGAAAACGGACCTTATACAGAGCATCCCTATAATTGAGTGGGTACGTCTAGATTTAGAGAACATGAATAACAAGTTCGTGATAAACAATGTTAGTAGGGATAAGGTGTCATCGTTTTTTAAAGATAAAAAACTATACACGGATAATTCAGTTTATCTTTTCTTGCAAGACGACCTGCCACCTTTTAGTACATGGCCGTGGGTAAAGATGCCACTATCAAAGATTATTGAAAATATTATAGATCTAGCAGCAGAAGATGTCTATCCACAGTATGTATTTAGCCCATCACCTAAATTTGTAATAGAATTCGTTGAAACGGATTTAATCACCATTGCTTGGTAACGGTGAACATAGCTTAGTTACTCCATAAAGTTTCTTTAGTAAGGAAAGCGTCTTTCTTCATGAAAAGGGCCATTTAGTTGAATAAGTGTATTGAGATAACCGGGCAGAATAGTTCAGAAATTTGCCTGCATGAATATAATTATAAAAAGGGATATAGGGTTTTTTCTCGAATGAACTAAACCTCATACTGATGGAGGCTGATATGCGGTTGTAATGAACACATACTTAGGTTGAAAGGAGGTTTTTATTTGTGACACAAACATCAAGTACTATTCCAGGTGCCGCAGTACGCGGAACGGCATCAGGTGTATTTTTCATGGCGTTTTTTGGTACTCTGTGGGCGTACACAGGAATAATGGGATTGCAAGGCTGGGGAGCTCCATTATTGTTAGTTACTGCCGTTGCCATTGGTATAGTGCTGTTCATCGGCGGAGTTTCATTAATACGTGCATCGGGAGAATTGGCAAATCAGGTTTCAAAAACAGCCTTAAGGCATGGGAAGCGTACGAGGTTTTGGTTTAACATTATTTTTGCGGCAGAGGGTTTGGCGATAGCAATCACGATTGCCATCAGTAACGCTACTCATCACCCTGAACTTATACCTGTCATAATAGCTATTATTGTCGGTGTTCATTTTCTCCCACTGGCACGTCTTTTTCAAGTCAGACTCTATTATTTTACAGGCACACTCCTTTGTTTACTTGCAATTATTACATGGCTGTTTGTACCTGCAAAAGTCACACTAGGGGAACATCAGATCAATGCATTTATGTCTGTAGTGGGCTTTGGCTCTGCCCTGATCTTGTGGGGAACTGGTCTTGCAATATGGCTAATGGGTAGAAGATTGCTAGGTATCGTCCCAAAATAAATAACATAAAAAGTGAGATTGGACTTTACACGAGAAAAATATGTTTATATTACAATAAAATGCAAAATGGAATCACCTTCATATTCAGCAATCGGGCGCTTTTCCGTAATTAAGGAAAGCGTCTTTCTTTATGAAAAGGGCAAGATTCTTGAGTAATAGCTTTAAAAAGGGTGGCATATATATGTTGAAATTAAGGAGCTATTAAGAACTGTACTAAGTTAATGAATCACTTTAGCAATTTATCAGGTTAAGGGAGAGTGGGCTAATGGATAGCAAACGTTTTGAAATTATTTATACTCAAGGTAAGCTAGAATTTTTTAAGATTATTCGTGATAATCAGACGGGGGTTCTATACATGTTGAATCTTACTACTGCCGGAAGTGGATTAACCGTTATGGTTGATCAAGAAGGAAAACCTTTGGTAGATGAGAATTTTAAAAAATAGTCGAGAATGAGTTAAAGTGCCCATTTTGGGAAGGCTTATTCCAAAATCGCGCGCTTTTCTGAAATAAGAAAAGCATCTTTCTTCATGAAAAGGGCCATTTATTTGAATAACTTATGTAAAGAAATTTTGGGAAATTCATTGTAAATAGGTTAGATTTGAAGTGAATTCGTCTATTCGGCAATAATGAAGAGATATATTGCTGAGCTAGGTATGCTTGATATAAAAATTGAAATAGTAATTTGGGTACAAAAGTTTCTATGTACCTATTGAAGTAACGGAGGGTTTTAATTAAACAAGAAATATGCTTATGACCTTCGACAATCGGGCGCGTTTGTAGGGCATTAAATTTATACCTTAAGATAATGGAAATGCAAGATTTTCCTATGCAACAATCAGTCAAGTTTTGTGTAGTAGTCAAAGCTCAATTTCTCACCTACAACTCCGAGAAATGGGCTTTTTATATTTGGTTTTTTTAATAAAGAATATAAACATTGTATATGTACTTTTTTAAATAATTGTCATTTTATTTCTTACAAGGGCATTTATACTTGTTTGTTATTGTAACAGCAATAGTGTATGATGCATAGTATAAGTTAAACAGTGTATGTTATACAGTATGTGGAATTGAGGTGATTGAATGAGTTCTTTACTGAATTCATTAACGACAGAACTTAGGAGAGGAACACTGACATTAGCCGTTTTAAGTCAATTACGAACACCCCAGTATGGATATTCACTTGTTCAATTATTAGAGGAATCGGGCATTAATATCGACCAAAGTACATTATATCCATTGCTTCGCCGTTTAGAAAAACAGGAGTTAGTGACGAGCAGTTGGGAAACATCTGAGAGTAGACCGCGCAAGTATTATGTATTAAGTGAATATGGATTAGAAATCTTTTTGCATTTAAAAAGAGAATGGATTAATAATTCAAAAGAACTCTATGCGTTATTAAAAGGGGATGATGATAAAGATGAATCTGACTGATATTTATATTCAAGAGGTCACACGGAGGTTGCCTGAAAAAAATCGAGAGGATATCGCACTTGAGTTACGGTCAACCATTAGGGATATGCTACCTGATGATTACAGTGAGGATGATGTAAAGGATGTTCTTGGAAAATTAGGGAACCCAGCAGCATTAGCGAGTGGTTATCGAGATCAACCAATGCATTTAATTGGCCCACGCTATTTTGATGTTTATATCTCTTTGTTAAAAATGATTTTCCCAATTGCCGCTGTTATTGTGTTGATCTCGATGATTGCCGAATCCTTTATTGGCTTTGGTGGGGAGGAAGCGGTTATTAATACTGTCCTCACTATTATGGGTGAAGGCGCATGGAGAATCATCGAAGTAGGAATACACGTCTTTTTTTGGCTAACGCTCGTTTTCGTCATTATTGAACGAATAGATAAAGGAAAAGATCAGCATCCATTATCAGCAAGCCTTCAAAAATGGACCCCTGAAGATTTGAAAAACATCATTTATATTCCTAAGAAAAAAGCGATTACGAAGCTTGAAGTATTTGGCTATTTAATGTGGACGGCAATTTGGGTAACACTTTATTTTTATGCGAATCACCTTGTAGGTATATATGAAGGCGGTGGTGATGGACTCAAATTTGTAATCCCAGCTTTAAATCAGGATGTTTTACTTCGTTATTGGCCAATTGTTATAGTTGTCATCGCTCTTGAAATTGGTTTAGCACTCTACAAATTACTTAAAGGACAATGGACGAAAAAAATGGCCAGCTTTAATGCTACTCTTGAGCTTTTCGCAACCGTTGTATTCATTGTTATAGTAAGTAATCCAAATTTAATGAACCAAGAATTTATAACGTACATGAGTAAATTATTTACCATATCAACTAAACAATTTGAAATATGGATAGTTAGTGGCGTTATAATCATATTTATTTTATCTGCGGCAATCAGTATATTCGATGGTTTCCATAAGGCTCGAATCCGTTAATTCATATTTGTTATAAAAGAGTAGTACTTGCTCAAATAGTATTCATCAATCGGGCGTTTTCTTTAGTAAGTAAAGCGACTATCATTAAATTGGACGTAGAGATTGTGAAGAAGTACTAATGCAGTTTAGTTGATGTCGAATGCTAACAAAGTCGGGTACTGAAAGTCAACTAAGGACTACAAGTTTCACAAAATTCTTTAGACCTTTGGCTACATTGGAATAAGTGATAGGAATCTCTTTTTTTATTAATTGATCAATTATTTCTTTGCCTATTCGTATCGCCCGTTCACTGCGCTTTTTATGATTTTCTGTTAGCCAAGGCCGTTCATTTTTTGAATTGAATTTCGAGTTCATACTAACAGGACAGTTTAGTTGAATAAGTAAGGGCGATTTTTGTTTTAGTTCTAAATATAGGGAATTAGTGCTAATGTTAAATTGATATATCTTCAATAATCTTAATTGTAAAAGAATAGGGCTGCTATTAAGGTTTTAATTAGGAGGAAAAATTTATGAATTACACAAAAGGCTTATATGTATCACTTGTACTAATGATGCTAGTTATTTTGGTTAACACAACAATATTTGATGATGAATATTCAGGGATTGCTATGTTCGCTAGTTTAGGCATATTTATAATGGGCACATTATTTTTTTTAAATACCAAACAATTAAAAAAGTAGGATGCGTAAAGCGAGTTACTAAATTAACAGGGCGACTGTTCATTGAGCAGTCGCTTCTTGTGCTAACGGATCAAATTAACGAAGTAGGAATTAAATAAAAGATTAGAGAATAAATATTTGTAAACATGGAAAGTCAAGCATAATTAACCTAATTATTCAAGGTGGTGCTACATGTCTAAAAATATATCAATCTTTAGGAAAAACGGTGATATGGAAACCTTTATCGCTGCATATGACAAGGCGTTGAAGCTGTGGAAAGTTCCATATGAGGAATTAATGATTCCTACTCGTTTTGGAGAGACGCATATTGTGGTGGCGGGGTCTGCGGATGCAGAGCCTCTTATTTTGATTCATGGAATGACGTTTAGTGCAACGATGTGGTATCCGAATATCGAAATGCTTGCTGAGAAGTACCGTGTTTATGCTTTGGATACTATTGGGGACGTTGGCAAAGGAAATGTGACAGAAATCATTAAAAATCGTCAGGATGCCGTGAACTGGTTAGATGATGTCCTGTCAGCGCTGAGGCTGTCAAAAGCTATTTTTATGGGACATTCGATGGGAGGCTGGCTTTGTACGAATTTTGCTATTCATTATTCAGAAAAGATTGAGAAATTAATTCTACTTGCGCCAGCATCTGGGATGCACAAAATTACCCCTAAGTTTTTCTTCAAAGTCTATCCGGCGATTGTGTTCCCATCAGAAACTCGTATTATGAAAGAAATAGAATGGTTCGTAAGTCCAGCTTTTAAACCGGACGAGCGAGCACAGACCGTGTTCCGCCAATTTATCGTTTCTGGCATGAACTGTGTACCATGCATACGCATTGTTCCTTCTGTGTTTGCAGATGAAGAACTTCAAAATCTAACCATTGAGACTCTCTTACTAGTCGGCGAACACGAAACTATCTATAACCCAACAAAAATGCTTGAAAGAGCTGGCGAACAATTATATTACGATTGGTTTTGAAGCAAAAATTTAAGGAGAGATAATTAATGATTTTAGGAACTCCAATAGCAGTCGGAAATACGGCGAAAATCTATCTTCACAAAAACAGAATTGTCAAAGTTTTTAAAGACTATTTGCCCGAATTGGAATCTTCAAATGAAGCAAATAAGCAAAAATATGCTTATTCGTGTGGACTTTCTGTACCTAAAATACTGGATGTTACTGAAATAGATGGGAAACAGGCTATCATAATGGAATATATTAAGGGTAAAACAATGGGTGATATTCTATCCGAAAACATGGAACAGGCAGAATATTACATGAATATTTCCGTTGATATTCAACAAAAAATTCATCTAGTTGTGGCTGATTCACTTGAACCCATGACCGAAAAATTAAAGCGTCAAATTGAATCAGTAAATAATTTAGATAATAGACAGAAGTCAGCTTTAATACAAAAAATAGATACGATGACATTTGAGAACAGGCTTTGTCATGGAGATTATCATTTATTTAACTTGATTATGTCAGATAACAACGTGACAATTTTAGATTGGGTAGATTCTAGTGCGGGGGATATACGTGCAGATGTATATCGTACATATCTTTTGTATTTACAGTTTTCAAAAGAATTAGCCGATATGTATTTGCGTCTTTATTGCGAGAAAAGCGGTTTGTTAAAAGATGAAGTTTTTCAATGGGCCCCAATAATAGCAGGTGCAAGATTGTCTGAAAGTGTGCTGTCAGAGAACTCAGAGCGTCTTATCGACATAGTAAATCATTACTGTCCTTTATAACTATCAATTAAGGGAATGTTAATACTTTAAACTATCGCGTACGATAGTCCATAACTTAATTAATATCGGTTTCCAAATTTGGAAGTCGGCTTTTTTGAAATATGGTGTAATCCGCTTTTCATTGCGAATATCCAAGAATTCGTGAAGAAACGATCAATAAGTTGCATATGCAGCTCTTTTTCTTTGTTGAACTAACGGTGCAGTTAATGCAAGAAGTAACTGTTTATTGTGGTAAAATTTGTTTCAAATGAAGGTTGAAAGGAAAAACGATGAAAAAAACTTTTAATAAGTTAGAAAAAATACA
>Ga0213820_1000772_pt1 | contig 18197 bp, 8 predicted proteins | sample MC6MC0910MG_FD_179889 | JGI IMG/M metagenome (GOLD analysis project Ga0213820, IMG submission 179889) | Enriched soil aggregate microbial communities from Iowa State University, Ames, United States - MC6-MC0910-MG | ecosystem: Environmental > Terrestrial > Soil > Unclassified | place: USA: Iowa... | reverse complement strand
ACTCAGCAGTGAAACGATGCATCGCCGATGGTAGTGTGGGGTTTCCCCATGTGAGAGTAGGTCATCGTCAAGATTCAAACCCAAAGCCCCTGTCTGCAATGCAGACAGGGGCTTTGTCTTTTCCGGGCCTTCACTTTCAGCCCGATCGCGACACAAGGCCGCTCCTACACGGACCGCGTATCAGCAGCCACTTTCATTTCAGAACTGATAGCTGACCGTGGCGCTGACATTCCGCTCTTCACCCATGTAGCAGTAGTTCAGGCTGGCACATGAGGTGATGTAGCTTTCATTGGTAAGGTTGTTTGCGTTAATGCGCACATCCACACCCTTGAGCCCAACCTTGCCCAGGTCATAGCCCAGCGAGGCGTCGAACAACGTGTAGGAAGGCACCTTCATGCTGTTTTCCGCATCCACCCAGCTGTAGCCCACATACCGCACTCCACCGCCCAGCCGCAGGCCATCCAGCGGCCCTTGGCGGAAGTTGTAGTCAGCCCACAGCGAGAACATCTGTTTTGGTGCCTGGGTTGGCGAATTGCCTTTGTTGTCCAGGCTGCCCGACGTCAGGCTCGGCATCGACCTGGAATATTCGATATCGGTGAAGGTGTAGCCGCCCAGCAGTTTGAGGCTGTCGGTCAGCTGCACATGTGCCTCCAGCTCCAGCCCTTGCGAGCGTACTTCACCTACCGGGCGATAGAAGTTTTCGTCAGGCTGCTTCGAGGCCAGGTTTTCCTGCTCGATGCGGAACACCGATGCGGTAAACAGGTTGTCGCTGCCCGGAGGCTGATACTTGATACCTGCTTCCCATTGAGTGCCCTCAGTCGGTGCCAGCGGGCGGCCTTCCTGGTCGGACACGGTGTTGGGATTGAACGACTCCGAGTAGCTGACATAGGGCGCAATGCCGTTCTCGAACAGGTAGAGCACCCCGGCCCGGGTGGTGAACTTGGAGCGCTGATCGCTGACCTTGGTGTCGCTGTCGCGATTCTCCTCCGACACCTTCACCCAGTCCTGGCGAAGCCCCAGGGAGAAACGCCACTGGTCCAGCTCCACCAGGTCCTGCAGGTACACACCGGTTTGTTGCAAGCGCCGCTGGTAGCGGTTTTCGCCCAGTACCTGAAGGTTGCCATTGCCGTACTGCGGGTTGCCGGCGTCCAGCGGGTCGACCGAGCCATAACGCCATGCGACATCGGCCTTGCGCCGCTGGTAGTCGGTGCCCAGCAGCAGAGTGTGTTTGGCAGCGCCGGTGAAGAATTCCGCCTGCAGCATATTGTCGATGATGTACGAATGCAGGCGCTCGTCGCCGCCGGTATAGGCGCGGTTGAGGACGTTGCTGTCGGCATCTGCCCAGCCGGCTGAGTACACCTGGTCCATGGACACGTCCGAATCCTGGTAACGGAAGTTCTGCCGCGCCGTGAACACATCGTTGAAGCGGTGCTCGAACTGGTAGCTGAACGACTGTTGCGTACGTTCGTAGTTGTCGATGCCCGGCTCGCCCTCGAAGAAGTGGTCTGACAAGCGTAAGCCATTGCGCTTGTGCAGCATGCCGTCTGCAGGGTTGCCACCGTGGTACCCTCCGTTAGGGTCGTGCTGCAGGTAAGCCTGAAGCGTGAGCGAGGTATCTTCGGTGAAATCGACGCTGATGGCCGGGGCGATGGTGTAGCGTTCTTCCTTGTTGTGGTCGAACTGGGTGTCGGACGCATCCGCCAGGCCTGTCAGGCGATAAGCGATACGCTGATCGTCATCCACAGGGCCGCTGAAGTCGAAACCCATACCACGCTGGCCTTGGGTGCCAACCGTGGCCTGAATCTGATGGAATGGGGTAAACAGCGGCTTCTTGGTGGTCAGGGCGACCAGGCCCCCCGGCGAGCTTCGCCCATACAGCACCGAGGAGGGCCCCTTCAGAATGTCGATGCGCTCAAGGAAGTACGGGTCTACCTGCATGGTGCTGTAGGTGCCGTTGTCACCCATCGATTTGAGCCCATCGACGTAGATGTTATCCACAGAACCGTCGTTGAAGCCGCGCATGGCCACATAGTCGTAGCGATGGGTGGCACCGTAAGGGTTGGTCAGTACCCCAGGCGTGTAGCGCATGGCCTGGGCAACGGTCTGTGAGCCCTGATCATCCATCTGCTGGCGAGTAACCACCGAGACGGATTGGGAGGTTTCCACCAACGGCGTGCTGGTCTTGGTCGCCACCTGGCTGTGGGTGGCGTTGTAACCCTCCATGCTGCCCAGCGCATTGCCGAGGGTGAACCCACGGATATCAGTGTCTGGCAATGACAGGGCGGCTTCCTGGGGTTGTGTCTGCAACACATAGCTACGTCCATCCTGGCTGACCGCTTCCAGGCCGCTGCCATTGAGCAGTTGGCGCAGCGCCTGGTCGGTAGCGTACTGCCCCTGCAGGCCGTTCGATTGCAGGCCATCGGTGAGCTGAGGCGTACTTGACAGGGTAATTCCGGCCTGGCGAGCGAACTGATTGAGTACGTCGGCCAGTTGTCCGGCCGGAATTGCATAGCGATGACTCACTTGGGCTGTCTCAGCCGCTGCGCAAAGTTGCGGAACAGCGGCCAGGCTCAAGGCAGTACCAAACAGCGCAGCCCGGATAGCATGGCGCAAGCGTGCTGATTGCAGGACAGGTCGATAATCATTCAAGTTGAGAGTGTGGGTTAACACCGGGTTGATAGGCATGAAGGGTCCGTTGAAGTGTTGAGGGCAGATGGTGTCGCTTACTGTCCTAGCCGGACCGGGATTGAAAACCCGCCAGAAATCGTCAAGGCCTCATCAGGCCATGCTTTCTACACGTACCCACCAGCGTGTACGTTGGCGAAGCCTTACGGGCAGCGTTTGCGGCAGCAACTGAAGCAGCTGCTCCGGGTCTTCGAGGCGGAACACCCCGGACAGGCGCAAATCGGCAATTTCTTCGCTGCAGCCCAGGTAACCGTGGCGGTAACGGCTGACCTGCGCGAGGAAGTCGGACAGGCGCATGTCCTGGGTAACGATCAGGCCTTCAGTCCAGGCCATCGCGTCCATGTCCAGGTGCGTCAGCTGGTGCGCGCCTTGAGCATCCAGGCGCCAGTGCTGGCCGCCTTCAATCCACTGAAGTTGGCCATTGCCAGGCCGGTGGATCGCCACTTTGCCGTGGCTGACACTGACACGTGTGCAATCGTTGTCCTGGTAGGCCACAAAGCGCCCTGCGAACCCTTCCAGCAGTGCATCGCGGGTTTGTACCAGCACTGGATGCCCGGAGTTGCAGGTAATCATCAGCTCCCCCTGCTTCAGGCGAACCAGACGCTGCTGGTCATTGAAGGCCAGGTCCACGGCAGTGCGGGTATTGAGTTGCATCAGTGAGCCATCGGGCAGGGTGAAGACGCGTTGCTCACCGGTGCCGGTGGCATAGTCCGACGCCCACGCACTGATAGCATCGAGGTCTTTGGCCAGCCATGTCGCCGATCCCACCATGACAACGCCGCCAAGCAGCTTCAGCGCTTGCCGGCGGTGCAGGCGTTGCTGGCTGGCTTCCAGGGTTTGCAACGCCAACCCGGCACCGGGGACGGAGCGCAGGTCAAGGTCCTGATGCAGGTGCATCACCCGTTGCCAGGCCTGCTCATGTTCGTGGTGGGCACTGCGCCATTGCGCGCACTGTTGTTGCAGCGTCGGCTCATGCCCGCTCTCGCGCAACCGCAGCAGCCACTGGATGGCCTGTTTGACCGCTTTTGCATCAGGGCGTGCGGCAGTCATTGATTCAACACTCGTCTTCGTAGCGCAGCACATAGCAATGGTAGAGCGCATCGGCGATGTACCGCTCTACGGTACGCACCGAGATCCCCATCTGCTCGGCAATGGCCTGGTGCTTCAGCCCCTCGCATTGGGCCAGCAGGAAGGCGCGACGTACCTTGGGTTTGAGGCCGTCGAGCATGCGCGAGATACGCTCAAGCAATTCCAGCAGCAGCTCGCGGGTTTCGGCCGAGGGATACTGTGCTTGCGGCACATGGGCCAGTGCCTCCAGGTAGGCCCTGTGCAGTTCCTCGCGGCGCCAGTGATCGATGACCAGCCCACGCGCTACCGTGCGCAGGAACGCCCGAGGGGTATTCAGCTGCAGGTGTTCGCGGCGTTGCAGCAAGCGGACGAAGGTGTCGTGGGCCAGGTCTGCGGCATCGGCGGCATTGCCCAGCTTGCTGCGCAGCCAGGCGTGTAACCAGCCGTGGTGGTCACTGTAGAGCGTTTGCACGGAGTCGTTGCTGGGCATAGTGGAGGGCGCTGGCATCAATGGACATGAATGATAATTAGTCTCATTGTTGGCGTGACAGGGTCAATTTGCAACCCATCTCCTCGCGCCGCACGTAAAGCCAGTTACGGGCTAACGCGCCCGTTGCGCATCCAGATAATTGCGGATTACCAGCGCTCCGCTATTGAGGTGCCGGGCCAGCACGGCTACCGCCTCATCCACCAGCTTGTCGCTTGCCGCGTCTACCAGTGCGTTGTGATCGTCCTGGGTCAGCTTGCCCAGGCCCATGGATGAAAGATGAAAACGCAGGAAGCGCTCTTCTTCGTTCAGTTCGTTCTCAATCAGGCGCAGCAGCTTCCTGTTCGACGCCTTGCTGTACAGCGCCATGTGGAACAGGCGGTTCAGGCGGCCGATTTCGGCGTGGCGTGTTTCGTTCTCCAGTTGCTGAATATAGCCACGGGCGCTGGCGATATCGCTGGCATCAAGCAGCGGGATCGACTGGCGCAGCGCTTCGCTCTCAAGCAGTACGCGCAGGGCATAGGTGTCCACCGCATCCTCGCCGATCAGCGGCGCAACCACCGCACCCTTGTGCATCTCAACTTTCAGCAGCGATTGCGCTTCAAGCTGGCGCAGGGCTTCGCGCACGGGCATGCGGCTGACGCCAAACAAGGTGGCGAGCTCTTGTTGTCGCACGGCGGTGCCAGGGGGCAGGCGGCCATCGAGGATGGCGCTACGCAGGCGTTCTTCGATCACGGCACGGGCCTGGTGCGGCGACAGCTGCTCGCTGACCAGCACATTGCTCAATTTGATTTTCTCGGCCACGCGACGTCTGCCTCAACGATGACTAAAGTTGGATCCAATGACACTAGTTACAGCTTGTGGGGGTTGTCAAACCTAGGCCCGCATTGGCACGGGCGCCCAAAAGCGCGGCTATGGTGGATGAAGTCGCCCGCCAAAGGAAGCGGCCTATAGAAGGTTATAAACAGAAAGTGTAGGCCGGCTGACAGGCGGATGCATGATTGCAGGGTGCCATTGTTTTTTGCAGTGGCAAGCCGCACCATCGCTGCTTTCGACTGGCCTGCACAGGGCTTGGCAGTGGCGATATCCTGGATGTTCAAAACCGTTGTGCGACGTGTCGCCTTTGCCGGGCTGCTGGGCAGTCTGCTGCTGGGCGGCTTGCACGCGGATTGGGATTTCTCCCAGATCAGCCGCAAGTCGCAGGCCTTGTATGGTCCTCTGGGTGTCGGGCAGGGCCGTATCGATGCCTGGCAGAACCTGATGGCCACGCAAAAGCAGGGTACTGAGCTTGAGCAGCTGCAAGTGGTCAACCGTTTTTTCAACCAGCAATTGCGCTATGTCGAAGACATTGACCTGTGGCATGAGGTCGACTACTGGGCCACACCGGTGCAGGCACTGATCAAAGGTGCCGGGGACTGCGAGGACTACGCCATCGCCAAGTATTTCAGCCTGCGGCGCATGGGCATCCCCAGCGAAAAACTGCGCATCACCTACGTCAAGGCGTTGCGGCAGAATCGCGCGCACATGGTCCTGACTTATTATTCAAACCCACAGGCCCAGCCTTTGGTGCTCGACAGCCTCATGGATGCCATCAAGCCGGCAAGCCAACGTACCGACCTGCTGCCGGTGTATGCCTTCAATGGCGAGGGGTTGTGGTTGACGGGCGCCGCAGGCAACAAGAAGGTCGGAGACACCAAGCGGCTGTCACGCTGGCAGGATTTGCTGAAGAAAATGCAGGCCGAAGGGTTCCCGGCCGAGCCGGTTTACTGAAGGAGCACAGATGTCACTGTTCAAACAATTGCTGTTGGCCATTTGCCTGTTCCTGGTAGTCGCCTTCAGTGGCAGTTTCATGGTTAGCCTGGAAAGCTCGCGCAGCCAGTACGTCAACCAGTTGCGTTCGCACGCCCAAGATGCAGCGACCGCGCTGGCGCTTTCGCTGACGCCGAATATCGACGACCCGGCGATGGTCGAGCTGATGGTCAGCTCGATCTTCGACAGTGGTTACTATGCAAGCATCAAGGTCGTCGACCTGGGCTCCAACGCCGTACTAGTGGAGCGCCACGCCGAGCCGGACCCTGGCGGGGTACCGCGCTGGTTCGTGCACCTGATCGGCCTTGAGGCCGCCGGTGGCGACGCCATCGTCAGCCGCGGCTGGCAGCAGGCCGCGCGGGTGGAAGTGATCAGCCACCCGATGTTTGCCATTGCCAAACTCTGGCAAAGCGCCTTGGGCAGCCTGGGCTGGTTACTGCTGTGCGGTGCAGCCAGTGCCGTGCTCGGCGCCTTGCTGTTGCGCCGCCAGTTGCGCCCGCTGGACTATATGGTTGAGCAATCCCATGCCATTGCGCGCCGCGAATTTCTCAGCCTGCCCGAGTTGCCCCGCACACCGGAACTGCGCCGTGTGGTGCAGGCGATGAACCAGATGGTCGAGAAGCTCAAGGCGCTGTTTACCGAGCAGGCCGAGCGCAGCGAGCGGTTGCGTGCGGAGTCCTATCAGGACAGCCTGACCGGGCTCTCGAACCGCCGCTATTTCGAAATGCAGCTGAACACCCGGGTAAGCAACCTGGAGGACGCGCGCGCCGGCTACCTGCTGTTACTGCGTGTCCAAGGGTTGGCAGGGCTGAACGCACGCCTTGGCGGACAGCGTACCGACCAGTTGCTGCAGGCCGTGGGTGAGCAGTTGCGCCGTACCTGTGCCAGCTTCCCGGAAACCAACGACCTGATTTCCCGCAGCCGCGGTGGCGAGTTTGCCGTGCTGGCGCCGGGCATGGTGCATGAAGAAGCGGTAAACCTGGCCCAGGCCCTGGAGGCAACGCTGCAGAGCCTGCACGAAACGGGCGCCAGTGATATCGACCCGGTGGCTTGTATCGGCCTCGCGCCATTCAGCCCGGGTGATTCTCCACAGGCTTTGCTGAAGCTCGCCGATGAGGCTCTGGCCCGTGCCGAGAACCAGCCAACGCCGGGGTGGGTATGCCTTGAACAAGGCGTGGCTGCAGTGGCTGCCGATAGCCAGCACGCCTGGCATGAGCGGCTCGATCAGGCGTTCAAAAATGGGCATTTCGAGCTGTTCTTCCAGCCGGTGGTGGATTGCACTACGGTGCAACGGGTACTGCACCACAAGGTGATTTCCCGCTTGCAGGATGGCCAGGGCGAGGCACTGCCGGCGGGTCGCTTCCTGCCTTGGCTGGAGCGCTTCGGCTGGATGCCGCGGCTGGACGTGCTGGTGCTGGAGAAAGTGTTGGCGCACCTGCGTGGGCATGATCAGGTGCTGGCGCTGAACCTGTCCGCCGCTACATTGGCCGACCCCAAGGCCCTGCACCGCATCTTTGAACTGCTGGGCCAGAACGCGGCGCTCGGCCCGCGGCTGGTTTTTGAAATTGGCGAGGAGCAGTTGCCTGAGCAGGCGGCTCTGGAGCAACTCACCCGGCGCCTGCACGGGCTGGGTTTTGGCTTGGCGCTGCAGCGCTTTGGCGGGCGCTTCAGCATGATCGGCAACCTGGCGCACCTGGGCTTGGCGTACCTGAAAATTGACGGCAGCTACATCCGCAACATCGACCATGAGCAGCACAAGCGGCTGTTCATCGAGGCGATCCAGCGTGCAGCGCACAGCATCGACTTGCCGCTGATTGCCGAGCGGGTCGAGACAGAAGGGGAGCGGCGGGAGCTGCAGGAGATGGGGGTAGGCGGCATTCAGGGGCAGCTGGTAGGTGAACCTGCGCCTTGGCGCTGAGTTCTCGTACTGGCAGTTCCGGCCTTATCGCCGGCAAGCCAGCTCCCACAGGTACTGCACCAACTTCAAAGCCAGTGCGGTACCTGTGGGTGCTGGCTTGCCGGCGATAGGGCCAGAGGAGCCACTGGAAAGCAGTGGCCAAACTGATCAGCGCTCGCGCAGCGCCTCCGAACGCGCCTTCATGATCGGCTTGAGCAAGTAGCTCATGATGGTCTTCTTGCCGGTCATGATATCCACCGTCGCCACCATCCCTGGGATGATCAGTAGCGGTTTCTCGTCAGTCCCCAGGTGGCTGCGGTCGGTGCGCAGCTTGATCAGGTAGTAGGTGGTCTTCTTGTCTTCGTCGGTGATGGTGTCGGCGCCGATCTGTTCCAGCTTGGCCTTGAGCCCACCGTAGATGGTGTAGTCGTAGGCCGTGAACTTGACGGTCGCCTCCTGGCCAGGGTGCAGGAAGGCGATGTCCTTGGGCAGGATCTTCGCTTCGATGACCAGCGTGTCGTCCAGGGGTACCACTTCAATGATATCGCTGCCAGGCTGGATCACCCCACCAATGGTGTTGACCAGCATCTGCTTGACGATACCGCGTACAGGCGAAGTGACCATGGTACGGTGCACCCGATCGTCCAGTGCCTTGCTGGTGGCCGTGGCCTTGTTCAGCTCGGTGCGTGCCTCGTTCAGCTGGGTCAGCGCTTCACTGCGGAATTTGCCTCGGGTTTCCTCGATCTTGCTTTGCACCTCGCGGATGGCCGCCTCGGCACGCGGGATGGCCAGCGCAGTGGAGTCCAGCTGGCCACGGTTCTCCACTTCGGCGCGGCGCAGGCGCAGCACTTCGACCTGGGAGATTGCGCCAGTTGCCACCAGCGGTTCTGACATGCCGATTTCCTTGCGCAGCAACTCCAGGCTGTTGGCGTACTGGGCGCGTTTGGAGCTGTATTCACGCAGCTCTTGCTGGCGCTGAACCAGCTGCTGCTGCAGGCCGCCAATTTCGTCCTGCAGTTGCTGGCGCCGGCTCTGGTACAGCGACTCTTCACTGGCCGCCTGGCTTGGTGCGGCTTTGCGCAGTTCTTCGTCGATCTTCAGCGGGCGGTCCTCTACCTCGGCACTCAGGCGTTCGACCCGCAGGGCCATGGATTGGCGGTCGGCCTCGGTCTCACCAACGTTGGAGGCGAAGCGGGTTTCATCCAGGCGCAGCAATGGCTGGCCCACTTCAACGATCTGCCCTTCCTTGGCGAAGATTTCGGCGACGATACCGCCCTCCAGGTTCTGGATCTTTTGCACCTTGGACGACGGAATGGCCTTGCCTTCACCCCGCGTGACCTCGTCGATGGGGGCGACGCTGGCCCACACGATCAAGAACACGAAGAACAGGATCACGCCCCAGATGGTCAGCCGCACAACCCGCGGTGCATCTTCGATCAGGGCCTTGTTGACCTCTGGCAGCGGCTGGCCGCCCAGTGAGTCGGAACCTTTGAAGTAGCGCCGCAGGCCATCCTTGAATTGCCCCATATCCAGCTTATGCAACACTGATCTGCCCCTTCTTCAGCGCATCCATGACCGCGGCTTTCGGGCCGTCGGCGACAATCTGCCCGCGATCGATCACGATCAGCCGGTCCACCAGCGACAGCAGCGAGGCCCGGTGCGTGACCAACAGTACCGTCTTGCTTTCCACCACCGCTTGCAGGCGCTGCTTGAGGCGCTCTTCGCCGGTGTTGTCCATGGCACTGGTCGGCTCGTCCAGCAACAGGATTTGCGGGTTGAGCAGCAGCGCACGGCCCAGGGCTACGTTCTGCCGCTGGCCGCCGGACAGGTTCTGCCCGCGCTCACCCACTTGCAGCTCGTAACCGTCCGGGTGCAAACGGGCAAATTCATGAACACCCGCCAGCTCGGCGGCCTGCAGGATCAGTTCGTCCTCGATGTAACGGGCACCGCTGACCAGGTTGTCGCGCAGGGTACCGGCCAACAGCTGGATGTCCTGCGGTACATAGCCGATGTTGTGGCGCAGTTCGCTGACGTCGATCTGGCGAATGTCCACGCCATCGACCAGCAGCGAGCCGCCATCGGCCTCGTACAGGCCGACGATGAGCTTGGCCAGCGAGCTCTTGCCCGAGCCACTGCGGCCGATGATGCCGACTTTTTCGCCGGGGCGGATGGTCAGGTTGATGTTCTTCAGCGCCAGGTTCTGCTGGTTCGGGTAGGTGAAATCAACCCCGCGGAACTCGACACTACCCTGCAGTACCTTGCGGCTCAGCGGGCGCTCCTCGAAGTTGCGCTCTTGCGGCAGTTCCATCATGTGGTCTGTGGCCACCATGGTGACCTTGGCTTGCTGGTAGCGGGCAAGCAAGCCGTTGAGCGAGGCCAGTGGCCCGAGCGCCCGACCGCTAAGCATGTAGCACGCCACCAGACCGCCCATGCTCAAGTTGCCGTCGATGATCAGGTACACGCCAACGCAGATCATCGCCACGCCAGCCAGCTGCTGGATGAGCATGGTGATGTTCATCGCCAGGCTCGACAGCACCTTCACGCGCAGTTCCAGGCGGCTGAGGGTGCCCAGGGTCTGCTCCCACATGTACTGGCGTTCACTTTCGGCGTTGTTGACCTTTACCGCATCCAGGCCGGCCAGGGTTTCGATCAGGCTGGACTGGCGCTCGGAGGCCAGGGCCATGGTCCGCTCCATGGTCGCCATCAGCGGCCGTTGCAAGGCATAGCCGATGCCCAGGGCCAGCGGGAAGGCAATGATCGGGATCCACACCAGGTGCCCGCCAATGATGGCGATGACGATCAGGATAAGAATGGTGAACGGCAGGTCGATCAGGCTGGTCAGGGTCAATGAGGCGAGGAAGTCGCGCAGGCCCTGGAACTCGTGAATGTTCTGGGCAAAGCTGCCGACCCTGGCCGGGCGGTACTTCATCGACATGCCGACGATGCGCTCGAACAGCGTCGCCGAGATGATCAGGTCGGTCTTCTTGCCGGCCAGGTCCAGGCAAAGGCCTCGCAGCCCCTTGAGGATCAGGTCGAAGATGTAGGCGCCGGCGATACCGATGGCCAGCACCCAGAGCGTTGACGTTGCCTGGTTGGGCACCACACGGTCATACACGTTCATCACAAACAGCGGCGCAGCCAGGGCGATCAGGTTGATCACCAGGCTGGCGGCGATGGCGTCGATATACAGCCACTTGCTGCGCAGCAGGGTATCGCGGAACCACGACTTTGCCCGCGGGATGAGGTTGCCGTGGTTGACGTCGAACTTGTGCTGCGGCTGGGCGAAGAATACCCGGCCGCTATAGTCGCTTTGCAGGGCTTCGCGGCTGACATGCACCTCGCCGCCGTCGCTCTCGCTGAGCAACAGGCGCGCGGTATCTTCGTTCTCCCAGCCTAGCAGGACGGCACTGCGGCCTTCCTTCAGCAGTAGCATCGCCGGCATGGCGATGCTCGGGATCTGCTCCAGCTTGCGCTGCAGCAGACGCCCTTGCAGGCCGGCCCGGGCGGCGGCACGGGGCAGCAGCTCGGGGCTCAGGCGCTGGGCGGGCAGCGGCAGGCCGGTGGTCAGCATGACCCGGCTGGCGGGTTTCTGGTGCAGGACACACAGGCTCAGCAGGCTATCCAGCAAGGGATCGTCATGCTGACTGCGTGGATCATGGCTGAGTTGGACTCGACTGACTTCAGATTCCACGCGGCGCTCTCTTCATCCTTGTGGTGGGTGGGGTGGGTGTGCCGCCGTTAAGTCTGGCCGGCTCGCCCTGGCTTTCAATGGTGCTGCAAAGCGGTGTAGGTGGGGCTACGACGCCCTTATGGCTGAGCAGACGGCCAATGGTCGCCTCGAATCGACACTGAGTAAACAATTGTACGTCGTTCATTGCTACCAGACTGCTCCCGAGCAGTGGGTGTTTCATTTTTGATCCGGTATGGGTACAGGCTGAAGCACTTTCAGCAGCATAGCCTGCCCGCCAGACAGTGAGTGGGCCGCCTATGATCGATCTTTGTCTTCGTCATTTAATGGGCGCTGATTTGTTGACGGTTTTAAAAGTGCTGATCGTTAAAATTCATCGTACAAAATCTGCTTGCACGCTTGGCGCTGGTTCAGAAATCGTCAAGGGTTTGCCATCATCGCCGTGTCAGTATCTGCGCAATCGTTCTCTATCTATCTGATCTGCGATGAAGCGTTGTTGCAGGCCGGGCGCTGTAAAAGGCTTTGGCGTTGGCTCGAACCCTATACAGCCCCGATGTTGCCTCGTTTGGACGCCCCGGCCTGTCCGGTTTCAGGCAAGGTTTGTGCTTGTATGGAGTTAGCAGCCTGGCGCGCGAAAGTAATCTGAAAATTGACGCGTGCAGGCTTGACGGTTGCCGATGGGCGGCTGTTCTGCAGCATTAAATGCCAATGTCCAGGCGTTAAAAACATTGCTCGAACTAGCGTTAAGCAAGCTTTCGATGATGTACGACATTTGTCCTCAATGAACGGTTGGCTAAGGTACAAATATCAATGTGACATTACATTGCCGATTGTTTAGGATGGCCTCTATAAGGTCAATAGTTTGGCATTTAAGTAATTCCAAATAGTTATAGGCGAAAAATTGACGCAATAAAGCGTCAAGAGATCATCGACATAGTTCCGCCTGCAGTGGCTTGCGAGTGCCGCTCTGGCATGGAAGTACCCATAGGGTCACACGGAGAGTCCAATGAGCAGCGTTGTAGCCATCGTCAAAAGCATTGTCGGCCAGGTTATTGCGGTATCCCCAGAGGGCATTCGTCGTGTGCTCATCGAAGGGGACCGCCTGCTGGCAGGTGAGGAAGTGCTCACTGGCCCGGGCGGCGCAGTTACTTTGGAGCTAGCCGATGGCCGTCTGCTTGACCTGGGCCGCGACAGCCAGTGGAGCGCCGATGCGCCTGACAGCAGCACCGACCTGAGCCAGGCGACCGCACAGGCCGCGCCGTCGGTAGAAGAGCTGCAACAGGCGATCGCGGCCGGTGTCGACCCGACTACCGAACTTGAAGCCACCGCAGCCGGCCCGTCCGCAGCGGGCGGCGGCGGCGCGCTTGGCGGTGGTCACAGCTTCGTGATGCTCGAAGAAACCGCGGGTCGGGTCGATGCTACCGTTGGCTTCCCGACGGAAGGGCTGGGCTTTGCTACCGTGCTCGACAGCGAAGAGGTTGGCTTGCTGGATACCACCAGCAATAACCAGGTGACTACGCCGACGATCGACACCAACGTTGCTACCGACCTGATTCTTGGCGCCACTCCTTCCATCAGCGAAGCGGGTGGCATAATCGTCTATACCGCGACGGTTGGCCAGGCACCGACCACCAACCTGGTCGTCACCCTGTCCAATGGTGCCGTAATCGTCATCCCGGCCGGGCAGACCAGCGGCAGCGTCAATGTCGTGGTCCCGGCAAATGACACGCCTTATATCGACGGTGGCCAGATCTCGGCAACTGTAACGGGTACCACTGGCGGCAACGGCCTGACTGTGACAGTGCCGCAAACGCCGGCAGTCACCCAGGTTACCGATACCATCGACACCACCACTGCGACGCTGACGGCGAATCCGTCGGTGACCGAAGGTGGCGTGATCACCTACACCGTGACCCTGAGCAACCCTGCCCAGACTCCGGTGACCGTTACGCTGTCCAACGGGCAGGTAATCACCATCGAAGCTGGCAAGACCCAAGGCAGCGTCGACTTCCAGACCCCGGCGAACGACGTCTACAACAATGGTTCGACCGTCAGTACCACGATCACCGGCGCTACCGGTGGCAACTTCGAGCAACTGACGCCGAACCCTGCACCGGCTGAGACGGTAATCAGTGACTCGGTCGATAACACGACCGCCACTCTGACTGCTTCGCCGAGCGTCACTGAAGGCGGCGTGATTACCTACACCGTGACCCTGAGCAACCCTGCCCAGACGCCGGTGACTGTGACACTGTCCAACGGCCAGACCATCACCGTTGAGGCCGGCAAAACCCAGGGCAGCGTTGATTTCCAGACCCCGGCGAACGACGTCTACAACAACGGCTCGACCGTCAGCGTCACCATCGAAAACGCCACTGGCGGCAACTTCGAGCAACTGACGCCGAATCCGACCCCGGCTCAGACCACGATCAACGATTCGGTCGATAACACCACTGCGACCCTGACCGCTTCGCCAAGCGTCACCGAAGGCGGCGTGATCACCTACACCGTGACCCTGAGCAACCCTGCCCAGACTCCGGTGACCGTGACCCTGTCCAACGGCCAGACCATCACCGTTGAGGCCGGCAAAACCCAGGGCAGCGTTGATTTCCAGACCCCGGCGAACGACGTCTACAACAACGGCTCGACCGTCAGCGTCACCATCGAGAACGCCACTGGCGGTAACTTCGAGCAGCTGACCCCGAACCCGACCCCGGCTCAGACCACGATCAACGATTCGGTCGATAACACCACTGCGACCCTGACCGCTTCGCCAAGCGTCACCGAAGGCGGCGTGATTACCTACACCGTGACCTTGAGCAACCCTGCCCAGACGCCGGTGACTGTGACCCTGTCCAACGGCCAGACCATCACCGTTGAGGCCGGCAAAACCCAGGGCAGCGTTGATTTCCAGACCCCGGCGAACGATGTCTACAACAACGGTTCGACCGTCAGCGTCACCATCGAAAACGCCACTGGCGGCAACTTCGAGCAACTGACGCCGAATCCGACCCCGGCTCAGACCACGATCAACGATTCGGTCGATAACACCACTGCGACCCTGACCGCTTCGCCAAGCGTCACCGAAGGTGGCGTAATCACCTACACCGTGACCTTGAGCAACCCTGCCCAGACTCCGGTGACTGTGACCCTGTCCAACGGCCAGACCATCACCGTTGAGGCCGGCAAAACCCAGGGCAGCGTTGATTTCCAGACCCCGGCGAACGACGTCTACAACAACGGCTCGACCGTCAGCGTCACCATCGAAAACGCCACTGGCGGCAACTTCGAGCAACTGACGCCGAATCCGACCCCGGCTCAGACCACGATCAACGATTCGGTCGATAACACCACTGCGACCCTGACCGCTTCGCCAAGCGTCACCGAAGGCGGCGTGATTACCTACACCGTGACCTTGAGCAACCCTGCCCAGACGCCGGTGACTGTGACCCTGTCCAACGGCCAGACCATCACCGTTGAGGCCGGCAAAACCCAGGGCAGCGTTGATTTCCAGACCCCGGCGAACGACGTCTACAACAACGGCTCGACTGTCAGCGTCACCATCGAGAACGCCACTGGCGGTAACTTCGAGCAGCTGACCCCGAACCCGACCCCGGCTCAGACCACGATCAACGATTCGGTCGATAACACCACTGCGACCCTGACCGCTTCGCCAAGCGTCACTGAAGGTGGCGTGATCACCTACACCGTGACCTTGAGCAACCCTGCCCAGACTCCGGTGACCGTTACGCTGTCCAATGGCCAGACCATCACCGTTGAGGCCGGCAAAACCCAGGGCAGCGTTGATTTCCAGACCCCGGCGAACGATGTCTACAACAACGGTTCGACCGTTAGCGTGACCATCGAAAACGCCACTGGCGGTAACTTCGAGCAGCTGACCCCGAATCCGACTCCGGCTCAGACCACGATCAACGATTCGGTAGACACCACCACCGCAACCCTGACGGCGAGCCCGTCGGTGACCGAAGGTGGCGTAATTACCTACACCGTGACCCTGAGCAACCCTGCCCAGACTCCGGTGACCGTGACCCTGTCCAATGGGCAGACCATCACTGTTGAAGCGGGCAAAACCCAGGGTAGCGTCGACTTCCAGACCCCGGCGAACGATGTCTACAACAACGGTTCGACCGTTAGCGTGACCATCGAAAACGCCACTGGCGGTAACTTCGAGCAGCTGACCCCGAATCCGACTCCGGCTCAGACCACGATCAACGATTCGGTAGACACCACCACCGCAACTCTGACGGCGAACCCATCGGTGACCGAAGGTGGCGTAATCACCTACACCGTGACCCTGAGCAACCCTGCCCAGGCTCCGGTGACCGTGACCCTGTCCAACGGCCAGACCATCACCGTTGAGGCTGGCAAAACCCAGGGCAGTGTCGACTTCCAGACCCCGGCGAACGACGTCTACAACAACGGTTCGACTGTCAGCGTCACCATCGAGAACGCCACCGGCGGCAACTTCGAGCAGCTGACCCCGAACCCGACCCCGGCTCAGACCACGATCAACGATTCGGTCGACACCACCACTGCGACTTTGACTGCTTCGCCAAGCGTTACTGAAGGCGGCGTGATCACCTACACCGTGACCCTGAGCAACCCTGCCCAGACTCCGGTGACTGTGACCCTGTCCAATGGCCAGACCATCACCGTTGAAGCCGGCAAGACCCAGGGCAGCGTTGATTTCCAGACTCCGGCGAATGACGTCTACAACAACGGCTCGACTGTCAGCGTCACCATCGAAAACGCCACCGGCGGTAACTTCGAGCAACTGACCCCGAACCCGACTCCGGCTCAGACCACGATCAATGACTCCGTCGACACCACCACCGCGACCCTGACGGCGAGCCCGTCGGTGACCGAGGGTGGCGTGATTACCTACACCGTAACCCTGAGCAACCCTGCCCAGACGCCAGTGACCGTGACCCTGTCCAATGGCCAGACCATCACTGTTGAGGCCGGCAAAACCCAGGGCAGCGTTGATTTCCAGACTCCGGCGAATGACGTCTACAACAACGGCTCGACTGTCAGCGTCACCATCGAAAACGCCACCGGCGGTAACTTCGAGCAACTGACCCCGAACCCGACTCCGGCTCAGACCACGATCAACGATTCGGTCGACACCACCACCGCAACCCTGACGGCGAGCCCGTCGGTGACCGAAGGTGGCGTAATTACCTACACCGTGACCCTGAGCAACCCTGCCCAGACTCCGGTGACCGTGACCCTGTCCAATGGGCAGACCATCACTGTTGAAGCGGGCAAAACCCAGGGTAGCGTCGACTTCCAGACCCCGGCGAACGATGTCTACAACAACGGTTCGACCGTTAGCGTGACCATCGAAAACGCCACTGGCGGTAACTTCGAGCAGCTGACCCCGAATCCGACTCCGGCTCAGACCACGATCAACGATTCGGTAGACACCACCACCGCAACTCTGACGGCGAACCCGTCGGTGACCGAAGGTGGCGTAATCACCTACACCGTGACCCTGAGCAACCCTGCCCAGACTCCGGTAACCGTGACCCTGTCCAACGGCCAGACCATCACCGTTGAGGCTGGCAAAACCCAGGGCAGTGTCGACTTCCAGACCCCTGCGAACGACGTCTACAACAACGGTTCGACTGTCAGCGTCACCATCGAGAACGCCACCGGCGGTAACTTCGAGCAGCTGACCCCGAATCCGACCCCGGCTCAGACCACGATCAACGATTCGGTAGACACCACCACCGCAACTCTGACGGCGAACCCGTCGGTGACCGAAGGTGGCGTAATCACCTACACCGTGACCCTGAGCAACCCTGCCCAGACGCCGGTGACCGTTACGCTGTCCAACGGGCAGGTAATCACCATCGAAGCTGGCAAAACCCAGGGCAGTGTCGACTTCCAGACCCCGGCGAACGACGTCTACAACAATGGTTCGACCGTCAGTACCACGATCACCGGCGCTACCGGTGGCAACTTCGAGCAACTGACGCCGAACCCGACTCCGGCTCAGACCACGATCAACGATTCGGTCGACACCACCACCGCGACCCTGACGGCTTCGCCAAGCGTCACTGAAGGCGGCGTGATCACCTACACCGTGACCCTGAGCAACCCTGCCCAGACTCCGGTGACCGTGACCCTGTCCAATGGCCAGACCATTACCGTTGAGGCCGGCAAAACCCAGGGCAGCGTCGACTTCCAGACCCCGGCGAACGACGTCTACAACAACGGTTCGACTGTCAGCGTCACCATCGAAAACGCCACCGGCGGTAACTTCGAGCAACTGACCCCGAATCCGACCCCGGCTTCGACTGTTATCAGCGACAGCATCGATACCGTAACCGTAAGCATCGTCAGCAACGGCAATGTGACCGAAGACCAGCAACCTTCCTTTACTGTGAAAGTAAGCCAGGCGCTGGACCGCCCGTTGACCGTAACTCTGTCGAACGGCGACACCGTGACGATCGAAGCCGGTAAGACCGAAGTCGAGTACAAGACCCCGGCTCAGGGCGATGACGTCTATCAAGACGCTGGATCCATCACCCTCAGCG
>Ga0213820_1000756_pt1 | contig 18535 bp, 6 predicted proteins | sample MC6MC0910MG_FD_179889 | JGI IMG/M metagenome (GOLD analysis project Ga0213820, IMG submission 179889) | Enriched soil aggregate microbial communities from Iowa State University, Ames, United States - MC6-MC0910-MG | ecosystem: Environmental > Terrestrial > Soil > Unclassified | place: USA: Iowa... | reverse complement strand
CCCGACACTACGACGCCGGCTTCAGCCTGTACCGGACGCCGCCCGAGTATGGGCAACTGGTCGAGGCGTTGAAGCAGTACTTCAGTTTTCAGCCGTTGCCGGCCTCGGCCTGAAAACAAAAAAGGGCCACAACCTGATGAAGGTTGTGGCCCTTTTTTCTTACGCGGTTATCGCAATCGCCCGCTCGTTATCCAGCGTCTTCTCCACCAGCAACAACCCCAACTCACTCAACTGATAGATCGCCATCGCCAGATGCCGCGGCTTGTCGTCCAGGCTGTCGGCCAGGTCGAGCAGCAGGATGCTGACCGAAGAAAAGGTCTCGTAGGTCTGGATGGCGATCGCCTCGGGGTTGATTTCAGGATCGACTTTGAACATCTGCATGCCGCGATCCACGGAGTTGCGCGGTTTGTCTTTTGGGGGATTGAGGTAGAAATCCAGGGCCCGGTGGGCTGCGTCGTGGAGTTTTTTTGAATCGATGGAGGCGTAGGGGGAGACGGGATCGGGTTGGTCGGTCGGGTCCGTTGGATCGGTGTCCGAAGGGGGATTTGGAACTGGCTTTTTCATGTATTTCGTACTCGTCAGTAGGGCCACCATTGGCTCGCGACTAAACGAGAAAAGGGTGGCGGCTGTAAGCAGGTTAGTCGACCGGGAGTACGTACCGGTGCGCCCGAGGGCGCCCTGCGAACAGCCACCATCGAGTGCGGGGATAGGGAATACCCGACTTGATGACGCTTATGCGCAACGTACTAAGACCCCGGGCGACTAAACCCGGCCGCTGATTGCAGCGACGGGGATCAAGTTACGGGGCAACGCCAAGGCGCACAAGCCGGCGGATTCTGAGTGATTTGTAGGCAATGGCACAAGGCGTCGTAGCCCGTTGTTACGACTTGCAGGACGCTGCCGGACCGGGCTGTGGGAAAGGTTACCGTTTGTCGGGACTGTCAGATCTGTCAGGTGCGGGGCTGCAACGGTTTGTCCTTGAATGGATAAACGAGCCCGCACCGGCTCCGTCGAGCTCACGGAGCCATGGAGAGCAATGATGATATCCAACCTGATTCGGTGGTTGACTAACCAGGCGAAGTCACTGGTGTCGACAATTGGGAACTCGATCAAGAGCAGATTCATGTCGGAAGCTGACAACAGCTTCAGCGAACCAGAAACAGAGGAGCCCGAGGTACTGGACTCACCACCGGTTTTAATAACGCCCGTCCAGGACGCAACGATTTCTCAAGGCACACGCTGTTATATCAACGGGCATGCTCGACGAAAAGTCGCCGTAATGGATCCTTTTACACTTCAATATATAAGCCCGACTGGTTCAACGGATCAGTACGGAGACTGTGAGTTGACCATTACGCATTACGTGGCCCCCGGGCTCAACTACCTGATCGCTGAATTGTGGGATGGGGGAGACTGGTACATGGGAACCCTCATGAGACGTGTGTTCCTATTGTCGAGAGCGCAAGACGAAGCAGTAGAGGAAAGTCCCACTAGCTCCGAACTTCTTATTGCGGATGAGCGTTCGCGTAAATGGGGATATTCACGACCCTTTTTTTACAACAGTGAGCAGGGGCAGCGGGTTGAGTCACGACCATCTTTTGGTGCAGGTGGGCATGCGCGAAGCTGGCTGTGGATCATTGATGCCATCACTGGCGAAGACTTGAGTTCGCGTAAACAAACAGACGGGACTGGCGACACCACATTTCAGCTCTTGAATGATTTGAAGCCTGGCATCACTGATTTTATGCTCAGACTTGAGGGACATGGTGACTGGTATATGCACAGTCAGGCATTGCGGGTCGTCGTACTTCCAAAGCCAGTCACTCAAAACCAGACAGTTGATTCTCAATCCGCGACTGTCACCGGATCTGGAGGTGTTGAGGGGGCCGAGATAAGTGTGGACAACGCGACTGGAACGATCAATTACGGTAAGGGTGCGGTTCGGCAGGGAGGGAGTTGGAGTGTCATGTGCAGGAACCTGCCTGTAGGTGATGTTTTGATAAGTACCCGGCAACGGATTGTTCAGAGATTTGTTGAAAATACCTATTCAGAAAGAACTGTCTCAAACCTTATCGTCCAAATTGTTCCGAAAATCGATAGCCCCGAAGAAGGTGACGCTATCAAGCTCTATGGCAAGCCGCTATTGATAAAGGGCAGCGGAGCGGCCGTCGGTGATGGTTATAAAGTTCGCATAAAGCAAGTGGCGGGCATTGACTTTGGTTTGGCCGATGTTGCCTCTGATGGAACGTGGGAAAAGGAAATTGATCCGGGAGACATCACAGGCAGCTTTCGTTTTTATGCCCGGCACGACGAGTTGGGTGATACTGGCTGGTCGCGAATTCGGACGATCACTTTGGTCTCCTCGACCCCGCCCCAACTCATTATTGAGAAACCTGTTGGTACGCAAGCGCATGATTGGCCAACAGAGGTCTCTGGGCGAAATGGTATTGACAAGGCCCTCGTCGAAGTCGTCAAAGATTTAAACCATGCGTTCAAGATCGGCACGGGGATTGTCGAGTCAAACGGGCAGTGGGAGATAACCGAAAACATCAATGTGCTACCACCCGGGCGGCATTCGATTACGGCAAGGCAAATTGATGAGGGTTTCCCTTCCGGTTGGAGCGCTAGCTGGTCATTCGATATCCGTCCGCCTGCACTGACCAAAGTCGAGGTTTCTTTCCCATCCATCAAAACAATCATGTTTGCAGGCTCAGGCCTTGACGGTGCCACGGTAGTTTTCAAAAAGATCAGCGGTCCGGATGGAGATGCGCCAAATGAGGCTGTAGTCAGCAACGGCACGTGGCAAACCGCCGTAACAGGCTGGGTATATGGTCAGCACGAACTGGAAGTCATTCAGACAATTTCCAACAATGCAGGTGGCAGGATCGAGTCGGAGCCATTTCCGCTCAAGGTTACTTACTCGTTTCCACCTCCGTCCAACGTGAAGTCTGATGCGCAATACCAACCGACCATTTCAGGCGATGGGCTTATTGGCGCAAAGGTGTCGGTTCTGGACTCCGATAAGCTCACGAAAATCGCTCCGGATGCAGCGGTAGGGAACGATAACAAATGGTCGACCACAGCCTATGTGTCATGGGGGGCGACATGGGACCGGTCCATATACGCCCACCAATACCTCGGTAGTGAGAAATCTGCTTCCGTCGAACACAAAGTCCGCATTCCACCGATTATGCCTGGTATTGACAGCGTTTCACCGGACGGCTTGTCGCCTACGTTCACCGGCACCTGCGAGCTGAATGCCCGCGTCAATCTGGTGTTCAGTGGCAGTGATACTTCATTTCCTGCACTGGTGTCCGACAGGAAATGGTCGTTTCAGCGAACGCAGCCATTCACCCCGGATACCGAGCACACCATCACAGCAATCCAAATTGCCGCTCAGCAGCTTTCCCCTGCCGCCGTTCGATCGTTCCAGCTAAACAGGCCGATGGAGCCGGTGGTTATTACCGATCCCGCCCAGAATTCCGAGATTGGTCATGGTGAGGTGACCTTCAAAGGAACGGGGGGTATGAAAGGTGCCACAGTGTCTGTATGGGACTACGTGAACGGTGGCACTTTGGGTTCCGTTACACTGGAAGCCGACGGTTGGTGGGAAATTGTTGTGCAAATGACGTTTGGTCGTTGGGTGGTTCGGGCAAAACAGGTCATCGATGGCCGGGACTCGCCGCACTCTGATTCGCGCGTATTCGATGTGGTGCTGTTACAACCTGAGATCGGTATACCGAAGGAGGCCGACACTCGGACACGAACCTCGATGATCGAGGGCAGGGGCGAACCGCGTGGGTATGTCAATGTTTTTCTGGACAAATCGGAAGAGCCTTTTCTCGAAATGGTACCCATTGGAGACAGCGGCCAATGGGGCGCCGAAGCCACCATGACCGTAGGCTATAAAACCATCAAAGCCAGACAATACTTCCAGAATCAGATTTCGAAAGACACAAAGCTGCGCACATACGTAGTTGTACCGCATTCGGGGGTTATGGAAACGCCTGCTGCGTATGACCACGTTGGCAAAAAAGCGACGGTCTCGGGCTTCGGCGTGCCGGGTGACAGTGTCAAGGTAAAACTCGGCCCTGGCACAGGCCTGGCGTTGGGTGAAGCCCTCGTGGGTGAAGACCGCACATGGTCTGTGCAAGTGGAAATCCCTCACGCAAGGCCGGACGTCTCATTGGTGGTCATCTCCTCGGAGGGGGCTTTCGAGTCCGCTGCATCTGCGCCCCGCCCGGTGCTGGCCGGTATCTTTGAGCCCTCCATCGAGATACCTGCCGAGGGACGGCCTGTTTCCAATCCGGTGCATTTCGCAGGCACGGGCCAGGACGGTGAAGCTCAGATCTGCAGCTGGTTCAACCCGGATGTCATCCAGGCATCGGGTTTGCCCGTAACCACTGCGGCAGGCTGGGAAGGCGCGGCAAGCATTGCTCTTTCGCCGGACGGGAACTGGAGCGTGATTCAGCAAACCCTTACCGCGGATCAGGACGGTGCGACCGTTTCCGACAAAGTCATGAGCCATCGATTCGAAGTTGTCCACGTATCAGCAGAAGGCAAATCATCGGATATTCCCGATAAACGGTCGCCCTGACTGTCATTTCTGACAGTAGACGACCTGTGCATTCCAGCGCCAAATCTAACCATTGCAAACGAATGGTCCGACAACTGTGTCGGGCTATTCAGGGCCGCTTTCGTCTCAGGAAATCCGCCATGGCCAAGACCCGCTTACGTCCAGCCGCAGAACTCTACGAGCGACTGTTTGCAACGCGCACGCGCCGCAAGAAATACCCGGCCCTGCATACCTATCTGACGCAGGGTGGTTCGATTTTTCCTTTGGTGGAAAAAGGTGTCGACAGCTTGGTGAAAGACTATCGGATGAGCCGCGAGGACGCGCAGGCTTTTTTGCGTCAGGCCAGCAGTATGGCGATTTACATTCGGCGCCGGTTCATCGAGCACACATTGACGTATACCGAGCAGCAGACGCCCGGCAAAGCGCTGAAAAAACCTGCATCGAGCGCGTTGAGTTCGCTGGTTGAAGGGCCCACGTTCGAAAAGTTGTTCAAGCCAAACTTTATCGGGTCTTGTCCGCCGAATGCGCTGGAGAGTCTGTGGGGACCTGTAGCTTATCTGGTGGAGTTGTTCCAGTGGATCAGCAAGCGTATAGAGTCCATTGGCGACATTGAGGATAAGTACAAGCTGCACGTACGGCGCAGCGACTTGAATGAGCTGGTGGTCGACGCCAATGCGGTTTTCCAGCCGGTATCTGCCGTAGAAATCATCAACAATGCGCTGGAAGCGTTCATCAAAAAACACGGGACGCTGACAGACCTGGTGGAAGCCTTGCTGACGGCGCGCTACCCCAATGACCTGCCCTGGTTTCAGCATTGGAGCACCCTTGATGGGGTCGCAGAGCATCTGGGCATGTCGGTAGGCAACTTTGTGTTCACGGTCGATTTGCTGTCTCCCTACTTTTTGCAATCAGAGGCCTGGGGAGCGGACGCCGACCGCGCCTTGGCCCACTCTTCACGTCTGGGGCCGTACCAGAGAACCTTGTTGACCGAGGCTCGGGTGGCCCATGCAGTCCGCAAAGCCTTCTTTGACGAAAACTACGGTTGCGAAGGCGACGAAGGTTATAAAACTCTCAATCAATTGCCGACGTTCGGCATGCAGACCGGCCTGGACCCCGCCGGTATCGAGGCGCTGTTATCGATTAAAGCTTCCGCACCGCGGCGTTCCGTGAATGTGAAGTTCGCTGATAACCCGCCAGTAGGTCCGGAAAGCCATCTTTTTGGATCGGTTTACATCAATGCTGGAGCGAGTCCTCCGGTGGGTATTACCGAGGAGAGCGATGGTCTGCAAACACTGACGATCGTGCCCGAGTCGCCAGCAACCGACAAAGACCTTGAACGCTTCGACCGACTGAACCGCAAGATACGTCTGAACAAATGGTTCGGCCTGCGCAGTTTTGAGGTGGACTCATTACTGGTCGCCGCGATTCGCGCAGAGGAGCAGGGCGGGCTAGCCCCAGGCCAGTGGTGGATCACTGACAACGTGGTGCATGCGCTGGGACTGTTCCAGCTATTGCGTGAGAACTATGGCTGCAAGCCGATGGATTTTGTCGCTTTTCTCCACGAAATGTCGGTATACGGCGTCGAAAACGAGCTCCCGCTGTTTGATCGTGTTTTCAATGCCGACGGCGATTATCGTCGGGCCTTGGTGCTCGACGGTGCAAGCTTTCCCGCGATTCCCGCAGTGGGAAGCAACGATCTGACCGTCAACCAGTTGTGCAATGGTCTGCAGATCGATCCGCTGACCTATGGTTACCTGGCCCTCGCAATCGCCAAAGCTCAAGGACTTGGCGACAACCTGGAGCGCACGCCGGCGGTGGTTTCAGCCTTTTACCGATTAGTGAAGCTGGCGCGCATGATGAGCCTCACACCGATCGAACTTGTGCTGATGCTGACCTTGTTCGCAGACGACGATAAATGGCTCAACGGGCTGGCGGGAGTGCCTCAAATCCACGGCCAATCGAGCGAAACGCGGGATGTATTGAACATCATCTATGCCGTGCATGAATGCGTTCGCTGGTGCAAGGATCGGCAGTTGCCGGTGCTGACAATGCTGCAGATGGTGGCGCAGCCGCAGGTGAGCGGCGCTGCCTCGGAGGCGCAACGGCAAATGTTCGACAAAGTGATCAGTCTGCTGCCGGCGGCTCGCTTGACCAATGCCGGATTACTGATGGCCGATGTGCCGCCAACTCCAGCAGGCAACTGGCTCCATTTTATGAAGTCGGTGGCTGATCCCTCTGGTTTGGTCCGCCCGCTCGGCTACAGCGAAGCGCAATACCTGTGGGAAGCACGCGTGAGGCTCAACCAGGCAGTCCTGGATGGGCTCCCGGCGATGGCCGCCGAAGTGCGAGCCCCCATAGTCGAAAAAATGCTCGGTGTTTTGCTGCAAGCCAGGGAGGCACAGGCCTCGGTGGCCAAGGAGGCATTGGCAGTATTCACCAGTCTGGACTCCGAGCGCGCGATGGGCGTTCTTGCCTGGGCCAACACGACGGTCTTTCTGATCTTGCGCGAAATCACCGCCCATGTTGGTGCGAGTGTGCAGGACGGTCCACGCCCGCGCGCTGTCGACAATCCCCTGCTCAGCAGGTTGGCCAATGTGCAACGCCTTGGCGAGGTCGTGACACAACTGCACCTGAGTGCTGCAGTGATGCGCGATTATCTGGATTACGGTTACAGGGCCTGGCTTGGCCAGGCGGACAAGTACCAGTTCTCGATGAGTACGCTGTATGACCTGACGGTGCTCGGCCGGGCGTTCGAGATGAGCGATCAGCCGGAGGAAAAGTTGCTGCACTACCTGCGTACCGTCGACCAGCTGCCAGGCAATATCGCAGGCGATTCGTTGTGGCTGGCCCAAGAGGCAGGCTACATCCTGCTGGCGGGGTTTTTCCAGTGGAGCGTTACGCAGGTGCGCGAGTGTGTCCATCACATCGATCCGTCCGACACGAAGATCTTGAAAACCCTGCGTCAACTGGATCTGTTGATGCGTATTCGCACACTGGCGGAGCAAAGCGGCATGGATGCCCAGACGATTTTACGGCTGGGCAGGTTGCCTGCAAGCATTGACAAGGCAGCCTACGCTGAAGCCGCCGAGCGCGCGTTGCTGAGCCAGTCCGAAACGCTCGTACTGGATCGGCAGCCTCCCGGCGAAGTAGAGCAACTGATTGTTCGCACATGCACCGTGGACAACAGTACCGTCGTGGCAAACAAGAAAGACGCGAAATCCATTTACACGGTGACGCTCAAGAATTCCGAAGGATCGCCGTTGAAAGGTGTCCGGGTTTTCTGGCAAGCCATTCTCGGTACCATCCAGACCTTGAGCACCGATGATAAAGGCGTGCTCAAAGCCGAGTTCATTCCAGGCAGCGTGCTGGGCAGCGAAACGCCGACCTATTGGCTGGATCTGTTCCAACCGCTTGATGCGTCTGAAATTCATGTTGTTCCTGACCCGAAATCGCTGTTTTTCTCTGGCCCCTTCTCGTCGCCGATACCGTTGGAGGCTGTACGCGCGGGCGCAGAAGTGCAGTTGTTCGCCACGCTGAAGGACGAATTCAAAAACCTAGGGCCAGACCAACTCGTCAATTGGTTCTCCGAACCTGCCGAAGGGGATGAGTCAAAGCCGATCATTATCCGGCCAGCCTCAGACGTCTCTACCGATCAGTCAGGCCTGACAACAGTATTTGTCCACGCCCCTGAAGGCGGTACGTTCACGTTTGAAGTGCGCAGCCAGTCCAGTGATAAAAACCTTTTTTTCGGACCCATCACGTTCTTGCCACCGGGGTGAGCCTGATCGTTCGCGCGACATGCAGTTTCGGTTAATGCTTCAGGAGCAAAAGTCATGGCAACGATCGACAACATCGGCGGGCTGCAGGAAAAGCGTCAGCGCGCGTTGCTTGCTTACGCCATCGGAAAAATCCGTACAGGCAACGTCAAGAAGTACGAGTCTGTGACGACACCGGAAGATCTGTCCGAGGTATTGCGGCTGGATGGGCAGGATAGCTACGCAGTGCAAAGCTCCCGGGTTGCCGAGGTGGTGAGCTGTGCGCAGCAGTACACCGCTTCTGTGTATACCAAGCGTGAGCCTGGCTTTGAGACTGTAGAGTTCGACAAAAAAGATCTGCAAGCGTGGAGGTTTATGAATAATTATCCGGACTGGGCGTCGTTGAAGATGCTCCAGACCTATCCGGAAAACTTCGTCCAGCCCTCGGTGCGCCAGGGCATGACCAGCCTGTTCAAGAACTTGCAAAACGATTTGAACAAGGCACGACTTACCACAGACGGTGTGCAGGCTGCGCTGCAGGCCTATCTGGAATCGTTCGAGAAAATTTGCAATCTGGACGTGGTCAGCATCTGCATGGCCGAGGGGCTGCCGGAGTCGACGGTCTATTATTTGCTCGGCCGAACGCGCAGTGATCCGCGTCAATACTTCTGGCGAATGGCTGACGTTGAACTGGGGATCACTGAGGAAGCCATGAATCCGGCGGCTTGGAGCGAATGGTTGCCCGTGGACATTCCGACGGGCGTACAAGTCCTGGATATGCGTCAGGTGGTATGGAATGAGCAGCTGTGCATCGTGTGGGCGGTGTGGCGCGACCGGGTGGATAACGACGAAGAGTTTCTACCCGACAGACTGGAGATCTTCGTGGCGTTCAAGCGCCAGAACGATCAGTGGTCGCCACCGACGACTTTGATCATCCAGGAATACCCGACAAAAACTTTGCACATCGGCGCCCGGCTGATCGCAACGGTCTGCAAGGATTATCAAAATCCAAAAGGCAAACTCGGAGTATTGCTGACCAACGGTAAAGAGGGCTCCGTGAATGTCCTCACCGTCCGGGATGTATTTCTGCGTGCCATGCCCCATGACGATGGCGCCTGGCTGAGGTCGGCGGCTGAACATCGCTTTCCGGAAGCCGCCATGGTTCAGCATCCGCTGATGAATCAGCCGACGGTGGTTGCCAGCGATGCAACGGCTTCGGGCGCTCTGTTGGAGTTTCTTGGGCTGCATGCCACAGCTCATCGCGTAGGCAGCAAAGATGTCCTGTTTGTTCAAGGTTATTGCTGGGTGACCGGGCTTGTCGGAGACAATGTTTCCCTCACATTGAACCTGGAAGGTGCCCTTCCCGATGACGGGTTTCCATTGACCGCTGACTACCCGCTCCCAGGCGGCTGGAGCACCGTTTCGATCCAGCTTGCTCGCGATGCTGGAGGCTGGGCCCAGCCAGCCGTCTTCACATTTGGCAGTACCACCCAAGGGCTGAAGCGCTTCGAGGTGCGGGTCAAGGATCTGACGGATTTCGCAGTTCCGACCCTACTCAAGAACACTCGGAATGCGGCGCAATTCTTATCGCTCAACCAGGCGCACCTTGCTCTGTGGGGCACCCGGCTCAACACCTTGTTCGGACCCGAGCTCGTACAGCGCGCCAGTAGGTCCATCGATTCCCTTCTGGACTGGTTCACTCAGTTCCTCGAGGAACCAGGTCCTGAATCGGACCTTGAGAAGTTCGAGGAGACCAACGGCGCATTCGACAGCGCCAACGGCCGGAATTTCTGGGAGCTGTTTTTTCACCTGGTGCATCTTGTCGCCACTCGCCTGCGCGATGAGCAGCGTTATGACGAGTCGTATGAATGGCTCAAGTACGTATTTGATCCACAGGCGCCTGCGGACAAACCGGGGGCCGGTCTCAGCTACGATGCGCGTCCCGCATACTGGCGGTGTCGGCCGTTGAACCGGGACGAGGGCAACCCGGGATATGAGGCCCTGAATCCGGGCGATGTGGATTCCATCTGCTACGCAGCACCCAGGCACTATCGGATTTTGATGTTCTGCGAGTACGTCCGGACTCTGATCGCCCAAGGTGATTGGCACTATCGCCAATTGACGCGCGACAGTCTGGTGGCGGCGAAGCTGTGCTACACCCGAGCGCAGTCAATGCTGGGCAAGCCACCTTCAGTTCGCGCCGTTAACCGTTGGAACCCGATCAAGCTCGGTAATCTGTTGGCCGCTAGCGAGTCGCGATCCAGGCTTGAGGCATTCGAAAAAACGTTGGCGTTCAGCCTCAAGGATTTTCCCCAAGCCACCGATGCCGATGCGCGATCGGGATTGCTCGGCTCCGATTTGTTCATCAATCCCCTCAATGAAGATCTGCTCAGGTTGTTTGCCTTGCCTGGCGCACGCCTGGATAACTTGCGCAACAACCGCAACATCGACGGCGTGTCGATGCTCATTGAACCATTCAGTGCCCCAACCGACCCCCGTCAGTTGATGCGCGATCTGGCAGCCGGAAGCGGTGGCGCGCCCAGGCCGATGGGTGGGCGCCTCAAGGTCAACGCTTTTCGCTGGCGCGTCTCGTTCGATGCCGCGTTTCGCGCAGCGCAAATGCTCTCGGAGTTCGGCGCGCAGGTGCTGAACTTGCTCGACCGGGGGGATCAGGCAGAACAGCAGGAAATTCAGTTGCGGCAGATGGTGGAGATAGGCGACTACGTGAGCGCAATGCAGGAGCAGACCATCGAGCAGTTGCGCCTGCAGGTCACAGCGCTGGAGCAGAGCGAAGCCGTGGCGCAAGAACGCGCTGCCGCGTACGCGCGACTCTATGACGAGCACATATCGAATGCTGAATATGAGGTCATGGACAAGATCCAGTCGGCCAAATTGTTTTCCTTGATTGCGTCCAGCATCAAACCGGTTGGCGCATTTGTCGCCGCACTACCCAACATTTTCGGTTTCGCCAATGGTGGGCACAGGGCGGAAAAAATCACCGATGCAGTGGTATTCGGACTGAACGTTGCCTCCTCGGTCGAGCAGATGGAGGCCGATAAACTGGCAACCACCGAAGCTTACCGCCGCCGACGTGCCGATTGGGGCCTGCAACGTGATCAGGCGCAGGCAGAAGCTCGCGCGCTGAAAACACAGATCAGCGCACAGCAGCAGTCTGTACTTGCAGCGCAGACCAATCTGGAGCAAACCAGGCTCTCCAACAGCCATACCTTGACGATTTACAACTTCCTCAAACAACGAGCGACCAATGCCGAGCTGTTCCGATGGATGCTGGGGCAGCTCAGTGCGCTGCACTATCAGGCACACGATACGGTAGCGAGCCTTTGCCTCAGTGCCCAAGACTCGCTGAATGCAGACACTGGCGATTACGATACGGTCCGCTCGTTACCCGGGGTCTGGCTGGACAATCGTCATGGCCTGACCTCCGGCGAGCATCTGCGGATGTGGCTAACGAACCTAGAACGTGACTATACGCAAAAGCACCAGCGACGACTGGAGCTGCGCAAAACGGTATCCCTGCGTCGCTTGTTCGACGACCCCATTGCGCCCCAACTCGGCCATGACAGCTGGACGCTAGCGCTGGCGCATTTGCGGAAGGAAGGAACACTGGATTTCTGCCTGACCCAGTTGCTGTTTGATCGTGACCATCCGGGGCATTACTGCCGGCAGATCAGTTCGGTCTCGGTCGATCTGCCAATGGTCAATGGGCCTTACGAGAATGCGCGTGCTTCCCTGGTCCAGATCAACAGCAGAATCGCCACCAAGGCAACGGCACAATCGGTTGCTTATTTGCACGATCCGGTAAACCACGTGGCCCCACCGGATGTGTTGATCAACTTGCTCTCCGGTCAGCAGATCACCCTGTCTACCGGAATGGCAGACAACGGTTTGACCGCCAGCAAACCAGATGAAGGCTTGCTCAATCCGTTCGAAAACACCGGGGCGGTTTCCTGTTGGCAGTTGAACTTCCCTTGGCCGCAGAAAGAACCGCAGAGCGGCATGCTGGCCTCACTGACGGACATCATCGTGGAGATCTGTTTTACCGCCAGAGCCGGTGAGCCGACCTTTACGCGCCAGGTCGAGGACATGGTGACGATTGCCGAGACACCGGAGAAAAACAAAAAACGCAAGGGAGCGAGCAACCATGGGTAATCAGGGCGTTCTCGCCAATCAGAATCTGGTGGCTTATGGGTCATTCGAGTCTATCTTGACCGGCTGGACTGAGTATCCGAAAAACAGTCGGTGGGTCACTGTTTCCTCACAGAAGTACAACGGCGAGGATATCAACACGCTGTCGGCCGGTTATGGGGCATCGGTTAGCCAGGAGATCGTTGCGCCAATAACCCCGGGCCTAGAGGCACAGTACGTTCTGAAGTTTCTGTGCGAGTCGCGCCATACGGGCACAGGGTTGGTACGCCTCTCCAGTCCGAACATGGCACCCGTAGACATTCAGATTCCCCCAGGTAGACAGCGCAATACAGGGCAGCCGTTGGACTTTGTCCCGGTCGAGTATTCAATCGCCTTGCCCGCTACGTTCAGCGCCCGGGATATTCTGACATTCAGTTTGACCAGCCCGACGAGCAGACCTGATGACGATCATTTATTGGTTTATCTCAGTCGCGTCATTATCGAATTGCACCTGGGACCTTTGAAGCTGAAGGAATTCATACTCAACGGGCAACCCCATCCATCGACGTCTCTGGTGCCGCTATGCCTCGGTGCGGAAAACACCGCAACGCATATGCTCGGTTTTCACGTAGAGGAGGGCAATGTCTGGGAGGGTACCGATTACTCTCTGGAGTTCGGCAGCAATCCTGATGAAGCCGTTGTCGCCTATCCCGATGCGTCGATCGATCACCCGCTGCACGAGGGGCGGGCACTGAGCTGCCCGGCACTCGACCTGTCAGCGGCGCACCCGATGACGCTGAAATTGTGGAGCCAGTACCACGCCGCTCCCTATCTGTTACAGGCATCGCTGTGGCATCACCGGCTGGATTTTCTTGAAGTACTGGATGCGGCGTATTTTCCGATACTTGCGCTCAATCAAAGCGTCCAGTTGGGCGTGCGAGTTGCATCGTTTTACACAAGGCAGACGCTTGAGGGGGTGCCGGTCACCTGGACTGTTACCGGGAGCTCGATCCAGGTCAATGTGACCACCGGTGCCGATGGCTGGGCGTACTTGGACTTCCTGCCAGACGTTAAGGGTGTCGTTAACATCAGCGCCTCGGCTCCGAGCCTTTTCTACACGTCGGGCGTTGTCACGCAGGACTTTGAAGTGACGGTGTTAGAGAAGAATCCGATGGACGAGGTCATGGCGGTTGTCGAAGGCAAGCCAGAACCTTGGGCATTGAAGACGGGGTGGCCGAATCGGGCGTCGAAATATGATCTGCGGGTAACCGTGCCGGCGGTCCTTGAGAGAACCAATATGTCGCTCGGATGGAAGGGCGATTCCCAAGAGCAGCTTGAGGTCGATGTCAGTCCGCAGGTCAATAAAGAAGTGCCGGTACCGTCCAGCCTTGAACTGCTTTGGAGCATGGAGAACGGGGATGTGCTGGACGGCAGTTTCCATTTGCATTTGACCTGCTCGCAATTGCTCCTGCCGTCTGCGGACAAACTCATGCGCCTGGCACGCAACGAACTCGAGATTGGCCGGGTGATTGAGGCGGACAAGACGTGTGTCGTCGATGAGCTGGAAAGTGCAACGGTTCAGGTCGAGGTTTTGCACAAGGTCACGGCCGGCGACGGTGATCCGGTGCAGGGAGCCTTGGTGAAGTGGATGCTGCCGGACGGAACCATTGTTCACTCGACTACGGGCGCAGGCGGCTGGACCAGTGTTTCGTATCGGCCGACCAGTTCCGGCGATCATGTAATCGTCGTGCATATCCAGGCGCACCCGGACGCGATTCCGATTGAATGGAGTTTCGTCATATCCGCAATTGCGACCAGTCGGTGGAAGAGTGAGGTCACATTTTTACTTGATGGTGTTGCAGTACAGCGCAACACGCTTGGAGTGCTCTGCCGCCGTGGACAGACACATACCTTGAAAGTCTTGCCGATCGCAGGCAGAGACTGGATCGGGAAAAACATCAGTCTGAATTGGCGTGGTGAGGATCCCGCTATCGGGTTGGTCATCAGCGATCCGGGCATGTCAAAGATTCTCGTGGAAGAGGGTGTGGAGTGGACGCTTTCCTCTCAGGTAGCCAGCAGTTTCAGCAGGCGGTTCGAAATCGAATTTCGTCTGGAGGGCGAGCCTACGGTGCGGGAGCTTTCCGGGCGTTTGCTGCACACTGATCTCGGGGAGGAACTGAGTCTGTTACTCGATCAGGTTTCTCGACCACTGACCGGTGAACAGTTTGATCCCTGCCTGGGTGCGGTTCATTCGTTCAAAGTACTTCCCAATGCACTAAGTGCGCTGCTGGGGCTGAATATATGGCTGAAGTTGACGGGCACGCCGCTCGACCAGTTGGGCGCTTCGATAAACCCGGCACCGGATCAGCCTCATCCCCTGGACGCTGGCGGGGTGCACTGGGAGCTGAATTTCACTGATGCTGTGGCCGGTCTGTTCAATCTGATCGTGTCTGTGCCTGAGCTGAATTTCGTCGCTGTTGCCACACCCATGAAGCTGGATCACAACAAGCTCCGGTTGGCCACGCTGCGCGCTCCGGCAGTGGATCCGGTCGTCTGGCGGGACACGGCCTGGATCTGGGCGTGGGTGGTTTCCCATTTCACCGGCAAGCCGGTTGCGGGCGCGTTGGTAATTTGGGAGGCCGAAGGCACAAGCACCGAAGTCAAGACCGATGCCGGGGGTGCGAGCGGTTATGGCATGGTACCGAAATCGCCGGGAGAACACCTGGTCACAGGTTCTATCTTCAGCCGTTTTGATGGTTTTAAAGAAGCGCGCTCGACATCGGTCACCGCTTTGCCCAGTGATCCTTGGGATACGTTTCGCGTAAGTATGGACGGACTGACCGCCGTTGCTCCCGGAGAGCAAACCTACTACCCGCGCCGCAAGGCCCAGCACTCACTGGAAGTGTCGGCGCCCCCAGACAATGCGTTGATTGGACGCAAGTTGACATTGGGAATGGGCGGGAACGCGCCCAGCAAATTGGGGTTCGTTTTTGCTACGTCCAACATCCTCGGATTGGCGCAACCATTTCAGGGAAATTTGCGTTATGTGTTTTCTGTAGGTGATCGCACGGACGGCAGCTGCACATTCCGCTTCGGGGCGGAGCGACTGGCACGTCTGTCTCCGGAAATCCATCTGTCGGTGGGGCAAGGCGCTTCAGTATGGAAGATCAGCGCGACCACGCGTGCACCTACAACGCTTTACTGGAAGGAGACATTTACGGCTGAAGTCAAAGTCATTTCGTCCATCAGCCAGAGGCCAATGGCGGGTGTGCCCGTCGAGTTTCAGGGGGAAAACGGAGTGAAGTCCATGGTCGCTACCGACTATTACGGGGTGGCCAGATATAGTTTCATTCCGACGATAACTGGATTGAATGAAATGATCGCGAAGGTTGGCGCAGGAGAGTTTTCGGATAGCGTCAAGTTGCCGTAAATCTTGTTGGCGCCTCGGAAGATCGAATCATTCACCAGTCCGGAAACCTCAGCCCCGGTGGGTGCAAGAGTTTCAGCAGATATCCGGATAGTGTCGTTCCTGAATGACCAGCCTTTGTCGGGTGTCAGGGTTGTATGGAGCTTTCTGGATTTTGATCTTCCTGATTCGATAACCGGTGCCGATGGAAGAGCGCGGGTGGAGTTCAGGCTGCCTAGTATGAATCGAGCGCTTCTTAAAGCAACTGTAGAGGGCGGGGTTGCGGGTTGGGTAGGACGACATCTCGAGTTCAGCGCGATACCGACTTGATTCATTCATCTGGTATTTCACGAAACACTGGAAGAACACGAGGTTTGAAAATGACCAATTTTTCACAGACTTCAACCTGGCGGGCAAATTTCAGGCCTCATCTTGATGGCGTGCGTTGCAGGTGGGACGATCTGAGGCTGAACTTGATAGCAGGTAAGTGTTATCAACTGACATTGGAGTTTGATGGAAGCTATTTGATTGACGATCCCGAATCAGCTATTGCCATCTATTGTGTGCCAGACAGCAATTTGAGCGGCATTGAGTTCGCTCCTGAAGAAGGGAAGCTGATTGAAATGGTTCGGGATCCGAATCCGTTCAGCAGTTTGACATGGACCATCTCAACGGAGCGCGCACATCATGGTCCATTCCAAATCTATTTCAAAATGCCGGGTTACGACGGCATGCCTGATTCACCGAAAATTTCAGGGCGGGTTGAAAACCTGATCATCGCCTCACTGACGTGTGATCGAACGGTCACCTATACCGGTTATGAGATCAATGCTCAGGTATTGGTGCTGGCTTCCCCAATGGGTCTACCCGTGTCAGGCATAGCACTCAAATGCTTGTACGCGGACCAGACCTTGCCTGAAGTCATTACCAACGAAAAGGGCGTCGCCTCGTTTGCTTTTGTGGTTACAGACGTTGGCGAGCATGATCTGGTTGTCTCGTCGGCTGCCGGTTCGTCCGATTCCAAAACTCAGAAAATTTTGGTTCAGGCACTGCAACCTGCAAGAGTTTACGGAGTATCCGCCTATCCACTTTCCCTGCACGTTGGAGAGTCTTCCAACATTTCAGCGACTATTCGGCATGTTCTTACCCAACAGCCATTGGAGGGGAGAAAAGTGCATTGGGTGGTGGATAATCAAGAGTTCGATACGAGCTATACGCTTGCATCCGGCAAGACAGAAACGAACTGGATTGCCAACAGACCCGGTGCGGCAACGATTTGGGCTTATGTGTATAACCAGAGCAATACCGAAGTGGGTTCTGTGGATTTGAACGTTTTGTAATTGACTGGCGATCAAGCAAGAAAGGTTTTTTCCAATTTACAGCACGCCTGCTTTTTTCCAGCTCAGGTATCGAGATACGAGCTCTGCGCCCAATCGTTCGGGACGCGTGCCCAGCACCGCGATCCCCTGAGCGCTCAAGCGCTGATGAACTGTAGCTCGGGCGTTCAGGTAGTCCACATTCGCGCAGTAAGCAAGCGCTTCCTGCAAGGTTTGCACGGTCGCCATTTGCGAAGGATCGAAGGCTTCCTCGCTTAACCAGAGAACCAGCACCTGATGCTGTTGGCTCAAGTGTTTGATGGCGCTCAGCAGATCTTCATCATCCTCATCACGAAGGTTGGTCATCAATATGACCAGCGCCCGACGCTTCTGTCTGGCCAGCAACTGATTCACCGCCGCCGGATAATCCGCCGAACGCCGCGTGCTATCCAGATCGTAAACACCGTTGAGCAACACCTTGAGTTGCCCCGCACCTTTGACCGGTGCAATAAACCGCGGCTGATCGCTGGCGAAGGTGGACAAACCCACCGCATCCCCCTGGCGCAACGCCACATAACTCAATAGCAGACACGCATTCAATGCATGATCGAAATGCGACAGCTCGCCGTCCTGACTGCGCATCTGCCGCCCGCAGTCGAGCATGAAAACAATCTGTTGATCCCGCTCGTCTTCGTACTCCCGGGCAATCGGTGTGCGATGACGGGCGGTGGCTTTCCAGTCGATCTGGCGCAGGCTGTCGCCTTCGCGAAACTCCCGCAGTTGATGGAATTCCATCCCTTGGCCACGGCGTTGGCGCTGGCGTACGCCGAGTTGGCTGAGCCAGTTGTCGACCGCCAGCAACTGGCCGCCATAAAGGCGGGCGAAGTCGGGGTAGACGCGTGTGTGGTCGGTGATGTTCAGCAGGCGTTTGCCGGACCACAGGCCGAAGGGGCTCGGCAGGTTAAGTTCGCAGGTTTCGAAGGTGAAGTGGCCGCGCTTGAGCGGGCGCAGGCGGTAGCCGATCAGGCTGCGCTGGCCGGGTTGCAGCTCGGTGGAGAGCGGCAGGTTTTCGTGGCTGAGGCCGTCGGGTACGTGGTCGAAGAGTTGAATGGCCAGTGGTTGGTCGAGGTCGTGTTCGACCTCCAGCCGGATTTCGCTCCAGCGACCGAGGGCCAGGCTGCCGGGCATCTGTCGTTGCACGCGGGGCGAGGGCAGGCGCTTGAGACGCAGCGCGTCCAGCAGGCTCAGCGCAAACAGCGCCAGCAACAATCCCCAGTTGATCGACAGCAGGCTCGATGGCACCTCGATGTCCAGCGCCTGCAACGCGCCCAGCACA